>Ga0126383_10000513_pt1 | contig 21605 bp, 21 predicted proteins | sample PanSoiMetPlot_35_FD_96882 | JGI IMG/M metagenome (GOLD analysis project Ga0126383, IMG submission 96882) | Tropical forest soil microbial communities from Panama - MetaG Plot_35 | ecosystem: Environmental > Terrestrial > Soil > Tropical forest > Bulk soil | place: Panama | collected 2016-02-17
CGAGCGTTACCTCCGCACCAAGAAGGAAAAGCTGGGGCACAATCTTTAGCTTTGGCAGGGGGAGGCAGGCCTCCCCCTCCGTCGGGGTCCCCGCGAAATCGAAGATTTCGGGGGGTGGGTCCTGACCCCCTCCGTGCTGGCGCAGACGGTAGGCGCCTTCCCACCGGTGGTGGGTGACGGGCAGCGTCCGGCCGCGTTTGCCACAACTCAACCGGCCCGGCGGAGCCGGGCCTACCCGCAACGCCTCACCAGCCTTGACCTGATCGTTGACCCTGCGGTCCGGTTGCTGGTAGAGGGAGGAGTCTCCTGCCGGGGGCGGTCTGGGTGCGGCAGGTCGGCCGTGCCTGGACCTGTTTGGTTAAGATCACGCGCTGGCAATGGGCGAGCGGAGCCACGAACGGCCGCGGCCAGAGGACCTCGACGCCAGTGACCTGCGAATCGCAGTCGTCGTTTCGCGCTTCAACCTGGACATATCCAGGCGGCTGCTGCGCGGGGCCCTCCAGGCTCTCGAGCAGCACGAGGCGCCCGACCCCGACGTGGTCTGGGTGCCCGGAGCCGTTGAGATCCCCCTGGCTGCGCTGACCCTCGCTGAATCGGGAGCCATCGACGCGATCGTCGCCCTTGGCTGCGTCATCAATGGCGAGACCGCCCACTTCCAGTACGTCTGCGAGCAGGTCTCCTCAGGTGTCCAGCAGGTCAACCTCGACACCGGAGTGCCGTGCTCCTTCGGAGTCCTGACCACACTGAACCGAGAGCAAGCCCTTGCCCGCTCAGGGCCCAGTAACAACAAAGGCGCCGAGGCCGCCGAGACGGCCATAGAGATGGCGAACCTGGTCAGGCGGCTACAGGATCGTCAGGCCTAAGCGGCCTTCGGCGCCGTGCTCGGCCGTAAGGCGATCCAGGCGCTCCCGTGCGATCTGCATGGCCGCGTCGCGGGGGCTGACGTGCTCCACCGCCGCCCTGTCGAGAACCTCGGCCACCACTCGCGGCAGGACCTCTGCGATCCCGCGAAAGGCGTCTTCCGGTGTGGGCCGGATCTCGCCCAGTACAAGCCACCAGGCCCAGCCATTCGTCGCAGAGTTGGCAACGAAGTCCGGGATCACAGTCACGCCACGGCCGACGAGCCATTCATCGGCGGCGGGGGCGGTGGGCAGGTTCGCCGCCTCGACGACCAGCTCAGCACGAACCCGCTCGCAGTTGGTCGGGTTGATCGCGTCGGCCAGCGCAGCCGGCACCAGGACGTCGCATTCCAGAGCTACCCACTCGTCTCGCGGCAGTTCCCGGTCATCGCTCTGCAGCGCATCACGGTCGATCACACCGAATGAGTCCCGGGCGCTGAACAGCCGCTCGACGTCCAGCCCGTCCTGGTTCACGAGCAGGCCCCGCACGTCGGCGATCCCGATCACGACCGCGCCCTTACGCGCGAGGTAGCGAGCCGTCGCTCCCCCCATGGAGCCGAACCCCTGAATGACGACCCGCGCGCCCTCCACTTTGCGTCCCATCCGCTCCAGAGCGGCGGCTGTGGCTGCGGCCACGCCGAAACCGCCCACCAGGTCAACCAGCGGGGTTCCCTCATGCGAGTACGACAGCGCCGAGGTCATGGCGGCCAGCGATCCTCCGAAATCCCCGCTCGCCCTAAGTGCCGCTCGCATCGAGCTGCCGAGACCAAGCTCAGCAAACACCTCGTTGAGTGTCGACTGCTGGACGCCCAGGTCCTCGCCCGTAGCCACGTACGTATCCCACAGAGGCGCCATCGCCCGGACGAACCGCCGGAGGACCGGCAGCGCGTCAGGGTGGCGAGGATCGCAGTCGATGCCGCACTTGGCGCCACCGGCCGGGATGCCGAGCACGCCGTTCTTGAGCGACATGGCCGCGGCCAGTCGGGTCACCTCCTCGAGAGTGCAGCCGTCGCGGATGCGCGTCCCCCCGCCGGACAGCCCCCGGACGAGACGGTCGATCACAAGGAATGCTCGCCGGCCGGTTTCGGTGTCGGTCCAGGTCAGGCGAAGGTATGGTCCGCGCTTGCTCTTCACACCACTACCGCGACCAGCTTCCTGCCCATAGCGGCGTACACGTGGTTTCCAGCCGCCGCCGGCGTCACAAAATGCATGGTGCTGCCCTCTGCCGATGAGTACAGCCTGTGCCCGTCTGCGGGATCGAGCGCTGCCAGTGTGCCGCTGCCGGTGTCGATCACCCAGAGCGCTCCGAAGGCGAGGATCGGCCCACCCGGCGCGTCCCGGCTCCGACGCCAGGCGACGGAGAACGACGTCGCGTCCGGATCGACACGCACGGCGACTACCTCGCCGCTGCAGGCGAGATACAGGGTGGGCGCTGCGTAGGCGCTGCTGCCGTAGGTGGAGCAGACTGAGCGGGAGAACGCCTGACCGTTGATGTGGCCTAGCCGGTCGCGCCGCAGCAGATATCCGACGCCGTCCTTGCCCGAGATCCAGGCCAGCCCCCCCATTAACAGTGCCGGCGAGATCGAGCCCAGATCCTGGTCGGAGCGGCTGAGCTCGGCCCAGTTGGAGGGAGCGAACCAATCCCGCAGCTTCAGTTCCGGCGACAGTCTGAGGACGGCGTTGCCATAGTCGAATGTGGAGGTGCTGTCGCTGTTGCCGCTGGCGACCCACAGGTCCCCCTTCTCATCCACCGTCGGCCCTCCAGGGGCCCACAGGCCGCATTCGCGCCCGCAAGGTACCTGGTAGCTGATCAGGTCGCCGCCTGCTGCCGGCGCGCCGACGATCCATCCGTGATACGCGCCGCAATCGCCGAAGAGTCCACCGAACGGGACGTAGACGACGCCGCCCGAGAGTGTCAGCGCGCCCCGCTGCTGCTCGACGAGCGGTGAGTCACGCGGCGGATCGACCTGCCGCTGGCCTCGAACCCGTCCGTCGGCCAGGTCGAGCCTGAACAGCACGTGCTGCCCCGGCTGAACGAAGGCCACGACGTAGAGGGCCCTGGCGGCCGGGTCGGCCACGGGCGTCCCGGTGATCCCGCTGACCGGCCGGATGTTCCCGCACGGCAGCGTGGAGGCATCAACGGGCTGCCCGAGGTGGCGGAACCATCGCCTCTGGCCACTCGATGAATCGAAGGCGTACACCGTGTTGTTTTCGGTAGCCATTAGGACCAGCCCGGCGGCCACGATTGGAGAGGCGTAGACGTCGCCATCCATCGATTCTGTGGCCCAGTCCCGGCTGGCTGGGCTGTAGCTGCCGGGAGACCCCGTCAGGACCCCGCTGCGGGCGAGGTCAGCATGGTACGTCGGCCAGTCCTGGCTGCCGCTGGCGCGCTGCCCTCCCTGCGGATGGGCAGACGCCGAACTCTGATGTGGCGCGGCCGTAATGGTCCCACAGGCCGCGATCAGGATCGCCAGGAAGGCCGTCGCAACGCCAGCAGAAGCGGGCGTCAAACTGGCGCGCGAGCCTCCATGAGGAAGTTGAGGGCGTTGACGTATGCGTGGATGCCGGCCTCGATGGCATTGGTCGAAGCCCCCGCTCCGACGGCCCTCCGCCCTTCAAGGGTCAGCTCGATGACCGCCTCGGCGATCGCGTCGCTGCCCTTCGTCGCCGAGACCACCGAGAAGTTCTCCACCTCGGGCTCGAGCTGCGTCAGACGCTGAATCGCCTTGAAGGCCGCGTCCAGGGGTCCATCACCGTGCTCCCGGCGCATGGCCGGACCCTGGCCGACTTCGAGGGTGACCTCGGCCGTGGCCGGGAGTCCCGTGCTCGACGTCACGGTGACGGAGAGGAGCCGCATCCGCTGGGGTGCTTCGGAGATCGCCTCCTGAGCCAGGACCCGCAAGTCCGTCTCGTATACGGACTCCTTGTCCTCACAGAGCCGCAGGATGGCGGCGTAGATGTCGCTGAGGAGCCGCTCGTCGCGAACCGGGACGAACAGGCGTTCAAGCTCGGAGGCCATGAATTCCCGTCCGGCGTCGGAGCCTATGACGCCTGCGGCAGGGTCGAAGCCGAGCAGCGCCTTCTCAATCTGTGGTGGGTCAGGCAGCGCCACTTGCGGGGCGAGTGGCCTCGCGCCGCTCTCCACAAAGGACTCGCGCACCTCGTGGACCCACTCCTCCCAGCGCGGGAGGTCCGCCAGCATAGCCTGGGTTTGATATACGCCGTGTGATTGGAGCACTGCCAGCGGCGCTCCCTTACGGACCACGATCACAGGCTCGCCGCCCCCGGCCACGGCGTCAAGCAGGGCCCTGGCCTGGCCGGCGAACTCGTCGACCTCGACGGTGCGGGGCACGGCTCAAGTGTAGAACGGGAGAGTCGCAGGATCAGCCAGCCGATTCCAGCCAGGCGTCCATCAAGGCTACCCTCTGGCGGAACCGCGCAGCCGTCTCAGCGGAGACGGCACCTCGGAGGCCTGCCGCCGACATAACGAGCAAAGCATCGAGCTCAGGGGCGGAAAGTCCAGCCGCCACCAGCACGCGAGCAAGGGCTGCCACGCGCTCCGCCCCGGCGAGCAAGGCCTCCTGGCCGGCAGGAGTCGCGGCCAGCGAACGGCTCTCAGCAGTCAGCCGCTCCGCGATTCGAGCCATCTCGTCGCTGCGCCTCTTTTGGGCGGCCTCGGCTGCTCGTCGAGCCGCGGCGGCTGCGAGACGGGCCTCGAGCAGTCCGCCGTCGCAGCCAGGCCCGGCGGCAGCCGCTGGGCAAAGACCGACCAGTTCGGGCTCTCCCGGAAGTCCCGCCAGGTCGCAGGCACGCTTGTAGGCCTCAGCCACCGATGTCTCGTTCGGGCGTGCGAGGTTCATAGAGATCTGCGCCAGACCGCCTGAGAGCTGAAATGCCAGTGCCTGCACCCCGGGAAGCTCCCGCATCAAGGAAGCGATCCGGCGAGCTCGAACCAGTGGCAGCCCGCTGAAGGCGACGTTGAACGCGACCAGCACCTGGCGGGCGCCCACGCACACGGCACCCGCCGTTGGATGGTGGGCGCGGCCCAGGTCAGGCTGCACCCTGCCTGCCCTGACGTCTGCCAGCCGCCGGCCCCGAGCGGCGTCCCCGTAGAAGTAGACGGGCACGCCGAGCTCACGCCAGATGCGGTCGCCCAGGGCCAGGGCCGCCTGGACGGCATCCGACAAAGCCGCATCACCAAGGGGCACGAAGGGGACTACGTCGGTGGCGCCCATGCGGGGGTGAAGGCCAGAGTGCGGGCGAATGTCGATGCGTTCTGTGGCGATTGTCACCATCGCGAACAGGGCGTCTGACAAGCTGGACAGGTCTGCACCGGCCAGCGTCAGGACGGAGCGGTGGTGGTCGGCGTCGGCGTGAACGTCCACGACGTGGCGGTCCGCCGCGAGCATCCGGAGCAGGGCTTGATCGCGGCCCTCCGAAAAGTTGGGCACAGCCTCGAAGGCGCGCTTACCGCTTACCACCGCTGCTCATCTGTGGTCGCCGACCCGTGTGTTGGTTGGGTTGCACCGAAGGGTTGATGGCCCGGGCGCATTTGGACCACCTGGCCCCCGATCGTCGGCGCCATTCCTCAACAGCCTCTTAGAGCTTCACCACACGGCCCTGGCAGATGGTGGTCTCCACCAGGTTCACTCCCAGCCGGTATGGGATCTCGAGATAGCTCTCCGCGTCCAGCAGGAGCAGGTCGCAGCGCTTGCCCAACCGTATCGACCCGTTCTGGCGCTGGAGCCGCAGCGCTCGCGCGCCGCCCAGCGTCGCGCCCCGCAGGGCCTCCTCCGGCGACAGCCCCAGCTCCTGGCAAGCCAGCCCGATCATCAAGCACATGTTCTCCGAGCAGCACGTGCCAGGGTTGTGGTCCGTGGCTATCGCCAGCTGACACCCCGCGGCCGCGAGAGCCCGAGCCGATCCTTCCCCGGCCAGGCGCAGGTTGGCGGTCGTGCCCGGGCAGATCACGCACACGACCGACGACTCGGCAAGAAGTCGAGCATCACTGTCGCGCAGATAGTCGAGGTGATCCACCGAGGTTGCTCCCAGCTCGACCGCGAGCCGGGGGCCGTCGCCCGGTGCCAGCTGCGACGCATGCAGCTTGAGCTGGTAGCCGAAACCGTGCGCCTTGTTCAGAATGCGCCGGCACTGCGGCGCCGTAAACGCCCCAGGGTCGCACCAGGCGTCGCAGAATGCCGCCAGCGGCCTGAAGCGTGGGATCATGACGTTCAAGAGCTCGGCCATGTAGTCGTCGGTTGGCACGCCGTCAGGGACGACGTGGGCGCCGTAGAAGGTGGTCACGATGCGCTGCGGCGTCTCGTCGGCCAGACGCACGCCCACCCGGAGAAGCCGCTCCTCGGTCTCGACGTCCAGACCAAAGCCCGACTTCACCTCCAGGGCGGTGACCCCGTGTCGCAGATATCCCCGCAGGCGCCGCTGTGCCGCCTGCAGGAGCTCGTCAAAACCAGCCTCTCTGGTCACACGAACGGTGCGCATGATCCCGCCGCCCCAATAGGGCTGGCCGCGCACTCGCGCCGCGTATTCGTCGGCACGGGACCCAGCCCAGAGTAGGTGCGAGTGAGCGTCGACGAAGCCGGGCAGCCCGCAGCAGCCGCGCGCATCCACGATGGTTGCGTGGGCCGGCAGCTCGAGCCGGCCCTGCCAACGCGTGGTCGGGCCGACCCAGACGATCTGCCCCTGGCGGGACGCCACCGCTGCGTTTTCGAGCAAACCCAGCGGTCCCTCACCCTGAGTCGGCTCGCAGGTCACAAGCTGGCCTATCCCGTGAACGACCAGGTCCGCCTCGATCACCGCGACATCGATCGATAGAGTAGTTGCCCAATGGCCGGTTCTGTCAGCCTTCTGTGGGGCGACGCCTTCATGGCTTACCGTCTCAGCGAGGAGCACCCTCTGCAGCCGCTTCGAATCAAGCTCACGGTCGAGCTTATTCGGCAGCTTGGCCTGGACACATTTGCTGAGACGGTCGAACCCCGGCGGGCGACCGACGAGGAGCTCGCCCTCTGCCACCACCGGGGTTACATCGACCTCGTCAAGCGGCTCAGTGACGATCCTCGCTCAGCCGACGGCCGGGCTCTGGCGGCCGGGTTCGACAATCGTGACAACCCGATCGCGGCCGGTATGCATGAAGCCTGCGCGACGATCGTCGGCGCCAGCATCCAGGCGGCGGAAGCAGTTCACACGGGCGCGGCTCTACACGCGTTCAATCCGGCCGGTGGCCTCCATCACGCGGCGCGAGAACGAGCCTCCGGCTTCTGCGTCTACAACGATGTCGCGATCGCCGTGGCCTGGCTGCGCCGGGAGGGTCATCGGGTGGCGTATGTGGATGTCGACGTCCACCACGGAGACGGAACCCAGGCCCTGTTCTACTCGGACCCCGAGGTGCTGACGATCAGCCTGCACGAGAGCGGCCGCTACCTCTTCCCTGGCACCGGCTTCCCGGATGAAACAGGCACCGGCGCGGCCAGGGGTACCTCGGCCAATCTACCCCTGGCACCGTACGCCTGGGACGAACCCTGGCTGGCCGCCTTCGATGCCGTCGTTCCGCCGCTGCTGCGCCAGTTCCGGCCGACTGTACTGGTCACCCAGGACGGCTGCGACACCCACGCCCTCGACCCCCTGGCACACCTGCTGGGCTCGACGGCCATGTGGCCCCACGTGGGTCGCCGGTTTCACGAGCTTGCACACGAGCTGTGCGGTGGGCGGTGGGTGGCGACTGGAGGTGGAGGGTACGCGATCCGGGAGGTGGTGCCCCGAGCCTGGACCCTCCTGTTCGCGGAGATGGTCGAGAGGCCGGAGCTCGCGTCCGCCCTGGTGGACACCAAACGATATGCGCCGGAGCAGACCGCACGCGAGCGCGTGTGGGCCCTGCTCGACCGCGATCTGGGCAGCCTCGCCCGTGAACTCGGCCAACCGCTCAGTCTGTAGTGGGCCCGCCGGCGCGCAGCTGCGCCATTTCGTAGATCGCCACGTGGCGGAGCTGAGCGACGGGTTTCGCGTTCTCGCCGAGCACCAGCACGTCCAGGTCCACAAAGCGATGGCCCCGGCGCTCCCAGAGTGCTGCGACCACCGCCCGCACCTCCGCCCGCTCGCCGTCACGGACCTGCGCCAGGTGGCGAGCGCGGGACTCCACGTGAAGCCAGGGGGGCAGCTGGATGTTGGCCATGAGCACCTCGTTGGCGAGGCGAGCCGGCCAGGCGTGGTCGCTGAGATGGACTGAAGTTGACAGAGAGCCGAGAGGCTGCCGCTCTTCGAACAGCGGCGGTCGAGCCGGAACGGGCAGCGGTGCGGCGGGATAGCGCTCAAGACGCGGAGAAGGCCCTCCGGCGGTGGGCTGGGCGTGGCCGCTCGCGCAGAGCTCGCCGGCCGGATTGCGAAGCTCGAGGTCCAGCCCCTCTCCCGCCGCGGAAGCCCTGACTATCACCTGCTCGCCGTCGTAAACCGGCTTGAGGAACCGGGCCGACATGGCACCCCCGGCGAGCCACCGATCACCCCACAGGCGAGCCGGCACCACTGCCATGTACCCGTACACCGCCACGCCCGGCACCAGGCCGCTTCGGAAGCCGAGCCGGCGCGCGAACTCATCGTCGTGCACGAGGTTCGGGGAGCCAGGTTCGTTGAGGGCGCGGACGCGATGCTCCATTGCGGTCACACCCGCGCGGCCCGAGCCAGCCGCGTCACCGCGAGCTGGTAGGGCAGCGCCGTCCCGATAAGGGCGGCTACGGGCGGCGCGACCCATGACAAACCAGCACGATGGCTGCGGGTGATGGCAAACGCGTACACGAAGACGCCGGCTATCACAATCGCCTGCCAGATCAAGGCGAAGAAGACCCAGCGCTTGAGCCCACGCCGTCGTGCAGCGACGTCGGTCTGACGCAGCCCGGCCGCCAGCAAGCGGTCATAGCCGACGTACTGGACGATCAGGCAAATAGAGAAGCTCGCTGCGGCCGCGATCAGGAAACTCAGAGGTCAGGCAGAGGGCGCGTGGGTGCGCAGGCAGCGGGTGCAGACGCGAGCCCGCACCACCCGGCCTCCGATCCGCACACTTCCCATCTGCAGGTTGGGCAGAAACCGGCGGTTCGTGCGAACCTTGGAGTGGCTCACGTTGTGGCCATATTGCGGGCGTTTCCCGCATATCTCACATTTCTTTGCCATGTCTGAACGCTCCGGTCTGAGAACGGAGCCGGATTGTACCATAGGCCCTGCTCATGACCCTGGAGACACGCACGGGCTCCCTGCGCTCGGCTCGCGCCAGAGGACGGATCGAAGTCTTTCCGGCCGTAGTCGGGGCCATAGCCGGTCACGCGGCGATCGAATGCTACGGGATCATGGGCATGGCAGCCCGGGGTCTGCGCGACGGCGTTGCCACGCTGCTGCGCCGCGAGAACGTCCACCGCGGGGTGGAGGTGCGGGAAGTGGACGAGCTGCTGGCCATCGACCTCTACGTCATCGTCCAGTACGGCGTCCGGATCACGGAAGTGGCTCACAACCTGAAGAGCGCTGTGCGCTTCGAGGTCGAGCGAGCGACCGGAGTTCCAGTGGCGGAGGTGAACGTCTTCGTGCAGGGGGTCCACGGGGATAACGGCAAGCGCTAAGAAGGCCGGTGGTGGCAACGTGAACGGCCAGCTCCTGAAGCAGGCGTTGCTGGGCAGCTTAGCCTGGCTCGGCGCGCACCAGGAGGAGGTCAATCGCCTCAATGTCTTTCCGGTGCCGGACGGCGACACGGGGACCAACATGCTTCTGACTCTGCAGTCAGCGGTGGAGCACGTCCGCGAGTCACAGGCGACCGAGGTCAGTAAGATCGCCCGCATCGCCGCCCACGACAGCCTTATGGGCGCTCGCGGCAACTCCGGCGTGATCCTCTCTCAGATCTTTCGCGGCTTCGCCAGTGCCGTCCAGGACAAGTCCGAGCTGACGCCGCTGGAGCTCGCCGACGCCTTCGACGAGGCTGCCAATGCGGCGTACCGGGCGGTGAACAAGCCAACCGAGGGCACCATCCTGACGGTGGCCCGTCAGGCCGGCCGCAGCGCCGCCGGGGCAGCGCAGCAGCGAGGCGCCACGTCGGCCACCGTGCTCAAGGCCGCAGCGGCCGGTGCCAGGGCGGCGGTCGAGCGAACGCCCACCCAGCTCAAGATTCTGCGCGAGGCCGGCGTCGTCGACGCCGGCGGCTACGGGCTCCAGATCATGCTCGAGGGAATGCTCAGGTCGGTCGAGGAGATCCAGGCAGAGCTGGCCAAGATCCGTCCCGTCCGCCCGGCTGCCCAGGTCAGCCTCGACCTGCCCGAGGAGGGCTGGGGCTACTGCACCGAGTTCTTGATCCAGGGCGATGGGTTGGACGTCGACAGCATCCGCGAGGCGATCGCGGCGCTGGGCAACTCCGTGATGGTTGCCGGCGGCTCCGAGCTGGTCAAGGTCCACGTGCACACCGATGACCCGTCGCGCGTGATCACGCTGGCGTCCAAGTTCGGCAGCCTGGACCGGCTCAACGTGGGCGACATGTCATCCCAGCACCGGCGCATCCGCGAGGAGGCCGAACCGGCGTCACGACCGACCCCAGCCGTCCCATCTGAGCTGCGCAGGAATGGAATCGGCCTGGTGGCCGTCGTCTCCGGCCACGGCCTGGTCGAGATCTTCCGCAGCCTGGGCGTAGACGCCGTCGTGGCGGGCGGCCCGACGATGAATCCCAGCACACAGGACATGCTGGAGGCTGTCGAGCGGGTGCCCTACCACGAGGTGCTCCTGCTGCCCAACAACAAGAACGTCATGATGGCAGCTAAACAGGTCGACGGCGTAAGCGCAAAGGCCGTGAAGGTGCTGGAGACACACACGGTGCCACAGGGCATCGCCGCCGTCGTGGCGTTCCGGCCCGACCTCCCGGCCGGGGAGAACCTCACAGCGATGAGCGCAGCTGCCCGGCACATCCAGACGATCGAGGTCACCCACGCCGTCCGTGACAGCCGCTCCAACGGGGTCACGGTGAAAAAGGGCGACGTGATCGCGCTGATCAACGAGCGCTTGCGGCACGCAGGCAAGGAGTACGTCGTCGTGGTCCAGGAAGCGCTGGATGGGATCGGCGCCGGCGACTACGAGCTGATCACCATCTACTGCGGCCAGCAGGTCACCGAGGCTGAGGCGACCAGGCTTACCGAGGCGATTCGTGGCAACTTTCCGACCCTCGAGATCGAGGTCCAGTCGGGAGGTCAAGAGCACTACCCGTTCATCCTCTCGGTCGAGTAGCCGGGCGGTGGCCGGCCGGTTCCGCGTCGTCACCGACTCGACCTCGGACGTGCCCTCGGAGTGGTGCCGGCGCTATGGCATCGAGGTGGTGCCGCTGAAGGTCATTTTCGGGGGCGTCTCGTTCCGGGATCGTGTCGACCTCTCGACCGACCAGTTCTTCTCGAGGCTGGCCAGGGCTGAGCGTCTCCCCACCACGTCCGCGCCCGCGCCCGGTGACTTTGCGAGCGTCTACGAGCGGCTGAGCCGGGACTGCGACGGCCTGGTGTCGGTCCACATCAGCGGTGAGCTCTCGAGCACGGTCGATGCCGCACGCGTCGCGGCTCAGTCTGTAGAGGGATTCCCCGTCCACGTCATCGACAGCCGTTGCCTGACGGTATGCGTGGCGTTCCTGTGCCGCGTTGCGGCCGAGGCGCCCAGCCTGGAGGCGGCCGTTCGAATGGTTGAAGAACGCGTGCCGAGACAGCGCATCCTGGCTCTTCTAGACACGCTGAAGTACCTGGAGATGGGGGGCAGGATCGGGCGCGCTCAAGCGATGCTGGGAAGCGTGCTGGACGTGAAGCCGATCCTGGGGGTAAGCGACGGTCGGGTCGAGGCCCTCGACCGCGTCCGCACCCGCAACAAGGCTATTCCACGCCTCACGGATATGCTGCGCCGCGACCTGCCGGTCGAGCGCCTGGCCGTCATGCACGCTCAGGCGCCGGAGGATGCAGAGCGCCTCCGAGCAGTGCTGGCCCGTGAGCTGCCCGACGTCGAGGTCGAAACCGGCGAGATCGGCGCCGTGCTGGGGACCCACGTAGGCCCCGGAGCCGTGGGCCTGGCCTACATCAAACGGAAGTAGGCATTAGCAGGGGGAGGCAGGCCTCCCCCTCCAGACCCCCACCTTGCTGGCGCAAATGGTAGCCGCCCTCCCACCGGTGGTGGGTGACGGGCAGTGTCTGGCAGCGTTTGGCGACAACTCAATCGGCCCGGCGGAGCCGGGCCTACCCGCCACGCCTGACCAAACTTGATGTAGTGCAAACGAAGGGGCCTCGGCTCACGGCTTGACGAGCGCGGCCCTTTCGGGTCGGCTCAAGGAAAACCCCGTGAGGAGGCCCGAGAAATGTTGTACGTCGGAATCGACCTACACCGCAAGTCGTCACAGCTGGCAGTGGTGAACGATGCTGGCGAGCTGGTGCGTAGCCGTCGGGTTCGGAGTCGGCCGGAGGAGGTGTGGCGGGTCTTCGGCGAGCTGCCAGGAGAGGAGTCGGTGGAGGCAGTATTCGAAGCCACCTTCGGCTATGGGTGGCTCGCCGATCTGCTGGCGGACGCCGGCATCAGAGCGCACATGGCGCATCCGCTGGCGACCAAAGCCATCGCAGCGGGCCGAGTCAAGAACGACAAAGTGGACGCCGCGATGCTGGCCCAGCTGTTGCGCGCTAACCTGCTGCCGGAGGGCTGGATCGCGCCGCTGGAAGCGAGGGAGGCCCGGCGCCTGGTGCGGACGCGAGCCTCGCTGGTCCGGATGCGATCGCGGCTGAAGAGCCAGATCCATGCGGTACTGGCAGACTTTGCTCTCCGACCAGCGGCCAGAGTCGGTTCGGCCCAGGTCCCGGCGCTGTTCAGCAAGGAAGGCCTGCGCTGGCTCAGCCAACAGGAGCTACCACAGGCGTCTCGGCAGCGGGTCGATATCAACCTGCGGGTGATTGCCGGTCTTGACAAGGAGATCCAGGGCGTGAGCAAGGCGATGCGAGAGCGCCTTGCGTGTGACGAGCGCGTGCGGCGCCTGATGCCCATCCCCGGCATCGGCCTGTTCAGCGCCGCCACGGTGGTCGGCGAGATCTGGGATGTCAGGCGTTTCGCCTCGCCGAGGCAGCTGGCGTCGTGGGCCGGTTTGACCCCCAAGGAGCACTCGAGCGGCGAGCATCATCATCTGGGCCACATCTCCAAGCAGGGATCGCGCTGGGTGCGCTGGGTCCTGGTCGAGGCGGCCACCGTCCATGCGATGAAGGACATAGGCCAGCGAGAGCTCTTCAACAGGGTCAGGCGAGGCAAGCAGGAGCGGGCCCAGCTGGCGCATGTGGCGGTCGCCCACCGACTCTTGACCCTGTGCTTCTACGCCCTTCGCGATGAAGGGGGCTGCCGGGCGTTCCCGGCATGTCGATGAACACGTCAGCAACCTGGTCGAGGCGCGCTCGGGATTGGTCATGGCCTCCGTCCTGGACGGGCGGCCGAAAACTTGATTGAGCCGCTGAGGCCGCACAACACCATGGCAGGCATCCTGCCGGATAGATGACTCGGCTCACGCGGCCGGCGTATGGTCCGCGGCCGGATCAGGCAAGCCGCAGCTGCCGATCGCCCCCAACGCGGCCCGCCGTCCCTAGCCCAGCTTCAGCCGACCGGCAGCTGCCACCCTCGGGGCTGGCGCGCCAGGGCCCCTGGGAGGGGTGCCAGACGATGGCGTCTACCCATTTGCTCCCCTTCGCCATGTATAGAGTTTATTGACCGGGCGCTTCCCGTCACGCTCCGCGTGCCGGGTCCCCGGCGCTGACGACGGCATAAACGGTTCCCGTCGAAGTCGGTGCGTGACCCAGGATTGCCTGTGCGAGGCGGATCTCCGCCGAGCGTCCAGGGAGGGGTTGACACTGCGAGACGTTTCATAGATGACCCGATCGTGAACATGCCGTTCGGCTACAGGCCCCTAGAGACGGAACTGGTCCGCAGCCGTAGCGCAAGTGCGCCAAGTCGTGAGACATTGAGCTGACCGGCGGCCGGGAGATTGAGCTCGCCCGGCAGTTAGCACAATCTGGGCTGAGGTCAGCTCGCCAGTGCCGCGTCCAGCGTGATGGTCGGCACGCCGGCCAGCGCCTTCGACACCGGACAGCCCGCCTTCGCTGCCTCGGCGGCCTCACGGAATGCTTTTTCGTCCAGGCCAGGCACGCGCCCTCGGACGGTCAGGTGGATTGCTGTGATCCCATCGCCGGCCTGGAAAGCCACTCGAGCGGCGGTGTCCAGCCGCTCCGGCGCGTGGCCGGACTGACTCAGCCCGAATGACAGCGCCATCGCGAAGCAGCCGGCATGCGCTGCGGCGATCAGCTCCTCAGGGCTGGTTCCCGACTCCCGCGACTCCGCCCGAGCCCGCCACGTGAGCGCCTGCTCGCCGAAGGCGCCGCTCGCAACACGCACTGTGCCGCTTCCACCCATGAGGTCGCCCTGCCAGGTCGCGTCCGCCTTGCTCTCAACCGCCATGTCATCTCCTCCCGAAAGCGTCGCCTATTCGCCGCGGCTCCCCAGGGTACCTCGTGCCGTCACCGCCCTCCGTGCCGGCGCCACCACCCGCAAGTGCCGAGGCAGTAAACCGACGATCCGCGGCACGCTGCGCTGTGCTGCCGCGAACACAAACTGCTCCGCGCGCCTCCAGCGCAGGCCGTATGCGGCCCGCAGCCGCCAGGGCAGCAGCCCTGCGGTCACGGCCTCCAGGGGCCAGTAGGCAACCGTAGGCACCCGGCGCAGAGGCGGACGGAGGACGCCCGCGGCGAGCTCTCGTGCCCGCGCATCGACCACCAGGTCGTCTCCGGCCAGAACAGAGGTCAGATACGCCTCGAAATCAGCGAGGCTGGGCGGATAAGCGGCATTGGCCAGTCCGAGTAGGCCACCAAGCAGCTTCGCCTCCTGGTAGTAGGTCTCGCGCTCGACCGCCGAGAGTGGACCGACGAAGGCCTCGTAGGTCACGAGTGCGCTGTCGATGAGGGTGGAGTGCACCCAGAGCAGGAGCCGAGGGTCCGTCGCAGCATAGCCGGCGCCGCGAATTCGCTGGTGTACCGCGTTGATCTGCCGGGCCGCCGCGTAGGCATCCTCACGGGCGCCAAATGTGAGTGCCAGGGTCAGTTCGAGCGTCCGCACGAGCCGGTGCAACGGCCGGCTGCGGAAGTCGCTGTGCTCGGCCACACCGGCCGCCACGCCTGGGTTGGCCACCTGCATGAGCAAAGCCCGCCCGCCTCCGAGGAGCAAGGCAGGCTCCTGGTTGATTCGCCAGGTCACGGAATCGGGACTGTATAGCGTCTCAGCCAAGCTTTGCCCAGAACTTACAGTAGCGGTGATGGACGGACGTGCCGCGCTCGACTGGTGCCGTTCCCGCCCCGGCGTCACCGAAGAGCTGCCGTTCGGCCCCGACGTGCGCGTATTCAAGGTCTGGGGCAGGATGTTCGCGACCTGCCCATCGGGTCCCGACCCCGCCCACGTCAGCCTGAAGTGCGAGCCGCGCTTCGCTGAGCACCTGCGGGCCGAAAATGCCGCGATAACCGCCGCCTATCACATGAGCAAACGCCACTGGAACTCGGTCCGGCTCGACGCCGATCTGGCCCACGAGCTTGTCGAGGACCTGCTCGGCCACTCCTACACGCTGGTCGTGGACGGGCTGCCGAGGCGCTATCGCGAGCTGACATTGGGACGTGCTCGGCTCGACGAAGCCGCATTTGTCACCGGCGACTTCGGCAGCGCTGAGGCGCCGCTGGCGCGGGCGCGAGTGCTGGCCGAGGCAGCGGAGGACAGGCGCTGCCTGGCCGCCGCTCTCGACCAGCTCGGGACGTTGCGCCACTGGCGCAACCTGGAGCCGTGGGACGGCCACGGCTTCCCGAAGGCCGCCCCAGGGGACGTGGCTGAGGAGCTTGGCCTGGTCGAGCAGGCCGTGGCCATTCGCCGCGGGCTCGGCCACCACGCCGAGATCGGCGAGTCCGTCTTTCGCGTGGGGCTGGTTCATCAGCTCTTCACCGGCGACTGGGACCAGGCGGAGCGATGCTTCGCCGAGGCGAGGGGCCTGGCAGAGGCGGCCGGCGACTGCTGGTTGCTGTTCGAGTCACGCCGGCACATGGGCGCTGTCGCCTGGCATCACGGAGACTTCGACCAGGCGATCGAGCACCTCACCGCCTCGCTGGAGCACAGCCTGCGCATCGGCTGGCACGGCGGCGCCACGGCACTGATCGCCCTGGGACGGTGCGAGCTGGCGGCCGGCCGGCGCCCCGATGGAATCGCGCACCTGCGCCGGGGGGTGGAGCTGGCGGAAAGCCGCCGCATGCGTGCTCACATCGTCGACCCGGCTCGGCGGGCCCTGGTCGAAGCCACCCGACAACAGGAGGGAGGAGAATGATCCTGACGGAGCCGCGCGTCTCGCGAGAGGCGTTCACGCGACGGACCGGCTGGACCTTCAAGCCGGAAGGCGCCTGCAAAGGTGACGCCTGTGTGCCTATGCCCGTGCCGGCGGGGGAGTGGCTCGACGCACCGCTCGTTTCCGAGCGGCTCAACATGCCGCTTCTTCACGACGAGCAAGCCGGGCTGTGGTGCCTGGGGCCGGAGTGGCTTGGCCGGGCCCTGCAGTCCACCGAAGCGCCGGACCTCAGGCTGCCCGACTGGCAGGGCCGCACGTTCGAGCTTCGATCGCAGCACGGACGCAAAGTCCTGCTGTTGGCGTGGGCTTCCTGGTGAGGCTGCCGTTACGACCTGCCCGTGTGGCAGGGCCTGCGCGAGGAGCTCGTCTCGAAGGGTCTGGAGGTGGTCACGGTGGCCCTCGACCTCAAGGGAGTGGAGACGGCCGGTCGCTGGATCGAGGCAGCCAACCCGAGCCACCCCTCGCTGATCGACCAGGCGCACCTCGTGGACGAGCTTTTCGGGATCGTGAACGTGCCGATGGGCGTGTGGATCGACGAGGAGGGGGTGATCGTGCGCCCCGCCGAGCCCGCCTTTCCCGCTCGCCCGGGTTTCGTCAGGGACCGCCCACTGCCCAAGGACCTGGACCCCTACTACGCCGATGTCCTCCGTGAGGCGCGCAAGATCAGGATCGAGCCCGAGAAATACGTTTCGGCCCTTCGTGACTGGGTCGAGAACGGCGAGCGCTCTCGCTTCGCGCTGACGCCCGAGGATGTGGTGCGGCGCTCCGGCGATCGTGGGCAGGATCGAAGCTTTGCCGCGGCCCACTTCGAGCTGGCACAGCACCTGTGGCGAGGCGGTCGTGAGGCGGACGCGGTGCCGCACTTCAGGGCTGCTCGCCGCCTGCAGCCTGACAACTGGACCTACAAGCGCCAGGCCTGGGCCCTGGCTCACCGCTACCAGGCACCGACCGATCTGTTCGAGGGAGACTGGCTTTCGGACGTGCGGGAGATCGGCGCGGAGAACTACTACCCGGCGCTGGACATGTGACGCTTCAGCCGGCCACGGAACCCAGCCACCGCAAAACCTCCTCGGCGTGACGATCGGGTGGAAAGATCGGGTAGAAGACGCGCTCGATCAGGCCTTCGCGCACCACCATGGTCAGCCTCCTGAGGAGGGTTACCGGCTCATCTCCCTCACCCTCATCGCCCGAAGCGGGCTTCGTCTGCAGTCGGAGGAGGCGGGCCAGGTCAGCGGTGACCTGAAACGTCGGCAGGCGCAGCGCGGAGGCCACCTCCAGCTGCCGATCACTGAGCAGCTCGAAGGGCAGTCGCAGACGTTCCGCGGCCTCGCGCTGATCCTCGGTCGCCTGTGCACTGACTCCGAAGATCGTGGCGCCAAGGTTTTCCAGGTTCCGGGCGTGGTCGCGAAAGCCGCACGATTCGGGGGTGCAGCCGCGCGCCCCTGGGATGGCATCCCAGGCTGCCGGAACGGGCCGGTCGGGCCGACCAGTCATCGGGTAGCAGTAGACAACGGTGCGTCCGGCACCGAGGGCGCCAAGGTCGACCAGGCGACCGGCGGTAGATGCCAGCCGCAGCGCTGGCATTCGCAGGCCGGGGAGGTGATCGGCGGCGCCGTCGTCGACGGGCACGGGGAGATCGGCCGGCAACTCGGTCAGGCTCACGCCGAAGAAGATAACAACCGTACCGGTCGATCCTGCCAGTGGCGAGTCAGAGAGCGTGTGCAGCCGTCCTGCCGCGGGTTCGGGTACGTGTTCCACCCGCAAACAGCTCCCAATGAGGGCCTCAGTCGCCCGAGTCGGGTCGCCGCGGCGGAGGGCCGAGGCCCAGCTCGAAGCCCAGCATCACGCGCCGCAGCAGCCGGTTGAGCTGTTCCAGGCGCGAGCTCCCCAGCGCCTCCCCGATCAGTCTCCACTCCAGCTCGGTACGGGCTGCGGTCGCCTCCTGCCAACGCCTGTGGCCGAGCGGCGTCAAACGCACCGGCCGCGAGCGTCCGTCCGACTCGTCGTTCACCTGCTCGATCAGGCCCGCCTTGAGCAGCCGGTCGAGCCGCACACTCATCGTGCCCGTCGTGATGGCGAGGGCCTGTGCGAGAACGGTGGGCGGGAGCTTATAGGGAGGCGCCGAGCGCCGCAGCACCGACAGAGCCTCCCAGTCCCCCAGGGTCATTCCGTGCTTCTCGGCCGTCCTGGCCAGCGCCCGCTCAAGCTGCCGTCCGAGGCGGAGGAGGCGCATCCTGGCAGCCTCCGTCTGGGGATCGACGCCGGGCAGCTCCGCCAGCCAGGCGTCCAGCTCCGCGTCCACCGAGTCCAGCCTCCTGGCCGGCCCGGTCCTTGCAGATACCTTCATATTCAAGCTATTATGCCTTGAAGATCAAGGTAAGGAGAATGAATGGCTTGACTGGTCGTGCGGTTGTCATCACAGGCGCGGGCACCGGTATAGGAAGGTCCACCGCGGCCGCATTCGTCGCCAACGGCGACGTCGTAGTGCTCACCGGTAGGCGCTCCGACGTCCTATCGAGGGCCGCGAACGAGATCGGGCGGGGGGAGTCGGATCGGGTTTGGTGGCGGCGGTGCGACGTCAGCGACCCGGTCCAGGTTGACGCTTTCGCGGTCTGGTTCACCCGCCGCGTGTCGGACGCGCTGGACGTCCTGGTGAACAACGCAGGTGGCGGTACCCCAAGTGCGGCGATGTCACCAGGGGCGACTACCGACGAGGCCGCCGGCTACGCGCAGGCCATGCTCGCGACCAACCTCGTGGGTGCCTACCTCATGGTGCACGCTTTTCGGCCGCTGCTGCGCCGGCCAGGCGGGCGCATCGTGAACATCAGTTCAATCGCCGCCTTTCGTGGCGGCGGTGACATGTACAGCGCGGCCAAGGCCGGGCTGGTCGGACTGACCTACTCGCTGGCTCGGGAGCTCGGCCCCGAAGGCATCACCGTCAACGCCATCGCCCCGGGCCTGGTGCTCGGGACAGAGTTCTTCGGCCCGCGGATCGCAGAGGAGCGACGGCGGCGGATCATCGCGGAAACCCCGGCCGGCCGGTCTGGAGAACCGGCCGACATCGCCGCTGCCGTCCGCTACCTGGCGTCGCCCGACGCTTCTTTCGTGACCGGCGAGGTGCTGCACGTGAACGGCGGACAGGTCTTTGGCCGCTGAGGACCGGAAGTCCACTAAGGTCCGAGATGCGCATGCTCTGAAGACCGGGAACGCCGCGGTCGTAAGAATGCGCTCCTTCGTCTTTGATCGCTGGCGCCCCAGCCGAGAATAGATCGGCATGGGTTCTGAGCGCCGCACTTCGGGGGACGCCGTGATCGGGCGCCAGTCATCCAGGGGGCGCACCGCGCTGCCGAGGGTTCCGCTGAGCCTTGACTCACCCATCACCCGGCTGCCGCGGATCACAGCCGCAGACGTGAAGGGGCTTCGCAAGCTGCGGCTTCACACGGTTCGGGATCTCTTGCTCGAGCTCCCCTACGACTGGGAGTCGTACGGCGCCCCCGTGCCGATCGCGGAGCTGCCCCTCGCCGCTCACGCCACGGCGCTGGTCACCGTCATAGGCATTCAAGCAAAACGGTCGCGCATACAGGACATCAGCTTGACCGAAGCGGTAGTCGCCGACGACCGGGGCTCGACCATGAAGGTGGTCTGGTTCCACCAGCCCTACCGAGCCCACCAGCTGAGGCCGGGCGACCGAATCGCCCTTGCCGGCAAGGTCCGCGCGTCACGCTACGGCGGCCTGGAAATGCAGAACCCCCACACCGAGGTGATAACGGACCAGCACGGGCCCGGCTGGGTCGGAGGGCTGATGCCCAAGTACCACCTGACCGGGAAGTTGACCTCGCGGAAGGTCGCCATGTGGGTTGACGTGGCCATGCCACTGGCCGGCGAGCTCGATGACGAGATCCCAGAGCACGTCCGCCGGAGCCACCACCTGCTGCCGCTCGCCGAAGCGGTGAGGCTGGGCCACCAACCCGCGACTGCCGAGGACTGGCGTCGGGCGAGGGAACGCATGGCGTTCGCCGAGCTTATGGAGTTCCAGGCCGCGTTCCTGATGGCCCGCCGGCGCATCGCCGTAGAGCGCGCCACGCCCATCCCTTACCAGCAGGACGTGATCGACACCTTCAAGGCGGGTCTCGGCTTCGAGCTCACGCGGGCCCAGAAGCGGGCCATGTGGGACGCCTACAAGGACATGCGGCAGGACGTCCCCATGAACCGCCTGCTGAACGGAGACGTGGGCTCGGGCAAGACGGCCGTGGCCGCCGCCGCGGCTGCGATGGCGCACGCCAGCGGCCTGCAGACCGTGGTCATGGCGCCGACTGAAATCCTGGCTCGACAGCACCTGGACAAGTTCCGCGCTTACCTCGAGCCGAGCTTTCCTGGCCTGAGTGTCGAGCTTCTGATCAGCGACCTGCCGGCGCCCGAGCGGCGGCGCGTCCGGATGTCAGCAGCATCCGGCCTTTGTGCGCTGCTGGTGGGCACGCATGCGCTGATCGAGGAGGAGGTGCAGCTCGCCAGCCTCGGTCTGGCCGTGGTCGACGAGCAGCACCGCTTCGGCACGCGCCAGCGAGAGCTGTTGCGGCAGAAGTCAGCCACCGGCCGGCCGCACTTCATGGCGATGACGGCTACGCCCATACCGCGGTCGCTCGCGCTGGCGCTGTACGGCGAGATGACGTTCTCGGTCATTGACGAGATGCCGCCCGGCCGGACGCCGGTGCGGACAGACGTGGTGGCTCCCGAAGACAGGCAGCAGGCGTACGACCTCGTCAGGCGCGAGGTCCGCGGCGGCCGACAGGCCTTCGTGATCTGCCCGCTGATCGAAGAGTCTGAGAAGCTGATGGCCAAGGCCGCGACGGCCGAGTTCGAGCGCCTCCGCACCAAGGTCTTCCCGGACCTGCGCCTCGCCCTGGTCCACGGGAAGATGAAGGACAAGGACGCAGTCATGCGTGCGTTCAGGGGGCGAGAAAGCGAGGTTCTGGTCGCCACCTCCGTCGTGGAGGTCGGCATCGACGTTCCCAACGCCACGGTGATGCTCGTCGAAGGCGCTGACCGCTTCGGCCTGGCCCAGCTTCACCAGCTCCGTGGCCGCGTCGGCCGCGCCGCACATCGTTCCCACTGCCTCCTGCTGGCCGACGATCCCTCGAACAAGAGCCTGGCACGGCTCCGGCTCGTGGCTGAAACCAGCGACGGCTTCCGGCTGGCACAGGAGGACATGAACCTTCGCGGGATGGGCGAGCTCCTCGGACCGCGCCAGCACGGGATCTCCGACCAGGCGATGGAGTCCCTGCAGAATCCCGAGCTGCTCTCCGAGGTCA
>Ga0126383_10000514_pt1 | contig 21596 bp, 20 predicted proteins | sample PanSoiMetPlot_35_FD_96882 | JGI IMG/M metagenome (GOLD analysis project Ga0126383, IMG submission 96882) | Tropical forest soil microbial communities from Panama - MetaG Plot_35 | ecosystem: Environmental > Terrestrial > Soil > Tropical forest > Bulk soil | place: Panama | collected 2016-02-17
AAGATAGCGGTCCGCGGAATCAGCCTTTATCGGCTCCGCGACGGAAAGATCACGGAGACCCGGAATCTAGCTGATCTTCTCGCCCTGTTCACGCAGCTCGGCACGATCGAACAAAAGCAGAAGGCGGCCTAGATAAAGCATCCACCGGGTCCAAAGGCTAGAGAAGTACGCCAATGCACTGGAAATTCCGCTCTCAGAATTAGAGGCGCATACTAGGTGTGAACGTCTTCCATGCCCATCGTTGCTACGTCCCGTCGCATTGATCCGCGAACCAGCCCGCCCGGGCCGTTGATATGCAGATGACGTGTGCGCCGGTGGGGAAGACTGCATTCAGACATTCCTCGCCATCGGGCAGGAAAGCAGCTTCGTCCTGTATGTAGCGGCTCGGATGGAATGCTCTGATTTTGTCCGGCCCGCTGGGGATCGCGGATACTTCGCCGCCACCCTCCCACGCCAGCGTGAATATGCTGCGCTCGCGCACACTCAGCCACTGGTTCCCCCGCGCCTCCCCACGTCGGGCCTTGGCCTTCTTGCCCCGCGCTACGGCTGCAGCCTTTGACGCCTGGTGGCAATTTCCTTGCGCCGCTCTGGCTACCTGAACGCTCCGTCAATCTCCAAGCTCGTTGCCGGGGTCAATGCATTACGATGGTTTCAGCGGCTCGTGGAAACCCCCAAATCCAGTGGTCTGCGCGAGGGGATGAAGTCGGAGACAGTCGCTTTCGGCCTTTTAGATATCACCGCGTCCAGCGACCACTCGCCGGGTCCGTTCACCAGCAGAAACAGGACCGTCATCACTTGAGCGTACTCGGATCGGATCTCGTGTAGCACCGCCCAGAATCCCACCTGTGGCGGTGCTGGTGGCAGGGGCAAGGGCGAGGTCCCCAGATACAACGAAATCTTCGTCGATACAATCGCCACAATCATCTCGGCCACAAACGGGATCGCAATTAATCTCGTGGTTAGGCCCGCAAGCAACAGCAGCCCGCCCACGATCTCAAGGCCTCCGATGAAGGTCGCAGTGAAGTGGGGAAGCGGAATCCCCAGTTTTGTGAAACGGCCAACTCCTTGATTCGCGTAAATAAATTTCAACAGGCCTTCCCAAAAAAACACTCCTCCGGCCATGAGCCTCAAAAGCAGAGTGGATTTGGGACCGTCGGTCGGGGGATTTATTAGCCATGAAGAAATGTTGTTCATTGGTTGCTCCATTCACTGCATATAACTCGAACAACCGCAGAATATTCCCTTGGAAAGAATCGCCTGGTGGGCTTGGCTACCGTGGCTTTTCCTGGGTGTCTTGGGATCTCGCATGGCTAGAGTCCGCGTGGAATTTTTTCTCCAGGGCCACTTTGAGCTTAGCAATCTTGTCCATGAGCTTCTGGGCTTTCTTGTCTTCGTGCGTCGGAGGAAATTTTTGTCGAAACATGCGGCTGGCCTCCTGAGTGGTCGGTGTGACTGTCTCACTGTTTAGTGTAGGCCCTCGAAGAGAGAGGTTCGCTGAAAAACGCCTGAACTCTTTGGAGCGCCAGGGGAAAACCTTGGCGCTCTTTCAGTCTAGAGACTTGGGTTTCCCTGTGACTAGAGCCCGGATTAAACATATCAGCCAGCGGCAGCTTCGGGATGAGGGTGGAAGGACTTGATCGCCTCCTCGGTAGAATCGTACGTCTCAAATAACCGATCCATCTTCGTGGTCGTCAACAGCTGTCGAGCTCTGGGCGATAATGCCGCAAACTTGATTTCAGCTCCACGGTGACGCGCAGAGATGAACGATGCGACCAGTGCTCCCAGACCGCTGCTGTCGATATATTCAATCCAGGCGAAATTCAGGACGATTCGGTGAGTTTCGTTAAGCAAGCCGAGAATTACCCGCCTCAGATCGTCTGCCTCTTCCCCAAAAACGATCCGACCACGACACCGAACGACCGCAACGTCCTTAGCTCTAGAAACGTCCAGGCTTAGAGCCATGGTGCCTCCGGTTCGTGGTGTCGCAAATTGTCTCGCAGCGATGGCACCTGCTTCCGAGTATAGTCCCAAACGCTTTAGGTGGGTTGCTGCCAATTCCAGCCTGCTTTTGATTTTGCACCTCTTTGGAGAAGGCGCTCCCCACTAAACCCGCCGCGAGGGCACGACGGCGGGTCGCGCCCGCGAGGCCTTTGATGTGTCTGCGCCTTAGGCTCCGTCAGGATGCGCTCTCGGCTGGATAGTTGAAAAATAGCTGATTACCGTCTGGATCATCGACCACGAGGAGCCGGTAGCCCCAAGAGCCCTCCTTCACCGGAACGCCCTTGGCCTTGAGTTCCGCGCGCAGCGCGTCCAACGCGGCGATTTCGCCCTCGCGTGAATGAGGCTCGACGTTCAGAGAAATGAACATCAGCCCCTTGCCCATCTTCTCCGGCCCGAAGGCACCGGAACGATTCCCACGAAAAAACTGCGTGTCGGCCAGGATCAGCGCGCAGCCCTGCCGGTCTACCTGTGCAATGCGCGCTCTGCTGTCGTCGTCGTAGCGCCACGGACTCGTGAAGCCGAGCCGGTGAACGTAAAAGCGGAGCGAGGCCTCAACGTCGGCCACGTGTAGGACGGGGCGCGCGAACCAGTCTGTCATAGGCTATGTTTCCTTGAACGAGATAGCCTTGCCTTAGGTAAACACAACGAGCACAAGAATCACGAGCAGAATGAATTTGACTAGAGGGGGAGTCGCTTTGTTGAACGCAGACCAACCTCGTTTGAGAGTAATGAGAAGCACTGGATTGTAATCTCCCGACTCTGCAATAGATTGTATCCTGCTCATTGGCGATTTGCTTGTGATCGTCGCGGTGATCCGTCAAAAGACCCGATGGCTTGGGCCTGAGCTTGACCGTACTGTATTCCTTGGAATTCTGATATTCAGTTTGCTTCCGATTATTCTCGTACTCTTTGACTTCCTTGCTGAACGGAAAGGAGTCCTTGAGTACAAAGGTATAAAGCTAGATTTCTCTCGAGTAGTGCAAGCGCAAGTCTACTTTTCGGTTTCGGTTCCCCAGAACGTCGGAGTTCCAGATCGGGCGGTTTCAGACAGCGATACGACCCAGATCTTGGATGCGTTGCGAAACGCTCTTACTTCTGAGGTTGCGGTGGTCGATTTGGAAAGGGGTGGCGCTTGGTGGGAAACACGGCTGCTCGTGCTGCTGGAGGGTGCAGTTCGCCTAGGCCATCCGTCTGCAATCGTATTTGTCGCTATCGAAGAAACGATACCCGGCCTCTTCATGGGCTGGGCGCCTCCCGATGAACTCCTGCCTTTGCTGTTGAATGCCGACCCTAGATACAAGGAGAGTTATGCACGGGCAAAGGCAGCCGCTCATCAATGGGAACTCGTGGAGCCACCAGGCGCGGGGCAGGCGACCCAGCCTCTACCATGGATGCAGGGGCTTGCGGTTCAACATCAGTGGATGGCCTTTGATGCTGTGTCAAGATTACCAAACCGGTTCGCCCTCGAGCAGTTTCTTGCTGCAGATTTAGGTACGCACATCGAAATGCCAGGTCAAGCTATCTCCATCACGTGATCCGACTTCGGGATCTGTTTGGGGCCGTGCTTCGGACCAGTTCTCTTGACGAGACTTGGAGCGCTCAGAAACAGATTGAAGCGATATTAGCCCGTGATGACAAATACGTGGCAGTCACACAAGATAAACGCTACGTGAAACTCGTTTCGCGATGGGCAGTGCTCAGTGGTATTGTTCATTCCATCATCAAGGCGAGAGAAGCAGAGCAATAAATGTAGCTAGACTGCGATCGGAACCATTGAGCATTCTCCGCGATGATCCGTATTGATTTCTGAGCGGGTTAGAAGGACAATCTTATGTCGGAAGAACCGGAGCGTCCTGCAGGGAAAAGGCAATGCGTCACGCACACCATATTCACCCCGATGAGCTACTGATTGTCCTGCTTGTGATCCTCAGCTTGATGTTCTTAGTTGTGCCGACGGTGCGATGATTCGGTCTATTTTTCCGGTGGTGGATTGAGGTTCATACAAAGCCATAAAAAGGCATCTTTGATCAGGGTTTAATTGAATAACCGATCGTATGGATCACACTTCAGTGGTTCACACAACGTCTTTAACGGTAGAGTCACGGCATCAATGGGCTCACGACCAAGCCAACCGCCAGTGTGGGACCTGGGTTTTGGCAAAGTAGCGAAAGGCGTCAGGTCCGTGATCGTGCGTTTTCAGAGGTTTCTCCTCTCCCCGTTGGGCGGCCTTCGCGTCCCACGCGTACGTTTGCATCTCCTGGACTGTCTTGGTGGTTGTTTGACGGCAAAATCGTACCAGGCGCTGATTGAGGACCATCGAGGTTATTCGGATGCCTTCATTCACGTCATTGTCTGCATCTGCCTGCCAAATGCCGCGTTTGAACATTTCAGCTTTGAAAGATGCGGCGGCCGGATCTACGATGACCATTGCGTTATTCTCGGGTCCAATGAACGCCACCAGGTCGTCAACGTACTCTGCGTCCGTTTTCTGCCGCATCTCGGCAACTGAATTCCAATAATATTCGCGCACGACCCAGAACAACTTCCCATCGTCGTATATATCCAGGAAGACCATAGGATTGGTTGTTCCGTAATCCACGGCGATGATGCGTTGCTGGTGGCCACCGCGTTGGCGCAACCCGACAGGCTCGTCCTTGGCGTCGTAAAGCAGTTCCTCCGACCACGAATCCTTATAAATTGCGCCTTCCGCTATCACCCAGAGTCCCTCAATAAATCGTTTGTAGAAGAATCCTGTATAGAGTTTCTTTTGGGACTCGACGAAGCGCTCGGAGAGGTTCGGGTTGTCGGCCATCGTGAAATGCTGGGACCAGAGTGTTCCATTCGTTCTCAGCCCTTCATTGTCGAGGTAGTTTTTCTTCAGCCAGTGGTAGGGGTTGTCGGGATTGGTAGTTCCGTATAGACGTGCGCCTTCGGGAGACATGCGACTCAGCAGCATCTGAAAGAAGCTCTGCGGCATCAGGCTGATCTCATCGCAAATAGCTACCCCCACAGTCATGCCACGGATGTATTTCTCAGAGCCCTCGTCCTTGGCTCCAATCACCAGCCAATCGCTATTACCCAGCTTTAACTGGCCATTGTCGCGACTGTAGTTATAGTTTCGCGGTCCCAGGATCTTGAACAAGTCACTGAGGACGTTGTTGTAGACGCTTTGTTTGGACACCCCGGTAATAATCTTTCGTCCGGCGACCGGGTACTGGCAGCAGTAGAGAGTCTTGGGATGCAGACACCAGGTCTTTCCGCTGCGGACTGCTCCCTCCAGGATATTGATCGTTCGATCCAGTTCTGGTGGCCTCATGGCGAACTGTAAGGCCTTTGGGCCAAAGTTGAACGTTGGCACAACAATTCCTCCTTAGAGGTGTTCTGAACACGATGTCAACACAAGACACTTTCCGGCGTAACTACCTGTCTCCATCTTGCTTTGCCTCATTTAACTTGTTCTGGGCATGGAGCGCGCGAAACTCCTGCACTAGATCAGTGAGCGGATCCCCGCTCGTGAATGGCTCGCTGGTGAGGAGCCTAAAAAGAAGTGCTGCCACCTTAGGATCTCCGTTGGCCGCGTCGGTTGCTAATCGCTTCACAATGGCATCCAGCATAGAAATCGTGCTTTTCTTGCCATTGCGAACAATTGGCACACGTGTCTTCATCTCCTTCGATAGGATTTCAGGAAGGGTCAGGTCCTTCTTGGGGCGTCCTTTGGGATTGCCTGACTGTCCCGGCTTGAACTGCGAGTGTCGGGGAGGATTTTTGTATCCAACCGGATGATCTTTCTGATCCTTTTTCTCGTCCACGTAATCTCCAGTTTGCAAGAGAGGAAGAGTGGTTGCGGCGAACACCAGCAGGTAGTCCGCCCATGGGTAATCGGATGTCATCCGGCGCTGGGCGCCCGAGCCTTGGCCTCAAGGTCAGCAAACGGCTCCCCGCTTGCGTGGATAGCACTCTGCCCGGTGTAGCGCTCCCAGCGCCGGATAGCGACGTCCACGTACTGAGGGTCGATTTCAATTCCGTAGCATCGGCGTCCCACTCTTTCCGCCGCGATCAAAGTGGTCCCCGATCCGATAAAACTGTCCAACACGATGTCACCGCGAGCCGAGCAATCGAGCAGCGCGTCAGTCACAAGCGACGTCGGTTTCACAGTGGGATGTAATGCAAGAAGGTTGCCTTCTTCTCCGTTGCGGGAAAGCGTATTGACACCGGGGAATTCCCACACATTGGTGCGGTTCCGGCCGTATCGTCCTAATTGAATGTTGTTACGATGAGGTTGCTTTCCCTTACGGAACACGAAGATCAGTTCATGGCGCGACCGGTAGAAGCTACCCATCCCGCCGTTGTCCTTTACCCAAACGCATAGGTTCAGTAGCTCGCCAATCGAACGTCTTCCAGCCTCCAGGACTTCGCTCATGTGTCGCCAGTCCATACACACAAAAAGAACTGCCCCCGGTTTGGTGAACGTCGCGGTCAGCTGCAGGCTCGAGCAGAGGAAGTTCGAGAACTCTTCCACGGTCATTTCTCCGCAGGCCATAAGGAATTCTCGATGTCGAATCGACCCTTTGCCGCAGACGTTTCCGTCGATTGGGACGTTGTACGGCGGATCGACAAACACCACGTCTGCTGTACGCTTGTCCATCAGAGTTTTGAAAGTGGAGTGATCAAGGGAACTTCCGCAAATCAAGCGATGCCTTCCCAACATCCACAGATCGCCGGGACGGCTCACAGGTGGACCGCTTTCAAGCTCGACAACCTCAGGCGCAGCCGATTTTTGCTCATCGGACTGGCCGAGAACCAGATCAATCTCAGGGACCTCGAAACCGGTGATCTGAATGTCGAGATTCTCTAGAGTGAGCAAATGCTGGAGCTCGATAGCCAGGATCGAGTTGTCCCAACCAGCTCGCTCTGCCAACCTATTGTCCGCAATCACGTATGCGCGCAGTTGATCCGGCGTCAGGTTTTCGAGCGCTATCGTCGGGACGCGATTCAGCCGCAGAATCTTGGCAGCCTCGTAGCGTCCGTGGCCGGCCACGATCATATTTGCAGAATCGATCAGGATCGGATTGACGAACCCGAACTCACGAATGCTATCGGCAATTAGCTGAATCTGCCGCTTGGAATGAGTTCTTGCATTTTGAGAGCATGGCTTGAGAGCAGAGATTGGTTGGTAATTGATGGCTAGTTCGCTAAGCTGCGAAAAACTGGGGGAGCCTTCCTTTGCGCCGCGTCGTTTCATGGCGGCACTTTGCCATTATTCGGCAATGCGAAACAGTCCTTGCAAGCATGAACCGCGCTCGGAGGACAACCCTAACGCTCTCCAATGCAACCACTTCTTATTCCTAAAAATAGTTGTCCAATGCAAAAATCGGACAAGGCAAAAGCACTTCAGGCGTAAATTCCGCCCCTATTGCTTGCTAAAGTCTTGGCAGCCGAGTTGGTTCGAAATTTCTCGCTGGAACGATATAAGACTCTCAACGCTTCGCGGTGTAGCCATTTGGGTTGTTTGGCTTTTATCGCCTCAGAAAACGTACGGATTGCAGATCTTCTGTTGTTCTGACTCCAATCCGCGAGTTGTGCCCGTTTTTTCTTTGGTAAGAGTTCAAGAAGGCTGAATTCCTCCAGCTGGGACGCGATCTCGAGCCACTGTTCTTCTGAGAACCTGGAGGACTCTGGAGACCGTTCGCGCATCTCCAAAATGAGTTTTCCTGCAACTTCGTAAAACTCTTGGCGAGGCCTCGGAGGCTCAACAATGTCCATGATGAGTCGGCGGTCCGAGATCCACCATTGCATGTTGGGATAATTCCGTGCGATGGAGTTAAGTTCGTCCCAAACTGACCTGAAGACAACTGTTCCGCGGGGAAGTACTCGTGATATGAGTTCGGTTGAGAGCCGCTGAATCGTGATCGGAATGCTGGCCTTTTCGCAGATCGTGCTCACAATCTGGTCACGCCGACAGGGGCCGGGAAGACTACAGTTAACGAAATTGTCCTGCACGGAATAGAGCCATCTGCGATCCGCTATCGATGTAGCTTCATAGTTGAAACGACTCCACCTAGCCGGCAATTCGTGGAGGTATGATGGCCGATTCTTGCGTTGTTTCTTGCTCTTTTTCGTCAAAGCCTCCCCTCGATGATTGGACTTGATTCTTCCTTTCAACGAAGCGTCAATGTCGGATGGAGGTTTCTATGCCCGGTTCGACATCTGACCGCCTGTCCGCGTTGCCAGAGCTAAGCAGAGCAGCCCTTTCCCGCCTCTGGGAAGAGCTGTTTTCTAGCCCTGTTTCACCACAACTCCGCAGGGGCTTCATGATTCCCATCTTAGCCTACCGACTGCAGGAAAAGAGTTTTGGAAGCCTCAATGAGCGGCTCCGTAGCCGCCTTCGCCAGCTTGCCGATTCGTTTGAAGCTGATCCAAATTATGCCGAAAAACCGAAGACAACCTTAAGGCCCGGGACCCGACTCGTTCGCCAGTGGAAAGAGCAAGTTCACGTGGTGAACGTAGAAAGCGGACGCTATGAATATCAGGGCATTCGCTATCGTAGCCTCTCCCAAATCGCCCGGCTCATTACCGGCACCCGCTGGTCCGGACCGCTGTTTTTCGGAATTAGGCAAACCAAAGAATCGAATCTCAAGTCCACGGAGGTCCAATGAGCCCGGCAGGAGAGGTGCGATGCGCTATTTACACACGAAAATCCTCGGAAGAAGGACTTGATCAATCCTTCAATTCGCTTGATGCTCAACGCGAGGCCTGTGAAGCCTTCATCCAAAGCCAGCGGCAGGAAGGCTGGCGGCTGATTTCGACTCGTTATGACGACGGCGGCTATTCGGGCGGAACCATGGAACGCCCTGCTCTCAAACGTCTCTTGCTGGATGTGGAGCAGAACAAAGTGAAAGTGATTGTTGTTTACAAGGTCGATCGGCTGACCAGGAGCCTGGCGGATTTTGCGAAGATCGTGGAGGCTCTGGATGCCAAGGGAGTCTCGTTCGTTTCCGTGACGCAGCAGTTTAATACCACGACGTCGATGGGACGACTGACCCTCAACGTCCTGCTTTCGTTCGCTCAATTTGAGCGGGAGGTGACCGGGGAACGAATTCGCGACAAAATCGCAGCCTCCAAGAAGAAGGGCATGTGGATGGGTGGGCTCGTGCCTCTGGGATACGATCTCAAAGAAAGAAAGCTGGTTCCAAACAAAAGAGAGGCGGCGTTGGTTTGCAAGATTTTCTCTTTGTACCTCGAACTTGGGTCGGTCTCCGAGCTCGCCGCTAAGCTCGCTCGGGATAACGTCAAAAGCAAACTCTGGATCACACAAAGTGGCTCCCGGATCGGTGGTAAGGCGTTTGCTCGTGGAGCGTTATACGATTTGCTTCGCAACCGACTTTATGTCGGGGAAGTTCGACATCGGGAGACGTGGTACCGAGGGGAACACGAAGGCATCGTACCCACTGACCTGTGGAAGAGAGTACAGGTTCAGCTTTCGAGCCATATCCGCAGACACAAGAGTCGAATCCGGGGTCGAGCATCAAGCAGCCTCCTCACCGGGCGAATCCACGATGCGGCTGGCAACAGACTGACGCCCTCGTTCACCATCAAAAAGGGACGCCGTTATCGCTACTACGTATCGCAGCTTGCCATCGGGCATCCAGGTGAATGTCATCGAGACGCACTGCGCGTGCCGGCAGCCGAATTGGAAAGCGTGGTTTGCGGACGACTGCGACGGTTCTTAGGGTCTGACTCTGAAATCTTTGACAACATCGGTTGCAAAAGCGACCGGCCCGCCTTGATTCGACCTATGATCACCAGAGCCCGGAATCTGGCCGAGACGTGGTTGTCACTCGGTTCGTGGGAACTAATGGGCATACTCGATACGCTCGCCGTCGACGTTGTGCTCCACGACACGCACGTAGAAATAGCAGTCAGCAAGACGCGCCTGCGGCTCTTCCTGCAAAACGCTGCTCCCGGCGGGGATTCGAAGGAGGGAGGTATGCTCGCATCGGCCGACGACCTCATCCGGTTGACTGTGAAGGCAAAGCTAAAACGGTGCGGGGGTGAGGTCCATTTGGTAGTGCCAGGAGGCTATGAAAACGTTCAGGAAGCAACTCCTAGACCTCCGTTGTTGAAGGCCCTCGCGCGAGCAAATAGGTGGTATGAGCAAGTCCTCGCTGGGAAAACGGGTGACCTGAGATCCCTGGCTCGTTTTTCGGGGTTGACGGAACGCTACGTCGGCAAGGTGTATCCTTGCGCCTTCCTCGCACCGGATATTGTGGAGGCCATTCTCGACGGACGGCAGCCACGGGATTTGACCTTTGCCAAGCTGACGAAAGACCTTCCCATGAGTTGGTCTGAGCAACGAAAACAGCTCGGCTTCTCCTCCCCGTGCCAAGCCTAAATCGACTCCCTGTTATTAAGCGAAACTGGCGCTGAAGTTCCCTGATCTTTCCTTATAAATCCCTGTTTGGTTTTTGGAGTTCGGCGCGACTTCTCTCGGAGAATCTGCGACTTGCAGACCCCGGAGTGCCGTTTCAACCAGGCAAATCGGGCGAAATTCCCTGTATTTTTCGCTGTTAGCTGGGAATTCAGGAGAGAATGGTTAGCGCCAGACTGCCTGCTCCGCCAGACTTCCTTAAAAATCCCAATCACTTACCAACTACTGGAGCGTCGAGTGAGGTGCGGTCGTCTAACGCCCTGGTGTCCCATGGGTGTCCGATTGCGTTCTTGAGTTTGCGCCTCCCGCTCTGTGGTGAGGATGCTGTTTTCCAGTCTAGTCATGGCTCGGCGAACATCGTCAGCAGCGGTCTCGATGTAATACGTTGCTGTGGTGCTTACGTTCGTGTGCCGGAGTATTCGCTGAATGACCATCTCTGCCACGCCCAGGCGATACAGATTGCCCCCTAGGCCGCGACGTGCAGCATGCCATCCATGCCATTCGGGATATCGCCTATCGCGCTTGAACTCGTACTGCGCGCCATCATGCTCTGATTCCGATTTGTGGCGGGCTTCGCACCGATTTATCGTAGGCAGCATGGATCTCCTGAGTAAGCCGTCGAGTAATAGGGGCTTGCCCAGAGAACGCGTGCACGGTGGTGTCGCAAGGACAGCGGATAACCGCTTACCTATGCCAATTGCCTGAAGTTCGCCTCGTACGCAGGTTCTGGCTGCTTGGGTCTGGCACCGTTCTTAGTTGACTCGGCTTGCCGGGTGGGCCTAACATCGGGCCTAGCGCTTTGCCCCTCGATCGGAAGTCCCCTCAGCATGAACAAATCTCGCGATCTGATGATCGGAAGCACGATCTCGCATTACCGCGTGCTGAAGCGGTTGGGTGGTGGCGGCATGGGTGTGGTGTATGAAGGGGAGGACACCAAACTCGCCCGGCGCGTGGCGCTGAAGTTTCTGCCCGATCATCTGATTTCTAACCCGCAGGCGCTGGAGCGCTTCCGGCGCGAAGCGCGCGCCGCCTCAGCGATGAACCATCCCAACATCTGCACCATCTACGAAATTAACGACACCGATGGCCGCATCTTCATTGCGATGGAGTTGCTCGAAGGACAACTGCTGAAGGAATTGATTTTTGACCAGCCCTTGCCCACCAAGCGACTGGTCGATCTGGCACTCGACATCACCGAAGCGTTGGACGCCGCACACAGCGAAGGCTTGCTGCATCGCGATTTGAAACCCTCGAATATTTTCGTTACCGCCCGCTATGGCCGGGCCAAGATCCTCGACTTCGGTCTCGCCAAACCCGTGCTAGAGAACGCGGTCACGGCAATGGACGATCTGACTAGTTCGCGCGACCTGACCAGCACCGGCGCGACAGTGGGGACGGTGAACTACATGTCTCCCGAGCAAGTACGCGGTGAAGCGCTCGATGCCACCAGCGATCTGTTTTCTCTTGGCGCGGTGTTCTACGAGATGGCCACCGGCCGACCGGCTTTTCTGGGACGAACCTGGGGCCTGGTGCTCAATGGCGTGCTGAATAAGAAACCGGTCTCGGCGCGCGGGCTGAACCCCAACCTGCCGCGACGGCTGGAGCAGATTGTGCTGCAGTTGCTCGAGAAAGACCGCACGCGCCGCTACCAGAGCGCCAAAGCGTTGGCAGCCGACCTGCACGCGCTGCAGCATGAGTTGGACTCCGGTTCTTCGAGCCGGGTAGGTTCGCAGTCGCCGGCCCGGCGCGAGCTGAAACTGGTCTCTTCGATTGCCGTGTTGCCGTTCCACAATGCCACGCAGGATCCGAATAACGAATACTTGAGCGACGGGATTACAGAGACCATCATCGACACGCTCTCACGGCTGCCGCACTTGCGGGTGATGGCGCGCAGCACGGTTTTCCGGCACAAGACCGCCAATGCCGACCCCATGGCGGTGGGCCGCGAACTGGCTGTGAACCTCGTGCTAACGGGCAGAGTTTCCCAAGTGGGTGAACGGTTAGTGATCCGAGCAGAGCTGGTGGATGTAAACCGGGGCTGGCAGTTGTGGGGCGAGCAGTACGGCCGAGAGATGCGCGACATCTTCGAAGTGCAGGAAGAAATCGCCAGCGAGATCTCGTCGAAGCTGCAACTCAAGCTCTCGAGCGATGAGAAAAAGCGCATTCGCAAACGCCCGACCGAGGATGCTTCGGCCTACAAACTGTATCTCAAGGGGCGGTATTGCTGGCACAATCGCAGCGAAGAGCAAGTGCGAACGGCGATAACGCACTTTCAGGAGGCAATTCGACTGGACCCTAGTTACGCGCGTGCGTATTCCGGATTGGCGGATTGTTACGCGACGCTGTCCTTTGTGCTCAGCGGCAATCCCAAGGAACATATGCCGAAGGCGCGTGCGGCAGCGGCTAGGGCGCTGGAGATTGATCCCGGACTGGCGGAGGCACATGCGTCGCGCGCCATGGTGACGTATCGGTACGACTGGAATTTTCCGGAAGCCGAGCGCGAGTTTACGAGAGCGATTGAATTGAGTCCCGGGTACGCCGCGGGACACCAGTGGTACGGAGAATGTTTAACCGCTATGGAGCGCTACGAGGAATCGCTCGAGGAATTGCATCGCACGCTGGAAGTCGATCCCCTTTCACCGATCAGCAATGCGGTCTTGGCGGGGATGCACTTCTTCGCGCGGCACTACGAAGCGGCGATCGAGCAATCGGCAAAGTCGCTCGAACTGGATGCTAACTTCTGGCCGGCGCTGCTGTTTCGCGGCATGGCGTATGAATGCCAGAAGGAGTTTGCCCTCGCCGAAGAAGCGCTGACCAGGGGCCTGGAGGGATCGCGCCGCAGTTCGATGATGCTGGCCGCGATCGGTCACGAATACGTCAGCGCCGGCAAACGTGAGCTAGCGGAGAAAATTCTAGCGGAGCTTTGCTCTCCACCCGTGTCGCGCTACGTGGCTCCGGTTTATCCCGCCATCGTTGCCGCCGGACTGGGCCAGCGGGCGATGGCCTTCGATGAACTGGAGCGGGCGGTCACGGAACGCTCGGGATGGCTGGTGTTCCTGCGGGTCGATCCGCGGTTCGATGTCCTGCGCGAGGACCAGCGCTTCCAACAAATCCTCCAGCGCATGGCGGCCCCCGCCGAGGGCACGACATATGAATCTTCCGGATCCAGCCACTGCCGCGCCAGCTAGCGCTTATCAAAACGCGTCGGAGGTTGGCCAGGGCGTGGGCACGCTGCCGCGCTGCCTCGCAGGTGTGGATGGCAGGCGTCCGATACTCGCCTCGCGTGCAGCGGCTCTTCTGGGAGCACTCGCGACAGCGCTTCGGCGTCGAGAAATAAACATGTGTGTTGTTGCGCTTATTGATTCCGGTGTATTTCAGGACTTTGCCTTCCGGGCAGATATAGCAGTTCTTCTCGGGCAGGTAGGTGAACTGGTCGATGCCACAGAGATCCGTCGGCCACTCCAGCATGACTGGCGCGCCTTTTAGAGAATGTTCACAGCCCGGGCAGCGAGAAGGACAAGGATCGAGAGAGAAATGAGCGATTGCAGCATAGTTGCCAGCTTAGCCCATCGCGAGAGAACGGCAGTGTCGGTCGGCGAAAACGCGGTGCTCGTGTTGAATGCAATAAATAGATAGTCAAGAAACTGCGGCGACCAGCCGTCGTATTGTTCGCGATCGCTCGAAAGCTGCGGGAAGAGAAACGCACTGGCGATCTTGCAGCGAGAATGATTGCGACCCAAGGGACCGCCAGCGTCTAGCTTCCAGTACCACAAGGCGAAGACCAGGATGTTAGTGATCCACAATGCCAGGGCCGAGCGTAATAGCGCTTTAGGCATTTCGCGATGTGAGGGAATTCCCTGAATGAGGAAGACGAGCGAGGCGATCATCGCCACGGTGATCAGAGCTAGCGCGGCGAAGGTCAACATTCGCGTGATCTTGAAATAGCCACGGCTATTCGTGATCACGATGGGAATCATGAGGGCGAAGGTCACCGCCAGTAGCAGCCAGCCTGGTCCCAGCGAAAGCGGCTCGGGCAGAGCCCAGAAGACCCCTGCAGCTGACAACATGGCGAGGAAAGCGGGCCATCGTGGTTCGCGCTTCGAAATGCTCATAGCGACGAGGTGTTCAGTGAAGTCTAAATCCAGTTTCGGGATGACGCCAAGGTCCTGGGAGACAGTTGGCCCGGCAAAGATAAAAGTAAAACACCCCAACCCGCATTGCTCCACACTCTTCAGCTTGCGCGCGTCCGATAGAGCACTTACGTCATCCAGACACGAGCCGCACCGAGTCGAAAGAAACACGTCTCCAAAGCCAGCCTTGCCTACGCGGGAAGTCCCTCCACGATGGAGTCGGCAGCAGCGGTGGGAATGATCCGACTTAACTTCCATCCCCCAGCCGCAAATAAGTCGGAAAATTGTTTCTCCGTGCGCTCGCGCCCTCCAGGGAAAATCAGCATTTGCAAATCAAGGAACTTGCTTGGCGAGAAGTGGTTGCCCGGCTGAATGACGTTGTCAACCACCAGAAGCTTGCCTCCCGCATTGACGCTTTTTCGGCAAGCGGTAAGTATCTTGACGCACAAATCATCCGGCCAATCATGAATGATATGTTTCATGATGTAGGCATCGGCACCCGCCGGGACCGAGGAGAACATATCGCCGGATGCGAGAGTGCAGCGCTCCGTTACGTACGTCAGTGGTCCGTTCCGGCATCCTTCGATAACGTGAGGTACTTCGTAAAGCGTACCTCGTAGATGCGGATTTTTCGCCAGGATGGTCGCCAGCAGAAGACCGTGTCCGCCGCCTACATCTACTATGGAATGCACTCCGTCAAAACTATAAGCCTCGGCAACGGCGGGGCTATCGATCATCGAAAGCGCAGTCATGGTGTCATTGAAGATCTGTAGTTCCTCGGGGTTCTGCTTCAGATATTCGAAGATGTGCGCGCCGTAAACCTGCTCGAGCGCTTGCCTGCCGGTGCGCACGCAGTATTCCAGCTGCGACCATCCACGACCGTGCCACTCCCTGCCACCCATAATAGCGAGGGCCCGCAGGCTGGGATTGGCGTTGCTCCGCAGAACCGCTGACATGGGCGTTTCGGAAAACCTTCCGTCAGGCAGCTCCGCCAGCACTCCCACACAGGCGGTAGCCCGCATGAGGCGGTAAAGGGCCTGTGGGTTGGTTCTGGTTTGGGAGGCCAGTTCCTCGACCGATCTGGGGCCAGCCTCAACAAGGTCAGGGATTCCGAGCTGGGCGAGGCAGGAGACCGCGCCAGCAACGTAGGCACCGTTCAACAATTGCAGCATGCCGATGTGAGAAGGAGGAGCTTGGGCTTGTGTTGTCATTCTTTTTTCACCATGATTTCCGTTTTTTCCTTTTGGGAACGAACATCATGCATCCGAACTATCTCCGGCTTGCAAGCTGTGGATTATATCTGCTTCCCTGAAAAGGCTTTGCGACAGGACTTTTAAGGTTGCCGCAGAAGAATACCCCAGCGCACTCTGGGTGTATCGCGGCAGCTCGGAAAATGATTCAGTTGGCGTAATACAAAGCGGGTGGAGTCGCCGTCGGAGGTTCGCCAGTGGACTTGACGGGTCCTTTCAGATGGGTGTTGCGGTCGTCAGGGGAGGAAGACCAAGCCGCCGCAGCAGGGATTGGAAGCCTGGATTGTCCCGCAGACCGTCCATACTGGGGTCTATGTGAAGATAGATAAGCCAGTGGGAGTGTTCTTCATAGCATTTCTCCAAGTATTTCATTGCGCGTGCGTTTTCTGCCAAGCCGATATGGATTCCCGCGAAAAAGTAGGGTGCAACATACCTTTGATTCGCTAGTGCCTTCAGATCATCGAGTATTTGAATTGCTTCCTTCGTCCTACCAGCCGTTGCAAGAGTGTGTGCGAGTGCCGCGCGCATTAGGGGACTGCCCTCTGACAACGTCACTCCCTTTTCGCCCTCGGTGATTGCCAGTTCGTAGCTGCCTGTTTTCCTGAACAACAGGCCAAGAATCCAGTAAGTGACGGGATAGTTGGGATCCAACTCGACAGTTCGCCGGAGTTGTTCGATGGCCTCGTCGTATCGGCGAGCAAAGTACAGGGCCCACCCGACTGCGACGTTGATAATGAGCGACAACGGATCGAGATCCTGACCGTTCTTCATCCGAACCATGGCTTCCTCGTGTCGCCCCATGGTCATGGCATACTCGGCATACCAGTGGTGCGCAGTTGGGTAGTTGGGACCCAATTCGAGGCTGCGCTGGAACTCAGTCTGAGCGTTATCCCACTGCCAATCGTGAAGCCACTGTAAGGCAGCCAACGACGTGTGCGCCTCGGCGAGATCTTGATCAAGCTGGATTGCGGTCATCGCCGCCGCTTTGCCTTCAGGGAATGCTTCCTTCGGTGGCAGATAGCTGTTCCATCCAAGCAGCACGTAGCAATCGGCCAGGCCAGCGTAGGCCAGGGCGTAGCTGGGATCGCTCTCTACCGCCTGCTGGAAACAGGCGATCGCCTTGTAGAAGCCCTCTTCTGTCCACTGGTTCCAGTGGTGACGACCTCTTAGGTAAAGCCTGTAGGCTTCGGGATTCTCGGTGTAGCGCTTGGTCAACTGCTTCTTTTCTGCGCGGGTCAACTGCAACCTTAATTTCTGCGATATCTCGTCCGAAATTTCGTCTTGGACCGCAAAGATGTCGCCTGCCGCACGATCGTATTGCGCGCCCCAAATTCGAGAACCAGTGGCTACATCGACTAATTCGGTCCCAATGCGCAGCGAGCCGCGGCTTTGCATGATTTTCCCAGTGAGCACGGCACGCACATTAAGATCGCGACCGATGGCCTGAGGATCAATTTTCCGGGACTTATACCTGGAGACTGTACTCTGCGCCATCACCCGCAGTTTCGGTAGCGTCGCCAGAATATTAATGAGGCTTCCGGTGATACCGTCACTGAGGTATTCGTGCTCAGGATCGCCACTGGCATTTTCGAAGGGCAAGACTGCTAGCGAGTTAATGCTCCTGGGGACTCGCTGGGGCCGGGAGGAACCGCTTCGTACAGGGGAAACATGGGATTTCTGCTTGCTCGTCGAAGACGACCGATCTTTCCTGGGCGTAAGTACCGACTCGACTTCTTCTCTTCTGCCCGACTCCGTATCTCGTTTAAGGCGTTGCAATTCAGTCCGCATGTCAGCTGCATGCTGATAGCGCAGGCTTCTGTCCTTCTCCAAGGCTCTCCGGATCACCTCTTGGAGTCTCGGCGGGATGTCGGGATTGACTAGCACAGGAGCGACCGGATCGCGGTTCAGGATGGCATCCGCAAGTAGGCCCGAACTAGCTGCTTGAAAGGGCAGTTTTCCGGTAGCCATGTTGTATAGAACGATACCGAAAGAGAACAGATCTGTGCGACCGTCCAACTCTTTGGCTCCCACTTGCTCTGGAGACATGTAAGCGGCCGTTCCTAGAGGAACCCCTGGAGTGGTGAGCTGTTCTTCGGACTCGATGTTCGCGTCGCTCAAGTCGATGCTTCCAGGCTTGAGAGCGATCTTTGCCACCCCAAAATCCAGAATCTTGGCGTGGCCACGCTTAGTGACAAAAATATTGGCAGGCTTGATGTCGCGGTGCACAATGCCTTCGGAATGGGCGGCATCGAGTGCATCGGCAATCTCAATCGCCAGACCCAGCAAGACTTCGGTCTCGAGCGGCTTCCCGGCAATGAGATGCTTCAGCGTCGTCCCGTCCAGAAACTCCATGGCAATGAACCCCTGCCCGTCCTGTTCGCCGACGTCATAGACCGTGCAGATGTTGGGATGGTTCAATGCGGACGCGGCTTGGGCCTCCCGCTGAAACCGTGCGAGCGCATGCCGGTCTCCGGCAACGTCGGACGGGAGGAACTTCAGGGCAATGAATCGGTGCAGCCGCGTATCCTCGGCCTTGTAGACTACCCCCATTCCTCCACCACCGAGCTTTTCGACGATGCGATAGTGCGAGATGGTTTGGCCGATCATCGAGAAGAAATCGTAGGACGGGCTATGCCGCAAGTCAACGCAAGGTGCTGGTCTAGCCGGAAGCCCTTTGATGTCACCTCCGGCTGCCTGCGCTTCTGAAGCTCGGTGGCGATGACCTCCACATGGTCGTATCCATTGCCATCGGGGACATGGGGAAGGCGGTCCTCCCCGAGGTACCAGATTCCCAACTTCTTGCGCCGCGTGCCAGGAGACCCGCTGGTAGAGGTGAACTTAAGATTGTCGGCGTCACCTCACTCGAAAGGACACGTGGCTCGAAAGCGTGCCGTGCGGCGTCACTACCTGGACCTTGCCCGTCGTTGCGCCGGTCAGCACCTTCGTGGTGACCTCGGTACTCGAGACGACTTTGAACGTAGCCGCGGTGCCGTTAAAGGTCACCTTGGTCGCGTCTTTCAGATTGTTCCCGAGGATCTTGGCCGCCGACCCCACTTTGCCCGAGGTCAGCAGGGTCTCCACGAAAGCACTCAGGCCAACGCTCAGGCTGAAGGTCGTGCCGTCGTTGCTGGTGCCGCCCGTGGAGGTCGTGCCGTAAACGGTGCCACTGGTCGCCCCAACCAAGCCGCCATAGGGGTTAGCGCCGTCAGTTCCGTCGAAGCTCAGCAACGTCCTCAGGGTGCATCCTGGAGGTGATGCCGAAGACCGTGCCACACCCGAAGGATCCGCAGCCCGCATTGGCGAACCGCGCGGCTGTACCATAGAAGTTCCCGTCGGCAGCCTGCTGCTTATATCCCGGCCGCGGCTCTGATTTCGACAGTTGACTTGCGGGTTGCTCGTCATACGTTCCTGAAATCGACTGGAATTGCCTGCCAAGCGTTTCCTAGCTGTATAATCGCGCCAATCATGCCTCTGGTTTCAGGTACAAAACTGGGCCCCTATGAAATTGTTTCTCCGCTGGGCGCCGGCGGGATGGGCGAAGTTCATAAAGCGCGCGATACGCGGCTCGACCGCACGGTCGCCATCAAAATTCTTTCCGCGCATCTCTCAGAGAAACCGGAGGGACGCGAGCGCTTCGACCGCGAGGCCCGCGCAATTTCATCGTTAAGTCACCCCAACATCTGCCATCTCTACGACGTGGGCGAGCAGGATGGCACCAGATTTCTCGTGATGGAGTATCTGGATGGCGAGACGCTCGCCGAGCGGTTGCGCAGGGGCCCGCTACCGCTGGAGCAGCTTTTCAAAGTGGCGATCGAGATCTGTGAAGGACTAGAAACGGCGCACCGCAATGGCGTGGTGCATCGCGACCTTAAGCCCAGCAACATCATGCTGAGCAAAGCGGGCGCGAAGCTGATGGATTTTGGCCTGGCCAAGCCGACGGCTGCAGCCGTGGGTGCGAGTTCTTCGTCGCATTCGCTGGCCACGCTGTCGGCGAAGCCCCTTACCGCGGAAGGCAGCATCATCGGGACCTATCAGTACATGTCGCCGGAGCAGGTCGAGGGCAAAGAGGCTGATGCGCGCAGCGACATCTTCGCGCTGGGCACGGTGCTTTACGAGATGGCGACCGGCAAGCGCGTTTTCGAGGGCAAGACCACGGCGAGCACGATTGCGAATATTCTTGCCGCCGAGCCCAAGCCGGTTTCAGCAATTCAGCCAAATTCACCGCCAGCACTCGAACACTTGATCAAAGCGTGTCTGGCCAAAGATCCCGATGAGCGACTGCAGACCGCGCACGATGTCAAGCTCCAGCTCAAATGGATCGTCGAGGGCGGTTCCGATGCCGGCATCCCCAAGCCGGCCGCCGGGCGCCGCCGTGGTTATGAATCAGTCGCTGCAACCGCCGCTGCAATTTTGCTGTTGCTTGCCGCCGTCGCTTCGTTCTTCTGGTGGCATTACGCCTCCGCGCCCCAACCAGTTTGGAAGTCGCAGCTTCTCCCCCCAGCCGATCAAGCCTTCGACGTCCCTGGCCTCGGCGGCGGACACATGGCTGTTTCACCCGATGGCCGCAAGATCGCCTTCATCGCATCTTCTTCCAAGGGGCAACAGCTTTGGGTGCAGTCACTCGATCAGGTTTCGGCGCAGCCGCTCGCCAGCACAGAGGACGCGTTCTATCCGTTTTGGTCGCCGGACAGCCGCTATATCGGCTTCTTCGTCGCCGGCAAGATGAAGAAAATCGCCGCCGCAGGTGGCCCGGTCGAAATTATCTGCGACGCCTCGAGCGGTCGCGGCGGCTCTTGGAACTCCGACGGTATGATCGTGTTCGCGCCTTCGCCCAACGGCACGCTATACGTCGTTTCCTCGGCGGGGAGTACGCCGCGTCCGGTGACCCAGCTCGACAGCAGCCGCGCCGAAGCCAGCCACCGTTGGCCCTTTTTTCTGCCCGACGGCCGCCATTTCCTCTTCACGGCCCGCTCCTTTACCACGTCAAACGCGGCTGTCTTCACCGGATCGCTCGATTCCGCAGAGCACAAGCCTATTCTTGACGTCAATTCCAACGCCATGTACGTTCCTGCCGGTTATCTTGTTTTCGTACGCGAGCGCACCCTTATGGCGCAACGTTTTAACGCCCAGCGCCTCCAGCCTGAAGGCGATCCCGTTCCTCTGGCGGAAAAAGTAGCCTATGACCTTAATTTCAGTAAGGCCGATTTTTCGCTCTCTGCTAAGGGCGTCCTCGCTTACAAGCGGGGCGGCGGCGGGAGCGCCGATTCACAGCTCGGCTGGTACGACCGAAGCGGAAAGAAGCTGTCCGATATAACCACCACCGGCTCCGCCGACTTCCCCAGCCTCTCGCCCGATGCGAAAGTCTTGGCATTTGGGTCCTTCGACCAAAACGGATGGACTATATGGCTGCAGGACTTAATTCGGAACGTCAAGACTCGCTTCTCCTTCAGCCCGGGTAGCTTAGGGTCGGTTTGGTCGCCTGACGGAAAGCAGATTGTTTTTGCTGTCAGCTCGGGCGCCACCAGCCAATTGTTCATCAAGCCTGCCGATGGCTCCCGGCCCGAGCAGCCCCTCGCCACGGAGGGTGTCTCCACTTCCTTCGTACGGGTTCCCTTGGCGTGGTCGCCGGATGGCCACTACCTTCTATATCGCGAAGGCAAGACTGGAGTGCCCGAGGTCTGGGCGCTGCCCATGACGGGAGAGCGAAAACCTTTCCCGGTGGCGCAGGTGCCTTCCTACCATTTGCTTTGGGCAGACTTTTCACCGGATGGAAAGTGGCTCACGTAT
>Ga0126383_10000515_pt1 | contig 21584 bp, 11 predicted proteins | sample PanSoiMetPlot_35_FD_96882 | JGI IMG/M metagenome (GOLD analysis project Ga0126383, IMG submission 96882) | Tropical forest soil microbial communities from Panama - MetaG Plot_35 | ecosystem: Environmental > Terrestrial > Soil > Tropical forest > Bulk soil | place: Panama | collected 2016-02-17
CGGATTCGAGCGCGCGATGGCCAGCCCCCACTTACCTGTCATGCGGGTTGGCAAACCGTGACCGGTGACCTTGGTCCAGGTGGCTCCCTCGTCATGAGAAACAAACAGGCCGCTGCCCGGGCCTCCGCTCGATCTGCCCCAGGTGTGCATCACCAGCGGCCACATGCCGGCAAACAGGGTCTTCGGATTACTCGGGTCCATCACCAAATCTGAACAGCCGCTGTTCTCATCAGTAAAGAGCACCCGGTCCCAGGTCTTGCCGCCGTCCGTGGTACGAAACACGCCGCGCTCCTGCTGTGGTCCATAGGCATGGCCAACCGCGCAGGCCATGACGATGTCGGGATTCCTGGGATCGATCACCACGTGCCCAATACGGCCCGTCTTCTCCAGGCCCATTAACTGCCAGCTCTTGCCGGCGTCCGTAGATTTATAAATTCCCTGACCGACTGAGATGTGACTGCGGATCCACGCTTCGCCGGTTCCCGCCCACACGGTGTTCGGATCCGAAGCCGCAATCGCCAGCGAACCGATGGAGGAGACAGGTTGCGCGTCAAACACCGGGTCCCAATGAATGCCGCCATCGATTGTTTTGAAAACTCCGCCCGACGCGGAGCCGGCATAGTAGATGTAAGGCTGCCCGGGCACGCCCGCGATCGAGGTTACGCGATTGCCGACGGGCCCAATATAGCGCCAACGCATGGCCTCAGGGTTGGGCTGCTGCGCCTGCACTAAGGCCGCGACGGCAGCCGCCAAAATAAAAACGAACGCAGATAGTATTCGCAGCGTTTTTCTCGTCATTGTTAACCTCCGGGGAAGGACTAACATCACAGTGCTTGAGCGGTTTTGTCTGTTGATACAGCAGAAGTGAACTTGCGCTGATGCTTCTATCTAGAATCGCCGGCAAAGTCAATAAAAATTCTGCTGGCGCATTGCAGCCAATAGAGTGTCGCGGTAAGCTAAGTGAGAAATCAGCAAGTTACCCCCCTCGCTTTTACTGTAGTTTCGCGCTGGAGTTTTCCGGCATCTAAAGAAATCTACGGGTATATATGTCTGACAATGTGAAGAAAGCCTTGATTGTCGTCGACGTGCAGAACGACTTCTGCCCCGGCGGCACGCTGGCAGTCGCCCACGGTGATGAAGTGGTGGCGCCGTTGAATCAGTTAATCAAAGAATTTCTTGATCGCGGCGAACCAGTGTTCAAAACCAGAGACTGGCACCCGCCTCAAACCAATCACTTCGCCGCCTATGGCGGTATCTGGCCTTTCCACTGTGTGCAAAATACCAAAGGCGCAGAGTTTCATCCCGATCTGCTGGATGACCCGCGCATCACCGTGATCTCGAAAGGCATCGACGACAGCGCCGATGGCTATTCAGGTTTCGACGGCACCGGCCTGGCGGAGTTGCTGCATGAAGAAGACGTAGCGGAAATCTGGGTCGGCGGATTGGCCACCGATTATTGTGTGAAGCAGACGGTGGTTGACGGCGCGCGCCAGGGCTTCAAAGTCAAAGCCCTGGCCGACACCATGCGCGCCGTGAATGTCCATCCTGAGGATGGCGCCCAGGCAATCGCCGAAATGAAGTCAGCCGGCGCCGAGATCGTCGGCGATCAAAGTAAAGCTGCGGGAACGGGGCAATAGCCCGGCGCGCCAGCCAGCGCGCAACACTGAAGCCCCTTAATAGCTGGACTACTGCACTGCGTCTTAGCGACAGCGGTGTTTACAGTCGTCCTTCGCCTCCTTAGCTCGTCTTTCGCAAATCTTCCGCTCATTCTTGAGCGGGATGATCTTGCACGCATCCTTTGCCACCTTGTATCGATCGGCGCAGTGATCGGTGCAACGGTTTCCACCGCCGGCTGAGACCGAACCACCTGCAATCCATAGTCCTGCACAAAACACGAATAAAGCGGCGACCAAAGAAACCATTCTTGTCTTCATACGCGTTATCTCCCGACATGTGTTGGAGAGCCTTGTTGCCACGCTCGCGAATGCTACGTGACGGTCCGAGGGGTTGCAGTAAGAATACTACTTAACGTTTCCCCAAAGAAGCGCCGCGCGCGGGCTTTGACTCGAGAGTCGGGTTGGGCGGCTATATCGTGTATCAGCACCGGAGCGGTAGCGACGCACTCAGGAGGAACCGCCGAGTCATCAGCAGGTCTCATTGATTCCATCGCTACCGCTCCGGGAACTGACACACTGGCGGGCTACTGCGCCCTTGGCCCACGCGCACCACCGGGACGCCAACAGCTTTTGGCTTGGGCCAACCGGGGAGTATTATCTGACCTCAATGGGCACCCTGAACTTCGATCGCTACCACGCCGCGATGGGCGACGCCTCCTATAAGAACGTGACGCGAGTTCACGAGCAGCCGCTGAGCGAGATGACCGCGACCTTCTACGTGACGCAGCGCAAACTGCCTTTCGCGCCGGTGCTGGGCCATGAACGATTGATTCGCTTGCTGGTCGACAGCCAAATCGATCGGCCCCGGCTGCGGTTTCTCGAACAGGACCGCGGCGGCTTGCAACGGTTCGCGAAAGCCATCGAAGACATTCAATTCGCCGGCAGCATCCGCGCCGTGCGCCCCGGAACCATCATGTTTCCGCAGCAGCCCATCGCCGACATCACCGGAAAATTCGGACTCACGCAGGCCCAGGAAATCAAATTCGAGCACGCTTTCGATCTGCCGATGACGACCGCCAGCACGGCGATGCAATTTCGCATGGCCGCGGGCGATCGCTGGCTGTCAGATTTTTCCTTGCGCCGCAACGGCGACATCGAACGCGCCGTCGATATCGCCACCTACGCTTTCATTGGCGGCTTCAACGACACTTCAAATATGGAGGCCGCGCATCGCCTCGACATCCCGGCCGTGGGAACAATCGCCCATTACTGGCAACAGGCGTTTCTCGAATATCTGTATGAACCCGAGATCGAGCCGCGCACCGGACAACCGAAGCACTTCGAACAGGTGGCCTTCGAAAGATGGCTCGACGCCAACCCCAACGGCACCACCCTGCTGCTCGACACCATCGACGTTTATATGGGCGCCGTCCACGCGGCCATGGCAGCCACTTCGAATGAGGCGCGCCGCAAGGCATTCAAGGGATTCCGCGTCGACTCGGGTGACCTGGCAGAACTAGGCAAATGGTGTCTCGAATTTTTTGAAGTGAATGGATTGCCTGGGCTGCGGCCCAATCTCACCGGCGATCTTACCGTCGACAAGGTGACCAGGATCGTCGATGAATTTCCCGCCGTCAGCGGCTTTGGCATCGGCACCAAACTTTCAAGTGAAGTGAAGAACGTCGCCGGCGTGATTTTCAAAGCTTGTGTGATTAACGGTCTGCCGACTTTGAAAGCGTCGAACTCGCTCGACAAGACCACGCTGCCCGGCTGCTTACAGGTTTTCCGCGGCGTCGACGCCGGCGGCAATTACGTCGCCGACGTCACCGGATTGGATGACGAAGAGGTTGAAATTCCGGGCGCGGTCCGGGTCAGACCACTGATCGAGCCATTCTGGGACAACGGCCAGTACTCGCCGATACCCTCCATCGAAAAGCAGAAGGCCTTCGTCACAGATCAAATGAACCGCTTCGCGAATCTGCACACGTATCCGCGCAGCTTGAGCGATAGCTTAACCGGGCTGCGCGACGAACTCACCGCCAAGATGCGCGCAGACAATTCCGGTTGGGAGAAGATCCTGACTCTGCCCGAGCAAGTACCCGAAGTTCTGGTTACATAGGTTTGCTCTAAGAGTCGACAGAGGTTTGCTCTGAAAGTCGATAAATGCGGCTCTGCCGCCCTCCAGCGCGGAAAGGCTTGCCTTTCCGAAAATACTGACAGCGATATTGTCGAGGCTACACCTCGACCGGCAGGCAGCGCCGGTTACGTAATTGAAGGTCAGGTTGCGCAATACCACTTAGCGCGAGTCCGCGAGCCTGGGTGACTCGCTCGCCGACCCCTTTCCGCGTCAAATCATCTGAGAATTAATCGTCGGTGTGAAGTGCGGGCGTGCCTGCCGGCGGGTCGGCCGGCGTCGTCGATTCTCCGCGACGGGTCGGGGCCATGCGGCGCACGACGCTCGTCAGCGGAGCAGTGGCTCGGCCGGTCACGCGCACGAGTCTTCGCCAACGGGCCGTGGATCGCAAATCATCGAGCAGCGAGTAAACGACCGGCGTGGCGATCAGGGTCAACAGCAGCGACAACGACTGTCCGCCAATCACGACGATGGCGATCGAGCGACGTTCTTCAGCGCCGGGGCCGGTGCCTAGGGCCAGCGGCGCCATGCCGGCAACCAGCGCGAGGGTAGTCATCAGGATTGGCCGCAGCCGATCGCGATTTGCTTGAATGATTGCCGGCTCGCGTTCCATGCCCAGCGTCCGCAAATTGTTCATGTGATCGATTTGCAGAATCGCGTTCTTCTTAACCACGCCAAACAAAACCAGAATGCCAAGGGCGGAATACAGGTTGAGCGTATCGCTCAGCAACCAGAGCGAGAGTAAGGCAAAGGGGACCGACAAAGGCAGGCTCAGCAGAATTGTCAGCGGGTGAATCGTGCTTTCAAATTGCGACGCGAGGATCATGTACATGAAGATGATCGAAAGCAGAAACGCCCAGAGAAACTCAACAAAGGTGCGTTCGAGCTCGCGACCGCGGCCCGCCACAATTGTCGAATAGGTACCGGGCAGTTTCATGTCGTTGGCCGCCTTTTTCAAAGCGTCCAATCGATCGGCGAGCGCAAATCCGGGCGCCACGCCCGCGCGCACCGAAGCCTGCCGTTGTCGATCCAAACGATCGATGCGCGAGGGACTGAACTCTTCCTTGATGTCGACCAGGTTATCGACGCGGACCAGGCCGCCGCGCGACGACGGCACATACAGACGCGAGATTTGCGAAGAGTCGCCCCGATCCGACTCCGACAGTCGCAATTGCACGTCGTAATCTTCGTTCACCGTCGGATCGTAGAATCGCGAGACCTGATCGTCACCGCCCACCATCAGGCGCAGCGCCGTGGCAATATTCGCCGTATCGACGCCGAGATCGGCGGCGCGATCGCGATTGATGTGGACGCGCAACTCGGGCTTGTCGAGTTTCAGCGTCGTGTCCGCATCGACAACTCCCGGAATTTCCTTCGAAATGGTTTTCTGCCGCAACGTCTCAGCATATTTTGCCAGCGACTCAAGATCGGGACCCCGGAAGACGAAATCGATATCGAAATTGCCGCCGCCAATATTGAATGATTGGGCGTTGCGCACGCTGGAGCGAAACGGCGCGTACTTCTGCAAACGCGTGCGAATCTCCTGCATCACGTCGCGCTGCGTGTAATTCCCCCGGAAGGCCATCAGCGGATGTCCCGCTTTGATCGAATTCCACAGTTTGGTTAACGAGAAAACGCGCTCATCATGCGGCGCGATGCGCACGTAAACGCTGCCTTGATTCACCGCCCCCAGAAACGATCCTCCGCAGGAGGCGAGGACTACCCGCACGCCGGGCGTCTCCATCAGGTCCTTTTCGATGGCGTGCATAGTCTCGTCCATCGCGTTGATGTTCGTGCCTTCAGGGGCATTGACGTTCACATCGAACTCAGCTTCATCCACGTCGCTGGGCGTGTACTCCTGCTTGACGACGCGATAAAGCGGAACGCTGGAGAGGGCGACCGCCAGGGCCACCGCGCTTACGACGATGCGATGCCGCATGGCCAAACGCAGTAACCAGGTGTAAGTGCGATCGATCAGCGCATAGAACCCTTTGCGCGAACCGGCGTCCGAGATGGTGTCGTGATGATGGCCCGCCCCATGACCGCCTTTCGCGTCTTCCGTACGTAAGAGCCGCGCGCTCATCATCGGGGTCAGGGTGAATGAAACCAGCAGCGACACCATCACGGCCACGGCGGCGGTAATTCCGAACTGATAAAGAAATCGTCCGGAGATCGAAGACATGAACGAGACCGGCAGAAAGATCACTACCAGCGAAAAGGTGGTGGCCATAACCGCCAGACCGATGTCGGCGGTCGCTTCCTTGGCCGCGCGCATCGGCGTGATTCTCTTCTCTTCGACAAACCGGAAGATGTTCTCCAGCACCACAATCGCGTCGTCAATGACCACGCCCACCATCAACACCAGGGCCAGCATGGTGACGCTATTGAGGGTGAAGTTCAGCGCGCGCATCATCCCGAAGGTGGAAACAACCGAAGCGGGAATGGCAATCGCCGCAATCAGGGTCGACCGCCACGAACGCATGAAGAGGAGCACCACCAGGCTCGCGAGGATGCTGCCCAGCACCAGGTGCCGGGTAATCTCGTGCAACGCCGACTCGATGTAGCGCGACTGATCGCGAATCACCTCCATCTTGATGTCCGGAGGCAGTTGCGGCTTCACCCGTTCGAGTTCGGTCTTGATATTTTGAATAACTTCGACCGTGTTCGCGCCCGATTGTCGCTGCACTTCGAGCGTCACCGTCGGCACGCCGTTCAGGCGGGCCACCGAACGCTGTTCCTTGGTTCCATCTTCGACCCGGCCGATGTCGCGAACTTTTACCGGCGCGCCGTTGATGTTGGCAATCGTCAAATCTTCCATGTCGCGCGGATTCGTGTAACGGCCAAGCGTGCGCAGCACCAATTCGCGGCGGCCGGTCTCGACATTGCCGCCCGGCACGTCAGAGTTCTGCCGTTGCAAGGCATCGTAGACGGCGGTGATGGGAATCTTGTAGGCCGCCAGCCGGTCAGCGTCCACCCACACGTTGATGGCCCGATCGAGTCCGCCAACCACGTCGACTTCGCCGACACCGCCCGCCCGTTCAAACTGCACCTTCACGATCTTGTCGGCATATTCAGTGAGTTCGCGGATGGAGTGCGGGCCAGACAGCGCGACGGTAATAACCGGGGTGGTGTCGTTATTGACCTTGGAAATGACCGGCGGTTTGGTGTCCGGCGGCAAGTTCCGAATCACGGTGGCCACGCGGTCGCGCACGTCCTGGGCGGCGGTGTCGATATCCCGATTGAGCTTGAAAGTCGCGATGATGATCGAAGCGCCCTGCACCGAAACTGAACGCAGGTTGTCGATGCCGTCGACGGTGTTGACGACTTCCTCAATGGGTTGCGAAACGAGGGTCTCGATTTCTTCGGGCGATGCGCCCGGCAGATTTGTGCGAACGGTGACGGTCGGTAAATCAACCGCCGGGAAACGATCGACGCCCAGCTTGAAGTAGGCCGCCGCGCCCACCACGACCAGCGACAACACAATCATCGCGGCAAAAACCGGACGGCGGATACAAACTTCAGCTAGCTTTTGCATTTACTTCTGTGGCTTTTCCGATTTTTTGTCCGACGATTCCGACGACTTATAGTCAGGGCCAAAGTTGTATTCCAACTCCATCCACATTGACACCGGTTTACCGTCTTTGGTCGCCGGAACGAACTCAATCCGCGACGCGGCATCCAGCGCCCTCTTGATTAGATCTTTAACTTCATCGGCTGAGTAATCGTCAGACTTGGCCGGTCTGGTTTCGATATAATGCAGATTCGTGATGGTGCCATCCGAACGAAATACAGCTCTGAGCACAATAGCGAGTGACGATCTTTTCTTAACCGACTTGGGCCAATCAGGATCCGGTTTGTTCTTGATGACGGGATGTGAGCCTTTTCCAGAACTGACGCCGCCGGACTGGGCCACTACTGAAGAGGCGGCAACCACAATTAAGCAGACGAGCAACAGGGCCCGGATTTTCATAAATCACCCCTAATCAGAGACAGCGACAGATTGGCCGGATTGCAGATTCCCCGGATCGACCACGACCGTGTCGCCGACGTTGACTCCGGATTTAATCTCGAGCCAATTGTCGCCCCGGCGCCCTACCGTGACACCCTTCTCAACGGCTTTACCGTTTTGCACCACGATGACTTTGTCGATGCCGGCAAACGTAACCAGGGCATTGGGAGGAACGGTGACCGCGGTGTTCGTTTGATTGGTCACGATCTCAGCTTTCACAAATGCGCCGGGACGCAGCCGGCCGTTGTTGCGCACGTCGGCTTCGACGGCCAGCACCCGGTTCTGCTCGCTAATCGTCGGGCTCAAGCGTTTGATATAGCCGAGGTAGGTTTGTTCGTCGCCTTCCATGGTGACCCGGACGCTTTGGCCCATCTTAACGCTGTGCGATTCGCGTTCAGGAACATCCACGCGCAGACGCAAAGGGTCGATGCGAACGACGTTGACCACCGGCGCCCCGGCCGCCAGGTACTCGCCGACGCTCGCCTTCTTTTCCTGCACCACGCCGTCCAGCGGCGCGTACACAACTGTGTCGTCGAGCTGTTGCTTTGCCAGCGCCAATTCCGATCGTCTCTGGGCCAGCACGCCCTGACGGTTGCGAATTTCCTCGAGCGCGTCCTGATAACGGCTCAGGGCCACTTTGTAATCTGAGTCGACCGTATCAAACTCTGCGCGCGGCGTAATGCCCTGCTCCACCAATCTCTGCGCCCGGTCGCGCTTGAGCTTGGCATCGTCCAGCACCGCTTTGGCCTGGCGGACCGTTCCGGTGTCTTCCGCCTTGACGCGATCGTCAGCGCCGTCTGGCGGCAGTCCCAGCCGCGCCCGTGCCTGGGCCAACGCCGCCTCTGCCTGTTGCACGCGCAGCTTGTAGTCCTGTGGTTCCAACTGCGCAATCACCTGCCCTTTACGCACCACGCTGCCGAAATCAACGGTGATCGTCTGGAGCCGGCCGGGGACTTTCATCCCGACTGTAGTCTGATCGTAGCTCGTCAAATTCCCGTTGACCGTCACCGTCTCACCAACCGGCATTTCGGCGACCTTTACGGTCTTGACCTGGCGGGGCTGCGACTTACCGTCGGAGTTCGCCGTCTTGCCTGAGGCGGGATAATCGCTCTTGCACGAGGTAACCGCGAACAACGACAGCGCCGCCGCACACAACAAGGCCGTTCGCAGATTTGAGGAATAGGAAAAAAGCATCTTTCGGTTCTATACCCAGCGGCGGCTAGTTTAGCACGCGTCAGGTCAATACGCCGCCGCGCCCACATTGGTTACATTGAGGCTTTTGTAAACTTATCTAATAAACTGCTTGACTTTGACGCGGCGTTAGAAACTCGACCAGCGAAAACGGACGCGCAGTGTCAGAAGCCCGACCGTCAGGGAGGGCCCGCAGCGTTAGAAGCTCGACCAACGGAGGTGGACGCGCAGCGTCAGAAGCCCGACCGTCAGGGAGGGCCCGTGGCGTTAGAATTTCGACCAAGCGAAGGCGGACGCGCAGTGTTAGAAGCCCGACCGTCAGGGAGGGCCCGCAGCGTTAGAAGCTCGATCAGCGGAGGCGGCCGCGCAGTGTCAGAAGCCCGACCGTTAGGGAAGGGCTCGTGGCGTTAGAAGTTCGATCACCGAAAACGGACGTGCAGCGCCGGCTGCCCTCCCTCATGGTCGGGCTTCTGACACCATTCCCCACTTCCGTGCAAAGACAAAATCGCTGATCGGTTTGCGACGTCGTGGACCAACTTCCTGTTCACGAAAGGCCTCGGGCAAAACGCTCGCGTCGGCCGGATAGCCAATGGCGATGGCGGCCACCGGTTCAAAGCCTTCCGGTATGCCGTAAATCTCTCTGACTCTTTCGACCGAAAACCCGGCCATTTGATGAACGAACAATCCAAGCGCTGTCGCCTGGACCAGCATGGTACCGGTGGCCAGCCCTACATCATGAAACGCATGGCGATTCGGCTTGCCGGTCTTATCAAAGTTCAATTTGGCCACCGACACCATCAACACCGGCGCCAGCCGGGCCCATTGCTGGTTCTTCTCCGCCAGGCAGCTCAACATCTGCGCATACTCCTCAGACTGTTCTTTGGTCGTAACGAGGTAAGACCACGGCTGCTCGTTGAAGGACGATGGCGCCCAGCGCGCGGCTTCTAACAGGCTCTGGAGTTTCTCCGCCTCGACTGGCTGCGCAGAAAACGCGCGCGGGCTCCAGCGACGGCGAATTAGTTCTTCGATGGGATGATCAATTGCTGCAGGCTTTTCCATGCATGAAAGATAACGCCAAAACATGTCACCAGCGTCACACGGGTATTGGTTCAGTTTGGAAAACTTTCATTCACGCCGGTGCTTAAGCCCGGCGCGTCGCGCATAGGTTTGAAAAGGAAACCGTTTAAAACGGTTTCTGTTAATTTGCTCGGCACGGAACACCGGGCTAAAGCCACGGTGTGAATCAGATGTTCAAACTGGACCAGTGCCTCACACGAGAGCTCAGTACCATCTTGCATTCACGAATGGATCGTGCGTACCAACCAAAGTAACCATTTAACTAGTCACCGAAGCTCTTGCGGAAGAGATAAGACACCTTGATGAAGAAGGTCCGGCCGTTGCGGTGAAAGCCGGGCTCGAATTGCCCGGTAAAGGGATTGCTGGTGTTGTAGTTGAGATCGTCGTTGTAACCCACATAGAACGCCGTCCCCGGATTCGGCGTGTAACCAAAAAGCAGTTGGCCGCGCGCGTTTGCAGATAAGGTGTCATAGTCAACGCGCGCGCGGGCCCAGACAAACCGGCTGAATTGATAAGTCGCGTGAAACGAATAGATGTTGTCCTGAAACGCGAGCAGACCGGTGTCGTTGCGGCGCAGCTTGCTCTGGTTCCAATCGAGCGAAATGTTGAGCGGCTTGGTGGGTTGATAATTTGCGCTGAGCTCGATGTTGAAAGCTTTGCCGGGACCCGGGTCGAGCGGCGGGGCGGCGCAGATCGCCGGAGGCTCGTTCGACGATACGCACAAAGCAGTGTTGCGAACTTGAGCCCACGCGAGCCCTGGAGGACTCACCCGAATAAACTTCGGCTCGGCGCCAAAATCATAGTCGAACGAATTCCAGCTGTGGTTCATGAACATGGTGAAGGTGTACTTCTGGCTCGGCTTCGTCCCCGCATACATAAAGACGCCATGCTGATAAGTCGAACGCTCCGGTCCTCCAAAAAAAGCGCCGGCGTGGGTGGCGGTCCGCTGCAAACCAAACTCTTGTTCGAACAAACGCTCGTAACCTAAATCGAGGCCAAAACCCACTTCAGTATTGTGCTGAAACTGGAGGTTCATTTGGGTTTCGTGATAGAGGTTTTGGCTCCGGCCCTGAAAGTTAAAGTTGGTGCCGAAATTGTCGTTGAGGTTCCAGTGGATCAAACTGGCTTTGGGCTTCTGTTCCGATGAATAGCCGGCGTAGCCGCCCAAAAAATTGGTGTTGAGCCGCCGGGTGAATCCCACATCAGCGCGATAGTCCTGTGTCTGGCCATTTCCATTGGCGCCGTAATAAAGGTGGCGGCCGTCGCGGCTGAAGTTGAATTGATAGGCCAGACCGTTGCCGGTGCGATAGTAGTTATTCGTTTCTCCCGGACGCGTCGGATTGTCCGGCGCCGGATCGTACCCAACAAAACATCCTTCGGAAGGCCCGGGCCGGTGCGCATCCAGCGCGGGCTCGAAAAAACAGTGACGGGAAGTGGTGGCCAGCACCTGGAACTTGAACGTCCTCTGTTTATCGATTTGGAAACGCCCGTCGATCCCGCCGAGTTGGTTGTGCTCCTCAATAAAGTTGTAGCTGGTCATCAGCAGCCCGATGTAGGACTGCTTCCCGATGTCGCGCTTCAAACGCAGGATACCGACGTAGGCGTTTTTGTCGATGAAGCGCGCGATGGCCGGCAGCGACGCGGTATCCTGCTTCTCTTCTTCCGTGAAGTTGCCGGGCGCGTTGTCGCTCGCCAGCAGCACGCCAAAGGTGTTCTTCCCGCGTTTGCCGGTCAGCTTCACCGCCACGTCGGGATCGACAATCGCGCGCGTGTGCACCGCCTGAATGGGCGTCTGGAAAATGTCGATGCCCTCGAGAAAGAACGGCCGCTTCTCTTCAAAGAAAATTGGAAAACGCTGGTTGGCTGTGACCACCGTCTGATCGGCTTCGACCTGCGCAAAGTCAGGATTCACGGCCAGGTCCAGGGTCACGGTCGGGGTGATACTGTATTTCGCCGTGACGCCTACATCGAATTTGAGCGGCTCGTTCAGCAACCGGCCGGGATCCAGACGCGTCGGGTCGGCGGCCAGATCGGCCGGCGTCAGCGCATTCACCCGTTTTCCTGTTTCCGAAACCGTGACGCTGGGAATGACTTCCAGCGTGTGCTCGGTTGAAATTCCTTCGAGCCCGGTAATGTGTCCTTCCTGGACCAGCGTCGATGAGATGTCCCGCGACATGGGCATCCATGAATCGAACTCATCATTTAATCGATCGATGTTACGCGCCAGGTGAATTCCCCAGAGCTTTCCTTTGCCGGCTTCATAGCGGAGCGACTTGAAAGGAATTGCCACTTCCAGCGTCCAGCCGTCACTGGTGATAATCCCCTTTGACTCCATCACGATATCGACGCTGAAGTCGGTGTTCTGGCCCTCGATCATGATGCCGTCCTGCTGCACGCCCAGCGGGTTCCAGCCCAGAATGTACGCGCGCCGCTGATCGTTGAAGGTGTCCAGATAGACACGCACGTTGTCCTCGTCAAAAACATTATCGCGCTTGGCCACGGTGGCCCGGATTTTGTCGGGCTCGTCATAGCAGTGAAACGCCAGGTAGAGCGTTTTCGCGTCATATCCCATCATCGCCTCGGTCGGCTTTGAAGGGGCGATGTTGTCGCCTGGCTGAATCTGCACGAAATCCTTAAAGACGGCTGCCGTCTTCCAGACGTCGTCGTCGAGCTTGCCGTCGATCACCGGCGGGTGTTCGAAGCGCGGGATTGTAATCGGTTTGGATTTTTCCGGCGGAATGACTACGGGATGTTTCGGCGCATTCGCGGCCTTGGCCGCAGACGGTGCGGCAGACTGCGCCCCTGCGCCGATGCAGAAACAGAGCAGCCAAACAAATGCGACCGATGGTCTTGCGATTCTCAAACGATCCCGCTTGCGATAAGGACGCTATTCTGCTCTTAAATGTTAGCTGGTACGGTTTTAGGGGAGAGACCCTGGTGACGCCGCAGATCGTTACCCTATTGCTCTACGACCTGTTCCACTTCTTACGCAGACGTACGGAAATTTGTTCTGCGCGTTTGCCCCGGGGCAGCAACCCGATCGTTAGAGAGGCCTCAAAGGACCAGGTACGAGCCCTCCCAAACGGTCGGGCTACTGCCCCGAGGCAACGGACACTTATGGAGCGGTACCTCAAAACCAAACCTGTAGCCGATCTGGACGGTTGTGAATAACAAACGCTCTCAGGCTATCATGCCGGAATCCGGAAATTTTCAGATGCGGCGGACGTATAACAAAGTTGGAAACATGATTCACTTGCGGCACAGTTACCCGGCTCTGGTCGCGGCGCTGGTCATATCGATGTTGGCCGCGACGGTTGTCCCGCAGCGGCGCGAATCAGGACCGGCCGGACCTCGAAGTGAAAATCAAGCTCGGCCGGGAGACTTTAATCAGGTGCTCATCAAAGGAAACACTGCCTTTGCTCTGGAGCTGTATGGCAAGCTGCGGCGGCATGACGGAAACATCTTCTTCTCTCCTTACAGCATTTCGTCGGCCCTGAGCATGACTTGCCTCGGCGCGCGGGGAGAGACGGCGAAACAGATGGTGTCGGTGCTGCGCTTACCGGCCGATCCGGGAGATACAACCCGCGGCTTCGGCGCGCTGAACAAGAGTCTCAATGGTAATGGCGAGAATCGCGCGTTTCAGCTGGATGTCGCCAACGCTCTTTGGGGCGCGAAGGGAACCGGTTTCCTCGAAGCGTTTGTGAAGGCGATCCGGGAAGGTTATGGCGCCGGCCTGAAGGAACTGGATTTCCGGAATGATACGGAAGGCTCTCGCCGCTCCATCAACGACTGGGTTGAGCAGGCCACCCACGAGAAGATCAAGGACCTGTTGCCGCCAGGATCGATTCAAGGCAACACCGGGTTAGTCTTAACCAACGCGATTTACTTCAAAAGCGCCTGGTCCCTGCCGTTTGACGAACACTCAACCAGTCAGGGCGACTTTTTTTTGCCAAAGCGACAGAAGATCACCGCTCCTTTAATGGCGAATACCGGTAGCGGCCTCGGGTATTGGGAAGACGCGGATCTACAAGCCCTGGAACTGCGTTATCTCGGTGACCTGTCGATGCTCATTCTGCTCCCGCGCCAAACTGATGGGCTGCCGCTGCTGGAAAAATCTTTGACCGACACACGTCTGTCGGACATCCAGTCGAAAATCTATCCAACTCGCGTTCATGTAGTGCTCCCAAAGTTCAAGATAACGTCATCATTTACCCTCAATGAAACACTGCGCACGCTGGGGATGGAGCTGCCGTTTACCGATAGGGCTGATTTCTCGGGAATGGACGGGAAGCGGGATCTGCTGATTTCCCTGGTGGCCCATAAGGCGTATGTGGACGTCAACGAGAAAGGAACGGAAGCCGCGGCCGCCACCGCGGTGGTGGGCGCCTTGATGTCGCGCGTCAGCCTGCCGCCGAAGGAATTCCGCGCCGATCATCCGTTTCTGTTCGTCATCACTCACCGGCCTTCGGGCACGATCCTCTTCATGGGCCGGCTGCAAAATCCGGCGCCGTGAAAATTCTTCAAACCCTCGACCCTTGGCCAAGGCTCAGCCCATCGCTGAAAAGGAAGTCAGTACCTTCTGCGTAAGCAGATGGGATCAATGGGAGCCGTAGGGCCACTCGATCCATCCGCTTACGCGGATGGTACTGACCTCATGTCTGACGCCGCTATCAGACTTCGCCATATACGGAACCGTTCGTGAGGGAGACGCGCGCAGTTCACTAACAAAGGCATTAATGATTCATGACCAAGCCGGCGCTTGCGGCCAGAATGTGAAGCGCTATGAAGATCGCCAGGGCTACGAGTTTCAATCGAAGACCACGGATTATTGATACTACGATCGAATAGAGCGGATATTGGAGCGCCATTAGCGGCAGACTCAAGGAACTCCACGACCGCGACAGCGCCAGAGCAGCATAGGGAAAGAAAACGATCGTAGGTTTCACGCAGTGGCAAGCGCCATCAGCCAACGTCGTTAGAATGAAAAAGCCCACCGTCAAAGCGACGCCCACAGCAATCCCGATTAGCAGATGTTTCATCAGAACGTCTTCTGACTGATTAAAAAAGACCCCGCGACCTGTGAACCGCTGCGAGCTACCTCACCTTCAATCGCGCGCGTGCAAACCACATTCGGCTACGTCCGACGTCTGCAAACAATTGCGGCGAGAAGCAAACCAATCAGTAACCACTGTACGAAGATCAATATGTAGCTGATCTGATCGGCCCACAGGTCCGGGTGCAGAAGCATTACGACGGCGTACGGCAGAAAAACAAGTCGAGCAACCAGATTGCGGCCAGCAACATGATTCAGGAAATAACTGTCCAGTGGTGACTTCTCGCTAAGCACCACCACGTTGCGAAGGTGGCGCAGAGGGCAAAGATCAAGCCAAACAACAGCGAAAATCTCTTTGACATTCTCATGGCGTACCTGAGCTACGAGACAACTTGTTCGAGGTCAGACCTGCGATTCTTGCGATTTGCGCGAGCATAGACTAGTAACAGACGACGCCTTAAGTAATCTGCTTCCTATTTCGCCACATGAAAAGAATTCGATCAACGACATAACCGATGATTACCCATTGAATCAGCCCTAACGCAGCGCACAATAGAAATGACAATGCTCCGCTTTGTGGACCCCACGAGGGCGGTAGAAGATCCAGTAAGAGACACGTCGGCATGGCGACATAAACTACGAAATCGAATGGGTTCTTTCCATGTCCTCCCGCACCCATCACGAATAAAACGCCGTAGAGCAGCAACAGGACCAGGTATAAAACCGGAAGCATCAGACGAAACATCATAGTGTGGTTTCAATCCTTTCAGCGAGGAGCCTAAAGATCACTCACCGCCCGTTAGCACTTCTCCAAGGCACGTTGAGGATACCGATTTTGTTACGTAGTTGGTCGTCTGATACATCACGCGTAAAATCAGCAGCCCTTCCGCTGGGGGTCGACAGATCATATCCGACATCGATGAACCTATCGATAAGATTCCAATCAGGATTTCCATGACATCGACAGCCTCTGATCTCTGCGAACCTTCGGATTTCATCATAAGTACTATGCGCCATGTCCCGTGCCTTACCTGGAGCAAAGTTTGTGTGGTCGACGCTCTTACCGCCGGTGGTTTGCCCCCAAACCGAATCGCCAGCGAAATCCCAATGGCTATACGAATCCTGAAGGAAATGTAAGTAAGTCCCAAACTGCCAAAACCCGCCCGTGCTTGACGTCGCCTGAGCCAACAACTCGGCCGCGCGTCGGGTGTTTTGCTCATGGGTTCCGAACGCGTGGAAATCAACATTCCGCTTTTGCTGTTCAGGAAAAGGCACGGCGATTATTCGGCCCCAGCTCATTTTCCATTTCATACCCCAGCCAGGTTTCTTATTTTCGTCCTCATCCGAATGCTGATCGCCTTCAGCGATTAATCTGGCCTCCTCAGATTGAAAGCATCCGGTGGCCATCGCCAGGTAATATGTCAGGTAATAATGAACATCGATATCGTATAAACCGCTTGGGTCTTTACGCGTCAAAGGATTATTCCTGGTGTAGGCATATGCGTTCAGCCCGCCCGCCAAACCCAGAGGGTCTTCAGAAATAAACCGGCCAATCTGCGGATCATAAAATCTGGCTCGATTGTAAAGCAGACCAGTGTCAGGATCTCGTTCTCTTCCGGCAAAACCATATCTGCTGCGCCCGCTGGCTGCTCCATTGCCAAAAGAGTCATAGCTGATTTGCTCGACCAGATTACCGTTCGCGTCGGCAAACGCGGCTGTCGAGCCGAGATGATCGGTCAGAAAATAGGAGCTACCAGTAGTCGCATTTGTTTGCCGCAGGTGGTTATCAATGCCCAAGTCGTTCAGATAGGTAGTCGCAACGGACCAATTAGAGTTGAGATCGATTAGGGCATCCGGTCCGTCATAAACATACCGCTCGTCGGCGCCAGAACTGGTCGTCCGTTGAATCCGCCGTCCTAAACCATCGTACTTGTAGTCTACCGCCAGACCATTCGGCAGCGTCACCCGGGTCAACTGGTTCTCTTCATTAAACGCAAAGCTGGTGAGGCCGGCTGCGTCGGTACGGCTTGTCATGTTTCCATTATGGTCGTAGGTGTAAGCCGAGCTTGCGGTACTCACCAGTTGATTGGATGGTTGATAACTGTAATTAACGCTGAGATGCGAGGCCGTGCGATTGCCAACCGCATCGTAAGCGTAGCTTTCAACCGGCAATTCAAAATTTGCCACCCCCGTCAATTGATCCACCGAGTCGTAAGTGTAGACCCGTTGCGCCGTTTGGGTGGTCCAACTCGATAGATTGTCGGCGCTGGTGTATGTATAGACATTGCCATTTAGGGTGGTGGTACCGGATGCGTGCATCAGACTGGTGAGACGGCCCAGATCGTCATACGCATGACTGGTCGTGATGCCGTTGGGCGCATTGCGGCTAATCAGACGATTCACCGCGTCATAGGTGTACGTGAAATTCAGATTGGATCCATCGGCCAGACTGGTCAGGCGATTCGCGGCGTCGTAAGTGTAGGTCGCGAACGTAGCGCCATTCACCTTAAGTTTCGTGCGATTACCGGCGCTGTCGTAGTTATAGCTAATCCCGTAGTAGAACGGATCAGAGACGCTGGCCAGGCGATAACGATTATCGTAGGCAAGATAAATGGTCCCATTCTCGTTCTGCGTTCGCGTGAGATTGTTCAAAGGATCGTAACTGAAAGTGGCCGTCCGTGTGGGATAGGTGATCGTGGTCAAGCGGTTGAGACTATCGTAACTGTAGTTGGTGACCACGCCATTGTAATCAGTGCGCTGCGTCCGATTACCGACCTCGTCATAAACAAAACTCATCGACACGCCGCCGCGAGAAACCTGGGTTTCGCGTCCGAGGGCGTCATAGGCCAACTGATACTGCTGATCAATCGGGTCGTTAACAGAGACAACCCGGCCCAATAGATCGTATTCGAAGGCCGTCGTCTTGCCGCTCGCATCAGTTGAGCGCATCAATCGATTGACATTATCGTACGCATAATTTGTTACCCGGCTGGCCGTGTCCGTCTGTGAAATTACGTTTCCGTCGCCGTCATAGCTGACGGTCTCAAACAGCCGCACCGCTCCCACCGTAGCCGGAGGATAAGTTGTCCTGGTCAGCCGATTGAATTCATCGTAATCGTAATTCGTGGTGCGCGAGAGAGCATCGGTCATGCTCGTCAGGTTTGACATCAGGTCATAGCCAAATGTCGTTTCGTGATTGAGGGCATCCGTGATGCTCGTGAGGCGATAAGCGCCGTCATATCCATAGCTCGTCACATTGCCCCGCTCGTCGATGACGCGCGTGCGCCTCCCGGCCAAATCGTAGGTGAAACTGACAAACGAATTGTCCGCGTGGGTGACCTTGCTGATTCGGCCCGCCGCATCGTAAGCGAATAACGACGAGCGGCTGAGACCATCGCGAACTTTCGTCAGACGGCCGCGCCCATCGTAGAAAAAGAAGGTAGTAATCGAGTTCGCGTCGCGGCGCTGGGTAAGATTGCCGTTCGCATCATAAACAAACGCCGTCACTTTTCCGCGAGCATCGGTGGCCGTCAATATCTGTCCCTGCGCGTTGTAGGTGAAGGTCGTCGGATTGTTAAGCGCGTCGGTGCTCACTAACAGATTACCCAGACCGTCGTAAGTGTTGCTGGTGAGGTTGGTCATTTGATCCGTGCGCGTCGAAACTTCCCCGAAACCGTTGTAGGTATAGGTAATTGTGCCCGTCGGATCAGTCTGCGTCAGACGGTTCCCATTAGCGTCATAGCTGTAGGTGCGAAGGTGGCCCAAGGCGTCAGTCCTTGAACTTACATTCAACTGATCGTCGTACGTCCAGGTCTGTATCTGGGAACTGTTCCCGCCGCAACCGCACAAACCTTCAACCCGGGTGACCACGCTGCGTCCTTTGCTCCTTTCGAAGGTGTACTTTGTCAGGCGCCCGAGACCGTCGGTCACGTCGGTCTCGCTATCGCTGACATAGTTAAATGAATAATCATCGACCCCGCCGTGCTGCTCAGACGAAGTGGCGCGACCCGAGCCATCATAGGTATGCGATTCAATCACGTTGGCAAGGGCGTCCGTTACTCTGATCAACCGCAGATTGCCGTCGTAAGTAAAATTAAAAGCCGAGTTGTCGGCGTAGGTAACCGAAAGCAATTCCTGGCTGCTGCCGTAGTTGTAGGTGGCAATCGCACCCAGCGCATCGCTGATCGAAGTCACCAGGCCGTTCGCGTCCGTGTTGATGACCAAGGTCCGGCCAAACGGATCCCTGATGGACGACAAATGACCATTGACGTCATAGCTGAGTGAGGTGGTGTTGCCGGTTCGGTCAGCAATGGACAAGAGCTTGCCCGAAAGATTGAATCGCTCGAAACTGCCGTCTTTCAGAGTTACGGTGAAACCATTGCCGTCGGTCAGTTGGGTGTGGACATCGGCTTCCCTTGGGCTGAACGTGGCGCCGATCCTGGCAAAGTAGATCGCGCGGCCATCGCTTTGGTTGAAACGCGCTAACGACGCGTCATAAGCCACGATTGATTGATCATATTGACTCGACCAGCCGCGTCCAAAAAGTCCCACAACCTGAGAGTCGCTGTTGTACGTGCGGGCCACGCCCACGCCGTAACCGACGCTCGCCAACTGGTAATCGCTCTGTTGAATGTACATGTTGCCGCTCGCTACATTCACCGGCTCACCGGCGCTGAGCTCGCACGAGGTGGCGCCGCAATCTTCACAATCGCCAAGAACGAACAGGCTGACCGAACCATCACCGCACAGACCGAGGTTATCGCAGATTCTATAAGTGAAACTGTCCGTGCCGCTGAATCCAGGACTGGGCGCATAGATTGGGGTCGACAGCGTGGCGCCGTCGATTAGCCGGCCATGCTGTGGTGGCGAGACATAGCCCGCGAATGAAAACGAATCGCCATCCGGATCGGAATCATTAGACAGGAAGCTGGTGAGCTGCGTCTGCCCGCGGATGTCATACTGGTCACTGCCGGGCGACGGCGACTGGTTTGCCACCGTAATGATGCCCACGGCCACGCCACACAATCCGAACGAGTCACAGATTTCATAGCTGAAGGAATCCGAACCGACATAGCCGGCGTTCGGTTGATAAAACGGAGTCGTTAAGGCCGGCCCATCGATCAGCCGGCCGTGCTGGGGCCGATTGATGTAGCCATTAAAACGAATCGGATCGCCATCCGGGTCCGAATCATTCAACAGAAAGTCAGCCAGCAGTGTCTGACCATGCACCCGGAATGAGTCGTCGGCCGGCGCCGGCGCCTGATTACTTATCGTCAAGGTCACCGTAGCATAGCCGGAACAGAGACCATTTCCCTGGCACACGCGGTAGGTAAAGTTATCCGATCCGGTGTACGCAAGGTTGGGTTGATAAAACGGAGTTCCCGCCGACGGGCCGTCGATCAGACGGCCATGCTGCGGCAGGGCGCCATAACCACCGAAAGCAATCGGATCGCCGTCCGGATCGAAATCGTTGGCGAGCAGATTGCCGATTTGAGTTGAGCCATGAACTTGATACGCATCATCCACCGCGACTGGCGGGTTATCGACCACGTGGCCGCTATTGAGCAGCAGCAGGAACGGCAAGAGTGCAGGCGCAAGGAACGGAGCATGGAGCAGCCAGCTTGAGTGGGACATTTCAGGGCCTTCCTTTCCAGACGTTGAGTCGATTAGGCGGGTAGGGTTTGGTCGTTAGGAAAAACGTTCGACTCGTTGGAGCAAAAAAATCGCGCGGAGTCTACGCGCAACGATTATTGCTGTCAACCGTTTTTCTTCTGTCTGGAGTAAGGTTTATCGAGCGAGGCAGGTTAGGACACTTTGATAAAACACCGGGCAGTAGCCCGGACCACGAGGGACGATCTTCTCAGGCGATTGCGCTCTCCCTCACGATCGGGATACTGCCCCCGCTGCTGTATTCCGGATAAAGGAAGTGGGTAGTGGGTAGTGGGTAGTGGGTAGTGGGTAGTGGGTAGTGGGTAGTGGGTAGTGGGTAGTGGGTACTTTTAGATTTCCGATGTGACACTACTTAATGAGCGTTAACGTTCAGTTTGAAAGATCTTCTCATTCACGCCGCCGCTTTAGCGCGGCGCGTTGGCTGAGCTAGAAGCTGGAAAACCGTTTAAACGGTTTCTCATCTTACTATGGTGCTCGGCCCACCGGGCTAAAGCCGCAGTGTGAATAAGAACGTCAAACCGTATCGATACTCGCAGGTGTTAAGGTTGGGCTTCGACCGTGGCTTTTCTTTCCAATTTGCCCCAGCCCACGACGGCGCCGCGAAACGCGGTGGAGACCGATTTGATCATCACGTAGTACATCACCTGCCGATAGCAGAACCGCTGCAGGAACAACCACCAGAGCAGACCCCAGCGTTCCTTGCGCTCGAGCACGAACGCAAAGCAGGCGGCGCTCCAGTCGACGGCGAGAAACAGCGCGTAATAGAAAAGAATCTGCCGCATGTTGTTGAAGGTATAGACGGAAGGCTGCTGGAACCGATCGATGAGCGCTGAG
>Ga0126383_10000516_pt1 | contig 21576 bp, 35 predicted proteins | sample PanSoiMetPlot_35_FD_96882 | JGI IMG/M metagenome (GOLD analysis project Ga0126383, IMG submission 96882) | Tropical forest soil microbial communities from Panama - MetaG Plot_35 | ecosystem: Environmental > Terrestrial > Soil > Tropical forest > Bulk soil | place: Panama | collected 2016-02-17
CTTCCTGCTGAACATAGACCAGGAAACGCTTCTTCTGCCACTGCGCGACCATGCCGACGAACAGTTGAAAAGCGTCATCGACATCCTTGCTCGCCGCGGTGACGAGTTGGTCGTCGGTGATGCGTCCGGCCATGCGCAATGCCAGGTAGATCACCCCGAGCACTGTCGTTGGCGTGCCGGGAAGCAATGGGGCGATTTGCTGCGCGTTGATCGCCTGAAAGGCTTTAATCGCCGCCGCTGCAATCTGCACGTCAAGCTCGGCGGGAGCCATATTGTAGATTTGCCGCAGCCGCACCGACATGGCCGTAAGCAGAAGGTGAATATAGGGGTCCCAGAACGCAACATTGCTGGTGAGATTGGGAAACACCGGACAGACGACCGGGTTAGCTTGCACTTTTCGCTCGAGATTCCACTCGCCGATCATCGCATTCAGCACGACGAGGCCGTCGTTGATATCCTCCGCGAGCGGCGTCTGGCCGACGCCGTTCACGCCGGCATTGCGCAATGCGAGGAACAGGATGTCGTTGGCGATTGCCATTGGCTATCTACTCATGGCGACGGGAACACGACGGCGTAGGCGTGGACCAGGGTCAGCGTTTGGCCCACGCCGTTGATGCCGGACACGCGCAGCACGAAAGTGATGAGGTCGCCTGTGGTGCTGATCATGTCGTCACCTGCTGCATCTCAGCGGCGGACAGCACACGAGGCCAATACGAGACGCGGCGCATCCAGCCAAACGTCGTCTCGCCGGCAAGGCTGTCGCCCATCACCTTCATATTCATCATTGTGCTAAATCCATTGGTGAGTGCCGCGCTTGATGCCACCGGACCGGCACTTCCACAGACCTGTGCCGTTGGTCCTGACTGCCATGTGGCTGCATGCTTAACGATGCTCATCGCAGGAACGGTGTTCACTGATGTCAAGGTAGCCACCTGATCGTATGTCCCGACCGGCTTGGCAGAGACCGCGCCTGATGAAAGGTACAATGGAGCAATCTGGCTTGCCGCGCTGCCCAGCACGCGCACATTGGCTGCCTGTGAGGCATAGTATATGTATTCAGCCTTCCAACTCTCCGCCGTAGCATTGCGCCACGCTGCGTTGCTGGCGAATGTGCATAGATCGGCACTGCGCGTAGCCGCTGCCGCCGTGGTCGCGACGTAGGATGTCGGGAAGCTACCCGCCTCGAACTGTGCACCCCACAGCAACAGTCCCCTTGTCGCGTCACCCAGGTAGGTCGGCGCAAAGGCACTGACTGCTGTCCGCGTGTGGATTGGCCCGCATCGGACAGTGGTGGATGAACCGGCAATGCCCGATATGCTGCATCGGTATACGCCGTTGCCAACCGGCGTTATGGTGGCGCCGCTCGCTGTACCTGCACCTTTCAGGGCGACTGCGGTGGAGATAACACCATTGCCCAGATCGAATGTGGCAAAGCAACCGCTGGTGTTGTCATCGTAATACAATTGCAGATACTGGTTTTCTTGTGCCTTAGCGTATATGGAGAAAGTCTGCACGGACGAGGCGGTAACCGTCAGACCTGTGAATGCCGCCCAGTGCGCGCCGCCGATCGACATCTCGGCGAAGCGCGACATTGTCGTTGTGCCATCGGGAGCAACGCCGATATTGGCAGTGAGCGTCGTATTCGTCGGCGCAAATGCAGTTGCGACATTGCCGCTTGGGAATATGGCATTGGTCGACGCACCCTCCAGCAACAGGCCGTTGATCGTGTGCAGCACCGGATCGTAGTCGAAGCGCGGAGCGGTCGAGGCCGCCTGCTGCAGCACACCGTTGACATCGAAGTATGACGCAGCGCTGCCACGCGAGAAGGCGAACCGTGCATCGAGTGTGGTCATCTTGGTGAAGTCGTAATCGAGCACCGGCTCGGTGACCGTGGTCAGTGCCTGCAGGTCGGTGGCAGCAAGCGCCCTGGTCCAGAAGCGCAGGCGCTTGACGCGCTGGTTGGCGGGAACGATGGCCCCACCGGTTCCTGTCATCGAAAGCTGGGTGTTGAGCGTCTGCGCGTATAGCGAAAAGCCAGTGTGCGTGGTTGGTGTTAGACCGTTGACGCAAGAAATGGCCACGGGGGTCAACGCATCGATCGACAGGCCGGACTTCAAGACAGTCGTGTTACTGATCGTGTTGTTGTCCTGGAATTGTGTCGTGCCTCCAGAGAGGCAGGACACAGCTGCAAGCGTCGCACCATATCCTGCCCATAATCGGTTCCCTGCACCTCCATACAGCTCACACGTAGTCATAGCATTACCGCCGAAGACATTCGGCCACGGCTCGCCTGTATCGACTACAAATGAATAGGCGCTTGGATTGAACCATGGCGCAGGCAATGCAAGGCTGGCAGCATCTGTGCCACGCGAAGCCGTCGCACCTGTTGTTGGCACATAGCTGCTTGGCCCATACCTGCCAGCGCTGCCTTGTTCCAACTGGAAGCGTGTCAGCGACCCGGTCACCGTTATTGTGACGGTGCCTGCCACCGTGACATTGAACAGGTCATATGTGCCAGCAGTGGCCGTGCCTGCACCAGTGATTGTGGCTGTGCCAGCGGTAACCGCAGCGCTTCCTGTGCCAACGACCCACAGGCAGTAGTTGTTGCCTACGGCAAGCGACGCGGTGGTCTGCGTGGCTGGTGCATCCGAGTTCAGCAGATAGTTAGTAACGCCGAACTCCAGCAGCAGCCCGCGCGAATTGATCCGCGGCACATTGGCCGCATAGGTGTTGTATGTGCTGCCGGCGGCATCGAGGTATGAGCCATCGGTTGCGGTGCCGGCGCGCGAGTATGTAATCCTGCTGTCGAGTGTCGGCTGCGTGAGATCGATATCCAGTTGCGCGCCGCCGGCCGAGCCGGGAATCCAGGTGCTGCCGTTCCAATTATACGGCGCGATCCCGCGCAGCACACCGTATGGTGTGGGCACATCCGGCGCTGCCTGCCCGATCGGCTGCCAGTTAGCACCGTCCCACGAGAAGGCGGCCACGCCACGCAGCACACCGGAGGGTGTCGCAACGGACGGCTTGCCGCCGGAGGGTATCCAGGCGCTGCCATTCCAGACGTAGATCGCGACGCCATCGAGGATGCCGCTGGGCGTGGCCACGGAGGGCACAGGAACCCCCGTGGGCGCCCAGGCGGTGCCATTCCAGGTGAAGCCTGCGACGCCGTCCAGCACGCCCGTAGGGGTCGCCACGTCGGGCATGGCGCGGCCTGACGGTTGCCAGGCCGTGCCGTCGAAGTTGAAGAGCGCGACCCCGTCGAGCGTGCCGCTCGGAGTAGGAACCGACAGTGCCATCAGGCCGACAGCACGCCGAACCAAGCGCCGGCAATCGGCGCGACGAGCGTCATCGCCTTGCCATTGGCCAGCGCAATGCCGGTCGCAGCCGCCACGCCGTTGATGGTGTCGCTCGTCCCGTTAGCGGCGAACACCTGAGCACTAGCCGCCCCGCCGTTGATCAACCACAGCAACTGGCCGCCGACCGCCGGCGGCAGCACGACGCTGTCGTTCGCCGTCGCCACCACGGCCAGCAGGGTGATCGCATTGACGACCGGCGTTGCCGCGGTACGCCCGCCCCCGGCGTGCGCTGCGATGCTGTCGGAACTGAAGCCGTTGCCGTTCACCAGCCACGACAGGTCGTGCATGCCGGTGCCGATGTTGTAGTTGATGCTGCGGCCGACCGGGTAGGTGACAGTGGGATATTTCGCCATGTGGTTTTCCTTACTCGATGTGTGCCCAACTGCGACGCTTGCGGATGTCGGTGATGGTCGACTTTGTCACGCCGTATCTTGCTGCCAGATCCACACCGCGATCAGCGCTGGCTCGGATGGCACGTATGTCGTCCTCGGTAAGTTTGGCGCTCCATGCGGACGTGCCCCTGGGTGGGTTAGTCCCAGCGCGATATCGTCCCTTCGCCATCATGTCGGCGTTGTTGTCGGCTCGTGTGCCGACGAACAGATGGCTCGGTCTGACGCATCGTGGATTGTCGCAAACGTGCAAGATGCTCAGGCTAGCAGGTAGGTTGCCATGCTCCAGAAGCCATGCAACGCGATGCGCTAACTGAACGCGCTCGCCGTCATGGATCACGCCATAGCCTCGTGGGTTCCTCGCGGCCGTCCATTCCCAGCAATTAGGCCCGATTTCGGTATAGAGCGTCATCCGTTCCCGAAGAGAGAGGCCGTGATGGCGCTCCCGTTTACCGACAGGGTCACCATACTTCAGCCACTTCAGATGGTGACGATTGCAGAACCCTGAGGTTCTCACTGGCCTGTCGCATCCAACGACAGAGCAAGTCGGTCTCTCTTGCTTGTCCATACATCAAAGTATGACGCGTCAATGTTTGACAAGCAAGAGAGGCTAGGCTAATTTGCATAGAGTCTGCAAGCGAGTTGTGGCCGGATTGCAGCGTATCCGTAGAGCACATCCACACGACACGGCAAGACATCATTATTTATATCGTACTGTCTCACGACACGCATTGCGATGCCATCCGACGACGCTCTAGCAGCCATATCTACCCCTCCTGGCATCACCAAATCGGCAGTGGCGAGCGTGAAAGCTTCTGGGTGATAAGCGAGTGACAGGCCGTTGGCAGTCGATGCCGTGCCGAGGAACGTAATCGGCGCGGAGGCGCCCGGCGAGGCGTTGACGTTCTGCTGCGGCCCCGAGGTGACGATGGCCGGTGCGATCGCCATATTGCCGGCACCACCGGCATATGCAGCAGTTAATACAAACTGCTGCAACGTCCCGGTGTTTACTTTCGTCTCCGGATGGACGCGGGTCACGCCCTGGATCGTGAAAACGTCGCCCGCGTTGCCGGCTCCGGTGCCGGTGGTGACTGCGAGCGTCGATCCGGTCTGGCCACCGGCGCCGACGATATAGCCGCTCTCAGCGCCGCGGGTATACGTGCTCAGGAACGTGTTCTCGGCCCACTCAAAGCCGCCGGTCAGGCCCATGAAGCCATCGGTGTATTGCCGGGCGATCTGGGTGGATTGCTGGAACAAGCCCTTTAGCGAATCCACCATATCGACATTGTCTTGGGTGTTGATCCGGATCTGCCACTGGCGTGACTGTGGCGTCAGGTTATCGAGCAACACTTTGCGTGCCGTCAGCACGTTGCGGAACGTCTGCGCGACACCTGGCGTGCCGACTGTGTTCCACACCGAGGTCGCCATGGTGAGTGCGTCGGCCTCCATGCCGGCGGCAATCACCTTGACCGCGGGCTCGAGGTACCTGGCGGCGAAGTCGTCGATATTCAGCGTCAGCTCCTGCGAGGAGAACGAGAAATCGACGTGCCGCTGAGTGCTGAGCGTCAGCGTCGTATTTGTCTCGACGGTGTTCTGCAGGCTCAGCGTCGGCGTGGTCGAGGTGACATATTGCACCGGCAGGCGGATACGCAGCGAGGAGCCGATCTTGGCGCCGGACTGCGCGAAGCTGTCATCGTACTGTCTGTCGATGCTTCCGATAAAGTTCAGCTTCTGGTGCAGGATCGCGAGGGCTTTTGCCGTGATCATGTTCACGTTCAAAAGCGCGTTGGTTGCAGTCGCCATCGGAGGTTGCCCTGGTAGGGCGTGACCGCCGACCTCTGTCGTTCAGCATTCGGTGGTTGCTTCTGTAATCAGTTCCGGACGGCACGGACGATGTGCCGCACCGCCCGGTTGCTGATTACAGAAGTCGTAGGCACGCATTGGGTTGAAGGAAGACTGTCGGGCGTTTAGGGCCTCCGACGAGGGCCTAGCTGGCCGATGGCGGCCGCAGGAGGTTTAGCGTCGCTCCGGAGGACGTCGTGTGACCGTGGTCGGTCGCAGGGGATTACGGCTCCCCAGAGGCCGGGCGCTTATTCCTTGCGCTGCGCCTTGCGCTTGCTCTCGCGTTGCTTCGAGAGCGCTATTGCCACGGCTTGGCGCTGTGGCTTCCCCGCAGCAATCTCGGTACGTATATTGGAAGACACCGCCTTCTGCGATGTCCCGCGCTTCAGCGGCATCAGCCGGTTCCTCCGCCGCCCTGCTGTGGCGTTCCGTAGGTGCCTTGCATCCAGGCCTGCGGCGTCATGTTGAAAGTCCGTGCCGCAAAGTCCTGCTGCATCCTTGGATCACTCATCAACGGAAAGCCGAAGCCACCCAGCACGCCCAGCGTCTGCGGGTCCTGGGTGCCATACATGTTCTGGTTTGCACCCTGCGCCCACTGCTGGGTCGCGGCCAGTGGATTGGCTGCCCCCGCCCAGGCCGGCAACTGCCCAATCTTCCCGGTACTCGGATCCGGCATCAGCGCATTGTTCCAGCCGGCGCCGCTGCCGTAGGCGTAATCGTAGGGCGTCGCGTAGCCGCCGCTGCCGTTCGTATACAGCCCGAGCGGAAACAGCGACGGGTTATACGCCCACGGCGAGGTCATCGTGGGCGACTGCTGTGCGAGCAGGCTCTGGATGTAGTCGAGCGGGTTCAGCGCTTGGCTCCGCGTCCGGTCACCAGCGGATCGGTGGCGCTGCCGCTGGGCATGCGTCCGCTTTTGCCGGTGTCGCCCTTGGTGAAGCCCTTCGGTACGTTGGCCTTGAAGCGCCCAACATTGGCACTCTGATCCGACTTCGTCGGGCTGCGCATGCCGGAGGCCTGCTTGTCCGGCTCGCTGTGTGGCGGCGCCGACGCGCCTGACTTGAACGCCATGGCTATCTCCTCTGCTCCATCTGCTGCTTCATGTAGCGTTCGACGAGTTCCTGCGCGCTGGCGTTGTACTCGTCGAACTTCGGCGAAGTGCGTCCGGTAACCGGCGTCGGCGGCTTAGGTGCGCGGCTCACGGTGCGCGTCGGCTTCGCTTCCAGCTTCGCGGCATACTGCCCGAGCGCGATGGCGCGGCCGCGTTCCGTCCGGATTGCAGCGATGCGCTCCAGCGCCTCTGGATCGTCGCTCAACTCGCCGGCAACGCGTGCCCCGTCCGGCATCTCGACGAGTAGCTGAGCGATCTGCGGATCCGCACCCATTGCCATCAGGTTCTGACAGCGCTCCGGCCAGTCTTCATGCGCCTTCTGGCCGGCGGCATGGAAAGCCGTCGTTCGCTCCGCCTCGCGATCCGCCGCGGCAAGCCGCTGCGCTTCGGCGCGGATCATGTGGTGGATCTCAGGCGACAGTTCCTGGCCTTGGCTCTGGCCGTTGGCGCGCTGCTCCAGCGCCGCCAGGCGGCCGGCAAGTTCGTCACGCTCGCGAGAGACGCTGGTGACGCGGGAGGTCAGGCGGTTGATCCGGCGCTCCCAGCCGATTTCCCGCTCAGTCTTCTCCGGCGGCGCCTCGGTCTCCGGCGGCGGTTCCTCCGGCGGTACGCCTTCCTGCGGTTCTGTGGTTTCGCTCATTGCTATGCTGCCGCTGGCGGCGCCTCCCCCTCGATGATCAGTTCGTTGGACACTGGTGCGATGGTCGAGCCATAGGCATTGCTGGCGATGACGGTGCAGGTCGCGGCGCGCCCGGTATCGTGATCCGACACGGTGAGCACGTCCTCGTCCTGGCCCACATCGTTGCCGTCGATCTGCCACTGATAGCTATAGACATCCGGCTCGCCCTCCCAGTTGCCCATCGTGCAGTGCAGTTCGAGGCCTTCCTGGGAGACCATCGGCACGTCGACATTCGCCGGCGGCGCGCCCTCCGGCTTCTCATCCACGTAGACCCTACCGGCCTCGGTATCGATCACGGTCGCGGGGTTGAGCGGCGGCGCGTCGGTATCGAACACGTTGGGCAGTATGCCGGGCGGCAGGGGAGGCTTGTCGGACATGGCTACCTCGGGGTTGAGGGTGGTACTTCTTCGACGGTGAACGGCATGCCGCCGTCGCGGGTCGGCTGCACCGTGCCCTGGACGGCGACCAGCGCTGCCTCGAGTTCGATGATGCGGGCGCGCAGCCGCTCGTTTTCAGTATAATGCCGATCATATTCTTCTTTGAGCCGCGCCAAAAGTTCGCAGCATTCATCATCACCAACCAGTAAGGCGCGCCAGTATTCAGTCATGCCGCTGCACCCAGTCCTTCAGCGCCGCGTAGCTTGCGGCACAGACATCGCGCTCGGCGATTGCCCGGTTCGCGACGCTGGCCGCGGTATTCGCCCAAGCGACGATGATCGGCACACTCCTGTTCGTTGCCTTGGGCGGATACGGCAGCTTCGCGGTCTGCGGACAGTCGCCCGCCGGCATTGGCGGGCGCGGCGCACAGGCCGCGATGCACAGCAACGTCAATAGAGTCCTCACCGCTCTGGCCCCCGTAGCCGCGCCGTCGTCGCGCGCATGATCTCGGAGCGCAGATTGTCGATCGCCGCACGCAACGCCTCGACCTGCGCCTTCAGGTCTCTCTGCGCCTCGCGATCGTCAGCGAGCCGCTGACGCAGGTCGGACACGGTCTCCTGGGTTACGCCGTTTTTCAGGTCGTTGAACCTGGCGGAGTTGATGGCATCGATCGCGGATTGCTGGCTGGCGTTATGTTGTTCGAGCGCGGTCACCCGCAGCACCGTCTCCCTCAGCTTCGGGCCGCCCGGATCACGCAGCTCGTTGAGCGACTTTTCCAGCCGATCGATCGAGGCATTGACGCCGGAGAGATCGGACGGCACATCGTGCCGCCGTGCATCGAGCGCCTGACCGCCGCCGACCGAGGCCGCCAGCAACAGCGCATAGACCCCATCTCTCTTTTGCAGGTGCCAGCCGCCGCTATCGGTTGAGCGGTGCGGGTGCTGCTGCTCAGACACGCTATCCTCACCGCACCGGCCCCTGCAAACGTGCGCGTGTATCGCGCGTCAGCTCGGCCCGCATCGTGTCCATTGCCGGCCGCAACGCCTCGATCGCCGGCCGCAGCGCGTCGATGTCGTGCCTCAGATCGCGCACGCTGTTGGAGAGATCGGTCAGTTTATCGCGCATGTTGCTCACGGACTCCTGGCAGGAGCCGACGCTCTCGGGGCGAACCATCAGCTTCACCGCGTCCATGGGAACGCTTTCGAGACAGGCATTCAGGGCCGGCCCCAGAACACGCTCACGGGAGGCGTTCTGCGCGTGCAACAGATAGATCACCGAGGCCATAAACAGCGCGTCGACGATCAGCAGGCCGAGGAACTCGGGTGATAGGCGCCCAAGTACCTGAGCGACGGTCCGGAGCATGCCTGCCCGATCGTCGCTGATCGGTTCGTCGGCCATCTGCTACCATGAGCGGGTTCCAAGCGCCCGCAGAAGCAACGCGTCGGGCGTCATTGCGCTGGCTCTGCGGCGCCTTCCTGCGGCTGTGGCGCGGGCGCCATCGCCGTCTGCAACTGTCCTTCGAGCGTCGCGTGCGCCCTCAGATGCGGGATGATGTCGGTCTGCAGCATGTCACTGACCAACTGCCGCACCACGATCTGCAGCGAGGTCGGATCAATGCTCCCGACCGCTTTCAATCTGTCACTCTCCGCCTTGTAGTTGTCGATCTCGACCTGCTGCTGCTTGATGCCGAGATCGCCCGCCTTGTCCTTCAGTTGCTCCTGCAGGTGCACCACCTCGGCCTGCAGCCGGGCGACATGCGCGTCCGCCTGCTGGAGCGTAGACTGCGCATTCTGCGTGGTGAGTTGTAGTTGCTGCTGCAACTGCTGTTCCTGCGGCGAGGGGCCGGGCTGATACTGCTGCGGCAGGCCGCGGCGCAGCCGCTCGGCCAACTCGTCGGCGCCGGGAAAGTCCGAGTTCTGCGCCCAGAAGTCGCCCACCACCTGAAACGCTGCCGGGTTCTGCATCATGATCTGCGAGAAAGCATTGGCGGCCTCTTCCCGCTGCGTGCCGTACGACGGCCCGACATCGGCCTCCACGTCGTATGTGCCAACCGCCGGATTGAATATCGTCATCACGTTGGCCAACTTCTGGCCGGCTTTCATCTGGTCCTGTTGCTGCTGACTGATCGGCTGCGGCCCCTGCGATGTCATCTGCACCTGCTGATGGCACTGACTGGCACCGGGCGCGAGCAGCACGTCCTGCTCGGTGCCGTCCTCGCCCATCACTTTCGCGACTTTCGTCACGTCGTAAATCTTCGGGATGAGATCCAGCAGGATGCGCCCCACCTGCCTGATCATTTTGGCCTGATTATCGATGTAATGATAAGTCGCCTGGTCGCCCTGCCTCTGCCGCTGCTGTATAGCGACACCGCTTCGCTCGTTGCTCGGCATGCCAAGTTCGGCCTGATACTGGCCAGTGACATCGAGCAAATCCTGCCGCGCGATGGTCATGCCCTCGACGTAAGCCTGGCTCATCGCCGGGGGCTCGGCGCGTGATGGGACCTGGATCGGCTGGCCGTCATCGGCGACGCCGTTGAACGGCAGATACGGCCTGTTGGCGGTGTTGGCGCTGTCCCAGTATCTTTCCAGCCCGTCGATTGCCCGGAGGTCGGCGAGGTACGGCGTCTTGGTTTGCAACGCGACCTGCTCCACCGCCGCGCTGGCCCAGAAGTTGTATATACGCTGCGCGTCGATCTGGCTGCGCGTGTGGCCTTTGCGATCGAGCTTCCCCTCGATCACCGTCTCTTCGCCAAGGCAGGGGACGATGGGAATGAACTTCCCAGCCCAGTCGCCGCGGTAGACAACCTTATCGCCGACGATCTTGAACCACTCGACGTTGTGCTCGACCGTCTCGCGCGAGCGCTCGATGAGCGGCTTATAGGCTTCCATCTGCTCGTCATCGAGGTCGCTCTCGCGCAGAACACGCCCGTCACGCAGCATGTGCAGCGTGTCGGTCTCCTCATTGCGGCGCCAGTATTCCGCCTCGCGGATGTGGTCTTTGTCGTTCCAGCCATCGGCCGCCGAGACGTTGTCGAGCGGCGTCTGCACGGGTGCGTCCTGTTCGCCGTGCTCTTCCTCGTAGCGGTCGCGCGGGATATCGACGAACACGAAGGCAAACCGCATATCCGCCTTGTCGTAGTCCTTTGCATCCGGATCGATATAGACGGTGCGCCAGTCGCTGACGCGGCGGATGAATATCTCCTGGTCGAACGATTGCGCGTTCTCGTATTCGGTCACCACGCGGACGTAGCCGACGCCGGTCTGCACCTGGTGGAATGTGGCTGTGCTGTATGCGTCAACCGCCTTCGACTGATACTCGATCCTGCGAATGAGCCCGGCGAACACCTGAGCGCTTTCGTAGGTCGCGCCGTCCCCGGTCGGGCTGATTTTTATCTGCGCCTTGTTCTGTCGGGCATCGTTCACGATCATAAGATTGTGCTGACGGATCTTGTTATGCGTCAGGCATGGCCGCTTGCCGCGCTCGGTCAGCACCTGCTGATCCCATTGCCAGCCGTTGAGCGCATCGCCTTCGGCAATCTTCTGGTCGATCATCGCGCGTTGCCGGGCGACGCTTTCCCAGTCGGAACAGCGCTGGAAGCGCGCCCTGGCTTCGCGGAGGACTTCCGCATCACCACGTTTCGGACGAGGCATCAGATGACCGACGACACCGATGACATTGATATTCCGGCCATGTTTAGCGCGGCGATCCATGTCTTAGCGCCCTGGCGGGGAACTCCACCACGCGCGGCTCTCCCAGCTTCCGCATCTCGACCAAGACGCTATTCATCTGCTGCACCGTGCCACGCAGTGCGTCGATCGCAGCGAGCATCACGGCCAGCACCTCGTCGGTACGTTCGTCCTGTGCCCGCTGGTGGCCCTCGGCAAGCCGCTGCATCTGCCGCTGCGCGCGCTGGGCCTTGGCGTATTCAAGGTCGATCATCGCCTCCTCCAGCGCCTGGCTGACGCGCGACGGCGGCGCCGGGAACGGCTCGACCGGCGGTCGCGGCTGCTTCGCGATCTGTTCTGCGTAGTGATGCTCAAACTGCGTCAACGTCCGAAAGCAGGCGCAGATGCCTATCGGTCCGTGCTCATGCCACGTCTTGCACTTGGCGCAGACCCAGCCGTGCGGTCGTCGCTCTGGCATCAGTCGAGTGACTCCCTGGTGTTGGCGATCATGTCACGCGCGGCACGCAGGATGATGCTCATCCGCTCGTTCTCCGGCAGGCGCCGTACCTCGAGGGACATATGATAGGTCAGCATCACGATAGCGTCTCTGGCGTCAGTCAAGTCGCCGGCCTCGACCGCGGCGCGCACCCGGCGGGCGGCGTGCAGGCCCTCGGAGTGGCTAGGCCGCATCAGGCACCGAAGAGAGGCCCCAGGGGTGCACGTCCTGGGGCCAGTCGTTGCGTAGTCTGTCTCTTCCGATGCCTGTTGTCCCACGGGCCACCGCGGCCCATGGCAGGCTTGGCGTCATGGATGTAAGTCGTTGATTTCATGCGTGAGCCTTGCCTTGCCGCGGCGATATCGGGCAGTTCGGTTCGTCACCCGGGGGATATTGCGCAAAATACCGTGGGTTTATTGAGCCACGGCATCAGCGCAACCATGGGTTACGGGCGATAAGATCCGTTTGCGCCCTCTTGCAGCGCAGCAATCGCTGCCCGCGCCGCCGTCTCGGCGATCCCGTATTCCTTGTCGCCCCAGGTCCGCTGCCCCATCGGCAGCGACGACACATACTCCGACGCCGCCTCTACACCGGCCTCGACTGCGTCCTCGATCAGGGTCGTTTCGCTCATGTGGTTACGTCCGATTCGGCTTAGCGGACCTCACTGCACCGGCACGGCAGTAATCTCCAGGCCGCGGTCACCGATCTCGCGTCTGCCGGTGATCCTGAACTGCGTGCTTCGCGGCGCGTAGGCATACCGCGGGTCATCCAGCGGGTTCACGCCCCCATCCACTGCGTGTTGCCGCTGATCGACGGCACCGTGGTCTCGTACTGGCTCGCCCACTCCGGGACCGCGAGGCCGCGCCGCTCACCCTCCCGCACGCCGAGTGCCAGATACCGCATCGCGTCGGACCCGTGGCTGGCAAAATCATGCACCGGGTTGCTGCGCCAGGTCTGCGCGTTTTCGTTCCACTCCCTCCGGTAATTGCGCAACGCCTTGATGCCAAGCGCGCAGCGCGACGCATCGAACCAACAACGCGGCAGAACGGCACGCACTGCCTGGATGCCGTCCGCCACGTTGTGCTGGCGCACGATCCGCGTCGGCTTCACGCCAAGCCCGTGAAGCGTCTCGGTCCGGCTTCTCCCGGATCCGAGTTCTCTGACTTCGGCATCGTGCGGCAGGAGGTGCCGCTCGTAGACGTAGCCGCGCTGCTGCAGGATGCGGACGTAATACTCGAGCGCCTCACCGCTGCCCTCGATGTAGTCGATCAACCGCCACTCGCCGGAGCGCGTGGTCTGCAGGAACCAGATGGCGGTCGCATCATCGATGCCCAAATCGAAAGCTGTCCAGACGCGCAGCGTCGGCTCATACGGCACGATGCCGATGCGGCCCTCGTCCTCCGCCGCCTGCATCAGCTTGCCGTAATACGATCCGGAATTGGGTGCATTGAAACTACACTCCAATTCTTGAGCAAACTCCTCGTCCGACATCTCCTGTCGCAGCCGATCGATCGCAGCGGCGCTGAGCGCACCGGTCTTGCGATAGTCGAGCAGATAGCTGCTATAGCCTGGCGTTGTCCTGGCGCGGTCGTAGGCCGCCTGCAGCAGTCCCCTGCCTTTTGGTGTGCCTGACCGCACCAGGACGCCGTCACGGTCCGCCAACATGGGCTCTATTATCAGCGGTACCATGGTCTGCGGGCAGTCGTCGAACTCGTCGAGGATGACCTCGTCGCCGTAGCCGCCGCGCCAGCTGTCCTGATTGTCGGCACCACCCGCCTGCCACACGCCGCCATTCGGCAGGCGTATAGACATTTGTGCTTTGCGTACTTCGCAGCCGGGGATGGCCTCGGAGGCTTTCACGGCCTGGTCCCACAGGCCGGTGCGTGACCATTGCACGGCATATGGCAGGATGTGGATGACGCGCGGCAGCGGCTTTTCGCATTGGATGGCACGACGCAATCCGCGCCACAGCAACGCGGTAGATTTGCCGGCACGACGATGCACAACGGCGACAATTCGTGAGGCAGGATCACGGATTAACGGCACCTGCCATGGGCGCGGCGCGAACGGCACGCGGACGATGTCTTCAGCAGGTCTCGGCATCGTCGAACATCAGATCGGTGATAGCTACTGGCTGTGAAGTTGCTTCGATGAGTGGTGCGGTTGGCTGCGGATCGTCCCAAATGAAACGAATTGAGAGTGGCTTGTTCTCATCGCCGACGACTTGCATGGGCAGGACTTTGCCGACGAGGGTAAGGAACGAAGACGGGTTCTCAAGCGCTTGGCGCGCAAGGTATTCGGTGCCTCCGACCTGCTGCAGTGCGCCGATGATCATGTCGCGAATTTGCTGGCTGTTCTTGTTTGGCGCGCCCTTCGGCCGGCCGGACCCTGGACGATATCCACCGTGACCAGCCATCTTGGTTCCGATTGATTTAATTTCTACTCATTCTCTTGCCACGAGACACGCGACAGGAACCGTGAGTTGTCTCATTTGCCCGAGCATGATGAGGCTGATGGTGGCGTTGTTGCCGTGGACCTGGGTGACGACGGCGTCGAGGTCGCGGAGCGGGCTCGTGGCGGCCCTGCAAGGCATGCCAGGCGCCCAGGACGCGTTGGCGGCTGGTGGGATAGCCCGGACCAACTCGGTCGCCTCCAGCGCCTCGACAGCGCCCCTAGCGACGGGCTGTGGCCAGCCCTCGGCATCGAGCAGGAGTTTGTATACGCCTGGGGCGTAGCGAACCGGGTACCAGGGATCGCGGAGGTCGAGCCGAACGAAGCAGTAGGCCGGGAAGAGGGGGATTTGTACGGGTCGTGTCATGGTTCGGGTGACGCGGTCGCGTCGGATGACGGTGACGAGCGGGAGATAGGGGCGATAGCCGCGGTGGGCGAGGGAGTGTGCGGCGTGTCGTTCGGCCTGGGGGTATGTTGCGACGACGAACCAGCGTGGTTCACCACGGCATCCGCTTGGCATGGGGGCCGAAGCTTGGCGTGGCCCCGTATCCTGTTGGGCGGCATCTAACCGGGTGTGTGGTGAGCGGTCAAGGGTCGGCGCGTCGAGCATCACTGGTTCACGAACGGTGGCTTATTGCCGCCGGCGGCGGCGATTTCGGTGATGACTTGGACAATTGGGGCGACGTCATCGTTGCGGGCGATGGTGTGCCCGAGTGCCCGTCCGAGGAGGATGGCGACGGCGATGAGACACTCGCCTTGGGGTTGTCCGCGGAGTTGTTTGTCCTCGATGCGGTTGGCGAGTTTCTCGGCCTTGGGCCAGGTCTGGGTGACGAGATCGGCCCAAAATGGTGGGGTGTCGGTCATCGCGATCTCGTGTGTGGTGAGCGGTCAAGGGTGAGGGACATCAGGCGCTGCGTTTCGGTGCGTCGATTCCGGCAGCTCGGTAGGCTTGGGTTAGCTGCTCCTGGGTCAGATGGCGCGGAGCTGGTGGTCGGCGTTCCTCGGGGGGCTGTGCTGCTGAGCGGATAGCAGCGATGGCTTGCGAGGCGGCCCAGGAGGCGTGCGCGCGTTCTTCGGCGGTGTGGGGCTGTGGCGGGGGTGGTGGATCGTAGCGCACGGCCGGTTGGTTGGGGCGTCGTTGTCTCCACCAGTCGCTGAGGTGTTCGCGGATTTCGCCGTATGTGGGGAGGTACTTACATTGCGCTGCAACATGCTCGAGGCTTTCGAGCGTGAATGCGGCTGGCGGAAAGCGCATTTCCAGCATCGGAAGAGTGGCGTCGATGTAGTCGCTGGCTTCGTCGCTGGAGATGTTGGTTGCGGTCAGTTTGCCGAGTTGGATGAGCCATCGGCGCGTCGGCAGCGTGAGGTAGTCAGCCATCGGAAATCCTCCTGACATTGGCCAGCCAACCCTCAAAATCCTCAGCTTTTCCGTCGATTGTCGGCGGTTCTGAGGGCGCTCGCTCAATGCCGTTGAAGCCGTTCCTGGGCAATTTTTGACGCCGGCGGCGCGCCCCCCCGGTCACGGGGGGGCCACGGGGGGGTTCTTTCTGTGACTGTGATTGTGATTGTAACGCGGGCGCGCGAAGCATGCCTTTTGCATCATCGGGTGCATATCCACCTGGATCACCATTTGCACCTCCATTTGCATCTGCATGTGGTTGTGCATTTGCAGATGCATTTGCATGACCATTTGGTCTTGGCGGAGGTGTCCCGCTACCCCATCTTGTTTCGGCAGCGGCGCGTCGCTTGGCACTGATGTCGCCTGCCTTGGCACGCTCGATGTCAGCCCGCTTCTGGTGCAGGTAGCCATCCAGGTTCTCGAAGAACCGCCGGACAGTCGGGCCAATGTCACTGACCCATTCCTTGCGGGACAGCCGGGCAATGGCCGCAAGCTGCTTGTCGTTGTCCGGCAGCGGACCATTGCGCCAGTAGTGCATTAAGAGGAGCAGATAGGCTCCATGCTCGCACGTTGAGAGGTGACCGGTATCCGCCAAGTAATCGCCGACGTACAGCGGCATCCACATTTCGATGCTCATGCTAACCGCTTTCCCATCCCAAGTAACCGCTTCCCATCCCAAGCCACGGCATAATGGACATGCTGGAGGTCATGCAGTTTCGGATCATCAACACCGATTACCGGCACGACAGTGGCTGCTACAGACTGCCTGCGACCGGTGCTGCGATTAAATTGCCCACAGCGAAGGGCGGCTTGTTCCAAAGCAATACACTGACGGACAACAGCCCCAACGCTGTAAATCTTCGGCTTTATCTCGTATATCTCAAAATACATATCTTCCGGCCAAGACGAATTTTTAGCTTCCCAAACTTCAACGACATCGCCCCAAGCCAGTATCTTTCCGTCCCTCATAAATGGATACTCGAAGTGCACGCCATTCCTGACATACGTTTCCTGTAGCGGCCCAATCTCTCGCTCCGATACGTCTGGCTGATCTCGGAGAAAATCGAAGACCGCCATTTGCATCTCATCGTGCCCAGCATCCCGGTTACGGGCGTCGTCATGCCATTGGGAGGGGGTCATGCGACCGCCTCCCTCGGAGTAAGCAAATACCGCAGTTGCAGCGCCGCCCAGGCAAAGTCCGGGTCGGAGCGCAGCAGTTCCTCGACCCGCCGGATCGCGTGGATGACGGTCGTGTGGTCGCGCCCGAAGCCGCGGCCGATGTCCGGCAGGCTGAGCAGCGTCGTATGCCGGGCCAGCCACATGGCCAGTTGCCGCGGCCTGGCCACCTCACGCCCGCACCGGGCGGACATCAGATCGAGCGTAGTCACGCCGAACTGCCGGCAGACGGCGGCCTGGATGGCGAAAATGCTGGGGTATGTCATAGGCAAACCTCTCCTGTTGACGGCAGGAGAGCGATTTGCGAAAGAGGAGGTGGTTGGTGTTCCTCTTCGCGGCTTGCTCTTCTGCCGCATTCCAAAGTTACAGTTCGGCACCGTTGGCGCGGTGCCGTTTCTGTCTACCGTGATTCGATGCGTTTCGGAAGTCATGCGGGAGCGATCTCTCGGAGGAACGCAGTACGATTCATGCCGCCACCTCCCGCGCCAACTTCACACGATGCCGTCGTGGGATCTGCCAGGCATCCATGCAGGCCAGCACCTCCTCAACATCGCGTGCCACGCCGATGCGGCAGCCGCTCAGCAACAGCGTCGCCGCCATCGACCGTTGTGGATCGGATAGCGCGCCGTCGCGCGACTTCAGTTCGATCCAGAACGCACGGCCCTGGTACAGCAGCACCATGTCGAAGATGCCGGGCGGAATGCCGCGGCCCACACGGATACCAGGCACCTCGCCGTGATTGTTGGCGTGGTCGATGCAGAACCACGTCACGCCGTGCTCGCTGACCTTGGCCTCTGGCCCAACCTCGAGGCGCATCACGCCCGCAACGGTGCGCTGCTCAGCGTGTTCTCCCTTTTTCGGACTGGTCAGTTTGAACGGCCGCGCGCTCATGCCGCACGCCCCCCGAAGCGAAGCCGCTCTTTGCCGATGTGCACGTTCTTCACCATCCGCAATTTCGAGCGCCTGTTAAGCACCGCACGCGCCGTCACCCCCAACGCCGCACCGATCGCCTTGTCGTCGGCGCCGGACGCGTAGAGGCGCTTCAGCGTCCGCGTCATGTCGTCGGTCCATGTCGTGTGCGTGCGCTGGTTCATGGCGACGCCTCCAGTGCCACACTGCCGGCGATCGACAGCAGCACGTCGCGGAATGGCAGAGGCGTAGCAGCGCGGTGCTTGTGGGACAGCCGCCGGAGTTGCCCCGTCCTGCGGGCACGCGCGTGGTCCTTCTGCCGGTGATACCAGCCGTCGAATGGCAGGAAGTCGCCCGGTGCCGGGCCCCAGTTAAGCGGTGACGGTGCCGGCACGTTGGCGTAGAGCCACGTCGCCTTGCGCGCCCTGTGGCCATACCATCCCTGCTCGACATAACAGCACCAGCCGCCCTCGATATCGTACTGCCAGCCGCCGGTCTCAGGCGGCCACGGAAGCCCATGCGCCAGCCATGCGCGGCTGTATGCCGGATGCTCCAGCACGCCGCCCCAGCGCCGCACGGAGGCCAACGCTGCGGCGAAGCATCCGCCATCATCGCCCAGCTTTTCGGTGTGAGGACGAGAAGGGCCGCCGTGCCAGTATTTTCCCCACCGGGCACAGGGCGGGTGCGCCACGCAAGGATGCGGCCCGTCATAGGTCCGCGCGTCGCGCGCCTCATCCCACGGATCGACGCCTTCGATGCCGAAGTAGCAGCCGCCGCGCTGTACGTAGAGCGCCGCGATCATGCGGCGGCCTTCCGTGGCGGGCTGACCCAGCACTGCTTTTCGTGGAAAAGGCAGTACGGCCGGCCAGGGACAACCGGTGCCGAACACCAGTCCCAATTTGGCCTAGAGCCTCTTGGATACTGACACGTCCGGAACGCAGGAAAAGCCGCCGGCGGCGCTGGTCTGGGGAGGGCCGCCGGCGGTGAGTACTCCGGCCGGACGACGAGGTGAGTAGTAGCCGGAGGTGGAGGGACCGGAGACGCGACCCCCGAACCATTCGCGGGCTCCGTTGCCGTCAGACGCGCCTCCGGTTTGGGCTGCTTGACTGTGGGCTTGTGGGCTAACTGCAGATGCAGGCGGCGGCACCGCCCGATCACCGAGTTTTTGCTGCGCCCCAGTTTCTTCGCCATGACGCCGCAGGAGAAGCCGGCCAGGACCATCTGGGTCAGCACCCGGTCGTGGTCCGCATCCCAGGCGCGCTGGTCCCAGATGGCGCCGGTCAGGTGGCGTTGTGCGGTGAAGGTGCGGACGGCCTCGCTCACTTCAGCAGCCTCGCGGCAACCACAGGCTGGCTACCCACAGCCGGAACCGCATCCAGCGCAGCTTCAGCCTGTTCCAGATCCGCATATGCAGCGGCCCTTCGCTCATGAAGTTCGGCGAGCAGCTTGGTGAGGCGGGCGGTTTCCAACTCGAGCGACACATCATCGCAGCCCGCAGCGTGCAGCACAGCGTCGACGATGGTGCGCGAGCGCCCCATCAGCCGGGTCAGCACCAGCAGATCAGGGACGCAGTAGCCGGCCTGGTAGCGCTTGGCGGTACTCAGCGAGCAACCGGCAGCGAGCGCTAGTTGTTTGGCGGTGCCAAACGCCCGCAGCGCGTCCGTGATGCCGCTGAGCCGGCTCAACACAGATGCTCCGTGGTGTCAGACGTGGCCTCGATAATCGCGCCAGCCTGCGCATGATGAATAAATGCACCCACAACCAGCCCTATCGGTACGGAAACGAACCCCCAGAAAATCAGGGCGAGTGCGGCTATGCGGGCGGTGATGCAGTCCAGTTCCATAATGACGTTCCCCCACGTCGGCCGCTCCCCAGCGGCGTTGCGTTACCGGCTGCCGCCGGCTCGTCCTCCGTCGTTCGTCGATACGTGCTGCGGCACAGCGTCGCGTGGCATGCGCATGGCTAAGCTGCCTCGCAGGCGCAGGCTGGCTCTTCCCACAGGTCAGGGCGCAGCAAATGACGCGGGAAGCCGCTGATCCGGGAGACCGCCGGCACGCGTTCGGCCGGGATTTCCTTCCACATAATCACGGCACTAGGGGCAATCCCGATCTCCAATGCGATCCGCCGCATCAGGCCACGCTCAGAACGCAACAGTTGGGTACCGGTGAGAGCCATGCCGCCATGATAAGCCTGCCTTATAGGTCAGCGCAAGCCCTTTCAATTAGGACGCCTTATGCGGCTCTCCATGACAATAGGGCTATGGGAATAGCCGAAGTCATCCGCGCCGCACGCCGAAGCCAGAAGCTTTCGCAGACCGAGGTGGCGCGGCGGTTGGGGGTCGCCCAAAGTGCTGTCGCGCAATGGGAAAACGGCGTCACAATGCCGTCGCTGGTCAGGCGTGTAGAGTTGGCACGTCTGCTCGGCGTGTCATTCCCTGAGTTGGCGCCGGAAATTAAGGTTGACGCCGAAGACACCCAGATCTGGCGACTAATTCAGCAGTTGATGAGACTGACACCAGAACAGCGTACAGCTCTATTGATGACGGCGACCGCGGCGGCAGAGTTGCTCGCCCGGAAAGAATCTGACGGCGAACCAAACTAGCCAACCCCTCGGCACCCGCCCGAACTGATTTTATCAGTTTCGCTTCTAATTTCTCTTGCTTTCGGTTATCAGTCTGGCTTATCATCCTCTCGTTATCGAATGAGAGGCCACAGTGATCTTGCGACGCCCGCCACCGCGCCCACCGGTCCCGCCAGAGTTCAGTCGCGGGCTTCACCACACGGACCACGCGGAAGTCGTCATTAACCTCAATGTAAATGCGTTGATTGGAACGGATCGGCACGGTCACGGCTCGTCCCCCGATTGCGGCGTTCCCGATGCGTCAGCTCGGAGTAAGGCGCCGAGCAGTAGGAGGGCGGACGAAGCCGATCGTGCCGTCTGTAAGTCTCCGGTAACCCTGCGTTCGTCAAACGTTGCTCCGTGTGACTTGAAACTGTCAACCGACAAGTTGTCTTCCAGTCAAATTGACAACCATCCGCAATCAATTCCGGAGCCACGCCCCGCAAGCCGCGATTATTGTGAGACTTACTCAACTGACTTTAAGTCACGACTTGCGCTCTCAGTAGCAATAATCCGCAACGAAACCAACGACAACCACAACCCAAGGTATAGCGATGCCCCGTCGAGCCGCTGGCGTGAACAAGCGCCAGGCCCTCGCTGCGGTGCGGGAAGCACATCTGATGCTGACTGTGGCGCTGCGAACACACGACAGTCTGCGCGAGCAACTGACAGCGGTGCTGGAGTTGCTGAACCGCGTCATCACCATGGACGAGAACACAGCCCAGTAATTGCCAAGCGCTGTAGCGAATGCTCCGGCCTCGGCTGGCTGCTCGTCGAAGGCCGCCTGCGCTGCACCTGCGATGTGTGTTGGGGCGACGGTACCGAGCTGATCGAAATTGAGGATGAAGAAGATGTCGCCTGAAATCACCGCCCGCATCGATGCCATCTGCGAGACTGTCGAGCAGGCCGCGCGTCTGCTGGAGATGGCCGCGATCGAGCTGAACGAACTCCGTCGTGACACCATGCGCGATCGCCAGACACCCATAGCACTGAAGGATGCCGCCTGATGACCCGCTGGATGAGTTGCGACTTGTGCAATCGCCACACCACGCGGCTGCACAGCTTCGTCGCCTGCGGCCTCGAAGGCGCCGGCTGCGACCAGTGCAC
>Ga0126383_10000517_pt1 | contig 21573 bp, 19 predicted proteins | sample PanSoiMetPlot_35_FD_96882 | JGI IMG/M metagenome (GOLD analysis project Ga0126383, IMG submission 96882) | Tropical forest soil microbial communities from Panama - MetaG Plot_35 | ecosystem: Environmental > Terrestrial > Soil > Tropical forest > Bulk soil | place: Panama | collected 2016-02-17
TAGACTCTCACTCCGCCTGGTACAAAACCTCGGTCAGGTCAGGAAGATCCTCGCGCACCGAGCCCTCTCGCACTCGGGGCAGAATCCCGGCCCCGGCCCACCCGAGTCTGGCCCCGCCGCGTTCTGATCGGATCCGTTCGGGGCACTGCGGACGCCGTCGTGCCTGTGCCGCGAGGTGGCATTCGAGCGGAGTCGGCCGGTCGGCCGGCCGATTGACGGCGGCGGTGTGTCTCGCCTAGCATGCTCCTCACCCGGGCCGGCCGCTCGACCCGCGAGAAGGTCGCTGAGGTGCACTGTGGGCATCGGCTCCTGCGGCGTTCCGCGTCGGAGTCTGGCAGATTACGTCAGGGGGCGGGCGCCCACGCACGGAGCGACCGCCGCCGGAGCGTGCTGGTCTTGCTTACGCTCCCCATGCTTCCTACCAATCAAGCACATTCACTGCACAGGACCCAACTATTGGAAACATTCCGGAGCACTTACTTCTGGATCCAAAGGAGCGCATAAACATGAGCATTCACGTGCACGTACGTGTCGGAGTCGAATGGGTCAATGACTTTCACAAAGACTCCTGCGAGCAGAATGATCTGAGTTATTGCGACGATCAGGTGGTTGGCTTCTACAACCACATGGGTAGTCACGGCCACATCCAAGTATTCAATTGGGGCAGTGACAACGCCTGGGAGACCGATTTCCGCCACCCGGACTTCGGAGGCGACTCCCTGAACTGGAGCGATGACGTTCATTTTTGTATGGTCAATGACCATGGAGGAAACAACTCCAACATCGTGAGTTTCTTTTTTTCTAAAGCACACACCAACTGCTCAGTGCCGTCCACTAAAATGCGGCTGGGCCGTAAGAGTCTGAAATGGATGGCGGCCCTGGGATGTGATGCCGTTCTCAATACCAATGCCTCCCACATTGTGGCTGTCTGGGGCGGTCCGATGCAGGGTGTTCACATCGTCTGCGGTTATATCGGGACCGCGGCAGATTCCTGGTGGACAGCCGATCTTGGAGAGGATTTCGCGGACGATATTTGCGGTGGAGACACCATCGCCGGAGCGTGGGTTTCAGATGCCTATTCTTTCTGGACAGGCGACGATTCCATCGCTATTGCCGCGGGTGTTTCACGATGATGCGATCAACCGACGTGATCATGAAACGCTCGATTGGAGAGACATCAACGTCGCAAGCACAAACTGGCTTGCATGGAAGTATCGCACCTGATGCGAACGGAGAACACACCATGGCTGACATCAAAATAGAAACAATACTTACTGCTCCGAGAGGTAAACCCGTTCCCATCTATCGCCTCGCCGCGCCAAGCGTCAACGAGAAAGCGATTCGTGAACTCGCAAAACGCCTAGGGTTGCAAGCCGATCGGAAAGGTGCGCTCACAAGTGATGCCGACAAGTTCATATATTCCGAGGGGCATTTTGAATTAACCATGCACCGCGCGTCTGGGGCGATCCGCTTCATCGATCGGGCCAGCTGGCAGGTCGATGATCGCAAGTCGGACCTCAATATCGAAGACGCAGCGGCGAGCCGACTCGCTCAAGCTATCGCCCGGAAATACAAACTTGCACCAGGAGCTGAAACGACATTTTTCAAAGCTGCGAGGCTGCACGTCGGTGAAGCAACCGCTGCAGGCAACGAGGCCTCAGACAGAGTCATCGATGTTGCCGTAGCACTACAACGCGTCGTCAATAAAACTCCAGTAGATGGGCCCGGTGGGACAATCATTGTCTATTTCAATGCCGAACGTCACATGACGGGTTTTCAGCAAATCTGGCGCAAGCTGGGTGCAGTCCACAAACGCAGCGCATCCTATCGATCTCCGGAGAGTGCCGTAGAAGACATGGCTGCGCACTTTGCAAAGAAGCGGGCTGTGATCGAAGTGCAAGAGGTACGATTCGGCTACTTCGAGGAAGGACCGCGCAGCATGCAGCGATATTTACAACCCGCGTATGTGATCATTGGAATGGTGGTGTCGGCCGATGGCCAAGTTCGAAAGCGTACCATCTACGTTGCTCCTGCGCTTACAAACCACGCCGGTGCGATCACACCGCCATTGGAAAGTCAGCGGCCACAACGACGGCGAACCGAAACCAAAACCGGTAAGACCCGTTGATGCCTCAGGACCAACAGCATGACGTTCCCCTGACTGAGGTAGAAGCCAGGATGCGTCCCGGCAACTATTCTCAGTCAGGTTTTCTCGGACCGAGCGAAAGTCTGCTTGAAGTTCTTGAGCGCGATTCGGATGAGCTTGGCGAACTCGGCGTAGAAGCCTCGGTACTCGCGAAGCGCCTGGGCGAGATTCTCGAAACTGCGCTCGCAACTAAGCATACCGTCACTCGCGTTGGACACTACGACGTCAGAATTCGGCGTTACAAGGGTTCTCAGATCTGTCCATTCGCGCCACAGCCGTTTGAGAATCCCTGTCCAGGAGGCGGCACCAAGTTCGGCTCCATCGATTGGGATATCATGAATAAAAACAGTTCGGTTCGACTTTCTGGGCCAGGTCTGATCGTTCATCTGATTGGCCTTCACAGTTTCTTCGAAGGGCTGCAATCTCCCTATCGCGTACCACCCCGCGCGCTTGCGCAGCTTTTGGAACTCGGGTCGTTCGCGAAAGAGCTCAAATAGGGGCGGACGGGACCGAGGCCCTTGACGATCTAGTTTTGGGGTTCGTTGTTCAAGGAAAGGAAAACAGAGATTTAAAGCATGATTGGCGTGATTCGCCTCTAACGTGGATTGACGAAGCTGTAGGACAGCGTGACGGCGTGATCCCTCCTGGAACGGCTGGCGGCCATGACGCCGCGACCGGAAACCAACTTGTTCGTCTGCCATGGCGTGTTGGCCCCGCGCGCCCTGTGGCGGGGGCGCGTGGTCGTGTACGGGAGATAGGCGCCGAACCCACGGCCTCGACGGCGCTACGGGCCGCAGGCCTGGGTGAGGCCGGAGTGAAGTCCACCCCGCGCGCCTGGACCTGGGCGATTCTCATGCACCGGGCCTTCGGCATCGACGTGCTGGCGTGTCCCCAGTGTGGGGACCGGCTGCGGCTGATCGCCACGCTGCACGATCCCGCGGTCCTCCGGAAGATCCTCGCGCACCTCGCCCTGGCCCACTCCGGGCCGAGTCCAGGCCCCACCCCACCCGAGTCCGGCGCCGCCCTGTCCTGATCGGATCGGCTCCGGGCCGCGGCGGACGCCGTCGTGCCCGTGCCGCGAGGTGGCATTCGTGCTGATTGGGTCGATCGCCGGCCGATTGACGGCGGCGGTCTGTCTGCCTAGCATGTCGCTCACCCGGGCCGGCTCGCTCGGCCCGCGAGGAGGCCGCAGATGTGCACTGTGGCAGCGGCTCCCTGGGGCGGGCGGCGTCCGAGTACGGGAGATTATGTCCCGGGGACGGGACTCCGAGGGGAGCGCGCGGTGCCGGAGGGGGCTAATGTTGCTACGCTCTCCCCGATCTTTCCGCCGGCCCTCAGACCTTGGTCCAGACCGTCCCGTTGGACCACCGGATCCGGTTGGGCGCCTGGAGCGTTCCCGTGAACGTCGCATCGTCCGGAAAGGTCACGCTGATCGTGGAGGCATTGACGATCGACCCGTGGGCCGGCGGGCGATGGAAGGCGGACATGTCGACGGTGAGCGACGACAGCGCGGCGGAAATGACCGGTCGCTGAGGACCGCCGGCGGTCCAGGGGCCATTCAGGTCGAAGACCGTGTGGATCGTGAGGGGCTCGAGGAAGAAGTAGCGAAGCGTCCCGTCCACCGCGTCGTAGCTGCACAGACGCGAGGTGCCGATGAGCCCGATGTTCGGCGTGAACTCGCCGGCCAGGATCGTATTCCACGGAAGGCTCCACTCATTCCCCAGGGTCACGTCGATCTGGCTGATGCTACCCTGGCCGTTGGTCGAGTAGATCTCGGTGTGACGGGTGCCCTCTTCGTAGAACAGCAGGCCGTCGGCAGGCGAGTTCTGCAGGAACTGGCCGGAGACAATGTGCTGCCAGGTTGCGCGCCAGTTGTCGTGCGCGCTGAACTGCGTCATCCCAGCGTTGTCATCGAGCCGGTAGAACTCCCCGAATCCCGCTCCCCGGTCGTAGAAGAGCAGGTCATCGAACTGGCTGCTGCTGAAGTTGCCGGCGAGGATGGTGTGCCAGCTGCCGCGCCAGTTCGTGTACCTCTTGGCGAGGAAGATGTCCCCCAGGTGATCCACCCGGTAGAACTCGCCGGTGCCGGTCGAGGCGGAATAGAAGAGCAGGCCGATGGTCTTCCCGAACCGGCCCGCGAGGATCATGGTCCAGCCGGTCCGCCATCCGGTGTGCTGTCGGACCAGGTCCAGGCTGCCCTGCCCATTCGTCGAATAGAACTCGCTGGTTCCCGTGGTCGCGTCGTAGAGCAGCAACTGGATCTTGTTGGGAACGATCGGGTCGATGAAGCGCCCGCTGACGACGTGGGTCCATCGACGGCTGAAGGACGTGTGGTTCGGGCCGACCTGGCAGGGCCCGTCCTGCACCACCGTGCCGTCGTCCAGGTGACCGCTCCTCACGGTCGCGAAGAACGCCGCTATCCCGGCGTTGGCGTCGTAGCAGAAGAGGTCGGTTGCTCCCTGCGTCGCCTGCTGCGGATCGGCGAACGAGCCCTTGACGACGTGGGTCCATGTCCTGGGAAACGGCCGGGTGACCCAGACACCGAGGTTGAATCGCGGCATGTTCATTCTCCTAAAGAGCGTCGACGGGACAAAGGCCCAGTTGATGGAACACCCGTTCTCAGCACTCCCTCCCCGCCCGCACGATCGGAACACGACCAGCGGCCGGTTCTCGTGCTTCGCCCGTTCTGCCTCCCGATACAGCGGTATCTCAACTATGACCCGAGGGGCTGGCACTGGGTTGTCACCCTGAGCGTCGGTGCCCTGGTCTTCGGTGCTGGTGCCGTCGGGATTCTGGGCGAAGGGAGCGAAGGCAACATTAGCACGCGCCGGCAGCGGGCGCCCGGCGGGTGGCCTCTGGCCCCCTGACTGCGTGGCTGGAATTTAGAACCAGATTTTCAGCCTTGGTCTTCTCGAGGATGAGACGATCTCGAACGTTGGCAGCCGTGATGTCTTCTGCGGCGGCAGCCGGTGAAATTGCGAGAAGAGCGGCAAGTGCGATGATCAGCCATTTCATGGCAGCCCCTTGAATTCGGCCGATCTCCTCTCTTATAGGGCGGCCCTATGTTTTCACGTAATGCCACGATTTGGCAAGTCCCGTCTCCCCGTGTTTCACGCTCGCCGATGACGGCGCGTTCGAAGAGCAGCATTGACGATACACCGAGCGGCTCGACCCCGTTCGCCGATCGGGCAGCAGTATACTCGAGCCAATCGCCCGGGGGGGACCCAATGTCCCAGTCGAACGTCGCCTCGGAACTTCCCGCGGACATCGACGAGGTCCGGATGGAGGAGGCCTGCTTCCCTCCCCTCGGTCCCAGCATCAAGGTGTTGATGGTCTGGCCCCGGATCCCGTCCTCCTTCTGGGGCTTCCAGGCGATGCTCGATCTCATTTCAGAACGATCGATCCTGCCTCCACTCGGTCTGATCACGGTGGCCGCGCTCTGCCCACCGACGTGGGAGATCCGGCTGATCGATCGCGCCTTTCAGGAACTGTCCGATGACGATCTGCGCCGGGCCGACCTGGTGATGGTCAGCGCGATGCAAATCCAGCACGAGGACGCCTACCGCACGCTGGCCCGAGCCCGAGCGCTCGGGCGGAGGACGATGGTGGGCGGCCCCTTCGCGAGCAGCCAGCCCGAACTGCTGCTCCCGCTCGTCGATCATGTCGTCGTCGGCGAACCCGACGAGGTCTTCGACGAGATCGCCCGGGACGTCGAGACGGGCTCGGCCCGCCGCCTGTACCGCATCGACCGCAAACCCGACCTCCGGACGACGCCGCCGCCGCGATTCGATCTGCTCCGATTGGAGAAATACGCGTCGATGGCGGTGCAGTTCTCGCGCGGCTGCCCCTTCCAGTGCGAATTCTGCGACATCATCACCATCTATGGACGGCGCCCGCGGGTGAAGACTCCCGCCCAGGTGGTAGCCGAGCTCGAGGCCCTGCTCCGGCTCGGCTGGCGCAAGCAGGTCTTTGTCGTCGACGACAACCTGATCGGCAACCACAATGCAGTCCTGGAGCTGGTGCGTCCCCTGGAGTCCTGGCAGAAGCGGCACGGCTATCCGTTCATTTTCTACGCGGAAGCCTCCCTGGATCTGGCTCAGCGCGCCGAGCTGATCGACGCGATGGTGAAGGCCAATTTCTTCTACGTCTTCCTCGGGATCGAGACCCCGTCGAAAGAATCGCTGACGGAAGCCCGGAAGTTTCAGAACCTGCGCCGCGATCTCTTGGACTGCGTCCGCTTCATTCAGCGGAGGGGACTGTGGGTCACCGCCGGGTTCATCGTGGGCTTCGACTCGGACCCGCCCGACATTTTCGACCGCCAGATCGAGTTCATCGAGCGAGCCGCGATCCCCTGGGCGATGGTTGGCTTCCTGCAGGCACCGCCCACCACCCCGCTCTTCGATCGGATGAGGAAGGCCGGCCGACTCCTCGAAGACAGCGCCGCGGTCAGCAATTTCAATCCGCCCAATTTCCGTACCCTGCTGCCTCTGCCCGACCTGTTGCGCGGGCTCCGCCGGACTCTGCTCAAGATCTACGAGCCGGATCGGTTCTATGCCCGCGGGCTGAGATCGCTATATTACTGGAAGATCCGCGAGGGCCAGTGCGCCCCCTCCTTCCCCCTTCACTATCGGATGAAGGCGGTCGTCGCTTCGCTCTGGCGGCAGGGCGTGCGGTCCTCCTATCGTCGCGCCTACTGGAGATTCCTGATCAGCTTCGTCATCCAGTGGCGCGCGGATCCGCAGAAGCTGTGGTTGGGCTTCGTCATTCTGATCTCGGCGCACCACTTCGTCAGCTACGCCAGGGAAGTGGCCGCGGAGCTGGACGCGGAGATCCGCCGGGCCGAGCGTCCGTGATCGCCCTCCGTGTCTGGACGGGGTTGGTCGGGTGCGTCATCGTCCTCGCGGGGTGCGTCGACTCCCGTCCCGTCGTGGTCTCGGCGACCGAGGCCGTGCTCGTCGAGCAGAGTCCGCTCGTCGAGGGCCGCGACGGCGGCCAGAGCGCGCTTCTCTGGGGCTATTCGGTGTGGACTTTCGGTGACACGGTCCTCAAGGTGTTCGACGAGCGCCGTCAGAACTGGCATCACAATTCCTTCGCGCTGACCACCGACCTCGACGCTGCCGATGGCATCACAGGCTTCGTGACGCCGCTCGACCGCGCACTTGCGCCTCGCTACCTCCTGGCTTCCACCAGAGAGGAACAGGCCTTCAACGACGCGCACGCGGGCGACGGCTGCGCCAATCCCTGCGGCGCACGCTGGGCCGTTTGGCCGGGCGCTCCCGTATACGACGCCATCCGTGATCGCGCCATCATCCCCTACGCGCTCGTCTATGCCGAGCCCGGTGAGTTCAACTTTCGCGGCGTCGGCCAGTCCTTCGCGGTCTGGCGTGGTATCGAGAACGAGCCCGAGCGTCCGGTCGTCGATCCGACCGCCCGGCATCCGACGCTGCTCTTTCGCGAGGGCGAACCCGCCTGGGGGTCCGGCCCCGTGGTGGTCGACGATCGTTTCTATGTCTTCGCCTGCGAGCCGAACGGCCTCGCGCGCCCCTGCTTTCTCGCCAATGTTCCGCTCGAGGCCATCCTCGACCGGAGTGCCTGGCGGTACTACGACGGTCGCGGCTGGAGCACGAGCATGAAGGACGCCGTGCCGCTCTTCGACGGCGGAGCTAGCATGAGCGTGGCCTTCAACCGCTATCTGGGCCGCTATCTCGCCGTCTACTCCCCTCCGTTCTCGCACAACATCATGGCGCGCACGGCGTCCCGTCTGGAGGGACCGTGGTCGCGCGAGCGCGTCCTCTACACCGTACGCGGGCCGCATCCCCCCCACGGCGCCGTTCATCACGTGGAGTACGACGCCCAAGAGGGCCGGGTGATCTACGTCAGCTATTCGCGCCCGACGAGCGGCTGGTTCGGCAGCGATTTCGTGCTCATCCGCATCGTGCTCGAGTCAGCCGAACGCCGCTCGCGGTCCTCCTGAGTCCTCACAGCGCAGGGAGCATCGCTTGACCGACGTCGGCTTCGACGACCAGGCGGCTGGCCGGCGCCGAATAGAGCACTCGGCGCCCTCGAGGTTCCCCGGCTCGAAGATCGGCGTCCATGGCTTCAGAAGACTGGTAGATGCGGGCCCAGAGCCTTGCGCACCTCGGCTCTCCGTCGACGGTATAGGCGCACACGAGCGAGGAGAGTGCGGATTCGGGGAGTTCGCGGAGCCGCATCGACCGTAGCCGGCGCAACGTCACCGTGAGCCCGGGGTGCAGCGCTCGAAGGCTGGTGACGACATGCTCTTCCCGGAAGCCAAGCTCGACGCATTCGGGCCACGGATTGCGGGGCGGGACCCGGGACAGCCGTTCCAGGAACTTGGCCGCCATCGCGGTCGCCTGGAGCGGCCCGGTGTGGATGTCGGCCAGGTGGACGGCGGGCAGGTCCCACAGCCGGCGGAAGGCCGCTTCGGTGGCGACATCGGCTTGGGCGCTCGAGGTGACGTGGACGAACCGCCGACAGACTTCTGGAAGATGCTTGAGCCATTGCGGCCCCTCGTGATAGACGACGATGACGGGGGTGCGCAACGCGAGGCATTCACTCACCTGCATGTATCCATACTTGACCACCGCCAATCGCGACAGCTCCACGAGGCCGAACAGGATCGGATCCGACGGCTGGGCAATGACGCGAGCCCGTGGCCGCTTCGCGGGGGGTAATCGGCTGAGCCGGTCCTCGCATTGACCCGGATCTCGGGCCAGGAACAGCACCTCGAAATCCGTCGCGTCGAGCCGTTCCAGCAAGGAGATCCCGAGCTTCTCGACCTTGCTGTCATATCCCAGGACCGTCAGGAGGCGGTCGCCTTCCAGGCCGAGCGTCTCTGTCAGCATCGTGCGCGCAAGTTCGGGCGCGCTGTCGATGTAGGGGGGCACCTGACAGAGGTAGCTTGGGGAATCGGCCGCATGGCATGAGCTGGGCCCGGCGAGCACGATGCCGTCGGCCATCGGCCCATGGACCTTGCAGAAGTTTTCGCTGCTCACCGCGTTGTAGGCGTTGTCCAGGAAGGCGACGGGGATGTTCAGCTCCACCGCACAGAGCGTCGACTCCAGAAGGGCGCCGGCGAGCGGCGCCTCCCCGATGACCACCAGGTCCGGTTGCAATCGGGCGATCTCACGCAGGAACACCCGTCGCATTTCCTCCGCGGCGTCGAAGGCCGCGACGCTGAACGGAAAATCGACGAAGCGCAGGCGGGTTTCCGCGAGGCTGGTCAGCTCGTCGCGATAAGCCTCCCGTCCGGTACAGAAGACCGTGACCTCGTGACCCCGGGCGGAGAGCTCCATGGCGATCCTGAGGCTGCGCTTGTACACGCCGATCAGCGCCTGGCCGGCCCAATCCCCGAAGCAGTAGGCGACGAAGAGAAACCGTCGGGATCTATCGGTCATGGGCTCCTCGCCCTCGTCAAAAGACGGCCAGATACCGGTTGACATGCGCCACCGCGCGTTCGACACCGTTCTCGGCGCGGATCCGCGATCCCAGTCGAGCCGCGCGGGCCCGGATCCCTCTGTCCTCGGTGACCAACGTGATCGCGTCCGAGAGGCGCGGCAGGGACAGCTTGGCCCGCGGGATCGGCGGTGACCCGATGCCCAGGGCCGCGATTCGGCGGCTCCAGAAGGACTGGTCGAAAAAGCCGGGGACGCCGACCGAGGGAACGCCGGCCTGGCACGCGGCCGCCACCGTTCCGACGCCACCATGATGGACCACCGCGGCCACCTGAGGGAACAGCCAATCGTGAGGCGTCGCGTCGATCCTGAACGCCCATGCGGGCAGGTCGCGTTGTGTGACTTCACTTCCAGAGAGCATCAGGAGTGCACGGTGCCCGGTCCGAGCCAATGCCCGGAGACTCAAGTCGAGCAGCGGTTTCGTGGAGCTCACCAAGAGACGTCCCAGGCCAACATAGATCGGGGGAGGACCGGAGCTGAGAAATCGCACGAGGTCGTCGGGCGGCCGCCAGGCTGGCGTGCGCTCGAGGAACCAGAAGCCCGTCACGTGCGAACGCTCCCTCCAGTCGCTCGGAGCGGAGAGGATCGAGGGGCTGAAGCCATAGAGCACGGGCCGGTCGGTGCGGCCCAGGAGGCCGTAGGGACCGGGTTGCCAAAGCGGCGGGACCCCCAACGTCTCCCGTCGCCACCGGTTGATGGACGGCCTGAACACGTGCCAGAACACTCGTTCGGCGATGATGTAGGTCATCCGGTTGAGAACGCCCCCCAGGTGGACCGCGCTCGGCGACAGGAAATGCGGAAAGGCCCGGGTGCGGCCCATCGGCTGCAAGAGCGCCCAGAAGTACGGCACCCCGAGCGTATCGGCGATGTGAGGCCCGATGAGCGACGCGCTCGATCCGATGACGACATCGGCGCCCTGGCAAGCGTTCCAGTAGTCGTCGAACATTTCCTTGAGGTGCGTGTTCACCGTGCGGACGACACGGGAGAGGTAATAGACATAGCCGGCAGGGTTGGCTTCGGACGTCTGCCAGCGGAGCCAATCCGGGTTCGTGGCCAACCGCGTCGTTGGATCCGTGACCGGCGCGAAGTCGAGGCCACGGCTGGCCGCGAACTCCTTGTATTGTCGAAAGGTTGCCATCCGCACGCGATGCCCGGCGAGCTGAAGGCCCCGCCCGAGGGCGACGTACGGCTGCACGTCGCCGGTCGAGCCGGCGGTCAGGATGGCGATGCGCATCCGTCCATGGCTACACGCCCAGGACGAACTGCCTGACCCACGCGAGATCGGTGCCTCCATTGCCATGGATGATGCACGGGGTGCTCGAGGTCCGCCGATTCGCGAGCCGTTCGCCACGGACTTCGAGATCATCGCTGGCGAAGAAGAGACATTGAAAGATTTCGCCGTCGTGATCGAGCGTGATCCGGGTCCGGCCGGACACGAAGGCTTCCGCATACCGCTGCTGATCGTAGTAGTCGTTGGGGAGGCGGAAGATGCCCAGGCGAGTCATGAGCCGGAGCACATAGCCCATCTCGCCGATGAATCCGCCCGCGTTCAAATAGTTGTACCGATGGGTGACCCCGGAGGCGGGGTACCGCTCCGCGGGGAGGGGGTGGCTGAGGACTTCGGCACCGAACAGGAGCGGCGTCTTCATCGTGAAATACTTCTGCATGATCTCCTCGAGCGGAGAGGCGACGATGCAGTCGTAGCCGTCGACGAACAGGACATAGTCGTAGGCAAGACAACGGCGCCACAGGTTCCAGTACAGGACGCGCTGTCTCCAGCCGAGTCCTCTCCAGGACATTTGCGTCCCGAAGATCGTCAGATCGAGCCCGAACTTGTGACAGCTTCGCTCGAGGCTCACCAGGCCTGGCTGTCGGCTGGTGGCGACCGTGCAGACCAAGACCTTCGGTCGTGGCCCCGGATGCGTTCGCGTCACGCCAGTTTCTGGAACACGGCGTCCAGCGCGCGCGTCACGTCTGCGGCCGACATGTCCGGCGCCGTAGCGAGGGGCTCGCCAAAGCGCACGGTGATTGGGGGCCGAGCGTACGCGGGACGGGGTCGGAGGGCATCGTTGCCGTCGAGCCAGACAGGGAGGATGGCGACCTGCGCCTGAATCGCCAGCAGGGCGATTCCCGGATCGTGCCGCTGCTGATCGCGAGCATCGAAGAACAACCCCTTGGGGAACGTGATCGGGCAGTAGCCGCGATCGAGCAGCCGCCCCGTCTCGGACAGACCTTGCCGGGTCAGGCCGAAACTCGGCACGATCGTGAAGTCGAAGACAAGGGGAGCCAGCACGTAATACCAGAGTCCGCTGACCAGGCGTGCACGCCGGGGCGTGTCGGCGCGCGGCGCAAAGTACGCGTCGGCGTTCTGGTTGGTGACCACGAACAGACGGCCGCGAAGACGGCGGGGCAGAGCGGCATAGATGGCGAAGGCATCGAGCCAGTGCCGGTGAGGAGCCGCGGCGATGATGAACGGCGGGCGTACGTCGAGGCCGTCGTCCGTGAGCCTCGCCGTGAGCCGCGTGCAGAGGCGAGCCCAGAGCCCGATCACTGCGGGCCGGACGAGGGAACGAAGCAGGCGTCCCGCCATCCCGCGGGACCATCGAGGCGCACGGACGGGCAGCCGAGACGATCGCTGTGCCGGGCCCGCCCGGTCGAGGCCAGCGAGATCGCCGAGCGTCGCGTCGGCCGCGACCGGCACGTCGTCGAGCGGCCGTTCCCCCGCGGCTTCCAGGAGCGTGAGCAGCTCGACGACGTCGAGCGACCTGAGACCGAGATCGTCGACGAGGCGGAGGTGGAACGCGGTCCGCTCCTGCCGCGGCGTATGCATCAGATAGCGCGCGATCAGGCGGACCCGCTCGCTCCGATCGTGCGCCTGCCGCAGCGCATCGATGGACGGTGCCGCGTCGGTGGCGGCGGGCGCGATGCGTCCGCGTTGGACGGCGGCGGCAACCTCTTCTCGCTTGACCTTCAGCAGACTCGTTCGTGGAAAATCCTCGCCAGGCCAGACCGTCCAGCTGCGGATCGCTTCGTGTGGCTCCAGCGCGGCATTGGCGTGTCGGACGATCAACGCCGCGTCGGTTCCGGCCCGGGTCAGCAGGACGGCGTGCACCTCCTCGTACCCTTCGCGGACCGATCCCACGACCACCGCGTCGCGCACCTCCGGCATCCGGTGCAGGACGGCCTCGACTGTGCGCGGAGACACGTTGTGGCCCTCACCGGTGACGATGACCTCCTTCTTGCGGCCCTCGAAGTAGAGGCGGCCCCGGGCATCGCGGCGGGCCAGGTCTCCGGTGTGTAGAAAGCCCTCGGGATCGAGGAACACGTCCTCGCGCCCGGTGCTGTCGCCGAGAGGTTCAGGAGCGACATTCGGGCCGCGGACGAGGATCTCTCCGTCGTCGCTCACGCGTACGGTCTGCGGGCCGACGGCCCTGCCGATCGCGCCCTGGTGACCGAAGAAGGGAGTGTTGACATTGACGGTGACGATCGCCGCCGTCTCGGTCAGGCCATATCCCTGGGCCAGGACGTATCCGGCGTCGAACCAGAAGCGTTCGTCCTCGGACGCCAGGGCGGCCCCGCCCACGATGACGACCCAGAAACGATATCCAAGCACCGCATGGGTGGCCAGGAACAGGCGATGGCGGCGGAGCAGAAAGGAACGGGTCGCTTGGGCCAACGCGCCAACGTCTCCACCACCTCGGCCCGAGGGCCGGGCCCGGAGCGCCCGGATCAACAGGTGCTGAACGCGGGGCACCGCGACGAGCAGCGACACGCGATTCTGCCTGATCGTCCGGATCACGTGCTCGGCGTTGACCGAGTGGCTGTAGATCGTGCTCAACCCGAGGGACAGGGGAATGAAAATCCCGAGGACGAGTCCCTGAGCGTGGCTCAGCGGTGAGAGCGACAGCATTCTGACGGGCACCGCTCGCGTCAGGTATCGCCACCGACGGAACGTCTCCAGCTGGGACAGGAGATTTCGGTGGGTGAGGACGACGCGCTTGGGCTGGCTGCTCGTGCCGGACGTCGAGAGGATGACGGCCGGATTGTCGGCGGGCACCGAGACTCCGAGATCGCCGAGCGACGTCGGCCCTGGGTTCGTCGCATGGATCGACCGGGTGTCGATGCCAAAAGTCGACACATGCTGGGCCACGCCGTGAATGACGAGCACCGCGCTGAATTGTTCGACCAGTTGGCGCACGGAACCCGGCGAACTGCCCTCGTCCACCGTGAGGACAACGACCCCGCGCAGCGCAGCGCCGAGAAGGCAAGCGACCCATTCCGGACAGTTGGATGCCCACAGCACGATGTGTTGTCCAGGCCGGACCCCACGGTCACGCAACACCCCCGCCATCCGCCAGGCCTCGTCGCCGAGGCGCTCGTAGCTCCACCAGCGCAGGCCGAATTCGGCACGGAGGCCCACGGCCGGCCGCTGGCCATAGGCCGAGAAGCTCTCGACGAGGGATCGCACGGACGGCAGCATCATCGGAACCGGAGCGCGATGAGGGAGTTGGCGGTGAAATGCGGCTGGCAGTAGGAGACATAAATGGTCTCCCCGTCTCGTTCTCTGAACCGAGGATGCTCGAAGCCGAGATAGATCAGTTCACTCGCGGGCTCGTGGGGCACGGCCACGATCGTCACCGGTGCCGAGTAGGAACCGTGGAGTCGGTCGGCCGTCCGCAGCTTGAGGGTCTTGTCGAATCCGTCGACGTACACCATCAGGTACTTGCCGAGATAGGGGTTGAAGGAGACGGAGTAGTCGCCGCTGCTCGGACCCAGGCTGACCGCGGCCTCGCGGTCGCGGCTCCAGGTCGGGCGGGGCGATTCGAGATATTCGTACGCGGTCGGATCGGTGATCTCGCTGGCCTTCACTCGCGCCAGGTATGCGTCGCAGACGACGTCCCGGCGGACGCTCGCAAAGACGTAGATGTCGTCGCGCTCGCGCAGGACCTGGACGCCGAAGTGCAAGTCTTCCGACCCGGCGTTCCACAGACACCACTCGCCCTCTCGGCGGACGCGAATGCTCTCCCCGGTTTCTCGATCGAGGATGGCCAGCCCGGCCCCGAGGTTGCGAAACCCCCACATCGAGCGTGGATCGACGGTCTGGACGCCGAGGTAGTACAGATAGACGCGCCCGTCCACGAGGACGCCGTGCTCAGGCCAGAAGCGAATCCCCGCCTCTCGTTCCGCCTTGGTGGGCCGGACAATCTCGCGTGGGAGCCCGTTGTCGTCAGTGTAATAGCGGAGCTCGGCCAGCGCATGCCGCAGGTTGGTGGGGGAGGCGACGCCGGCGCTGTTCGCCAGAAAGATTCCCTGCCGGTTCGGCTGGGTCGGGACGGCGCGGGTGGCGTATCTGCCGAGGTGCGAGTTCCTGAGAGGGGCGATGAGGGTGTCGGAGAAGACGAAGAGGGTGTCGTCGCCGAGTTCGATGGATTGGCCACCGTCCTGGCCGATCATCACCCACGCGTCCGTCCGAACCCGGGGAAAGGTGCCGAGATGGCGGGCTGAGCGGAGCGGGATGGCGGCGGCACGGCTCGTGTGGTGCGGCGTCTCGGCGTCCGGCGCGTCGCGGCGTTTGAGGACGGCCAGGGTCTCCACTTGGCCGACGTCCTCCCAGAGGCCACTCGCGCGGGCATCCTGAAGCACGTGGTAGGGCGCCCGTCCTCCCTGGGTCGCGTCGGCGAAGACGTCGTGAATACACAGATAGCCGCCCGCAATCACGTGGGGACTCCAGCCGTGGTAGTCGGCGAACGCGTCGTCCTCGGAGTGGCCGCCGTCGATGAAGACGAGGCTCAGCTTCGCCTGCGGCCAGTACCGGCTCAGGCGACGCGAGTCGGCCACAACCGGGACCACCCACTGGGTGAGCCCGGCCCGGCGAATGTTGCGCATGAAAGGGCCCAGGGTGTCAAGAACGCCCTCGTCGGCGTCGAAGAGATCCGGATCGAAGTAGGACTGCCCGGGCTGTTGTTCCTCTGACCCCCGGTGGTGATCCACGGCAAATAAGGGATACCGGCCACTGACCCGACAGCCCTCGGCGAGAAAGAGCGTCGACTTGCCGCAGTAACTGCCGACCTCCAGGCAGGGAGCATGCTGCGAGGCTTCCGCCGCCAGCTCGAACAGGCGCATGCCTTCCGCCTCGGACAGGAACCCCTTGGCGGACAGCGCCTGGTGCCTGACCTCGTCCCGCATCACGCCCGCCGTGCCCGTGGCCTACGCGCGTGACCAACCATCGGTGCGTCCGGCCAGGAGCTCGAGCCAGGCCGCCCGGACTTCGGCGACCAACTGCCAGTCGCGGCTGTCATGGAAGCCCGCCAGCCGTACGAGCTTCTTCGGCTCCGGCGCCCGCTCGTAGATCCTGCGAGCGTGTACGAACGGGATGTGTTCGTCCATTTCCGAATGCAGCACGAGCACGGGGCACCGGCACCGCGCGATCCGGGCCAGCGAATTCATCTTGGTGCGGCAGAAGAGTCTCACCGGCAGATAGGGAAACACGAGGGCGGCCGTGTCCGGGACCGAGGTAAAGCCGCTCTGAAACACGAGGCCCCTGCAGAGGCGGCTCCCGGCCAGATACGCGCCCACGGCGCTCCCCAGCGACTGGCCGAAGACGACCACGTTTTCGCCCCGCACACCCTTGACCCCACCAACGAACCTCCACGCCGCTTCGGCCGCTGCGTAGCACCCGCGCTCGCTCGGCCGGCCCTCGCTTCGTCCGTAGCCGGGATAGTCCACCATGAGCACGCTGACGCCCAGGGTGATCAGGAAGCGCAGGGTCGACAGCTCGTAGGCGATGTTGCCGTCGCTGCCGTGGAGGAAAATGACGGTGGGACGGCCGTCCGGCCCGCGGACCCACCACCCATGGATCTCCACGCCGTCCTCGCATCGGAGGCGCAGATCCTCGAAGGCGATCCCCGCGTCGGCTGGCGTCCATCGCACCTCCCGGCTCGGCCCGAAAATGAGCGCGTTCTGCCAGAAGTAGCTCGCCGGCACGTCGGAGAGGCGAGAGGAGCCCTGACCCGACGGGCGCCGGCTTCGCCCGCGACTCATCGAGGTAGCCCGACGACGAACGCGATGTTCTTGATGCCGCGCTCGCTGCTCCACACCAGCGCGCGCGCATAGCGACGCTCGTGGGGCGCGTCGACGCGGTGGACGAGGCACTCCGGATCGGGCCGATGGCAATTGATCAGCGGCGGCACCACCTCGCGGTGGAGGGCCATCATCGCGCTCACGAACGAGAAGGCGCCGCTGGCGGCGCCACTGAAGCCGAGGGCGCCGGTGGCCGCCGTGAACGGAATCGGCGCATCGCCGACGAGGCTCTTGAGGGCGGCCGCCTCGCGCCGATCGTCCACCAGCGTGGCCAGGCCATCGCCGAAAATGACGCCGAGATCCGCCGGCGTGCACCCCGCGCGCTGAAGCGCCACGCGGGCCGCTTGCACGAGCGCCGCCGGGCCGGTGAGATCGGGCTGAGCGACGTGCGAAGCGTCGGTCGTCTGGGCCGTCGAGAACACCTCGCCGTAGACCCGTGATTCACGTGCGCGGGCGTGCGCCTCCGCCTCTAGCACCACGAACGCCGCGCCCTCGCCGAGCGCATAGCCGTCGCGCTCCTGGTCGAAGGGCCGACAGGCGTGTTCGGGCTCGCCCAGGCGGGTCGAGAGTCGGCCCTCGATCGTCTGCTCGACGATGGTGTCCATGCGCAAGAGCGAGTCGTACCCGCCCGCCAACGCGAGATCGGTCTCGGCGCGCCTGATCGCCGCGGTCGCGGCGGCGATCGCCTGTCCGCCCGAGACGGCGCCATTGGTGACGTTGAGGTTGGGGCCCAGAACTTGATACTGGATGGAGATGCCGCACAGACCCGCGTTGGGCAGCGCCTTGACGAGGAACAATGGGTCTAGCAGCTTCATGCCCCGCGTCGCGAAGCGGGACATGTCGAATTCCCCCCGCTCGTCCAGCGATTCCTTGAACGCCGGGATGAACACTTCCGGATTCGCCTCGACGGCGATCGATCCGACGTACAGGCCGCAGTCCTCCCACACCTCGGGACGATCCGCCAGTCCGGTGTCGTGGATGGCCTGGCCGGCTGCCGCCACGGGGTACGCCGCCGCGTCGGAAAGCACCTTGCGCAGCATTCGATCGGTGAGCAGACGGCGCCGATCGAACCCGCCGATCCTCGCCTCCAACCGCGAGGGAAAGTTACGGTACTCGAGTGCCGCCGACCGCGTCACCGCCGACTCACCGAGCAGCAGGCGCCGAAAGTGCTCGTCGGCGCTCACCCCGAGCGGCGAGACGATGCCGACTCCCGTGACGAACACCCGTCGCGCCGTCATGGCCTCGCGTCGAGAGGGAGCCGCAGACCGCCGCTGACGTACTGGAAGCGTTCGCGTTGTGTCCGGGCGAAGGCTTCGTCCTCGACCGACTCGTGGGCGAAGACCATGCGCTCGACACTCGCCACCGTCTCGGAGTCGACGCGAGCCTCCCCCCGCACGGTGACGCCGTCCACGTGGGCATAGAGCATAACCGCCTCGATGAGGAGTGGCTCTCCCGGCCTCACCGGCCGTCCGAGGCGGACACCCTCGACCACGGCCAGGACGACCTTGAGCCTGAAATCACGACTGATCACGTTCAGCCAACCACCCGCCTGGGCCAGGGATTCGATCACCAGCGTCGCGGGAACGATGGGACGGCGGGCGTAATGCTCGGTCAGAAACCGCTCGGCCAGTGTCGCGGTCTTCGTCGCCACGAGGCGCTTGTCACGCTCGAATTCTAGGATGCGATCGAGGAGCAGGAATCGCACCGGGCCCCCGGCTCAGCCTTCCCATCGCTTGACGATGAGCGTGCCGTTCTGACCGCCAAAGCCGAAGGAGTTGGAAAGGGCGATCTCCATCGAAGCCGGGCGTGGATGATTCGGCACGTAGTCCAGATCGCAGTCGGGATCCGGGTTCTCGAGGTTGATGGTCGGCGGGATGACGGAATGCTTCAGCGACAACACCGTGACGATCAACTCGATCCCGCCCGCCGCGCAGACCATGTGTCCGAGCTGGGACTTGGTCGAGGTGATGGGCACCCGGAAGGCGTGCTGGCCGAAGACCTTCTTGACGGCCAGCGTTTCGGTTCGATCGTTCTGGGGCGTGCCCGTGCCATGCGCGTTGATGTGATCGACGGCCTCCGGCGGGATGCCCGCGTTCCGGAGCGCCGCGCGCATGCAACGGACGGGACCGAGCGCTTCTGGGTGGCTGTCGGTGAAGCGGTATCCGTCACACGAGGACCCGTAGCCGATCACTTCGGCGTGGATCGGCGCCTGTCGGCGCTGCGCGTGCTCGAGAGCCTCGAGAACGACGATGCCGGCACCCTCCCCCAGGACGAGACCGTCGCGCTTTCGATCGAACGGGCGACAGGCCTTCTCCGGATCGCCCTGGTACGACGAGACGGCGCCGAGCAACGTGAAGCCGGTCACGCAGATCGCCGACATCATGCTGTCGCTACCGCCGGCGACGATGAGATCGGCCTCGCCAGACCGGATCATCTGCCAGGCCTCGCCGACGGCCTGCGTGGCGGAGGCACAGGCCGTCTGGACCGTCAGACTGATCCCCCGAAGTGGATGACGGGCCGACAACATCGTCGATACGGCACCGATGTCGCGCTGGGCTAGGAGCTCTGGAACTCGTCGGCACAGATCGAGGTAGTGATCGGCGTTGTACCGATCGCCCTCGAGGAGGTACGCCGACCGAGCCAGGTCGCCTCGCAGGACCGGGAAGTTCGAAGCCCCGATGCAGACGCCCGAGCGCCAGGGATCGATCGCGTCGTCCTCCAGGCGGGCATCCCGCCAGGCGTGCTCCAGAGCCCAGATGCCGAATCGCACCGTGCGGCTCATCAGCGGGGCCAGCGGTTCCACGTCGTGCAGCTCGATCTGATCCAGATCGACCTCACTGCCGATCCGGACTGGAAAACTGTCGCTCTCGAATTGGCGGATCTGACGGACGCCCGAGCGCTCCTCCAGGAGGGCCCGCCAGATAGTCTCGACGTCGGCACCGAGCGAGCTGACCGCCCCGAGACCGGTGATGACCACACGCCGGGATTTACTGTCCATGCTCGGATGACCCATCGTTCCCCCGCCTCGCCGGCGCCAGGATGAGTCGGTAAAGACGCCGCGCTTCGTCGGACGTCAAGTACGGATCGATCGGCTGCAGACCGAGCGTGAAGTCGACGGTCGCGACCGAGGTGCCTTCGCAGAAGGCCTTGCCCTTGACCGCGGCCTCGGTCTCGGTCCGCGACAGGATCTCGACCTCCAGACGAAGCTGGTCGCCCGGTCGCACCAAATGGCGGAATCGCATCCGCTCGAACGCGGTGGCGATGCCCATCGCCTGGAAGTCCGTGGTTTCGCGGACGAGCCAGTCCGAGAGTTGGACGAGCGCCTCCGCGATCAGCATCCCGGGCATGATCGGCATCTCGGGGAAGTGATAGGTGAGGAAGTCTTCACTCAGGGTAATGTTCTTGATACCGACCGCCCGCTTGCCACTTTCCATCTCGAGAATGCGATCGACGAGAAGGAATCTCACGTCCGCGATCCCGTGCCGTCGTGGCCGGGCCGCGGGGGATCGACCGGCTGGAGACCCCCGGACAGCGCGATGAGATCCTGGAGCAGGATCTCATCCCCGCTGGGCAACGGTTGAACCTTCCCGCAGCTCGCGCAGATGAACTCGGGCATGACATCCGACTCCGCCATGACCGTCCCACACGCCGGGCACTGCCTCGAGAATTCGGCCTTGGCCTGGAGGAGGCGATGGACGAGTCGCGTCATCGTCTGCACGGTCACCATCTTCACCACCTCGGCGGCGCGGATACCCCGCGTGAGGCGGGCCGGCTCGAGCTCCGGCATGCCCTTGGCGAGGAGCGTCCGTCCGAAGTCGGTCACCACGCCCTTGTGGACGAGGGCGTCTTCGCCGAAGTAGGAGGTGGCCCGTTCCAGGATGTCGGTCCGGGGGAACGAGATTCGGAATTCTCGCTCGAACATGAAGGCCATATCCAGCATGTCGAGAGACTGGGCGCCCAGTTCGTCGGTCAGCGACGCCGAGAGGGAGACCTGATCGAGTTCGAGATCGAGGGCCCGCGCCACGATTTCCCTGACCTTTAGGTCTACGACCTCGGCGGTCTGCGCGTCCTGTGGCATGCTCATCTTGGTCTCCGGTCAAGAAGTGTTGATCACCCGTCACAGTCCGAGGCCGCCGGTGACGTAGAGGATCGCGCCGGTGATGTAGCTGGCCTCATCCGAGGCGAGAAAGCGGACGGCTCGCGCCACCTCGCACGGGTCGCCATACCGGCGCAACGGGATCTGCGACAGGATTTCCCCTTCGGCGAAGTTGCGGATGCGGGTGGTCATGTCGGTGACGATCACGCCGGGTGCCACGGCATTGACACGAATCCCCTTCGGCGCGAGCTCGAACGCCAGCGAGCGCGTGAGCGCATCGAGTCCGCCTTTGGCCGCCGCATAGTTACAGTGCCCCCGGCCGGCGTGCACGGCCGCCACAGACGAGAGGGTCACGATGCTGCCCGATTTCTGAGCCATCATGATGGGGAGGACCTGGCGGATACACAGGAAGGGGCCCCGGAGATTCGTCCTCGTCACGTCCTCCCATTGATCGAGGGTCATGGCCGCGGCGAGTTGGTCACGGACCACGCCGGCATTGGCGATCAGGACGTCGACGCGCCCGAACTGCCCGAGCGTAAAATCGACCATGCCGCGGATCGACGTCTCGTCGGCGACATCGGCCTGAAACGCGAAGGCTCGGCGTCCCTGCGCCATGATCTCACCGGTCACCGCTTCCGCATCCGCGCGCCGGTGGAGGTAGTTCACCACCACGTCGGCGCCCTCGCTTGCAAGTTCTAGGGAGATCGCTCGGCCGATGCCACGCGATCCGCCGGTCACGATGGCCACGCGCGCCTTCAGCTTGTCCATCGGGATGA
>Ga0126383_10000518_pt1 | contig 21563 bp, 16 predicted proteins | sample PanSoiMetPlot_35_FD_96882 | JGI IMG/M metagenome (GOLD analysis project Ga0126383, IMG submission 96882) | Tropical forest soil microbial communities from Panama - MetaG Plot_35 | ecosystem: Environmental > Terrestrial > Soil > Tropical forest > Bulk soil | place: Panama | collected 2016-02-17
TGGAGATGTTCGCGGACTTCGGTGCGCCGCTGCCCTTCTTGATGGAGGGAGCAGCACGACTTCCCTTGACCGGATCGGGTCCGCCGGTGAACATTGGCGGAGGCGAGTCCATGAACGAGCCACCGCCGGTCGTACCACCGGTGTTCGTGGTGAACTTCGTCGGCTGGCCGTTGTTGCCGGTCGCTAGATCGTTCGGGTGCGAGTTGTGCTTCGTGCCACCGCTTGCCATCGTGTCGGCAGAACCCGGTCCCTTACCGCCTGCGAGCGGAACTGAGGCTTGCTGACCTCGCCAGATATCTGGGTTCACGCCGGGGTTCTTTTGACTGGGCGTGTTCAGATACTGCTCTTGCGGGTTGTCGTTGCTCATCATTGGCATGATCGCTAACTCCTTTGTTCGTCGCGGATGACCAGTGGCGCCCATTCTCGTTCGCGCCGAATGCAGGTTTCGCAGCTATCTGACTTGAGGCGAACCCAAAAGCAGTTCCAGCCTTCTCCGCCATCTCCGAGGGTTGTCTGCGCCAAGTCCCAGTAACACCCGCAGTTGCCGAGGCATTCGCTGGAGCCGTCGCCCGGATACGCCGGAAGTGTTGGGGCGCCACGGGCATAGGTGTAGGCGCGTTGGTTCACCTGACGCGCTGAGAGCGGGTAGAGGTTGGCGCGCTGACGGGTGCGACCCTCGCTCTCACCGGCGACGAGTTGCGCCGCGAAACGATTGAGGTAGCTGTACTGCTCGGACACGGCGCGGCCCAAATAGCCCCAGTCCCGATAGGTCATCTGGTAGCGCCCGCCGCGCCCGAGCATGTACGCACCGCCGTAAGCGTCCTTGATGACCCAGCGCATCTCGTTTTCCCACTCGGGAATAGTGACTAGGCCGTCGATCATCTGCTCGGTGACCTCGGCAGCGCGCATACGCTGGGCTTCGAGGAATCGGGCCAGGAGACTGCGCTGATCCTCGGCAGGGAGCGTATTGCCGTCAGCGTCGATGTAGCGGGAGGTAGCTGTGTCCCAGGTCCAAGGCCGACGCCCGATGGGACGCAGCGCCTCGCTCAGGTCGCGGTCCCTAGTGTCGAGCATGACCATGCCGTTCGACTTGCCCTTTCAATGTTCTTCCGTCGCGCGCATGATCGTGGCACAGTAGGCATCCGGGTCCGACTTGCTCTTATGGGCACGGACACAGTCCTCGAATGATCCGTACTCACAGTCAGGACCAAAGGGCACTACGGAAAGAACTCCACCCGCTCAACCGTACCGTCCGGACGGTAGACCACTTCCTTCAGCCGCTCGCATTTGCCGAGATGGAGTCCCTGGCACCAAGCGCAACGGCTGAGCACCGGCTGCTGGATGATGGTCGTCGTGATCGGTGTCGGCCACCATTGATATTGGGGCCAATAGTAAGGGAGGTTGTAGTTGTAGTCGCCCGCCGGGGTCATCGCAGCGTTGCTGCTGCCGCCCTGAGAGACAAGCTCGCCAGCCATTCTTCGTAGCTTGGCCTATATGGGGGACGTTTTACATAGATATGCCGGCCCATAAGCCCAATTCGGGTAGCGCCGGGTCTTCCAAACCGTCAAGATACGAGGCATGGCAGCAGGTAGCTACATAGACGATCAGTTGTGGGTCGCGATTTTGCCCGATCTGGCGTTCAACCCTGACGCGGCCATCTACAAGTTCTGGCGGGAACTCCGCAACGACCCGGCCACGGTGAACCCCGGCCTGCCCTGCACACCAGAAATCATGACGGAGGCTGGTGTCCAACAGGGTTTCTCCGGCGGCATCGTCATTGGCTGGAATCAAGACGACGGGGCGTATATCGCCAATGGCTAACGCCGCGCTCTTCATGCCACCGGCCGCGTTGCGGCCGGGTCCGCCCCCACTGGCACTGGAGAAGGGAGATCGCGGGCCAGACGTTAGCTCTCACCAGGGCGACAACATCGACTGGTCCAGGGTGGCGCGTGCCGGCTTCAAGTTCGCGTTCATCAAGGCGACCGAAGGCACGGACTACACCAACCCGTACTTCGAGGCGGATTGGTCCGAGGTACGAGCGGCAGGATTGCTGCGCGGCGCGTATCACTTCGCTCGGCCAAACGACAATGGCCCTGAAGACGAGGCCGCGTACTTCCTGAGCCGAGTCCAAGCCGATCTGAGCGATCTACTGATTCTGGACATCGAGGATGGGGACGGTGACCTCGGCGATTGGTGCCGACGCTGGTCACTAGCGGTAACAGCGTCGTTCGGCTACTTACCGTGGTTCTACTCGGGGGCACCTTTCATGCAGTCGCACGGCTTGACCAACGTGCGGGTGTCGGTGAGATTCGCTGGCTTGTGGCTGGCAGACTACCGCGAAGCCGTGCCGCAAGTGCCGTTGGCTTGGAAGCGCATCACGTTCTGGCAATACACGGACCGCGAGTCAGTGGACGGTGTGCAGAGTGCCTGCGACTGTTCGGTGTATCTGCCATGACGAATGTAGCGGCGTTCCTTCCGCCGAACTTCGCCAGCCCAACGTACGCACCTCAGCCGGAGCCGATCACACCTGTGCTGGGCTGGTACGACTACTTCGACCGGCATCGCGATCTGTGGATGGCACCCCAGGTCTACGACTGGACATGCAGCGTTTGCGCAACGACATGGGTCTTGCAGGCGACGGGCCTGAACGTCAACGCGGCACGCGAGCAAGTCGCCTACGACATCGGCTACCCGCAATGCGTCAACCCCGAGTACGGCTTGATGGACACCAACTGTGTCGAGCGCGTGTTCCAGAGCTATGGCGTGAAGGCTGAGACGTATTGGCCAAGTTTTGACCAAATGTACGAACTGGCGCAGCATACGACGGGAGTCTTGAACTCGACCCGCTGGTACCACTTCGTGGCGGTGCGCGGTGTGGACGGCAGCAATATCTGGATCGCGAACTCAGCGCAAGGCTATAAGGGCATCTACGAACTGGTCAGCCGGGGGCAGTGGGATGCCTGGTCTGGCTCATGGAAGACGGTGCTCTTAGGGTGATTCATGCGCGGTGGTCCGCTCACCGAAGCCTTCCTGTTCACGCTCGTCGGCGGGGCTGTCGGCACCTTCGTGGGTCTGATGAGCACGGTGTCGGTTGGAGTCCCCGCACCTGTGGAATCGGCTATCGAAACGCCAGTAGCCGAAGTGATCGCCGAGGCCACGTCGGGCACAGTTCAACCCGCTGAGTCTGAAACTCCTGTTCCGACCCAGGCGCCAACCGCGCCTCTAGCTGTCACCGCAATCCCGCTTCCGCCCGTCACGACACCTCCTGTCGTGGTGATCGTCGTCCAGCCGCCGACACCAACTCCAGAACCGACCGACGAGCCGCCGCCAACGGATACGCCGGTGCCAGAACCAGCAACTGGCGCTGGGGCTGGCCGGCTCGTCGTCGCCGCAGTAGCCGCAACGCGCATCGTTCCCCGACCGACCCCGACCAATCGACGCACCGTTGTCATGGCTGCTCCACCGCGTGCCGCGATCCCTCAACCACCACCGCCACCACCACCTGAGACGGCGACCGACGATGAGCAGGCACTGCCGGAGGAACCTGAGCCGGCACCTATGCCGACAGAGGTCGTTGCCTCACCGAGTGCTGCGGCCATGCCTACTTCGACTCAGGCTCCCACGGCAGCAGCAACGGCGACCTCGCTACCAACCGCTACTGTAGTCAATACTCCTGTCCCGACGGCCACGCCCATGCCGACCGCGACAAGGACACCCGTGCCCACGGACACTCCGGTGCCGACAGCGACTAGACACAAGCCGACCGACGGCGGCAGTCAACCTGCGCCGACCGCGACACCTACACCCTCGCCGGTAGTTCCGACCAGCACACCTACCCCCAGGCCGACGCTACCGCCGACAGTCCCACCAACTCTTCCGCCGACAGTCACGACCGCTACGCCACGGCCGACGCTGACGCCTCAACCGACGAACACGACTGGGCCGACGCGCACGCCGACACCGTGTGGCAACAACGGCATCAACTGCCGGACACCGAGTCCTACTCCAACGCCATGAACGATCCCGTTGTCCTCATCGCCGCCATCATCGGCGCGCTGGCGGGAGCCGTGTCGTTCCTATTCCGCCAACTGGTGATGACAAAGAACCGTCGCATTGACGATCTGGCGGACGAACGCGACTACTGGCGCAAGATCGTGCTGGCGTTTTCACATCTACCGGACGGCACGACGATGCCCGACTACGAGGCTTGGTACCAGGCCCAACATCAGGTGCCGCGCTCGGGTCGCGAACCACGCCTGATGCCCAGGCAAGAAGATGACCGCTAGGGGTGGATCGCGAGTGCTGCTCCCGTGACGATGGACTCCACGATCAGATAGACAATGTAGAGCACGATCAACCCGATGACGAGGCCGATGATCCGCCCAACGTTGACCACCAAGGCGAACGAGTTGCTGGTGAAGCCGGGGAAGAAACAGTACAGGATCATCAGCAGGGCTATCAGCAAGAACAGCAGTGTGATGATTGTCCCTATTGCCATAGGTAGGTTGTACGCTACCGTTGGCGCATGGGTAGCACGTACACGATCACCACGTCAGATGACGAGGACAGCGCTATCGCGAACGAGGCCGGCGACCCGAACGTAGACAAGCAGGTGTATCTGGAATCCTGCGTTCATGGCCAACTGTTGCAGCCGTGGGTGAGGCGCTTTTGGATTCAAACATCGCCCGTGCCGCCGGTCGATGTGGCAACCGGCTATGTGACTGCCACGCCGGAGCAGCAGCAGCAAGTCAATGACATTCTCGGGCTGACGCCAACTCCACCTCCTGACGGTGGCGGCGGGACGCCTCCTGAGCCGGTGGTGACCACCTACCAGTACGCGTGGAGCGGTAATGCGGCACCCGCTGCCAATGGACAGTTCCGCAGCGATTCGCGCGACTGGGCCACGGCGACAGTGCTGTCATTGGCACTCCAGACAGCAGATAGCCAGAATGTGACGGCTGCACTGCAAGCCGTGCCTATCGGCGCTACGTTTCACGTGGAACATCCGACCGACTCCACCCGCTTCGGCGACTGGACAGTGTCGGTGGCGCCGACGAGTGACGGTGCATCGTCGTTGGCATTTGGTGTGTCAGTGATCGGCACGGGCGGCAGCTTGCCAACTGGGACCACGCTGCCGTTCACGATCACCGTTCCGGCACCGCCTGCTGCGCGCGCAGCGGCAGCCCCTGAGCGCGCCCTGACGTTCTAGCGCGCTAGGGCTGGCTCGTCCGGGTCCAAGTCAAGATCGACCAAGTCCAGCAGCCACAGCGCTTCGCGTTCCCACTCTGGCGGATCGCCGACCACTCCGCGAATCTCCAGCACGCCGAGCGGCCCACGAGCGAGCGCCCCACCGCTCGCCGGCGGCACAACGCGAGCGAGCGACCGGACGGTAGCTGCCGCCGCTCGAACCGCGAATCGCCCCCGCACCGGCGCGACACTTCGCGATTTTCCGGACGTACGTCCGGTCGCTCCGGCGGCCTGTACCGCACCGCTCGTCGGCGCGACAACTCGCCCCCGAGCGCTCGCTGTACCGCGTAGCCCGACTGGTTGGAGCGGGAGGTCTGCCGGCTGAACGACTGTGGCCCGTGCTTCAGCCGCACCAATCAGACCTTCGGCTTCCCACCAACGACTCTTTACCTTGACGAGCCGGCGTGTTGGGAGTGGCCGACGCCGCCCAGGACCAACCGTTCCGCCGTAGGCGGGCTGGGCTGGCGGCGGGATGAAGATTGGAGCCCCGACATGGCCGCTGCCGTCCGCATCGCCGATGAGTCCCTCGTTGTCGCCGGAGCCACCGATGGTCTGCGGTGGCGGCAGGTACTCGACACTGAGCGAGGCTGTAGTGCTGCCCTGACCGACAATGGCGCCATACAGCGGCTGTACGCCTGGCGGTGCGGCGGTGAAGTTGCCCTGACCTTGCAGGCTGCCGGTCAGCAGGATCGTGAGCGCGGCGGAAGCCTGGCCTTGGCCGAAGATGCCGCCGACCAGTACGCCCGGCGGGACAGCTTGCGTCAGCAGCGCATCGCTACCGCCTTGGCCGACGATCTCGCCGGCGAGCGGCACGAGCGGTGGCGCACCGCCGCACCACGTGCTGCCCTTGCCGCCAACCGCGCCAGTGAGCAGAACCAGCAAGTTGGCGTCGGTATCGCCCTGACCGACAATGCCAACGACGCCACCCGAGAGCGTGGCGCCCGTCAGTGCGGCGCTGGAGCTACCTTGGCCAACGATGCCACCAGCGAGGACCGTCGCTGCGCTGATGTCGCCGGTGCTGCCGGCTTGACCTCCGACTGCGCCAGTGAGCAGGACCGTCAGTAGCGCGTCGGTCGTGCCCTGCGCGACGATGACGCCCGACAGGACACTCGGCAATATGGGAACGGTCAGCGCCGCGTCGGTACTACCTTGACCAACGATGACGCCACCGAGCGCCGGTTGTGTGCCGCCGCCGCCGCTGCCGCCACCGCCCTGACCGCCACCGGCGCCGGTGAGCAGAATAGTCAGCCCGGCGTCGGTGCCGCCTTGACCGACAATCGTGCCCGCGCCAGTCAGCGGCTGATCGACAAAGAGGACGGCATTGCTGCTGCCCTGGCCGACGATGACGCCTGCCAGCGGAATCTGACTCGCCTGACTCGCCTGGGACGAGCCCTGGCCTTGGGATTGGCCGGTGAGCAGCAGTAGCAGCCCGGCGTCGGATTCAGCTTGACCGAGAATGCCGCCGCCCAGCGCAGCCGCGCTGAAGACGATGGCTAGCTGAGCGCCAGTGCTGCCCTGACCGAGGATGCCTCCTACTGCGGAGCCGGAGATAGCGAGTTGCAGCGTGGCATCGGTCGCACCCTGACCGACAATGCCGCCCGCCAGCGGCTGCTGGCCTGCCAGGACGACACTGCTGGACGCTTGGCCTCCGACAAGACCTGTCAGGTAGATCGTCAGCAGTTGGCTGGACGAACCCTGACCGACAATCGCCCCGGACAAGTAGACCGAGAGCGTGAGCGCGCCACTGACGTTGCCCTGGCCGGTGGAGGCTCCGGTCAGGGCAAGCGTCAGGCCAGCAGTGAGGGCTGCTTGGCCAACAATGGCACCAGCCAGAGGTTGGCTGACGGTAAGCGTGACTGTTGTGCTGCCCTGACCAACAATGCCGCCGGTAACGGCGCTGGGCAGTGCTAGCTGGAGCGCGCCCGAGACACTGGCCTGGCCGATAATCCCGGCACCAAGTGCTGGTCCGCCGATTGCGATTGCTGCTCCGGCAGTGGACTGCGCTTGGCCAGCAACGACGCCGGTGAGATTGATCCACAGCCCAGCCTGTGCGCTGCCTTGCCCAACAATGATCGTGGCAGGCAGCGGCTGGCTGATAAACATCGCCGTTGTTGCGGCGAGAGTGCCCTGACCGACAACGGCGCCCTGGAAGACAATCTGGAGTCCGGCGCTGCTGGCGCCTTGACCAACGCTGACACCCGCGAGTGGCTGCTGGCCGGCGAACGCAGCGATGGTGCTGCCCTGGCCAACCGTGACACCCGCAAGCAGAATCCTCGGCGCGGCGGTCGCGCTGCCTTGGCCGACGATGCTCCCAGTGAGGAAGAAGACCTGGCTCAGCGCGGCGCTGACCTGGGCTTGCGCGACAACAGTCGCAGCCATCAGGATCGTCAGCGGAACGCTGGTCTGACCTTGGCCGAGTACGCTGCCTGCCGGAACTAGCGGTTGGCTGATGTACAGCGGCTGGGTATTCCCGAGACTGCCTTGGCCGAGAATGCCGCCGCCGAGCGCGGCTGCGCCGAACGCGACGACCAGCGATGCGCTCGAACTGCCCTGGCCGACAACGACACCTGCCAGCAGTTCACTGGGTGCGCCCGAGCTACTGCCCTGGCCCGCACTCAGGCCGGTCAGCAGAATCTTCAGTCCGGCAGCGCTAACGCCCTGGCCGACAATGCTGCCGGTCAACGCATTCGTGAGCGTCAGCGCTGCGCTGGTTTGCGCTTGGGCAACCGACGCTCCCGCAAGCAATACCGTGGGCAGCGGTGCGGCGGCGGTCGTGCTACCTTGCGCGACGATGACGCCAGCGGGCAGCGGCTGCGATACAGAAAGCAGGCTGGTTGCGGCTTGGCCGACAACAACACCGCTGAACGCCAACCGCAGCCCTGGTGTTGGTCCGACCTCATCCAGGGCAGCTTGTGCGACGATGGAGCCGGTGACGAATGTGCCGACCTGTAGCGCAGCCGTTGTGCTGCCCTGGCCGACAACGACGCCCGCGCTCGTCAGACGGATCGACAGGCCTGTCGCGAGAGTGGCGATGCTGCCTTGCGCGACGATCTGCCCGGCGAGCGCGTACGCCAGACTCAGTGTTGTGACGCTGCTGCTGGCCTGACCGACACTGGTCGCCGTAAGCAAGATCGTCGGCGCAGTCGCAGCGACAGCAGCTTGCCCGACAATGCTGCCTGCTGGCGTCAGCGCAATACTCGCTGTGATCGCGCCGGTCGTACTGCCTTGACCGAGGCTGCCGTTGGTCGGCCCGTCATCTAACGACAGGCGCAGTGCGTTGGTAGTGGTGGCCTGGGCGACAATACCCGCAGCCGGTAGCGCTGGTCGAACCGTAAGCGTGACGCTCGTGCTGCCTTGGCCGGCAACACCACCACCCATCGCGGCGGCAGCGAAGGTCAGCTTGAGGCTAGCGGTCGTGCTGCCCTGGCCAACCGAGACACCGACGAAGCTGGCGGTCTTGGCGACCAGCAGCGGTGCGCCGAGTTCGATGCGCGCCGCCTGGGTCCAGAAGGTGCCGAGGATGGCCGTGAAGTGCATCGGCGGCCACGGCGACCGAACACCAGCGATGACGCTGCTACTACCTTGGCCGACGCTTCCGCCGCTGAGCGGCTGTTTGACGGTTAGCGTCGCGGCGGTTTGAGCTTGTCCGACGCTGATGCCGGACACCTGCCAAGTCAGCTTCGGAGTAGCGGTCGTGGAGCCTTGGGCAACGGTGTTGCCGTAGACCATCTCCCACATCGGGCCGATGGCCGTGGCCTGGGCAACGACAGTGCCCTTCAGCAGGATCGTGGGTGCAGCGGCTGCGCCGCCTTGGGCAGCGGTAACGACCGGCCCAAGGTTGAGCTTCGGAGCAGCAGTCGATACGGCCTGGGTTGCGGTCGCACCCGTCAGCGAGACGCTGAACAGGAGTTGGGCGCTAGTGCTGCTGGCTTGACCGCCAACCGCGCCGGCCAGCGAGACTGGCGGAACCGGCGGCGCGAGGTTGACGTTGTCGTACTGCGTGGTGCCAGTAGCAGCAGTGGCGTATGTCTGCCCCGACACCTGGGCGGTGAGGCTGACCTTGAGTGCCGTTACTGCGACTGGAAGCGCCACGTTGTAGTCCTAGTTCGTTCTTGCCAGAAAACTCCAGTTGAGCCCGTCGAGCGAGTACAGGTAGAACATGTAGCCTCCGCTCTCCTGCATCGCCACCCAGATCGACCCGCCGGGCACACCGGGCCAAGGCAGAGTGTTGAGCACGTACTGGGTGTTGCTCAGCTTGTAGCGCGCAGCTAGGTTGTTCCCCGACTGACCAACCTCGTAGTTGTTGTTTGCGTCCAAGTAGAGTTGCAACGTTGAGAGCGTGGCGCTGGCAGCGACGTTCAACGGTTGCGTCAGTTGCGCCCGAATTGAACTAGCCGTCATGTTGAACGCAGAGTTGGAGACGATCCCACTCACGACACCCGAGACACCACTCGGCGCAAGCTGTAGCGCAGTTCCTGTCGTGGTAGCCGCTGGACCAGCGCCAGTGTTGGCCCACAAGCCTGTATTGAGCGCGCCGGTGAAGTTGTCACTGATGCCAATAGCTGGTTGGAGCGTGTACTGCTGAACTCCTGCCAAGTAGTGGTTCAGTATTTGGGCAGCAGTCAGAGTGAAGTAGTACGTCGCAACCTGCGCCATCTTGCCCCAGAAATACGCATTGCTGCCTGTCACCGCACGAGTCCCGACATTGATCGGGTAGATGCCCGCGATAGTCTTGCCAGTCAAGTTCACGGTCGCGACCTGGACACCATTTACGTAGCCGTAGCCAGTGGCGCCCTGCCGGACCATGACTACGTGGTTCCATTGATCCGGCAAGATCACGCCACCGGCTGATTGTGCGATGTTGTTGCCAGCCGTGTTGTCTACGAAGTTGCAGTACAGAGTGCCGCCATCGGGGTAGGTCCACATGTGCGACCCTTGGGTCGTGGTGTTGGAGTAATCCACGATGGGCCTGGAACTGAACTGCGCCGAGGTCTGGTAAATCCAGGCTTCCACACTGAAGCCGGACTGGTCGAAGCCGAACATGTTGCCGCCACTGGGGTAGCTCCACGCACCCGACGTACCGTCGAATGACATTGCCAGCGACGGCATGTCGCCTGGGATTCCAGTCGCGCCACCTTGAACGCCGGTCCCAGTGTTCGTCAGGCACAAGGCGTAGGCGTTGTTTGAATAGGCGGCGTACTCAAATATCGCGCTGGCCCCAGCGGAATCGTGCATCGGGAACCAGTGCATCGGAGCGTCCTTCGCCACGTGCGCCCCGTACCCCTGCCGTGGCCTCGTCGCTCCACGCCAGCGCGTTGACTGCTCAATGCTGCTGAACAAGTAGTTTTGGTACAGCGAGACTTCGTCTAGCACACCTGCCAATGTCTGGCCGGTGTACACGTTGCGGCCAATTTGGACAAAGGCACCGGCAGGGTCGTTCATCGCGACTGGCGGCCCGGCGTTATAGGTCTGCCCGTCTAACTGATTGTTGACCACTACAGTCAGCGTGCCGTTGTTCTGCGTCGAGTTGTAGTAGGCGTAGATGAAGTACCACTGACCTACGCCGAGCGCTCGCTTGGTCGTGTACTGCGCCCACTTACCGTTCACCCACACGAACCAGTTCAGGTGGCCTTGCGCGTCAGCAACTTCGAGCGAAAAACCGCCCACGTTACCTGTCGTGCGACGGTTGATGATGGCCGCGCCGGGATTCCACGTCGTCGGGTAGTACCAAGCTTCAATCCCGAAGTTCGTCCAACCTGACATGGGGATGTCGGAGCCTATAGAGATGTAGCCGGTCGTGCCATCCAACGACACAGCACTGTGGAGTCCGTCCGTAGCGGCTCCGGCCACTCCAAGTGTGCAACCGCCAATGTACGTGCCCAAGTTGCCACCAACCGAGTCGATGGCCGTGGTACCGGCTGCTTCATCAAATCGCCAGTAGTTGACGATGCCCGACGCTGAATTTGCCACGGCTGCGCCGTAGACCGTGTCGGCCATCCACTTGTTTGGTAGCGACCCCTGGCCCTGCATGACGACGGGGATGTTTCCGCTGATGCCTGTCGCGAAGCCCAGGCAGATTGCATTGAAACCGTTGAAATACGCCGTTCCTGGCGTGGCGATTGATTGATAGGTGCCGATCACGATGTTCGGCTTGAGCGCAGTAACGGCAATTGGATTGGCGACCGCCGCAAAGAACGTCCGGGTCGCAGTCCTGGCGTTGCCGTAGTAGAAGTAAATCGTGCCGCCCGACTCCAGAATGAACAGGTTCAGTCCGGCCGTACCAATTGAAGGCAGCGGGATCGTGGCGAGCACGGTAATCGTGCCTGCTAGACAGTAGCGCGCGACGAGGTTGTTATCAATCTGACCGATCTCCAGATAATTGGAGCCGTCGATCTGCATCTGGAAGGTCGCAACGTCACCTACGTCGCCATTGAGCGCCTGGAGGAAGTTGATGGAGGCGTAGCAGCCCGTCAGGTTGTAGGAGTTGTTTCCAACTAGACCGCCGTAGCCACCTACTGTGTTTGCGGCCGGCTGCATGAAGTAGCCGTTGTTCGCAAAACCGTTGAATGCTGTGCCCCAAGCCGCCCAAATCGTGGTGTTTAGTGGCGAACGGCACAACGGGTCTTGGACTGCAATAGCGGTAGTGGGAATCGGCGGGACGAGCAGCGTGGCACTGGACGCGGCCTGAGTTGCGATAGCCCCAGTCAGGTTGACCGGCGGGACCGGCGCGGGGCTGAAGGTGACGTACGGGAAGATGTACGCCGTGGCAGCCGCGTTCGTCGGGATGTTGACGACGAAGCCCGTGGGCGTGAACGAGTTGTGCGTGAAGCGCACGAGGTCCGTGCCAGCAGCCGAGATTGAAGCCGGCAGGTTACGCATGTGCATCACGTTGTTTGCGCCACCAGCGTCCATATAGCAACGTGCCTGACTCGGACTAACAGCAGGCTTGTTCTCGTAGCAGTCGGAATTGGCTCGCGTTCCATCGGCTGCGCCGAAGCTGTTCTGCCAGCCTGTTGATTGGGCAGTGCTGGTTGTTGCAGCCATACTTGCGATGATGTACGCGATGGGCTGAACTGCCGCGCCAGCATTCACCGTCTGGGTCGTGTCAGTTGTGTTGGCGTTCTTCGTAAACGTCCCCACATTGGCCGACATCGCGCCGCCTAAGGCGATGTACGACGCGGTGATCGCTGTCGCGCTGGCCGTGGTCCAATTCAGCGTGAAGCCGCCAGCGTCCATCGACACTAAATCTGCGGCCATCATGATCGTGGTCGCGCCACCCGAGTTCAGCAATTCGAAGCACTTGGTGGTGTCCTGAATCCGCGATACCAAGTTTGCGCTGGCCATTGAGAAGGTTGGGGCAGCGGAAGTCGCAACGGCCCAACGATGGGTGGAGTCGGCGGCTGCACCGAACCCCGTGCTGTTTCCCCAGCCAGCCCCAGGAGAACTGTCGGTGTACAGGAACATGACCATATCGGGCTGGAACCCGAGGCCGGTGACGGCCTGCGTGCCGGTTGTAGTACGTGGAGTCAGCGCGCCGCTGGCGACAGTCAGGTCCGTTCCACCTAACGCCAGATAGTGGACGACCATAGACGCGCCGACGGATGACCAACCGAGCGTGAACCCTGTTGATTGATAGGTGAGGGAGTTCGCAATGGCATACGCACCACCAGCCCCCGACAGAACTATCAGCGGGTTGCCAGTGCCGTAGGAAGATGCGTTCGACCCTGATGCCGCGTTGTTTGAAGCGAAGACCTCGTGAGACTGGTTGGCGCCAATAATGTTGCTCCAGACATTGGCCTGATCTCCACCAGCAGCAGCCGTGGCAGTCCAAAACAGCACCACGCTAGGTTGGAAGCCAGTGGTGTAGGCCACACTCCCCAATGCAGTTGGGGAATTGAACGTGCCTTGATACGCGAACAGCGTCACGGTGCGATGCGCACCGTCTGCGCCTGGGCTGCCAAATCCCAGAACGCTACGCCAGTTTCCTCGAACATCATGGCGCCTGTTTTCAGCGCGCCATCCGGCAAGTTCAGCCCGTTGGCGATGTCGGCTGGGCCGGCTCCTGGCCGACCGTCAGCGTCTAGCCAGTAGTAGTCCTGGCTATGGAACTGCTCGACGTAGTTCTCAGTGACCCACTCAGTCTCAATCCAGATTCGGTACGTCTCCCACTCATAGAACGTGACGAACTGCACGTCCTGGCTGGGCAGCGCGTTCCAATCGCCGTCAAGGTTGCTCTTGACGCTGCCGTCGCCGTACCAGATGCGAAATCCAGCGTACTGTGGGTCCATCGGGCATCAGACTACCGGCTGAGCGACGACCTGGCCATCTCTCGCGGCGTCCATCTGCGCGTTCAGGGTGACGTTCTCGCCAGCATCCAACACGTCCTCGATGAACTGGAGGATGCGCTTGTCTACGAACGCCCACTGCATCGCGTTGACTTTGGTCTTGAGATGCTCCCAGTCCGCGTCTTCCAGTTCGAGCACGCCGTTTTGCGCCTTGTCGAGCGCGTCCAGTACGCGGATGCCCTTGCGAATTTCCTCGACCTCGGCACCCTTCTGCGGATCGAGCGGCTTGCGGATGACTTGCTTGATAGCTTCGGACCAACTCAGAAGGTTGGCGTTGAAACCCTCGGAGCCGGGCGGGAAGTTGGGATCGGGAATGTTGCGCAGTTGGATTCGTTTCATTGGGCCTCCTATGCTGTCGTGCTGTCGGTAACTAGCCCAAGTCCGGCGAGGGCCGTCATCAAGCTACCGAGCGCGGCGTTGCTGCCCTTGGCGCCGGTGACGGTGGGCTTCAAGGAGCCAGTGCCACCGAAGAATGCGATCAGACCATCCGACCGGATTTTGAATAGCACCGTGCTCGCCGTATTTTGGACCTGTAGAGCGTTGTCGCTGCTAGTGTTGCTAGGAGTCCAAATCGTCAACGAGTAGCCGGCTACCGGCCCGTTGGCTCCGATAGAGGTGATCCCTTGCAACCAGTTCGGTCCACCACTCAATAACGCCATGTTTGTGTTGCTGGCACCGGACTGAGCCGCTATTGAAACACCGTAGGCATTCGTGATGCCGGCTTTGCCCTGGTTGCTGACGTACACGCCGTACAGGTAGGTAACCGTTGAGCTTGTTCCCAGCGCGGGGCTGTCGATATACAGGACGGTGTTGTTGGTGCCCGTGATAGCGACCGAGTTGGCCGTACTGAACCCCACGACCAGAGTCCAAACGCCCAAGGCGTTCGCCCCGTACACCGGCTTGAAGCTCACGGCGTAGCCGGACCCAGGCACAGACCAAGTACCGGCAATAATCAGGGGCGCGGTTGCCGTAGGCGCGACTCCCACGCCAATCGCACCATCCAGCCGCGTTGTGCCTACGTTGTACAGTCCGAGATTGGTATTGGTGGCCCCAGATTGCGCCGCGATGTAAAGACCATAGGCGGCGAAGACAGGTGATACGCCTTGGTTTGCGACATACATGCCGTAGGAGTTCGTCGGGTTTCCAGCACTTACGACAGGAGTGGCGACATACATGCCGTAGGAGTTCACCAACCCAGCGTTTGGCGTAATAACCACGTAGACGCCGTAAATAGTCGATGACGCCGAGGGACCGAACGACGCCTGCATGTTGATGCCGTACAGCGTCGATCCAGACCAGTTTGCGTAGTTGGGCAGATTGATGATGAGTCCGGAATCGGATGTCGTCGCAGTACCTATCCAGACACGACTCCCAATTGCCGTTGTGCCTGCGACTGTCAGGTTGTTACCAACGCTGAGACCTGAGTTTATGGTGACCGCCAGGTTCAGTGTTGTGGTGCCAGCGTTGTATAGACCGATGTTTGTGCTGGACGCACCTGACTGCGCGGCGATATAGATACCGTACGCGTTGGTGACTCCGGTTGCGCCCTGCTTTTGGACGTACACCCCGTAGACGTTCGGCCACGTGTTGCCGGAGTAGATCGACGGTGACGCCACGAGCAGGCCATACATGACGGTGCTGGCGCCAGCGTAGTTCGTGGTCGTCTGGATGAAGATGCCGCGCAAGTCCAGGTTCGCCATCTGGCTGGCGCCGCCGGGCGCGTAGGGGAAGATGCCAATACCAGCCTGATAAGTAGCCGAGTCGGACAGGTTGCCGATGGTCAGGCTTCGGGAGGTGTACGGTTGTCCAGCAATGGCCACCGTCGCCGGCAGTGTCAGCGTCAGGTTGTTACCAGACCATGAGGTGAATATCACCCCCACCATGTTGCCGTTGGGAGATTGGCACTGCACGGTGATCTGACTACTGGTCCCGGTACCAGTTGAGTAGCAGTTCATCGCGCCGGTGGAGTCGAGCCTGAACCCACCGCCGTTGCTCAGGTCGAAACTGTTCCACAAGTAGAGTTGGGTCGTGGAAGCTCCGCCCAACACCACGAATCTGGTGCAGTCGGCGTACGCCCCACCTACGCCAAGTTGCTTGACGTAGAAGTAGTTGCCCTGCCGCCCGTCTTGCCCGACGCCGATGGCATAGCTCATATCCATCAACGCCTGGTATTCCTGATCGGGGTTCGGACCCAGGAACGTCAGCGGGTATTGCTGGGTATAGGTGCCGATAGTCAAGCCTTGAGGCGCAGCGGTAGGTGCATTGAGTGTCAAGGACGAGGCGACCACTTGCAGCGCACCCGCTGCGTTCGCTGCGCGGTCGTACGCCTGCAACGTGCCTTGGGGAGTAGCGTTGACGGAGACAATGATGTCCAAGCCCAGCCAGTTCGAGCCGAAGTAGGACGTGGGCATCGCGAACGACGTGCCCGAGTTCATAAAGCTCGCCGAGCACCGGATCGGTCCGTTGTCCATCGGGCAGGGGTACCAGGGGTTGGAGTAGCCCGGCCCTGGTGGTATGCCCCACACGTTGATGTTCCAGCCAGGACTGGGCTCGTGGTACGCCACCATGTAATCCACGCCGGGCAATAACGTGATCGCTGGCGTGGCGATGTTGTTCCAGCCAGACACCTCGCCGCTGGTCGTGCCCTGCCACAGCAGCGTGTGCCCGAAGCGGTTGAAAATCCCGACCTGGCGACCGCTTGTCGGCGAGGTATCGCTAGAACTGCGGTAGAAGCGGATCGTGTTCAGCGTGACTGGGACGGAAGTCTGGAAGTTCTGCCCGACGTTGTAGTTGTAGTTCTGGTCGGTGCGGCTATCGACAGTCGGATCGAACGGCGGGCCGTAAATCTGGTAGTTGCCCTGCGCCGGACCCGTGACCAGCACGTCCAGCCCCATGAAGTCCATCCCACTGCTGTTGGTGGGAAAAACTATCGACGGGTTGTCTTGCCAGAAGCAGCCCGTGGGATGCAGGATGCCGGTGTCGCGTCCGCTCAAGCCGTTGACGTGGGCCATGCGCACGATTCCAGCGAACGAATGCAGCACGATCATGTAGTTGACGTTCGCCTGGAGCGGGATGTTCGGGACGAGGATTTGATTCCAACCCGACTCATAGAAGCTGGCGTCGTTGCGGTAGTCGTTGTTAGACGAGCCGGTCCACAACAACGCCTGCGTATCGGAGCGGTACACGGCGAACTGGTGCGTGTTCGGGTTGTTCAGGCTGTCCTGGTTCGGGCGGTAGTACCAAATCGCGTTCAGCGTCGAGGCCGAGTCGGTCTTGAACTGCATGCCCAGGTTGGTGTCCACCACGTCCGTGTAGGTAGCGCCGGGGACGTATTGCGCCTGGACGAACAGTGAATACTGAGGGCCGGTGGCTGGCGTCGCCGACGATTGGTACGCCATCTCGACACCGGCGCCGGTGCTGGGCGCGACCGGCCAAGCTGCGGTAGTGCGAAACGTGGTGGGAATGTCAACAACCTGAACCGGCATCAGTTCGCTCCAGCCAGCTTGGCTTCCAGTTCCGCGATACGCGCGTCGGTGCGTGTGATGTACTGCTTCAGCGCTTCGAACGTGATCGCGCCGATACGGTCGTAGTCCAGGGCCACCGGCTTGCCCTCGGTGAATGTCACCACGTCGCGCACCACTTCGGCCCAATCGTCAGCCACGAATCCGACAGACGGCTTGTTGTCGAAACGTGAATCTTCGTAGGACACACCATGCACCCGGTCGTCCAGCACCGTGCCGATTGGGTCAACGAGCGGCACTATGTTGAGCTTGAAGTCCCTGGACGAGGACGGAGTGAAGCTCAACCCCGTCCAGGCTCCGTTGCCAGCGCACGACGACACGGCAGTCCCATTGGACACGCCATAGCGGAAGGTCCAACTGCTGCTGCTCGCGGGGAGATTGAAGGTCATCTCCGCAGGGTTGACTGAGAGTCCGTAGAACGTGCCGCCACCAGCATCGTAGAGTGCGATCTTTGCACCTGTCGTGGCGTAGAAGACGATGCCCGCCGAGCACGTGTTGGTCGGAACCGAGCCAGAGCCGCCGATCAGCAGTGCGCTCGCGTTCTGCGCAATGTACATGCCCGTATTTGTGCTGGAGGACCCCGCCTGCAATGCGATGTAAATCCCGTAAGTGTTGGTGACACCAGACGCCCCTTGGTTGTAGACGTACACGCCATACACACTGGTGACGGCACTCCCTGCCCCAAGTGCTGGTGGTTGCACTGCTATGGCAAACCCGCTGGTCATCGTGAAGGATGCAGCGGCGGTGGCGAACTGAACCCAGAACTGGATTCCCGAGGCCGTAGCAGCAGAGGTAAATGCAGCCGTGAGAACGATGCCGTACTGCGCAGTTCCGGTCATTCCTGTTGGCTGAACTACCTGCATTATTCGGTCGGTCATGGGGCCAGAGCCGATACCGACAAATCCCATCAGACACGTCGTGCCTGCGTTGTACAGGCCGATATTGAGGGTAGTCGCACCGCTCGGCGCAGCGATGTAGAGGCCGTAAGCGTTGGTGGTGTAGCCCTGGCCCTGACTGTCAATGTAGATGCCATAAGACGTGGTTATGGGACCATTGGTACCACTGCCGCCGCCTGCTGCCTGGTTATTGACGCGAATACCAGCCATGTTGCTGATGGTCACGCCGACAGGTGGACCGCCAGCGTAGCCATACAGGCTCAGGACTTGCATCCCGCCGACCCAGTTCAGAGTGAACGGTTGCCCGGTGCCGTCAACATTTACCTGCGGCGATAAGCCCCATATCGAACTAGATGCGTTCTTGCCGCCCGAAAGTCGTGCATACCATCCAGTTACATCCGGGCCGCCAGGGATCGCGAAAGCGGTGATGAAGCCCTTGGTAGCGTCGTAGTTGAAGCCGAAGCCGTTGTCGATAATGACCTGGCCCTCGAACTTCGCGGCGTACAGCCCCTGGACTCTCAGCCCGATATTGGTGGTCACCGCGTTGCTCTGAGGCGCGATCCAGATGCCGTAGGCGTTGGTGATACCGGCAGCGCCCTGGTTCGCAACGTACACGCCGTAGAGATTCGTGATTGCGCTGCCACCACCGATGCTCGCATTGGACACATACAGGCCATAGCCATTCGACAATGTGTAGGACGCCGCTTGTGTCTGTAACTGTGCGTAGAACACCGACGCACTGCTCGTTCCAGTTGATTTGAACTGCGGAACGGCATAGATGCCGTACAAGGTGGTCTGATTACCGAAACCCCAGTACGGCATCTGAATGTTGATAATCGCTGGACCCCAGTTGTAGTTCTGCGTCACATTGAACAGCAGTTGCCCGTCGATACGGGTGTTCCCGCCAGCGTAGATCGAGTAGCTGTCCAGATTACCACCAGACGTATTCTCGACATACAGGCTATAGGCGTGATCCACGTTTCCGTTGGACTGATTACTTACATAGATGCCGTAGCCGTTAGTCGTATTGGTTCGGACAGTATTGTTGGAAGCGACGTAGATGCCGTAGTTGTTGGCCAGCGTCGTGGTTGCTGCGTAATAAATCTGCGGCCCCACGAATAAGCCGGTGGCACTGCTGGTGGGCGACGACTGGCCCTCCACATCCATCAACGTGTAGCTGCTCTGACTGCTGGTCGTGAAGTCTTGCCAGAGATAGAAGGCGATGTTGGTCCGGACTGTTCCGTTGGTACCGGCCCCAATCGTGCCTACCAAGCGACTGGTGGCAGCGTTGTACAAGCCAACATTGGCGCTGGTGGCCCCTGATTGCGGGTTGATGTAGATGCCGTAGGCGTAGGCGGCAGCCGGACCACCCTGATTGTCGATCTGGATTCCCGTTCGGGTACCTACAGCAACACCACTATTGAAGCTGGGAACTGCAACTTCGATCCCAGTGAAGTTGGACACGTTCGTTGGGGTGCCGTTCGGACCCGGCAAGCTGTCCTGGACGTAGATGCCCCAAAAGCTCGCGTTATTGCCCTGATAGGGCATGTAGTAGCGGGTTTGTACTCCACACAAGATGCTGGTGCGACCGTCGTATCCACCGCTGACAACTGAGAAATTCCCCCACTGACTCAATGCCAATGTCGGGTTGACGCTGCCCATGGAGATACGGAAGTCCTGCTGCCCAGCGGTCCCGTTCTTGCCCACCGTGATACGCCCGTCCGCGAAGATATCGAACGACATGAACGAGGCGTTGGCCACGTCATTCGTGCTCATCAGCGTGAGGCTGGAAGTGGTACTCCCAGACGGGGTCAGCACGAGGTTCGTGACCGACGCACCCGACACATCCGTCAGATTCAGGTAGTAGTCCTGACCCACTGACGGGAAGTTGAACAACGTGCTGGTAACCACCGAGAACGTGTAGTTCGGGATGCCCCAACTTCTCGGGTCGGTTCCAGTCAGCACAAGGTTGGTGTGCTGAGAGGTCAGCGCGCCGGTACTGCCGTCGATGAACCAGCGATCCGTGAAGTTCGTGCCGAAGATCAGGTTCCCGCCACCGTTGACCGTCACCCGCACTGCGTGCGGGACGCCAGAGCCGGCGTATTCGGAGCCTATCTCGAAGATGCCCGACGACCAGCGTGTAAAGCCGCGCTCGTAGTTACTGGTGTTGGTCCAAGTGTTGTAGACGTACGATCCTTGCGGATTGGTGCCGTTGCGCTGCTCCGTAGTGTTGGTGGACAAGATCAGCGTCGTCGCGCCACCAGCAGCCAGAGCAATCTGATTGATAGCCGGGCTGTAGACACCCGTACTGACGTTGCCGGTGACCGGCCAGCCAGGTGCGGCGAGCGTTCCTGCGGGGAAGCTCGTGATCGTCGGCCCTGGTGGACCCTGCGAGCCCATGCTGCCGACGGTGTAGGTCACTACGACACGCTCGGCACCACTGAACGCCGTGGTGAAAGTCACGGTCGTGCCGGCGACCGAGTAGTCGTTGTCGGTCGCGGACTGGACGACACCGTTGCGCGACAACATTCCCACGCCCTGACCTGGGTTTTGGCTCAGGGTGATAGTGGTGGCGGCTGCTGCCGGCAGGAACTCTTCGTGGACGGTGTAGCCGGCCTGACCAGCCGCTAGCTGGAGGCTGTCATGGGTAACAACCGCCGCGACGAACGCGCCAGACGGCCAAGACTTAGCGGTCTGGTCGCCGTTGTACGACTCGACTGCGCGCGTGACAGTCAGCACAGCCGTGCCCTGGCCGCCGATCACCCGCATCAGTTCCCAAGGACCGTTGTTGGGGTCTGTACACACTACGGCCCGATACGCACCCGTGGCACTGCTGGGCCATTTCGAGGCGTCAGCAGCCTGGATGGTGATGGTGCTATCGGCTATTGCGACTGAGGCGGCGAGCGTGCTCTGTAGCCCGTTCCAGGGCAGCACCTCCGTCATTGTCATGGCTTACCACCACCTGAACCAGTAGTGCCCCGCATCGAACATCAAGTCGAAGAAGAACTTGAGGATCAGGAACAGCAGGATCAGCCGGACAAGAAGGATCACGCCTCGGTGACTTTGAGCGCGCCTGCCGCGAACGATGCCGTGGCGCCCGAACCGACGGTGGTAGCCGAGCCGAAGGTGCCCCAGTACAGCAGCGTGCCGGCTGACGAGGCGTCGTACAGGCCGTAGCCGGTCGCGGCTGTCCAGCCAGCCGAAGCAGTCGGGAAGGTGATCGCTGCCGCGTTGGTCTTCCAGACACCAGTCGCGTCGGTGGTCGTGGCGCTCCAGTCAGCCGGCAGGTTCGTGCCTGCGCCGACTGCTGCTCGTGCGTACGCACCACCAGTCAGTTCGGTGAAGGTGCCGTTGTCTGCCGTGGGCGTCGCTGAGAACAATGCGGCGTAGCAGCCAGCCGGTGCCGTGTAGGTGGCCTTGCCCAACACGAATTGCAGGATGCTGGTGTCGGTGGTGGTGCCGCGTCCTGACGTGGCCATTAGCTGACATCCTCCGCAGTGCCAAAGATCACCCGGCCAGTTGGATTACCGACCGAGTCTTTTTCCGCAACAACA
>Ga0126383_10000519_pt1 | contig 21552 bp, 16 predicted proteins | sample PanSoiMetPlot_35_FD_96882 | JGI IMG/M metagenome (GOLD analysis project Ga0126383, IMG submission 96882) | Tropical forest soil microbial communities from Panama - MetaG Plot_35 | ecosystem: Environmental > Terrestrial > Soil > Tropical forest > Bulk soil | place: Panama | collected 2016-02-17
CGTCTTGGCCTGCCCGGTCAGGAATGTCCGCCAGCTCTGCCCGGCCCGGTCGGGCGCGGGGTCGATGCCCGCGTCGCTGAGGATCTGCCAGACTGTCGACGCCGCGATCTTGTGCCCGGGGCCGGTCAGCTCGCCGTGGATGCGCCGGTAGCCCCAGCCCGGGTTGTCCCGCGCCATCTCCAGCACCAGCGCCCGTATCGCCTGCGCGGTCCGCGGCCGCCCAGGAACCCGGCGCGGATCGGACCAGTGCCGCCGAACCAGGCTGGCACGCCAGCGCAGCACGGTCCGCGGGGAGACGATCAGGCACAGCTGGCGGAGCTGGCTGCCGGGCAGCAGCCGGGCCAGCGCGGCCAGCACCGCCCGGTCGGCCCTCGACAGCCGCGGGGCCTTGACCTGGCGCTGGAGAACGGCCACCTGGTGGCGCAAGATCAAGATCTCGGCATCCTTGGCCCGGTCCGAACGGGCGAGCAAGGCGAGCCAGCCGAACACGCGCAGCACCACCAGGTAGGCGAATCGCATAGACACGAGTACCGGCGGTGCCCGACCGTGAGGGACCGCGCAGCCAGATGCCTAACCGGACCACCACACGACCAGCGCAAGAAACCAGCTCAGCGGCTATGACAGAGTTTCGGCACCCACAGCGTCAGCGAGACTTTCAACGCAGGCGGCGGCCCGGCGTTCTCGCTATCAGTGTGGGCAGAGTTCGGGCCAATGCTGCAGGAGCTGACCTCATCACGTAACGGCTCGTCTCAGTTCCTCCATGGTGATCCGCTCCAGGCGCTTTCTCCGAGTCTCTGGGCCGACGATGACGACCGCGATAACGGCGAGTGCCAATGGCAGCGCGCCCACCAGAGCCGTGACCTTGACGGACGGTATCGTTATCGAAACCGTAACGACCGCGAGGACCAGGAAGCCGCCGAACTTGGTCGCCGCTGCGGACATGCCACTGCCCCTCGCACGGACAACCGTGGGGTAGATCTCCGCTGTGTACACGGCAAGCACGCTGTTGAGTATGCCGATTCCCCAGACTGGCACGATCAGCAGCAGGCGAAGCAGGACCGGATGCCGGGCGACGCTATTTCCAGCGATCACAAAGCCGGCGAGGGCGATTAGTGTGACAGCGGCCATGATTATAACCGTTTTCTTGCTGCTCCAGAAGCCATAGAGTAGCGCGATTGGCAGGCTCAGGGGAAACCCGGCGAGCGCCGAATCGCGCAGGATCTCGCTGGCATTCACAGCGGTGTATCCAAGGTGCTGAAGGTTGGAGGGCATCCACTGCTGGAAGCCATACTGTATAACCCCGATGCTGAGGGCAAGGAGAACAATCGTCGCGGTCAGCCCGATGAAAGGTCGGCTCAGCAATTGCGTGAAGCCGCTCCCGAGGCGCAGCTCGACCGCGAGATCAGAGTCAGCTTCGGCCACTACGATCGCGGCCCCATAGCGTTCCATGACATTGCGCGCCTCCTCCTCTCTGCCGTACCGCAGCAAGAAGCGGGGGGACTCTGGGATCCACCTGTTAAGCACCAGCAGGAGGAGGCCAGTTGGCAGCCCAACGAGCCACAGAATCCGCCAGCCGAACCGGTCGGGCACGGCAAGTGTCGAGGCCAGCCAGCTGGTAATGATGTAGGCACCAGCGATGTCGCCGCCGATGAGCACCATCAGCCATCCGCGATGACGAGCAGGAATGGCCTCTGACATCAGCGTGAAAGCGATTGGCAGCATCCCGCCGACACCGAGTCCCATGACGAAGCACGTGATCAGGTTGAGCCAGTACGCTGGCATGGCGCCGCAGGTCGAGGTGGCTACGAAGATGACTGCGGCGATGAGAATGGAGGCGCGCCGCCCGATCCGATCTCCTAGCCAGCCCCAGATAAACGAGCCTGGCACCAGGCCAGCAACGGCGCATAGCGGATACAGTGCGATGGGCAGGGCGTGAGCGTGCGGATTGAGGGGCGAGCGCAGGCCATACTCGGCCGCGGCTCCCGGCGCCACAAACGCCAATGTTGTGGGCTTCATCACATCGATGGTGATCGCGACGGCGAGAACGAGAAGCAGGCCGATGTGGGCGCGCTTGATCGGCGCATCGTCGAGAGTGGTCACCTTGATGTGCGATGTCCATTCCGCGCTGGGCGGCGGATCGCGTGGAAACAGACCGTAAATGGCGGCGGCGATGCCGGCGAAGATCATGACCATGCCCACCGCCATCTCCGGTGTTATCGCCATGCCGGCCAGGTGGTGGTGGTTCTTGCGCGCCATATAATACATGGGAAGTTGCAGGATGACGCCGATCGTCACCATCGCGACGCCATACCAGAAGGCGACCGGATGCTCGTATGAGATTCCGCTGGTCTTCTTCTTGCGCCGTTGCGCGCCCGCCCGCTTCCGCGGAACCTGCTCATCATCTGCGCCGCTGGTCATGCCTTTCCTTGGTCGTCGGGCGTGGCTAGTCGCCGCCGAGGGGTGGCTCTGCGATCGCCGGGGCGGACGCAGGTATGACGGGCGCGGTCCAGCCGAGCACCGAGTCCAGCGCCCGCGCCGTCACCGGGGCGGGCAGCAAGCCGCCCAGCCAGAAGCCGATGTTCCGGGCCGCGACCGCGACCGGTGATGACCATTGCCCGATCCTGCCGATCCGCCGCGAGCGGCGGGCGAGGCGCATGACCCGCGTCTGACGACACGCGCTGTACTGGCGCAGCACTGATGGGATGTCTCCCCCGCCGGCTGCATAGTTTGCGGCAATGAGGCTGACCAGGGAGACCGCATCTTCTAGCGCCAGGTTCGCTGAGCCCAGGTTCGGCGTCATCGCGTGTGCGGCGTCGCCGACAAGCGCAACGCTGCCACGGCTGAAGCTGGGCAGGGGTGCAGCGAGCTCTTCGATATCGTCATGGAACAGCGCACTCGTTGTCACGCCGCTGAGCAGTTCCGGGATTGGGTCATGCCAGTCACCGAAGCGGCGGATGAGCTCCGCGGCTTCATTGCCGCGGGGCCGGCGGGCCGACGCACTGGCAAGAGCCGAGCAGTGCACGCGGCCATCCGGCAGGGGAAGGATTGCGAACCGGGCGCCCCGCCCCCATGTCTCGCCCGCTGTCACCGGCTGCGCTGGGGCCGGCACGACAACACGCCAGCTTGCGTAGCCCGCATATCTGATTCCGGGATGGCGGGGAAACAGCGCCGTGCGGACGGCGGAACGGATGCCGTCGGCGCCAACGACGAGATCGGCAGTCAGCTCGCCGCGGGTGGTAGTCACCCGCGCGCGCCGGCCCGGCGCTCCGGGCACCACTGTCGTGACACGAGTGCCGGTCTGCACCGCGTTGGCGGGCAGCAAGCCTGCCAGCGCGCTGGTCAGGTCGGCTCGGTGCAGCGCGATCACCGGGTCGCCGAAACGGTCCCGGATGAAGTTGAGGTCGGTGCGCGCTATCCAGTCCCCGCGGGGCCGCCGTATGCCCCCATCGCGCTGTTCCACGGCGCGGGACCGCACCGTCCGCCCCGCGTCGATCGCGTCCAGAGCCCGCAGGCCATTGGGCGTCAGGCCGATGCCACCGCCGGTCGACCGCAGGGTCCCGGCTCGTTCGCACACGACGACCTGCCAGCCGAGTCGGCGGAAACCGATGGCTGCCGCCAGTCCGCCAATACCGGCACCGACCACCACCACCTCGGGCCTGTTCATCACTTTTTCCTGCGGGAAGCGGACAGCACCTGGGGGGCGAAGGCGATGCGGACGTCTGCGCATCTTGGCTCATATCGGGTCCGCATCAGGGAACGCGCGATCAAGGTCACGGCCGAGGAAGGAATCAGCAGGGCCAGCGCGTACCGGGCGCTGCTGGCTGCGGCCACGAATGAGCCCGCAAGCACCAGCCGTTCGACCACTAGGATCTCGTGGGCTCGAACGGCGTGCAGCCGCGGTACCGGGTGCGGCGCGCGGATCAGCTTGATGATGACGATGAGCCCTAGGAGGTCGGCCACGATCAAAAAGGGCGCATAGGAGAGCGGATCGAACCGGATGAGCACAGCACCTGGATAGGCTGCGGCCAAGGCGAGCCAGAGCAGGTAGAAGAGCGACACTGCGTGCAGCGCCGCTGAGTCACCGTGCCGGATGGGGAATGTCTGGTACCCGCCGCGCCGGTCGCCATCGACGTCGCAGAGCGCACCGACAAGGTTTGAGCCTGAGTCGTGCAGCCAGAAAATGACGGCAACCGGCACGAGAACCAGCGGCGGTCGCTGACCCGTCGCCATCGTCCCGAGAATGAACGCGAGCGCCGTAGGGCCTCCGCGCACCAGGTTGCCAAGGATCCCGCGGGCCTTGAAGACCGCGCTGTAGGAGACCCCCAGGATTCCGGCGCCGATGACGACTACCAGGTTGAGCGGATTGAGGGCAACGGCGATCGTCAGGCCCGCGACGATGCTGACCACCATGCCGCCAAATGCCTCCCGTGCCGCCATCCGCCCGGACGGGATCGGGCGGTGCGGCTTGGCGATGGCATCGAGTCTCCGGTCGAAGTAGTCCCCGCCATAGAGCGACGCGAGCCAGCCGAAGGTGGGAGCTGACCATGCGCCAAGCAGCCGCCACCCGGAAGGATGGCGAGTGGCGAGCAGGCAACCGGCCACGCCGACAAGGCCAATATAGAAAACAGAGTCTGGTCGGCAAGCTTCCAGGTGGGCGCCGAGCCGGCGCCACAGCCTCACCCGTTCTCCGCAGGGTAGACCGGACAGGAATAGAGTGGCTCGAATGGCTGGAATACGGCGTATTCGCTTATGGAGCGTAGCAGGTTGGCATACTCATTCTCGGCGCTCCAGAAGTCGCCCGCCAGCAGCCTGACTTCCCATTGACGAGGTATCTGCCCGCTCAAGCTGAGCTGTTCCATCTTGTTGTCATAGAACGCCAGCGCCAGCCGGAAATAGCAGTCATAGCCCGTCTTATAGAACCGGCTGTACCAGGAAGTTGCGTCCGGCTCGTGGACCCTGCCGTCGAGGATGTCAGATGCTCTTTCAGCCGCCATCTTTCCGGTGGCCATGGCGAGATGCACGCCACCGGAGAAGATAGGGTCGACGAAGCATCCCGCATCGCCGAGTACAAAGAAGCCGGGGCCAGCCACCAGGTCGGAGTAATAGGAGAAATCGGTCTCCACCCGGAGCTCACCGCACAGCCTGGTGTCAGCCAGGCGCTGCCGGATCCGCGGCATCTGGTTTACGTACCGCCAAAAAGAATCAGCGACTGTGCTCGAGCCTTGCAGGACATCGGAGCGGACAACCGAACCGACGCTCAGCTTGTCCGCCCGTATCGGGATCGCCCATACCCAACCGTCATCGTGGACGCCGATCTGAATGTCGCCCTTGACCCCCGGATTGGTCGCCTCGTCAACCCCGCTAAAGTGCGTGAATACGGCCGCATTTCTCAGGTTGCTGACGATCCTGCGGCTCCGCAACGACTGTTTCGTGATCAGGCCGGCCCGGCCACTGGCATCCAAGATCTGCTTGGCGGCCACCCGCCCCCGCCCGGCCGGGCTCTTGTACCTGACGCCGACCGCCCGATCGCCTTCCCACTCCACGCTCTCGACCCTGAGCTGGTGATGTACCTGAGCACCGCATTCGGCCGCATGGCTCAGCAGAGCGGCATCGAAATCTGCTCTCTCCACCTGATAGGTGGTTAGGTCCCTGCCTTCGCCCTGCTGGCTGAAATCGAAGCGGAAGTACCCACCAGAGGCAGCCGAGAACTCGGCGCCGGTCTTGACCGGGAAGCCGCCCGCCGCCATGCGTTCCGCGAAGCTGAGCTTGCGGAACATCCCAACTGTGTACGGGAGCAATGACTCGCCGATGTGAAACCGGGGGAAACGGTGTCGCTCCGCGAGGAGTACCAAGTGACCGGCCGCAGCAAGGCACGCCGCGGCGGTGGCGCCTGCTGGGCCGCCTCCGATGACGACAGCATCATAGCCCTGCGTAATTTCGATGGTCCGGCCCATGGGCCCTCCCGGTAGCTCAGCCTGACAGCCGGATTCGCATCTCCGAGAATCCATTCATCCAAATACTCCGCTGCCGGACCGGTTGACCAATGATCCGGGCCCCGGGGTGGAGCGAAAACAGGAGGTAAAATAGATGCCTCAGCATCATCCGGGCGAACGCCGCGCCCAGGCACACATGCGAGCCAGCGCCGAAAGCAAGGTTCTTCGAGGCGTTCACCCGCATGATGTCGAAGCGATGAGGATCGGTGAAGACATCCTCGTCTCTGTTCGCCGACGGGTATGACAGGAGTACTTTATCTCCCGCGCTGATCTTAGTACCATGGAGAATAATGTCTTTGACTGCCGTGCGCCGGAAATTCATCACGGGAGGTGCGTAACGCAGCGCTTCTTCGATGGCGTTTGGCAGCCTTGCCCGCAGGTCGGCCAGCAAAAGATCCCTCTGGTCAGGGAACTCACACATCAGCCGCATGATGTGGGCACCTGCACTCCGGGTGGTCTCGTGCGCAGCGAACGCCAGGTTGGCGAAAAGCATCAATATAAGGTCCATCGGAATCGGCGCGCCGTCGACGGAGCCGTTTACGTATGCACTCAGCATGCTGCCGTCAGGCCGTATGGTCTTGTCCGTCGCCAGCTCGTAGATGTATCCGGCGAAGGCCATCATGTCCTCGCCGCCGTCGACCGAGGACTGATCGTCGGATGCGAGCCGCTCCGCCCAGCGAAATATTTTCGGGTGATCCTTGGCCGACGCGCCCAGAAGCTCGCATAGCAACAGCAGCGGCAGCTTCCCGGTCAGGTCGGCGACGAGGTCGATCTCGTTACGCCGGGCTGCCTCGGCGACCAGTCGGTCCGCATGTGCTTGGATCGCGGGTTCGGCCTCGGCCACCTTGCGCGGCGTGAACCCCCCGCCGAGCAAACGGCGCATCCTTGTGTGATCGGGCGGATCCACGCACATGATCGAGAGCCGGTACTCGGTTAGCTCTTCCTGTGACAGGTCCCAGAGGACATTGGCGCCGGCATAGACACTGAACCGCTGGTAGTCGCGGGACGCAGCAACCACGTCGGCGTATTTGCTGAGCACCCAGAAGCCGCGCGTCAGGCGCCACGGCCCGGGTGCCTGCCTCGGCGCAGGGTTCCAGTGCACGGGCTCCTCCTGGCGGAGGACCTCCAGGTACTCGTGCGGAGGGCCATGATGGGTGGCGATGGCCGCCAGATCGGCCAAGTTAAGATCCCCGGGCTTCAAAGTCTCAGTCTTCTGCATGTTTTTCTTCATTCTCGGCGAGCTGAGCGTCTTGCGGTCCGGGCAGTTCTTTCGGCTGGTCAGATCCACCCTCAAATAGGCCTCGTCTATGCGGAGGCCGACCACGAAATCCGTTTATGAAAGCGCAGGCCTTGAGCTCTGGCGCCAGCAGGCCGATGGTAGTCATGACCTGGTGCGCGGGTCAAGAGATACCAGCAGCGAGACGTCGCAGAATCCGGACTGGAGGCTATGGCACGCCCAGTGACAGAAAGTTGCCAGAGGCTTGCCAGGCCGCTGTCAGCCCGCGGCCAGATTTGCCAGGGAAATACCACGCCGATATTAGGCGGCTGCTAGTAGCGGCATCTATCTTTGGGTACCTGTGTGCCCCGGCCTTCGTGGCGGCGACGGACTTGAGGCCGGGTTTAGGGCGTAGCGAGCGCAAAGGATCCGGTTCATGGTCAAGGTCCCCACATCGCCGGAAGATCAGCATGCTCTGGGTCGAGGCGCAGTGTTGCCGCGCGATGGCCAGCGCGACCTGCTCGAGCGTCACAGAATGCGCTTGACATTTGAATTGGAGAACCGCTGGTACGCAGAGGAGGGGGCGCTTAACGCGATATGTCAATACGCGCTTGAGCCTACTGGGAAGATGCTCCGGCCGATGCTTTTGATTGAGTCGGCTATCGCGGTCGGGGCTCAGCCAGCGGATGTGCTGCCAGCGGCCGTTGGCGCAGAGTGCGGTCATGTTGCGAGCCTGATCCACGACGACATTATCGACAACGATGACGTCCGGCGCGGCAAACCTTCTGTGCAGAGGGCATACGGCGTCGACGCTGCGATCGTGGCTGGCGACATGCTAATCTTCGACCTGTTTGCCAACTTGGCGGAATGTCGGTGGACGGGTGTCCCGGATAGCCGCATCGTCACCGCGATGAAAGCTGTCGCCCAAGCCGGTATAGACCTGTGCCAAGGCCAGTTTCTCGAATCTCAACTGTGCGAGGCCGGCGATTTCGATGCCGACGCTTACCTGCGAATGGCGGATCTGAAGACGGGAGCTTTCTTCCGGGCTGCGTGTGAGATCGGGGCTATTCTCGGTGGTGGCGGCGACGAGTCTGTCGGCGCACTATCAACGTATGGCAAGAATCTGGGCTCGGCATTTCAGATACGGGACGACCTGCTTCCGTTTACCAGTGATTTCCGTCATACCGGCAAGCCTGATACCAGCGACGTCCGGAACGGGCGGCTGATTCTTCCCGCCATACTCGCGCGCAGGCTTGGCAACGCTCGTGATCGCAATCTGATCGAGAAGTCTCTTTCCGCTGGCGGTGACGCCACGCAAGGGCTGAAGACTCTCAAGGACGTGGTCGAAAGGACAGGGGCCCTCACGGAGGCGGTTGAAATGGCGCGCAATCGCGCGCGGACCGCATTGGGCGCGCTGACGGTGCTGCCTCACAGTGAGAGCCGGGAACGGCTCGGTTACCTCGCTGATCTTGCTGTCGAGCGGGACCGCTGATCCGGAATGGAATCTGTCGTCCGGTCGGCCCGCATCATCCGGTCAGCGGCGCCTCGCTCGATCGGTCAGCACACCGGAAGGAGGGAAGGCCAATGGACCATGACAAGCTCCGTTCCCGGGTCACCGAGGTAGTGGGGCGCGCGGTCGAGTACCTCTACTCACGGCAGCGAGCGGATGGCGCCTGGACCGACCGCCTCTCGTCTTCGCCCATGACCACCGCGCTTGCGCTACTCGCCTTGGCCCGCTCGAATCAGCAGGCTCATCGAAAGCGCATCCAGGACGGACTGGCATGGCTGAAGCGATACCAGCGCGACGACGGCGGCTGGAGCATGGCCGATTCCTACCCTCCGAGCAGTCCCGGCACGACAGCCTTCGCCATTGCGGCGCTGCACGCGCTTGACGGCGATGCCGTCGGCGCGGCTATCGAGCGCGCCTACGCCTTCATCAAGGCGAGCGGAGGCGAGGGTGTCATCCCCGGCATGGCCGGACCAGGGCCGAGAACCTGGCCCGCGGCAGCGCCGATCGCCTGGGTGCTTGCCGGGATGCGCGACCCGCGGGATCAGCCATACCAGCCGGTTGAAGTCATGCTGCTGCCGCAGCGTTGGCGCAACAAGGTGAGCATCGGCCTTCCCGGTGTCCTCGCGCTGGGCATCATGCAGTCCCGCTCCATGCCAGCAAGCCTGCCGCGCAGAATCGCTCAACGACTGGCGGAACCACGAGCCCTTACGTGGCTGCGCAGCGTGCAAGGACCGAACGGCGGCGTGGAAGAGTGTCCGATGCTTTCGGCACTGATGCTTCTCGGATTGCACGCAGCGGACGTGGGGCAAGATATTCAGGATAGTTCCGAGAGTTACCTGGTGGAGACTCAGCGACCGGATGGATCCTGGGCGGTAGACCGGGACCTGGAAATCTCCGTTACAGCATATGTTGTGCTCGCGCTTGCTGAATGCGCGGATGTGGCTCGCGAACCACGCCTCAAGCCTGCCCGGGAATGGCTGCTCTCTACCCAATGGAAGGAACCGTTCACCCCGCTCAAGATCCCGGCTGGAGGGTGGTCGTGGAACGTTCCCTCGGGATGGCCAGAGTCCGAGGACACCGCCGTCGTCCTCAGCGTTCTCGCCAAGCTAGGAATATCCCGCGATCATCCTGCGGTTGCCAAGGGGTTGCGCTGGCTCGGGGCCCGGCAAAACCGTAACGGGTCGTGGTCGGAATGGGTTCGTAACTCATCCATCCTCAACGACCGGCCCTGTCCTGGCGTGACCGCGCACGTCGTGATGGCCCTACAAGAATACGGGATGGCCCGTGGTCGCCGATCTCCCATAGGGCGCGCGCTGCACTATTTCGGGCGCGCCCAGCAGCCAGACGGGGCGGTCCCATCAATCTGGTTCCGCGATTCAACGCATGGCACCGCCAAGGTCCTCGAGGCCTACGCTGACCTCGGCCAAATCGACGAGTTGGTAGCGGTCCGCGCGCGGCGGTGGCTGCTCGCCAATCAGCGGCCGGACGGTGCGTGGCCATCGAACGTCGAGGTCGGGGTGGCTGGCGGCACAGTCGAGGAGACGGCGTGGGCAGTTTACTCACTGCTCAGAGCCGGCCAGTCGCCATGGGACGATCAGATCTCGATCGCCATCCAATGGCTGGCCGACCGCCAAGACACCGACGGAACCTGGCAACCCAGCCCGGTGGGCCTGTATTTCGACGATCTCTGCTACGGCGACGATCTGATAGCCCACACCTACGCGCTGCGGGCGCTCGCCAGATGGGCCGCATGCACCGCACGCGGCGCCGACGATGGTTTCCGTCATGACTAAGCTCCCGGCAGGACCGCGATTGCCGGCCATCGTCCAATCCGTGCTGTGGGTGGCCCATCCGGTCCGCTTCGCCGAGGCATGCCGCCGCCGTTACGGCAATCTCTTCACGGTTCGGATGTATCCGTTCGGGCCTATCGTTTACGTTGCGGACCCGGAGCACATCAGGCGGATCCTCACCTCCGGCACCGACCTGTACTGTGCCAGCGAGGCAAACAAGATCGTCGATTTCGTCGTCGGGCCCTGCTCGTTGCTTCTCCTCGACGGCGTCCATCATGCCAGCCGCCGGCGCACTCTGATGCCCCCCTTCCACGGTGACAGCATCACGCCCTACCGGAAACTGATCGGCTCCATTGTCACCGATGAGGTGCGGCGCTGGCCGCAGGGGACGCCGGTGCGGCTGCACCATCGCCTGCAACGGATAACCCTCGATGTGATGATCCAGGCGGTATTCGGGATCACGGGTGAGGCAGAGATGGCCGACCTGCGCCGCCTGGTGCCTGAACTATTGCACGTCAATGCCGCGATCATATTCTTCCCCCGACTGCGGAAGGACCTTGGTTCGTGGAGCCCGTGGGGACGGTTTGTGCGCGCCAGAAACCGTATCGACGAGGTCCTGTATGCGGAGATCGCTCGCCGGCGGCACGAATTCGAAGATGCTGACCGCAAGGACGTATTGTCACTGCTGCTCAGGGCGCAGCACCAGAGCGATGTGCACCTCAGCGACGCGGAACTGCGCGACCATCTCGTCACGCTGCTGGCGGTCGGGCACGAGACGACCGCCACGGCTCTCGCCTGGGTGATTGAGCGGCTGGCCCGGCATCCGGGCGCGCTGGCACGCGTGCGGACGGAACTGGAACTCCCCAAATCCCCCTACCTGGAAGCGGTGATCAACGAGACTCTGCGCATCCGTCCTGTCACGATGGACATCGCCCGTGTCGTCAGCGATACCGCTGAGATCGGGCAATACTGGTTCTCCGCCGGAACTATGGTCGCTCTCTCGCTTGGGCTGCTGCATTCCTCGCCCTCCTGCTATCCGGAGCCGGCCAGATTTGTCCCCGAGCGCTTTCTTGACTCGCCGCCGCCGCCGTATCATTTTCTGCCTTTTGGTGGTGGGACGCACAGATGCCTTGGGGCGCATTTCGCCATGATGGAGATGAAGGTGATTCTGCAGGAAATCGTCAGGCTGCTCGATATCAGGCCCTCAAGGCCGCAGGACGAGGCGATGCGCGCCGCCGGTCCCATGCTGGTGCCCGCAAGACACACCGAAGTAATTCTTGAACCGCGTGAAAGCGTCATCGGGCGAACGCCTGGCGACGGTAGCTGAGGGGACAGTTTGTCTGCGATCACCGGTGCTGACCTGCCCGAGGGTTACGCGCGTCTCCCTTCGCTCACCGGGATGCGCTTCGCCGCTGCCGCAATGGTTTTCATGTTTCATGCTATCTGGCTCAACTCGTTCACAGATCAGGCTTTGAAGCACGCCTACCGGTCTGTTTTCATGACCGTCGGCTACGCCACCGTGTCGTGCTTCTTTATCCTAAGCGGCTTTGTCCTTACGATATCCCATCATCCGGGAGACCGGGCCGGCCTTTTCTGGCGGCGGCGCTTCTTCCGCGTGTATCCTGACCATATACTGACATTCGCTCTTGCCTTGGGCGGGCTGAGCACTCAAGCGTACCAATACGTGTGCAACATTTTTCTTGTGCAGAACTGGTACCCGAATTACGGATTGATGATCAGCGGAAATCCTGTCAGCTGGTCGCTATCTTGCGACGCATTCTTTTATGCCTGCTTCCCCGCCCTGATCCTGCTGGCCCACCGGGTTCGCGCCGAATTTCTGTGGTGGTGTGCAGGCGGTGCCGTGCTTGTTATCTACGGTGCCGCTTGCATCGCCTACTTCCTGATACCGTCGCATCCGGCCATGCCAGACGGGGAGCCCGTCGGCCTGTACCAGTTCTGGTTTCTCTTTCATTTTCCGGTCGTCCGAGTGTTCGAGTTCGTTCTTGGCATCATTATGGCCCGGATCATACAAACCGGCCGCTGGCCCGGGATCAGGATGACTCCTGTGGTGCTGCTGTTCGTGCCGCTCATCTTGCTGGGGCTGCGGATCCCCCATGTATTCGATCTCGTCGCGCTGTGGGTCGTGCCACTCGCCTTGTTGCTTCCCGCAATAGCGACGGCCGATATCAGGGCCACTGCCTCATGGCTGCGCACCCGTGTGATGGTCCGGCTCGGGGAGATATCGCTAGCCTTCTATCTCACTCATGCGACGACGATGTACTTTCTTCTCCTCGCACTCCGGAGCACCCTCCACGGCACTATCGGGGGAATCGCCCTGCTGGTCATGAGCATGGCCGCGGCGATAGCCGTGGCGTGGCTCCTCTATGTCCTCTGGGAGCGGCCGATCATGCGCCGCTTCAGCAGGCCCCGAGGAAGGCGCAGGCGCGCAGCAGACACCGGAACCGCAGCTAGGGCAAGCATTTGACCGCCGGGCACACATCGACCTAGGAGTCTCACATGCCGGAGGAGTACCTCAGCGAACAGCAGGCGCGGGCACCGGGGGCGACTGGCCTGGGTGTATCGCGCAGAGCCGTGCCGGGCGCGGCAGATCCGTCGTCCGGCACGCGCTCGCGGGAAGCGCGAACCGGCGCATATTTGGACCGGGCCGGCACCGCGGTAAAGGGTTTCACGTTGCTCTCCTGCGGATTCATGCTGCTGCCGTATACCCGCCTGTTCATTCGCGGCCTCACCGTGCTCGCCAGCGAGTTCACATGGGCTGAGCGGTGGGAACACGGCGCGCGGCAGAAGCTGCGGCACGATGTCTGGGTGGCTTGGGTCAGGCGGCAAAGCCCCAGCGTCAGAGCGGGTGTCGCGATCCTGACGGGCATCACCATCGTGACCCTGTGGTGGTCGTGGCTCCGATGAGGACCATACCCGTGCGGATTAGTTTGCCGAGAGCCGCGCCCCCTCGTGCGGAGGCGGGGTCCGTGAGTCACTGGAAAGAGATGTGACGGAGAAATGTCCAATCAAGCGCGCATGGAAACCGTGGTAAGTGACAATTCCCGGGACCGCGTCTGTCAAGCGAGCCAGGCCGCGCGCCAGGAGGTTAGCAGGGAAATAGCGAGCTTTGCGCGGCCGTATGATGTCAGCGCTATCGATGACGCCGTCCGCACCGATGGGGCGGTGATCCTCAGGGGCGTTGTCTCTCCGCGGCTGCGGAAACAGTTCAACAGCGAAGTCGATAGATGGCTTGAGCTGCATCCCGAGCACAAGGTCGGCCCGCAGACAGATTCTATCTACGGCGGGTTCCAGGGATACCAGACGCTCCGAATCCATTCGCTTGTCTCAAAATTCCCCAGCGTCTGCGACCTGATGACACACCCGGACCTGCTGGGCTGGGCAGAGCGCGCACTTGCCCCTATTTGCTCAAGCGTCCTGCTCAGCGTGGCGGAACTGATCGAAATCCGTCCGGGGCAAGCCGCTCAGTTCCCGCATCGCGACTCCGACTTGTGGGTGCACCTTCCGCGCGGAGAACACAGCGTGGCCGTGAATGCCATCGTCGCGATGTCGCCCTTCATCGCCGAGAACGGGGCGACCCGTGCCGCGCTGGGCAGCCATTGGCTGCCGTCCGGTGCTGATCCGGCACCGGAGACGGTTGTGGCAGCCGTGATGGACGCCGGCGATGCGTTCCTGTTCCGCGCAGACCTCATCCACGGCGGTGGCGCGAACAGCACTGCGGATGAGCGCCGGCGTGGCCTCTCGCTGAGCTATCAGGTTGGCTGGCTGCGGACCGTCGAGGCCGGAACGCTCAACGTGCCCCCGGCGGCGGCGGCCGCCCTGCCACCGAAGGTTCAGGATCTTCTCGGCTATGCCTGGCATGACGCCGCTGATGCGGGCGGCGGGGTGCTCGGCTTGTTCGAAGAGGGCGATCCACACGCGGTGCTGGCCGGGCAAAGCGCCGGGGATGATGACGATGACCTCTGAGGTGACCGCACCGAAGCCAACCAGCTCCGCGGCGCCGCCGCCGTCGTTTCCGTTCGGCCGCTCCGGCTTCTTTCAATCGCCCCCTGAGTTCACGCGATTGCGGGCCACCGCCCCGGTCTCGCGGGTCGTGACCGCTGACAACGGTCAGGCGTGGCTCGTCACCCGGCAGGACGATGTCCGCTTCGTTCTGTCCAACCAGGCCTTTGTCGCCTACTCGGGTATCGCTGACTCGCCGTTCGAGGACCCGTCGGCACACACGCGCCTCCGCAAGCTGATGTCGCACGCATTTACGGCGCGGCGGGTGGAGCGGCTCCGCCCGCGCACGAGAGAGATCGCGGCCGACCTCGTCACCCAGATGACGCGGCTCGAGGCACCGGTGGATCTCGTACAGGCGTTTGCCTTGCCGTTGCCCATCATCGTCATCTGTGAACTGCTCGGAATTCCGGTAGCCGACCGAGCCGAGTTCCGGCGCTGGGCGGACGCCATCCTCGCGGTCACCGCATGCACGCCCGAAGAGGCAGGCCAGGCCGGGCAAGACCTGAACTCCTACATGAGCAGCCTCATTGCCGAAAAGCAGCGATCTTCCGTGAGCGAAGACTTGCTGAGCGCGCTGATAGCCGTACGGGATCGAGACGATGCGCAACTCAGCGACACCGAGCTCGTCACCATTGCGGTCGGGCTGATCATCGCCGGCTACGTGACCCCGTCGAACGCGGTCGGCCTGGCCGTGATCTACCTGCTGGCTCATCAGCAGTTGGAGGTACTCCGGGACAACCCGGCTTTGATCCCCGCCGCAGTGGAGGAAACACTGCGTTACCAGTCGGGGCGGAACGGCGAGTCGATGCCGCGGGTCGCGGTTCAGGATGTGCGTATCGGCGGTGTGCTTATCAGGGCGGGGGAGAGGGTGGTCGCACCGCTGGAGAGCGCGAACCACGACGAACGGCGGGTGGCGAACCCGGAGCGGTTCGACATCAGCCGCAGGGAGAATTCCCATCTCGCCTTCGGCATCGGCATTCACCATTGTCCGGGCGCCGCGCTGGCTCGCGTGGAACTGCAGGTGGCATTCGAGGCACTCGCCCGGCGGGTTCCACGGCTCCACCTGGCCGTGCCCGCGGAGGAACTGCCGATCACCGTCAACATGTTCGGCGACCAGGTCCCGTCCGCGATTCCAGTCGGCTGGTAGTGCGGGCAGATGGACGACACGCAGTGGCGCGTAACTGTGGATCGTGATGCATGCGTGAGTTCGGGCGTCTGTGAGGGTATTGCGCCGAGATACTTCGAGCTCCAAGAGGGCCGATCGAGAGCCAAGGCGGCGGAGATCGAGGCCGATGAGGTCGTTCTCGTTGCCGCCGAATCGTGCCCGGTTCTCGCAATCTCTGTCCGGGCGCGGGAGTCCGGTGACCTGATCGCCCCGGCAGCGTTGAGGCACCGATGAGGGCCACCAGCGCGGTGATGGATCAAAGATTGGTTCTGCGAAGAAGACCGCCAGTGTAAGGGTTGTCTATGTCAACATCCAAAGCTCCATCGGAGAAGTCAGGAAAGATTCTGATCGACGGCCATCACCTGCGTGTCGCGGATGTTACCGCGGCCGCCCGTGGCGCTTGTCGGCCTGCAGTCGCGCTGGCGCCTGGCACGACCGCACTGATCGCTAGATCCAATGAGCTGAAGGATGCGCTGGTCGAAGCTGGCGTGCCCATCTACGGGGTAACCTCCGGATTTGGTGACAGCTGTAGCCGTCAAATTTCAGGAAAGAAGTCCGGTGAGCTCCAGAAGAACCTAATCCGCTTCCTTTCCTGCGGTACCGGGCGTTACGCCGAGCCCGATGTCGTCCGTGCCACGTTGCTCATTCGCGCGAACTGCTTGGCGCGAGGGCATTCTGGTGTCCGCCCAGAGCTCGTCGAGCTCCTGATCGATTGCCTCAACCGCGATGTGCTGCCGCTCATCCCCGAGCTAGGTTCGGTTGGCGCGAGCGGGGACCTGGTGCCGCTGAGCTATGTCGCCGCGGTGCTGACCGGCGAAGGCACCGTATTGCACCGCGGCGAACGCAAGCCAGCGGCCGTGGCGCTCGCCGATTGCGGGCTGAGCGCGATCGAGCTGAGAGCCAAGGAAGGGCTGGCCCTCGTCAACGGCACCTCGTTCATGTCGGCCTTCGCCGTCCTCGCGCTGGAGGGAGCCGACCAGGTGGCGTTCGCTGCCGACCTCTGCACCGCGCTGGCCAGCCAGGTGCTGTGCGGTAATCCCGGGCACTTTGCCGCCTTCGTCTACGACCAAAAGCCACACGATGGCGCCGTGGAAAGTGCCCGGACCATCAGGCAACTGCTCAACGCCGGGCCTTCGCCCGGCCCTGGCCTGGGCGCGCACGGGGCACCCCATCCTCCGCCCGGCTACCGCGAGCTGGAGCACCCCATTCAGGACCGTTACTCGATCCGCTGCGCTCCGCATGTCACCGGCGTGCTGCGGGACACGATCTCATGGGCGGTCAAGTGGCTGACAATCGAGATCAACTCATCCAACGACAACCCGCTGTTCGACGTCGCACGTGGTGTGTCGCACAACGGCGGGAACTTCTACGGCGCCCACGTCGGCCAGGCGATGGACGCGCTGAAAGTCGCGCTGGCCAGCGTCGGTGACCTGCTCGACCGCCAGCTCGAGCTTGCCGTCGATGAGAAGTTCAACAACGGGCTGACGCCCAATCTCATCCCCAGATTCGAGGCGGATAGCTGGGATGCTGGCCTCCATCACGGCTTCAAGGGCATGCAGCTCACCGCCTCCGCCCTTGCTGCTGAGGCGCTCAAGTGCACCACGCCCGCCACGTCGTTCTCGCGCTCGACCGAGGCCCATAACCAGGACAAGGTCAGCATGGGAACGATCGCGGCGCGCGATGCGCGCTGGGTCGTGGAGCTGGCCTGCCAGATCGCCGCGATCCATCTGATCGCCCTGTGCCAGGCCGCCGACCTGCGCGGAATCGGCCGGCTTAGCCGCCCTACGATCGCCGCGTACGAGGTCGTACGCGAGGTCTGCGGATTTCTCTCCGCTGACCGTCCCATGGAGCGGGAGATTCAGGGAGTCACCAATCTGATCCGCTCTGGCGAACTACGCCGGGCGGTGGCGGAGATTCCTTTCTCCGCGGCGTTTGGAGCCATGGCGGAACATGGCCAGCCTGCCGGGCGCTAAGCAGACCAGGCTGGTGCGTCACATCGGGAGGAATTCAATGACAGAGAAGCAGCCCTGCTATTATCTTGTGTGCACCGCTGCAGGCCTCAACTACGGAGATGATCTGATAGCGGCGGCCTGGCTGCGCTATTTGGCTGAGAAGCAGCCCGGCGCTGACATCACAGTCGACAGCGTCATGCCAGAGGTCGCACAATCGACACTCGGCGGCATTCATCCATCGACGCGGTTCACCGATACTCTGTGGATGACATGCTTCGACAGCCCGGACCCGGAGCCCTTGGCGGTCAGCTCTTTCGTTAATCAGGCGATCGGCCACCCCGGCCGGATTCCGTCCCGCGCGGCGGACATTGAGAGGATGGCGCGTGCCGATGTGGTGCACCTGGTAGGGGGAGGATTTCTCAATGGGCTCTTCCAGTGGACATTCGGGCTGCCCGCTGGGATCGTCGCCGCGACGCAGCGGTCCGGAGGCCGCGCAGTCATGACCGGTCAGTGCTTCTGCCCGGCGCCGCCGGAGCCTGTGGTTAAGCACTTGCGGGAACTAGCTGAGCAGTTCGCCCTGGTGGACGTGCGCGACGAGGCGTCAGCCAGTCTGCTCGGGATCGATACCGTTAACTTGTCGGTCGATGACGTCTTCCTTAGCGTCGGCCCAGGGATGTACCAGCACGGAGCCGGGGCGCCGCAGGTGATGGTGTGCGCGCATACCGACACCACGCCTGGGCTGACCGGCCGGGCCACCGTAAGTGAGCTTGCCGAGTTTGTGCTTAAGACACTTAGTCACTGGGAGGTTAAGGAGGAGGATGTGGGATTCCTGGAATGCTTTCCCGGGCTCGATCACAAGGTATTCGAGTCCGTTAAGCAAAGGCTGCCCGGAGCGCGGTTCTATGGCCTCTATGAAATCCTGGGCACGGGGCTGCCAGTCGCCGAAGGCCAGTGCTGGATCTCGACTCGTTTTCACCCGCATCTCGTCGCCGCGGCAGCAGGAATGCCCGGGGTGGCGCTGAGCGTAATACCTGAATACTACGATGTTAAGCACCGCTCCCTCATTAGCCAGGGATCGGGCTGGCAGCTACTTTCCAATCTCTCAGTACCGTCAAGGCCGACCCGCGGAGGCTTTCCTCAGGACCGGCTGAAGAGTTATGCGGCGGAGAAGCACCGTATTGCCGACCTGATCTATGCGGCCGACTGAAGTGATTGCTTGTGGATTTTCTCCAGCACAGTGGTCGCGACAGCGGCGCCGTCTTCAGCACGAAGGAGATCACCAAGGTCGCGTGCTCGCTGCGACATATGTGGATCTCCCAGGACGAGGCGGATAGTGCTGGCGAGACCAGCGGCCGTCAGCCTTGACACCGGCACCGGCGCGGGAGTCAAGCCGAGCCGGTGCATTCGGTCGGCCCAGAACAGCTGATCCGTCATGAAGGGATAGATCGCCTGCGGGCGGCCGGCCGCGCTGGCGGCCGCGGTCGTGCCCAGGCCGCCATGGTGGATCACCATGGCGACGCGCGGAAAGAGCCATGCGTGCGGCACGTCGTTAACGAGAATCACGCCTGGTGGAAGATCTTCAGATGCCGGTCCGGTATCGGTGGCCGCGGCAAGCACGGCTCGAACCCCGGCCCGCCCGACGGCCTCAAGAACCAGACGCTGGATGCGGGGGGAAACGCTGCTTGTCATGCTGCCGAAGCCTATGTACACGGGCGGCTCGCTGGCTGCGAGGAAGTCACTCAGTTCCGGTGCAGGCCGCCAGCCGGGCGGGGCCGGCAGGAGCCAGTTCCCAGTGGTGTGCACGGTCTGTGGCCAGTCGGGAGGTGGCGGCAGGATGTGGCGGCTGAAGGCGTTGAGCACAGGGACCGTGCCGCCGTCCGGGCGGCGCAGGAGGCCGTTCCTCCGTCGCGGGCGAGGTAGCAGAAGCTTCTGCTGGCGCCAGCCCTCGACATCCTTGCTCGTGACGGCGCGCACCATGGACTGGAATGCCGGGTACGTGGCGCGGTTCAGGGCGGCCGGTAGTCGGCCCTGCATGGGGAACCGGTATACGGCAACCGGGAAGGACCTAGTCGGGACGAGCACCGGATACATCTGGCTCAAGACCAGCGGTACCCGTAGCTTGGCGGCGATATAGTGGCTGGCGGTGGCCAGCAGGCAGTCGTGGTGAACCACAAGATCGGCCCCGCGAGCCGCGTCCCACATGTTGTCCAGCATCTGCCGGATCGAGGGTATCGCCGGGCGGCGAAAGCCTTCCGCGAACGCCCGCAGCGGAAGGCCACGCGTGCTGGTCGCGGCCGCCTCCTGTGTCTGCGGGTTGTCCCATAGCTGGGTTAGCCCCGTGTCCAGCGGTGCGAACGGCACTGCGTGAGTCTGGGCCAGTCCGGCGAAGGGCGCCGGGCCAGCCACCAGCGCATCATGGCCGCTGGCGTGCATAGAGCGGGCCAGCGCGACGCACGGCTCCACGTCACCACGCGTACCATAGGAGAAAATGAAGACCTTCACGGCAGACCTCCACTCGTCTTGATTTCATGGCCACCCTGTCGCTGGCGGGCGCAAAACGTCTCTTAACGGCCCCCTGGCTCGGTGCAATGGCGAACGTAAGTCGTCATCATGCTGGTTAGCCGGTAACGCGGCTCTCCCGCATCAGTGAAGCCAGCAGTCTCCAGCAGGTTGGCCGTGTACAGGTCCTCTATGATCGGCTCAGGGTCACCGTCGGCGAGGCTGGCAAGCGCAGGCATACTCACCTCGGAGTCCGCCCGCCAAACGATGCGCTGCAATACGCGTTGTGTCGGCAGAGCCAGCGACAGATAGCTTTCCTCGAGGCGGCGGCGCAGCGACATGCCTGGCATTGCGAGCGCATCCAGCTTCCGGCACTCGTCCGTGAGCCGCTCGATCATCGCGGTGAGAGAGAGCGAGGGCTGCGCCGCAACCCGCGCGGCAACAATCCGGGCGGCAAGTGGGTGACCGCCGCACATTTCTGCGAGCTGCCGTGCCTGCGCGGCGCTCTCGCGGAATCGCGATTCACCCACGATGCACTTGAGTATCTCGTAAATCTCGTCCGTGGTGAGTGGCCCGAGCCAGATATGCCAGGCACCTGGCAGCGCCCGGAGCACCCTGCGGCTCGTGATCAGGACTGCGCAGCCAGGTGTGCCGGGAAGCATGTGCTCGGCGTGACCAGCTTCCGCCACGTCGTCGAGCACCATGAGCACCCGGCGGTCGGCAAGCCGCTCGCGCAGCATCGCAGCGCATTCCAGCCGATGATGTGGCATCTGGGCGTGCCCTACGCCGGTGGCTCTGAGCAGTGCACCAACAGCCGCGCAGGACGACGTGCCGTCCGTGGCGCCGCCGAGGGAAGCGTAGAGCTGGCCATCGGGAAAGAATTTCCGCGCGAAATGCGCGATGCGGATGGCGAATGCGGTCTTGCCGATCCCTGGTGCCCCGTCGACACCAACAATTACCGGCGCATTGCCGCCTCGCGTGGTCAGAGCGGACAAAACGCTGTCGGCGGCTTCCTGACGCCCAACGAAGTCCGGCACATCCCGGGGGAGCTGGCACACCGATGCCCGGCCGGCGCTGGCCGCCGGCGAGGCTAGCAGGTCGCGCGGATGCGGAGACCGGTCCAAATCGTCCCGCGGGACCGAAGCAAGCGCGGCCAAGCTGCGCTGCCCATACGCTGGCTCGGGTTCCGCCCCGCCCAGCACGACCCGATGGAGCGCTTGCAAATCCGGCCCGGGATCCACGCCGAGTTCGTTCCGCAAAGTGGCGGCTGCTTGCTGGTAGGCCTTGAGCGCGTCGGCCCGTTGTCCCGCGCGGTGCTGTGCGAGCATGAGCTGCCGCCAGAACACTTCCCGCAGCGGGTAGGTGGATGTTAGTTCCGTCAGCTCTGGTACCAGATCATGGCCTCCC
>Ga0126383_10000520_pt1 | contig 21549 bp, 20 predicted proteins | sample PanSoiMetPlot_35_FD_96882 | JGI IMG/M metagenome (GOLD analysis project Ga0126383, IMG submission 96882) | Tropical forest soil microbial communities from Panama - MetaG Plot_35 | ecosystem: Environmental > Terrestrial > Soil > Tropical forest > Bulk soil | place: Panama | collected 2016-02-17
CAAGCACCCGCTCTCGGTGGCGACGCAGCACCTCGAACAGGATGTATCCGCCCATCGAGAGGCCGCACCAGACCGCGCGATCGATTCGCGCTCGGTCCAGCACTCCCACGAGGTCATCGGCATAGACGCTCATCGCGTACCCGGCCGGCGGCGGATCGCCGCCCCTGATTCCGCGCAGGTCGGGCGCGAGACAGCGCCACCGCGTGAGCCGCTCGAGCTGCGGCCGCCATTGCTCGTGATCGAACGGGAAGCCGTGCACGAACAGGATCGCTGGGTATGTTTCGGCCATCTCCAACTCGCGAAGGTGAGCGATGCGGGTTCCGACTGAGTATATACGGCACGCCGCGCGAGCCGCCCGCAAGTGCGCTGGCGATCCTCTGGGGGGCGCGCCGCAGCCGGCCGACCCCGAGTTCTATAAAGTCCTGGCCAAGGCATTAGAGGAGATCGCGTCCGGCCTCGAGCTGGTCGGCAAGCCGCACGAGTGACCGACTACCGCTACGTCGAAACCGCGGCGGCGCTCGCGGAGGTGCTCGCCGCCGCGCGCGCCGAGCCGCTCGTCGCCGCCGACACCGAGGCGGCGAGCTTCCACCGCTACAAGGACCGGGTATACCTCGTCCAGCTGTCCACCCGCCGCGCAACCAGCGTCATCGACCCCCTCCCAATCACCGATTTCAGTCCGTTCGGGTCGCTGCTCGCCGACGCCAATGTCGAAAAGGTATTCCATGATGCCGATTACGATCTGCGCACCCTCGATCGCGACTACGGCTTCCGCGCGCGGCACCTCTTCGACACCCGCATCTCGGCCCAGCTGGCGGGGGAGCCGGCCATCGGTCTCGCCGCCCTGCTCGAGAAGTACCTCGGGGTGCGTCTCACCAAAGCACATCAACGCGCCGACTGGTCGCAGCGCCCTCTCACGCATGCGATGCTGGCCTATGCCGCCGACGACACACGCCATCTGCCGCGGCTGCGGGACGCCCTGCGGGAGCGGCTCACCGCCCTGGGACGCCTCGGCTGGGCCGAGGAAGAGTTCCGCCATCTCGAGGATCTGCGCTGGACGGGCCCGCTGGACAACGGCCAGGCGTATCAGCGCATCAAGGGCGCCAAGGCGCTGCCGCCGCGATCGTTGGCCGCGTTGCGCGAGCTCGTCGCCTGGCGAGAAGGGGTCGCCGCCGAGCGCGACACCGCGCTGTTCCGCGTGATCGGCAACGAGGCGCTGCTCGGTGTGAGCCGGGCCCTGCCCCGCTCCGTCGGCGACCTCGCGACGATCAAAGACCTTCCCGCCAGCCTGGCGCGCCGCCACGGTGCGGTGCTCGTCGCGGCAGTAGGGCGGGCGCTGGCGCTCGCCGAACGGGATCTTCCCACGCGCGAGCGCGCCCCGCGGGCGCCGCATGATCCAGAGCTCGAGGGTCGGGTGGAACGGCTCAAGGTCGCGCGCAACACGGTCGCGCAGCAGCTCGGGCTCGACCCCGGTGTGTTATGCGGCAAGTCGACGCTGGAAGCGATCGCGCGGCAGCGCCCCGTGGACCTGGCGGCGCTCGGACGCATCGAGGATGTGCGGAAGTGGCAGGTAGACGTGCTGGGGGCCGCCCTGCTCGCGGCACTCTAGCCGGCTAGAAGCCGAGCATCGCCCGGATCTTGGGCTCGATCTTTTCCGGCGTCCAATACGGCTCCCACACGATCTCGATATCGACGTCCTTCACGCCCTCCATCGGGCGCAGGGTCTTGTGGATGTCGTTCATGATCTGCGGGCCCGCGGGACAGCCGGGAGAGGTCAGCGTCATGCGGATGTGGACGTTGCCGTCCTCGACGTCGACCTCGTAGACCAGCCCGAGATCGATGATGTTGAGATTCAGCTCCGGATCCTTGACGCCCCGAAGCGCCGTCCAGACCGCATCCGACAATGTCGTTTCCGTCGTCACCACAGCCTCCTCCTACGCCAACCTATGGGGCGCTGCCCGTACCCGGGAGCCCCCGTACCGCGCAGCGCCGCCGCTCGGCGATGCGCCGGTAGACACGCCGCGCCACCGGCCGCACGCCGGGGACGGCGAATCCCCACGCCCACCAGCGTTTCCCCGGCAGCAGCTTGCCGAGTTCGGGGACCGCGTCGGCGCCGGCGAACACCCGGCCATCGGGAAGCACCAGGTGCATCGCCGCCGCGAGCGCCGGCAGCGCGATGCCGAAGCGCGACACGGCGTTCTCGTCCTGAAACGGCACATAGCGCAGGCGATGTTCCCGGTCCCAACGCTCGAGCCGCTGCACCGCCTCGCGGCACATGCCGCACTCGCCGTCGTAGATCAGCGTCGGCACCCGCCCCTCAGCGCCGGGCATCACTCGCCTCCACGGCGAGATCGGCGAGCCGGCCGCGCACTCGCTTCAGCGTCGTGAACGGTTTGCGTGCGCGCGGCTGGTAGGCGCGATTCGTGAGCAACACCACGAAGACACCGCGATCGGGATCCACCCATAGCGACGTACCCGTCCACCCGGTGTGTCCAAAGCTGTGTACCCCGAAGCGTGTGCCGGCGCTCGACACTTCCTCCCCCGTGGGCACCGCCTGCCACCCCAGGGCCCGCGCTTCACTCTTCCCTCCGAACCACGCCGCCCGCGTAATGAATGTGTCGACCGTCGCCGCGCGCACGATGCGCGCACCGCCGGCGTTTACGCCCCGCCGCAGCATGAATTGCGCGAAGCGCGCCACGTCCCTCGCGGTGCTGAACACACCGGCGTTGCCCGACATCCCGCCGAGCTTCGCGGCAGTGGGATCGTTGACCACGCCGGCGACGGGATGCCCGCGCCACACTCCCGTCGGCGCCGTCCGGGACAGCACCGCACGCGCCGGATGAAAACCGGTCTGCGTCATCCCCAGCGGCGTGAAGACCTCGTGCGCAACGAAGCTGTCGAGCGGCACGCCGCTCGCACGCCGCACCACCTCGCCCAGCAGCACGGCGTTCACGTCGCTATAGACGACACGGCTGCCGACCGGGATCCGCGGGGTCTCGGCGTACACCACGCCGAGCAGCGCCGCAGCATCGCGTGCGCCGCGAATCGTGTCGACCGTCAGATCGGCCCGCAGCCCCGACGTGTGCGTCAGCAGCTGCCGCACGGTAATGGCGCTCGTGCCGGCGCCGTTGAATTCGGGGACGTAGGTCGCGACCGCCGCATCGAGCCGCACGCGCCCGCGATCCACGAGCACCATCAGCGCGGCGGTGGTTGCCACCACTTTGGTCACGGAGGCGAGGTCGTAGAGGGTCCGCTCGGGATCGACCGCCGGACTGGCCGCGGACCAGGTGAGGTGGCCGTATCCCCTCATGAAGAGAACCGAATCGGCCGTGCCGACGGCGAGGGCCGCGCCGGGGTAGGCGCCCGCCCGGATGCCGTCCAGCACCACGGGATCGAACGTCGCCGCATCGAACCGCGCGGCGGCGGCGACCGCCAGCGCCGATTGGAACAGCCCGCCTAACACCAGATCCCGGGAATGCGACGCCTGCACGTGGGACAACATCCGTCCGCGCCGACGCGCTGCTCACGGATCACGTAGCCCGATCGCTCGATCAGCCGCTCGCCGCAGTCGGGGCACCAGGTGTGCTCCCAGCGGCCCACGCGGCCCGGGAGGTTTCCGGCGTAGACGAATCGCAGACCGGCCTGGGCGCCGATCTCGCAGGCACGCACCAGCGTCCGCGATGGGGTGTTGTCGGGCTCGGTCATCTTGTAGTCCTGATGGAACGCCGTGACGTGCCACGGAATCTCGGGCGACACGCGGGCGATGAACTCCGCGGCGCGCCCCAGCTGGTCGTCATCATCGTTGAATCCCGGCACGACAAGCGTCACGATCTCGAGCCAGAAGCCGCGCTCGTAGACGAGCCGGATCGCGTCGAGGACGTGCTGCAGCACGCCGCCCAGCTCGCGATAGCGCCGGTCGTCCATCGCCTTGAGATCGATCTTGTAGCAATCGGTCCAGGGGCGGATGAAATCGAGCACCTGCGGTGTGCAGTTGCCGTTCGAGATAAAGGCGGTGCGCAGACCGGCGGTCCGCGCCGCGCGAAACACCTCCACTGCCCACTCCGCGGTGATCAGCGGCTCGTTGTACGAAGACCCGACGACGCGGGCGCCCTGGCGCGCCGCCAGCCGGACCAGCTCCTCGGGGCTGAGATCGGTGGGCTCCACGCCCGCGGCCTGATCCCGCAGCGCCTGGGAGGTAAGCCAGTTCTGGCAGTACCCGCAATGGAAATCGCAGCCCAGCATCCCGAAGGTGAGGGTGTCGCTCCCGGGGAGGCAGTGGAAGAACGGCTTCTTTTCCGTCGGATCGCACTGCAGCGCGGCGACGTAGCCGCCAGGGACGTACAGCGTCCCGTCGCGATTGAACCGGACTTTGCAGATGCCGCGGCGCCCCGGCTTGACGAGGCAGCGGTGGCCGCAGGCGAAGCAGCGCACCGCGCCCCCCGCGACGGGCTCGACCAGCGTCCCGGGACGGACGCGCGCATCCAGCTGCTGGGCGAGACTGGCGGCGCCCCCGTCGGGGGCGGTGTGGTGCAGCAACGAAACGATCGAGCGTTGCGGCATGCGACGCGGCGTGCTAGCGCAGGCTTCCCGGCGCGAGCTGATAGAGCAGCTGGGCCGTGCGAACGTCGCGCTGCGACAGATCGCGGACCACCGCCTTGGCGAACATCAGATCGGTCGAGTCGGGTGAATGGTCGAGCCCGATCAGATGCCCGATCTCGTGCAGCGCCACGACCCGCACGTCATCCGGGCCGAGCGGGCGTCCGTGTGGATCGAAGGTGGAGATCGTGACGATCGCCGTCTGCAGGTGTCCTTCGTGGTCCCACTCCAGGTCGGTCTCGCCGGTGCGGTCGATCGGGAACATCACCCGCCACAGGAAATGCACCTCGGCGTTGCTCGAATCCGCGCTGAGATCGAACCGCACCGGAAGGTTGAGGTCCCCCCAACGGCTGAACGCCGCGCGAATCGCGTCCAGAAACACCGGCCGGAAATTCGCGATCGTGTCGCTGGCGAGGAATACCCGGATCGGTCGCACCGCGCGGTCGTCCCAGCGGTGCAACATCGAATCGCTCGACTCCCCCACGACGTCACGCAGATAGGTGAGGGGATAACTGTCCCGGATGCGGCGGCGGATATCCGCCCGCGCGGCCTGCTCGAGGATGCCGGGTCCCGACGTGTCGGCGCTGGGCATCCCCGTCCCGACGGTGGTGCGCGTCGGCGGAGGCGGCGCATCCGGTGCTGCTGGCACCGTGTCGACGTGCGCCGGCGTCGCAGGCGGCGTCGGATGTGATGCCATGCGCCGGATCATGTCCCACCCGACGGCGAGCAGCAGCCCGACGATGATGATGCCGATGAGACCAGAGCGTTGCCGTTCTTCCATGGATGGCAATATGTCAAACCGCTGCGGAGCGCCGCTAGCTTTGCCCCTACCCGCGGCCTATGATTGTGGCCTGCTTATGGTTGGACGCTGAGTGATCGCCCTCCCCGCCCGCCTGGTTATCCGGTATCGCTGGGTGGTGATCGCGTCATGGGTGGCGCTGGCTGCGCTCCTCGTGCCGCGCGCTGCGCACGTGCAGAGGGTCCTGGCGGTGCGCGGCGGTCCCGAACGGGCGACCGAATCGACGCGCGCCTCGGACCTGATCGACTCCGCCTTCCCCAGCCCCTTTGCCGAATACGTCGCGATCGTCGTGCACGGACCGGTGCGAGATCGCGACGACCGTTTCGTCGCGGTGCTCGACTCCCTCACCGCCGACGCGGAGCGCGAGCCCTACGTGCGCCAGGTCGTTTCGACCCGCACCGTCACGGAATCGACCTTCGTCAGCCCCGACCACCACACCACCTTCCTGCTGGCGGCGCTGGCGCGGCAGCGGCCCGGTGAGCTCCGCGACTTCATCCCCGAGCTGCGCACCAGCCTGCAGGCGACGCTGCGCCGCCTCCCGGCCGCTGACGGATTCGACGTGAAAGTGACAGGGAGCCCGGCGCTGGACCACGACGTGCGGGCGATCAGCGCCGAGGACACCGAGCAGGGCGAGCGCAAAGTGCTGCCGCTCACCCTGCTCGTCCTGGTGCTCGCCTTCGGTGCCCTCGTCGCGGCGACGCTCCCGATCATGGTGGGACTGCTGGCGATCACCATCGCCCTCGGCCTGTTGACCGAGCTGGCCCATTTCTGGACGATGTCGGTCTTCGTGCTCAACATCACGACGATGGTCGGGCTGGGTGTGGGGATCGACTACTCTCTGCTCGTCGTCACGCGCTTTCGCGAGGAGCTGAACCGCGGGCTCTCGCCGGTGGACGCCGCGATCCGCACCATTCGCACGGCCGGCTCGGCGGTGATGACGTCGGGGCTCATCGTGGTGGTCGGGTTCGCCGCGCTCGTCACCACGCCGCTGATCGAGACCCGCTCGGTCGGCATCGGGGGACTCGTGGTCGTGGCCACCGCCGTGCTGCTCGCGACCACCTTCCTCCCCGCCACCCTCACGCTGCTGGGACGCGACATCGACCGTCCGCGCTGGCTGGCCCGCCCGCTGGCGCGGATTCACGCCCCCAGCGGATGGGAGCGCTGGGCACGCTGGCTGGGCCACCGGCCGTGGCGGGCGATTGCCTTCGGTCTCGGCGTCGTAGCGCTGTTGATGCTGCCGCTCACGCAGATTCGCATCGGGCTTCCCGCGACGAACTGGTTCCCGCCCGGATCGGAATCGAGCCAGGGCCTCACGATGTTGCGTACCATGGGAGCCAACGGGTTGCTGCTGCCGACGCGGGTCGTCGTACAGCTGCCGCCCGGTGCCTCCGCCTTGCGGGGCCCCTGGCTCTTCGGCCTCAAGGCCTTCACCGATTCGCTGCGCCGCGACCCCCGGGTCAAGCAGATTCGCGGCATCGCGTCGCTGAAGCCGGGCATGTCGTCATTTCAGCTCGCGGTGTTCTACAGTGATCCGGCCGGCGTGCGCTCGCGCTACCCCAAGTTTTTCGATGCGTACCTGAGCGACGACAGTCGCACGACCCTGATCGACCTCTCCCCCGCCGACAGCGTGTCGCTCACCGGCATGATGGCGCTCGCGCGCCACGCCCGCGCCGTCGCCGGACGGGGCGTGCGGGGGCTCACCGGAGCTCAGGTGCTGGTCGGGGGATTCGCCGCCTCGAGCGTCGACCTCCAGGACGATCTCCTGTCCCGCTTCCCGACCGTCGTGCTGCTGGTGCTCGGCACCACGGCGCTCATGCTGCTCGTCGCGTTCCGCTCGCTCCTGGTCCCGCTCAAGGCGGTGCTGCTCAATTGTCTCTCCGTGGGGGCGGCGTTCGGCGTTACGGTGCTGGTGTTCCAGCACGGCTACGGAGCCCGGATGTTCGGTCTCGAGGGCCCGACGGAGGCGATCTTCGTGGTGGTTCCGGTGCTGGTATTCGCGACGGTGTTCGGCCTGTCGATGGACTACGAAGTGTTCCTGCTGACGCGCGTGAAGGAGGTCTTCGACAAGACCGGGCGAAACGATCACGCGACGATGGAAGGACTTTCCATGACGGCGTCGACGATCACCTTCGCCGCCGCGATCATGATCCTGGTATTCGGCACGTTCGCGTTCGCGCGCGTGCTGGCGGTACAGTTCATGGGGTTCGGCCTGGCGGTCGCCGTCCTGCTCGACGCCACGCTGATCCGTATGATCCTCGTCCCCGCGATCATGCACATCGCCGGGCGCTGGAACTGGTGGCCCGGGGTGCGCGCGCCGCGCGCCGAGCTCTAGCGGGGAGGGTCGAGCAGCTTGAGGCGCGAGCCGAGCACGTCCCAGTGCCACGCCTCGACGCGCGCGCCGGTGCGCGGATCCTTGAGGGGCTTGTACTGCAACCAGGCCGGGGTGAAGCCGAGCATCCGGCCCACGGCGAGCAACCGCTCTTTGTCGGCGCTCACCAGGTGGGCCATCGGCTCATCACGGATGCGCCAGCGATGCAGCCAAACGCCGCCGTCGAGGGCGAAACACATCCCCTCGCGGCGGCGTGCGAATTCTTTCCAGGGCCGCTCTAACTGCAGTTGATGTGGCCCTCGATGGTCGCCGACCCGATCGGCCCCGCGCTGCCGTAAAAGAGATAGCACTTGTGGGTGGTCTGGCTGCTCGACGCCGTCGCCGCCCAGCCGCCTCCCGTCGCGGAGTTGACGACGATCGTGACCCCCGTCGACGGGGCCCACCCGTTCATGGCAGCCAGGTTCGTGGTATAGGTCAGGCTGTCGAACAGGTACGATTCTTCGGCGGTCGCGAGGTTGCGCAAATCCGACTTCATCGACGCCAGATATGCCTTCTCCTTCGTGTTGGCGAACTTCGGGATCGCGATCGACGCGATGATCCCGATGATCACCACCACGATGAGCAGCTCGATGAGTGTGAACCCCTTCGCCGACTTCACGTCAGAACCCCCCCGGGCACGGACAGGGACGAATGCCAGACCGCTGCAGAAGCAAGACCTGTGCTCAACCCTTGGCATCCACCCAATTCATTCCAGCACCGACACTTACGACGAGCGGAACGCGCAAACTGGCCGCCCCCTCCATGTGGCGTTTTACCACTTCCTTGGCGGAGAATTCCTGAGTCTCGGGGACCTCGAATACGAGCTCGTCGTGCACCTGCAGGAGCATTCGGCTGCCGGCCGCCGCTTGCGGCAGCGCAGCGTGAATCCCGATCATCGCCACCTTGATCAGGTCAGCAGCCGATCCCTGTAGCGGCGAGTTGGTGGCCGTGCGCTCCCCGAAGGCGCGGATATTGAAATTGCGATCCTTCAACTCCGGGATGTAGCGCCGCCGCGCAAACAACGTCTCAACGTATCCCTTCTCGCGCGCCTGCGCGATGGTGCGGTCGAGCCAGGCGCGCACGCCGGCGAACCGCTCGAAATACTGTTTGATGAAGGCCCTGGCCTCCTCGAGCGTAATCCCCAGCTGGCGCGCCAGGGCGACCGGCCCCTGACCGTAGATCGTCGCGAAATTGATGGTCTTCGCCTGTGCCCGCATCTCGGTCGTCACCTGGTCCTGCGGCACCCCGAAAATCACGGCTGCCGTCTGGCGGTGGATGTCGCCTCCCTGCTCGAACGCCCGCACGAACGCCGGGTCCTCGGAGAAATGCGCCAGCAGCCGCAGCTCGATCTGCGAGTAGTCCGCCACGAGGAGGCGGAACCCGGGCGGCGCGATGAACGCGCGGCGAATCGACTCCCCGCGCTCGGTGCGGACTGGAATGTTCTGGAGATTGGGATCGGAGGACGACAGCCGACCCGTCGCCGCTCCGACCTGGTTGAAGCTGGTGTGGATGCGGCCCGTGTCGGGGTGGATATAGCCCGGCAGCGCGTCGACGTACGTCGACTTCAACTTCGACAGCTCGCGATACGCGATCAGCAGCTTCGGAACCTCGTGACCCATCCCGGCGAGCTCCTCGAGTACGTCGTAATCGGTCGACGGGCCGGTCTTCGTCTTCTTGAGGACGGGCAGCTGCAGCTTGTCGAACAGCAGCGTGCGCAGCTGTGGGGTCGAGTTGAGGTTGAATTCGGCGCCGGCCGCCGCATGCAGTTGGCGCTCGATCGTCACCAGCTCCGCGGTGAAGCCGCGCGACAGCTCGGCCAGGAGCGCGCGGTCGACGAGCACCCCCGCCCACTCCATGTCGGTGAGTACGCCGACGAGCGGCAGCTCGACCCTGTCGAGCAGCGGCTGCAGGGCATGATCCTCGAGCTCGGACGCGAAGGCCCCGCGCAGCCGCAGCACGGCCTCGGCGTTGTCGCACGCGGCGCGCGCCGCCTCCGCAACCGCGACTTCCGCGACCGCGCGCTGGGTTTTCCCACGGCCGATGAGATCGTCGCGCGTCTTGAGGCGGACCCCGAGCCGGTCGCGTGCCAATTCGTCGAGGGCGAAGGAGCGCCGCCCCGGATCGATCACGAAGGCCGCCAGCAGCGAATCGTAGGAAAGGCCCGCGAGCGCGACACCCGCGCGGCGCAGCTCCAGCCAGTCCCGCTTCGCGTTGTGGCCCGCCTTCGGCACGCTCGCATCGGAAAGCAGTCCGCGGATCCCCGCCAGCGGCGCGCTGCCGAGCGCCGGCAAGTTGCGCGGCGCGGCGGACCCCGCGAGCAGGCCTTCGGGGGCGACATGCGCGAAGGGGAGATACCAGGAGGCGTCGGGCCCGACCGCGAGCGCCAACCCGACGAGCTCGCCGCGCAGCGGATCCGGTGCGGACGTCACGGTGTCGAGTGCGACGAGCGGCGCGCGACGGCACGCCGCGATCACCCGCTCGAGCTCTGCCGCGTCCGCCACGATGGCGGCGGGCGCGGCGCTCGGTGCCTCCGCCGGAGCGGGCAGCGCCGCGGGAGCGGCGCCACTCAGCTCGGGAAGGTCGAGCTTCGGAATGAGGGTGCGGAATTCGAGCTCGATGAACAGCCGCTCCAGCTCCTCTCGATCGGGAGCGGAAACGACCAGGCGATCGAGCTCGAGGGCGATCGGCACGTCACGGCGGATGGTGACGAGGTCGCGCGACAGCACCGCCTCCGCCGCGTGCGCGAGCAGCGCCTCGCGCGCCCGCTTCCCCGGGATCTCCGCGGCGCGGGCGAGAATCGTGTCGAGCGTGCCGTAGTTCGTGAGCAGCTCGACCGCCGTTTTGTCGCCGATCCCCTTCACCCCGGGAACGTTGTCCGAGCTGTCGCCGACGAGCGCGAAGTAGTCGACGATCTGCTGCGGGGGGACCCCGAACCGTTCCGCCGCGTTCGACTCGTCCACCCACTGCTCCTCCACCGCGCCGGGACCGCCGCGACCCGGATTGAGCAGCGCGATGCCGGGCGCGATGAGCTGGTAGAAATCCTTGTCGCCCGACACGATCACCGACTGCAGCCCCTGAGCGACGCCGGCCGGTGCGAGCGTGCCGATCACGTCGTCGGCCTCGTATCCTTCGACGGCGAGCACCGGCACCCGGAAGGCCGCGAGCAGCTCGGCGATACGCTCGAGCGAGCGGTCGAAGTCCTGTTGCAGCTCCGCCCCCAGCTTCTCGCGCGTCGCCTTGTAGTCGGGATACTCGCGGTGCCGGAATGACTCGCCGCGATCGAGCACCCACCCGAGGTAGTCGGGGTGATGCTTCTCGCGCAGCCGCAGCAGGAAGTTGGTGACGCCCCACGCGGCCGACGTGTTCTCGCCGCTCTTGGTCGTGAGCGGTCGGGCGATCATCGCGAAAAAGGCCCGATAAATCAGGGCGTAGCCGTCGACGAGGAAGAGGCGCTGCGGCGGGGACTGCGACATGGGCGGGGAAGATAACTCCCGGAACAGTCGCGCCCCGCCGGAGGGCGTCCGGCGGGGCGCTGCCTTCGGGCGTGCGGCCGTTACACTCGCATCACGTTGGCCGCGTGCAGTCCCTTGTCGCCGGTCTTGACCTCGAATTCGACCGCCTGGCCCTCGGCGAGCGTCTTGAAGCCGTCCATCTGTATCGCCGAGAAGTGGACGAACACGTCTTCACCACCCTCCTGCTCGATGAAACCATACCCCTTCGCGTCGTTGAACCACTTCACCTTTCCGCGTGCCATGGCGATCCGCCCTCCTGCGAAGTCTCGACACGAACATCGGCTGGCCCCCTCGCCCGAAGCGTTCGGGCGAGCGGGATTGAAGAGGCAGCGTGTTCAGCGGGTTGTCAAGCGAAGCGGACGCTGTCCAGACAAGCGGCTCCGGATCAATTACTTGCCGACCCGTACAGCGCCCGATAGATGGCGCGGTTGCGGAGCACCGATCGCACGTAAGCGCGCGTCTCGGGATACGGAATCTGCTCGATGAATTGATCGGGATCCTCGGCGCCGGGCCGGGCGAGCCAGCGGTCGACCGGCACCGGGCCCGCGTTGTAGGCGGCGATCGCGACCTCCACGCGCCCGTGATAGCGGCGCAACAGCATGCCGAGGTGCGACGCCCCGAGATGGAGGTTCAGGTCCGGCACGGTGAGCCATTCGGGATAGAACGTGACGTCGAGCCCGCGCGCGGCCTGGGCCGCGGTCATCGGCATCAGCTGGGCGAGGCCGCGCGCGCCGGCGCGCGACAGCGCCTCGAGATCGAAAGTGCTCTCCTGCCGCACGAGCCCGGCGAACAACATCGGGTCGACGCCGAATTCCAGGGCCTCGGCCTCGACCGCCCCGCGGCGCGGCCACGGCCAGATCGCCCGCAGCACTCTGGGATCGTTGCCCGCGCGCTGCGCCGCCGTCCACCCCAACCGCACGCCGACCGAGCCCCAGCCGCGGGACGACAGCCCAACGCTCCAGGCCAGCAGGTCATCGAGCGCGGGGAACCCGCGGCCGCTCAGCGCGCGCACTTCGAGATCCGCCTCGGTGTCGAGACCGGCGAGCAGCAGCGTGTCGATGCGTGTGAGTCCCGAATCGGCGCCGGGCGTGGGTCGCGCGCTATCGGCGGTGATCTTCAAGGGCGCCAAGCCGGCGACCGTGCGGGCGCGGACGCCGTAGTAGCCGAGCGAATCCTCGCGAGCCAGGAGCCGCCACAGCGAGTCGGCGATGCCCGAGTCGCCGCGTTGCTGTGCGATCCGCCCCATCCAGTACCGCGCGGCGGTGCGCTGCACGCCGCCCACCCCGACTTCGGCGCCGTACAACTGCACGGCGCTGTCCGCCGCGCCGGTGTGCAGGGCGATCGCGGCAAGGCGGAAGCGCCCCAGCGAAGCCCGGGAGTCGGACGGGTAGCGCCGCAACAACTCGCCGAGCCAGCGCTCGCCACCGCTCGAGTCGTGGTGGTCGAGCAGATAGTCGCCGACGAGATAGAGGGCGGTGGGCGACGCAGTATCCGAGGGATACCGGTCGGCGAACGCCACGAGCGCCTGCGGCGCCCCGGGGTCTCCCAGGCGGACCAGCACGCGCCCGCGGCGATACAGGGCGAGGGCGCCGGTGCCGCTATCGCGGACGGCCGCCTGGTAGGCGGCGGCGGCGTCGACGTATCGGCCCGCGACGGAGTACAGCTCGCCCGCGAGCAGCAGCGTCTCGCCGCTCGAATCACCGTCGGCCAACGCACGGGCGACGAGCCGACGCGCCTCGTCGGGATCGCCATGCCCGCGCACCACACGCGCCAGGGCGACGCGCTCGGCGGGAACGCGAGGTGGCAGGGGCCCATGGGCGAGCGGGACGCCGGCCGCCGCGTCGTCGGACTGGGGGGCGCGGGCGAAGAGCTGGTAGAGCTCGCTGCGCGCCGCCGCGCTGTCGCCTGCAGCCAGGGCCAGCTGCGCCGCCACGAGCGCCTTCCCCGCTTCATGAAACGCAGACCGTGCGGCGCTCGTGTCGCCGGCGAGCAGCAGCACCGCGGCCCGCGTCGCGGCGATTTCACGCGCGGCGGACGGCGGCGCGCCGGCCAGAAGACGCCACGCGGCTGCGGTATCGCGCTGCACCCGCGCCGCCCGCAGCCGCAGCCAGCCGTCGATCGAGCCGAGCGTCCCGCTGCGCGCGACGGCATAGTAGCGGGCCGCGCTGTCGGGAAGCTGCGCAGCCTCGAACGCGAGCGCCGCGTGCACGGCGAGCAGCGCCGCCGCCGCTCCCTTATCGCCGGCCCGCTCCCGCGCGGTGACGAAATGCGCGGCGGCGAGCTCAAACTGTCCCAGCCGCCATTCCGCTTCTCCGAGCAGCGCCAGCGCCTGCCCGCGGCCATAATCCTGCAGCCAGGGTTGTCCGATCAACAGGCTGCGCGCGCGATCGTAGCGCCGCGCCTCCAGCTCGGCGCGCGCTCCTTGCACGATGAACGCGGGATCCTGGCGCGGCGCCCGGGCCGCGGCGTCGAGCAACGTCTCGGCGGCGTGCCAGGGCCGGCCCGACAGCCACAGCGACTCGGCGCGTTGCGACGGATTGACGAACGTTTGTCCCGCCAGGAACAGCGGCCAGCAGGCGCCGGACAGGGCGAGGAAGACCCGGCGGATCACTGGGTGCGGCGGATGCGGGCGAGCACCTGCTGGTAGTCCGCTCGCGAGCCTGGAGTCATCTCGAAGCGGCCGAAGCCGGTGAGGTCCTGAAACAAGAGGCCGAGCCGCAGCGTGGTGTAGCTCCAGCGGATGGTCTGCGGCGTGCTGCGCGACACGTTGTTGCCGGAGAAATCGGTCACTTCGTCGGGCTCGCCCAGCGTAATGAACACTTCGCCGCGGTCGGTGAGCCAGCCCGGTCGTCCCTCCTCCTGAAACCGCACATTCGCGACCTGAATGCGGTGCAGATAATCGTCCAGCGCTTCGTTCTCCGGCGTGAGCGGCACCGGGTCGGTCGCCGCCCAGAACGTGTGCCACGCCTCGGCGCGCTGCTCGGGCGGAGCGCTCTTGAGCTTGCTCACCAGGTCCTGGCGCTCGAAGTACCGCAACAGGTTGAGCATCTCCCCGTAATTGGTGACGACCCACAACGTCGAGAAGCTGACGAGAAAGGCCGAGGTCGCCTGGGCCGTCCCACCCACCGCCGCGACCCGCAGCTCCTCCTGCCCCACCGGCAGCCTTGAGCCCGCGATCGGCAGCACCAAACGGGCGAGCCCCGTCGTATCGCGCAGCGTGACGGTGTCCCGCCATTGCACCGTCCCGCCCTGGTCGATCGCTTCGGCAGCAACCCGCGTGCCGGGCGGCAGGTCGTACCCCTCCAGATAGAAGCGCAACGTGTCCACCCCGTAGGGGAGCGTGGCTCGCGGATTGGCGAGCAGCTGCGGGCGGTCGCCACGCATCCCCCGGCCAACCCCCTGATAGATCGGAATCGGCGACGACAACGCGGGTCCGCCGAAGCGCGGCACCGTGTCCGCGCGCTCGCGACGCGACATCGCCGGGCTGTTGCGATCGCGAATCAGCACTTCGGCGGTGTACACGCCGGGATGGACCAGCAGGAAGCCTTGGAACAGGACACTCTCATCGGCGCGCAGCGTTTCCTGGAACGTCCGCACCCGCACCGTCTGATCGCTCGCCAGCCGCGCCGTGCTCCCGGAGTCTGAGCGGAACGACACCTCGATGTGGTATTCGGCGACGAACTCGTTGGCGTCGCGGTGAAAACTGAGGGAATGATTTGCCAGAGACAGGGTAAATACGGCAAGCGTCGAATCGGTCGTCGGGCCGGCGAGGAAGTGCGCGTCGGCGATGGCGGGGAGCGGCGCGGGGGTGACGAACAGCCCCATACGGTCGTACACCGTGGCCGCGTCGAACAGCTTGGCCACTTCGCTGGCGGGCTGCGGATGTTCGCTCGAGCCGACGCGCTGCCATTGACCGCACCCGGCGACGGAGGCGATCACGATGAACCCGGTGACGACGACGCGTCGTATCACTTGCTCAACCTCAAGCCCGGACGTTAGTTTCGCCGATCCCCATGGCCAATGAGAATCTCGCCGGTCGGACGATCGCCGGCTATCGTCTCCTCGAACGTGTCGGTGAAGGAGGCACGGCGGAGGTGTATCGGGCCGAGCATCCGGAGCACAACCGCTGTGCGTTCAAGGTATTGCGGCCACGCTTGCGGGGCGACCCGACGGCGGTGAAGCGGTTCCTGCGCGAAGCGAGCTACGGAGCCCGGGTGCAGCACGGCGGCGTGGTGCGTACGTACGATTATGGAGAAGCCGACGGCCTGTATTACCTCGCCCTGGAGTGGGCAGGCGGTCAATCCCTCGCCGATTTCCTACACCAGAATGCACCTGTCGCTCCGGCGGACGTCGCCGTGATCGTGGCGCAGCTCGCCGCGGCGCTCGCCGCGGCGCACCAGGTCGGCATCATTCACCGCGATCTGAAGCCCGAGAACATCGTCTACGATCCGAAAACCGGGATCACAAAGTTGCTCGACTTCGGGATCGCCCGCGATGCGGAGCTGCCGCCGGAGGAGCGGCTGACGCGCACCGGGTTCTTCGTCGGCACGCTGCAGTACGTCGCCCCCGAGGCGCTCTCCGGGGAGCTGGTCGACGCACGCGCCGACATCTACAGTCTCGCCACCATCGCCTACTACATGCTCACGGGGCGGCACCCGTTCAGCGGCCGTAATCCGCGCGAGCTGTTCCAGCAGCTGCTGCAGCAGGATCCTCTGCCCCTCAATCAGGCGGCGCCCGGCAAGAAATTCCGGCCGGCGCTGGAAGCGGCGGTCATGAAAGGGCTGAGCCGGGACCCCGCCAAACGGCAACCCTCGGTGACCGATTTCGCGCGCGAATTCGTGGCCGGTGTGGAGGGCGGCGATGAGCCCGCTGCGGCGGGGCTGTTGGGCACGATTCGCCGGTTTATCGGCGGGCAGTGAATAGTAGTAGCAATGACTACTACTAGCCGTTCAACTGAAACTTCCCGCCTCATCTCCCTGCTGCTCGAGCGCTCCGTCAGCCGCGGCGATTTCGTGCTCGCATCCGGTCGCAAATCCAGCTACTACGTCGACGCCCGCCGCACCACGATGTCCGGCGAAGGCCAACTGCTCATCGGTCGGCTCGGGCTCGCCGCACTCGATCAGCAAGGCTGGGCACCTCAGACCGTAGGCGGTTTGACCCTCGGCGCTGACCCGGTCGCCTATGCGATCGCTCATGCCGCGCGAGCTGCCGGCCGCACCATCGACGCGTTCACCGTACGCAAGGAAGCCAAAGGCCACGGGCTCGGGCGCCGTATCGAGGGGTGTCTCGCCGCGGGCGACGCGGTCGTCGTGGTCGAGGACGTGATCACCACGGGGCATTCCGCGCTGGACGCGGTGGCCCAGGTCCGCGAGGTGGGTGGGCAGGTGCTCGGCGTGCTCGCGGTCGTCGACCGCGAGGAGGGTGGCCGGGAAGCGATCGCGGCCGCCGCGGGGGTCGCGGCGACCGCGCTCGTTCTCGCCTCAGAGCTGCGGGTGTAGTGGCGGCGATTCCGCCAGCCCCCTAGCATTCCCTTTCCACTCTCTCCGAGGTCCCGATAGTGTCGGACCCGACGGAGTTCGAACCGATAGCCGTAGCTCCGGATGCCGCCGGGGGTCGCGGCCGAGCCTCGCTCGTGACCCGCATGCGCGGGTGGGGCGAGGACTCCGCTTTCGAGCAGCGTCTCAAGGACCTCGAGACGTTCGCCCGTAGCCACACGCGGCGCTGGGTCCTCATCGCCGTGGGGGCCGTGTTGGCGTTCATCGGTCGGCTCGGCGGCATCGTGCCGACCGATGCCGGGACGATCGTGCTCATCTCCGGCGGGTTTGCCGCGGCGAACGTCCTCGTCGGCGTCATCCACGAGCGCAACTGGTACAGCTGGTGGTTGATCTACGCCCTGGCGCTGCTCGACGTCTTCTACGTCGCGACGCTGGTGATCTGGTTCGGACACGGCGGCCTGGTGGCGGCCTTTTTCATTGCCGTGCTTCCCTACGCATTCGAGCAGACGCGCGGGGTCGGCGATTTCCTCGTGCTGATGGCTGCGCTCGCCTACCTGGGAGCGAGCTGGTGGCACGGCCGCCTTTATCCGGCGACGGAAGGCCTGAATGCCGGGACCTTCATCGAGACGGTCGCGTTCATGCTCGTAGCGGTCGGACTCAATCGCATTCCGGCGACGCTGATCGAGCGCGTGCGCCGCACGCGCGGCGTCATGGCCGAAGCGGAGCAGGGGTTCCTCGCGGTCCGCGCCCCGGCCGAAGAGTCCGACGAGCTGGGGTTCATGGAGAAGAGTTTCAATCGTATGCTCGAGGGCATCGGATCCACGATCTCGACGGTACAGCGCGAAGCCGACGAGGTCGCGGCGTTCGCCGAACAGCTCGCCGCGTCGGCGCAGCAGATTCACGCCACGTTCGAAACCGTGACGGGCACGGCGGCGCAGCTCGCTCAGGAGCTGGGGAGCCAGCGCGGGCTGGCTGACGCGGCACGGGGCGAGAGTGCGAAAGCAGCCGATCAGGCTTCCACGCTGCGCACGCGGGCGGAGATGATGCAGGTCGACGCACGTCGACTCGTCGCGGCGGCGGAGCGCGGCCGCGAGCGGGTGGCGCGCGCCAATCAGACGCTGCGCACCGTGGGGGAGGAAGTCCGCGCCACGGCGGCCACCGTGGCCGGATTGTCGGGGATGTCGGACCGCATCGGCGGCTTCGCGCAGGCGATCGCGCGCATCGCGCGCCAGACCCACCTGCTCGCGCTGAACGCCGCGATCGAGGCCGCCCGCGCCGAGGAGCACGGCGAAGGATTCGCGGTCGTCGCCGACGAGGTGCGTGCCCTTGCCGCGGAAGCCGCGCGCTCCGCACGCGAGGTGGCCGAGCTCGTGACGGAGCTGCGCGTCGGGATCGACGCCGCTGCCCGCGCGATGCAGTCGGGCGAGTCCCAGGTGCGGGATATCGGGGCGGTGGCGGGGGAGGCCGACGGAGCGCTGCTCGAGCTGCACCAGGGCGTCCAATTGATCGGCGATCTCGTCAACGCCACGGCCGACGTGTCGCGCAGCCAGGCAAGCCGCCTCGCCGAGCTCGCCCGGGTGCTGCAGCAAGTGGCGGCGATCGCGAGCAGCTCCTCCCAGAGCGCCGACGGCGCGGCGTCCGCAACGTCGGGGCAGGTCGGCTCGATGACCGACCTCACCGCAACCTCACAGCAGCTCGCGCAGCTGGCGGAGCGATTGCGCGCCAGCATCGCCAGCTTCTCCGTGCTGCGGCGCGAGCAGATCACCGCCGAGCATCGCACCGTCCCGTCGGACCGGGCGTCCGCGCCGCAACCCGTCCAGATCGTCGAAGTCTGAGCCGTCACCCCGACCGGAAGACGGTCGCGGCGTCCGATCCTTGGTCCCCAGCTCCGGCATGAAGGGGGCGGAACGCACGGAACGTCTCCCGGTAGGGGCGAATCAGCAGATCCACATACCGCGTCAAAGCGATCGCGAACGGAAAGCGGCGGCGGTACTCGCCGGCCGTTACGCCGAGCATCGCCTTCAAGTGACGGCTGAAGCTCTGCGGCGACGAAAAATCGAGACGATAGGACACGTCGGCGACCGAGAGCCCTGGATTGCCGAACAGGTAGGCCGCATGGACCAGCCGCATCCCCGCGAGGTAGGTCTTCGGCGACGGCAGCTCGGCGCGCAGGAAGCGGGACATCAGCGTACTCGCTCCGATGCGGAGATGGCGCGCCAGCGCGCGCACCGTGCGGATCACCGGCGCGAGCCGCGTCATTGCCTCGAAAAACACCCGGGCATCCTCGGGAAGCTCATCGCCCAGCGCCGGAATGAGCACGTGCAGAATCCGCGCGGCGACCGGTGAGGCAGGTTGACCGATCAGGTCGCGCAACCGCCGCCATCCGCCGGGGTCGGTGCAGTCGATCGCCGTTCGGACGCCGCTCGCTCCGAGCCGCAGCAGCGTCTCCGTGGCGACGGGATCGTGTCGGGAAACGAGCGCGACGGCGGGGATCGCGGGGAACTCGCGCACCAGACGGGCGACCGTCGGCAGCTCCTCGCCGCCGCAGCGGTGCACCGAGAGCACGACGGCGTCGACGCGGCGGCGCCGCGCCGCCGTCAACACCTCACGACAGGAATTGGCGTGCAGCGACACATAACAGCCGTCGCCCACAGCCTCGAATCGCGGCCGCTCGGCGGGCGGCAACAGCGTGCACACGGTGACCATCGCGTCCCATACGATGGCCGCGACCGCTCAACCGCCGCTCAAGCCTCGCAGCGGGCAGTGCCGGGACGCCGGCCAGTCCCGCAACCGCATCAAGCTCGGGTCAACGGGCCCGGCGGCCGGCGTGGGAATGCGCGGTGCGGGGTGAATTCGACGGCGCTCAGGTGTCGCGGCGGTGTCCCAGCAGCTGCAGGTACACGTCCCAGTCGGCCTCGCGAAAACAGACGAAGCGCACCAGCTCGAGAGCCGACGACCCGCGAATCCGCTCGCGCACCGTCTCGACGGCGACCCGCGCGGCCGCCGCGAACGGATAACCGTACGCCCCGGTGCTGATCGCCGGAAACGCGACCGAATGGATCCCGTGCTCCGTCGCGAGCCGCAGCGCGCTCGCATAGCAGCCCCGCAGCAGCTCGGCCTCGCCCCGGTCGCCGCCCTCCCACACGGGCCCCACCGTGTGGATCACGTACCGCGCCGCCAGGCGATACCCGCGGGTGATGCGCGACTCGCCCGTCGGGCATCCGCCCAAACCGCGGCACTCCGTCAGGAGCTCCGGGCCCGCGGCCCGATGGATCGCCCCGTCGACGCCCCCGCCGCCGAGCAGCGAGCTGTTGGCGGCGTTGACGATGGCGTCGACCGCCTGAGCGGTAATGTCGCCGATAACCGCTTCGAGCCGCGTCATCTGCGCGAAGCTACCTTCCGCCGCGCCCCCAGCAATCGCATCTTTGGCGCGGCTCCAGGGAGTAAAGCGATGCCGCGTCGGGACCTCATCGAACGAGTGCGGAAGGCGCTGGGGGACCGCTACGAAGTCATCACAGCGGTCGGCCGGGGCGGCAACGCCTCGATTTTCGGGGCGTTCGACAAGGCCGGGAACCGCGTCGCGATCAAGGTGTTGCACCCCGAGCTCACCGTCTCCGTCGCCGCCGACCGGTTCCTCCGTGAAATCCGCTACGCCGGCAAGCTCCATCATCCGCACATCGCCCCACTGCTCGACAGCGGAGAGAGCGATTACCTGCTTTGGCTCGTCATGCCGTACGTGCCGGGAGAGTCGCTGCGCAGCGCGCTGCATCGCGAGCGGCGGCTCGCGCCGGACTTCACCGCCCGGCTGGCATGCGAGATCCTGGAAGCCCTTGGCTACGCCCATGAACAGGGTCTCGTCCATCGCGACATCAAGCCGGATAACATCGTGCTGTCCCCCGACGGCGCCGTCCTCGTGGACTTCGGCATCGCGCGCGCGATCGCGCAGTCAGAAGGCGATCGAGTGACGCGCAGCGGCTTCGTCGTGGGGACCGAAGAATACATGAGCCCGGAGCAGGCCACCGGGGCGGACGACATCGACGGCCGCACCGATCTCTACTCGCTCGGCATCGTCCTGTTCGAGGCCGTGACGGGACGGCCGCCGTTCTCCGGTCCTTCACCCGCGGTCGTGATCGACCTGCAGCAGCATCACGAGCCGCCGGACCTGCACCGCCTGCGCCCTGAGCTCGCGCCGGAATACGCCGCGGCCATCACCCGGGCACTGCGCAAGCGCCCCGCCGACCGCTGGCCCGCCGCCGCGGACATGCGCCAGGCGCTGCTGCCGTTCAGTATCTCGGGCGCATGACGGACCCGCTGTTCGATCAGGTCTCGACCGCCCTGGCGGGGCGCTACGCCCTGGTCCGCGAGCTCGGCCAGGGGGGCATGGGTGCGGTCTTCCTCGGCAAGGATGCGAAGCTGGGCCGGGAAGTCGCGATCAAGGTTCTGCCTCCGACCACACGCGCCTACCTCGGCAGCGAGCGCTTCCAGCGCGAAGTGCAGCTCGTGGCGCGGCTGTCGCACCCGCACATCGTCCCGCTCTTCGAAGCGGACGAGGTCGACGGATTCCTCTACTACGTGATGGAATACGTCGAAGGCGAATCACTGGCGCAGCGTCTCGCGCGCCTGGGACCGATCTCCTTCGATGAAGCGATCCGCATCATCGCCGAGGTCGGCGACGCGCTCCAGTACGCCCACGAGCACGGCATCGTCCACCGCGACGTCAAACCCGCCAACATCCTCTTGTCGGGCGGGCACGCGCGCGTCACCGATTTCGGGATCGCGAAG
>Ga0126383_10000521_pt1 | contig 21538 bp, 23 predicted proteins | sample PanSoiMetPlot_35_FD_96882 | JGI IMG/M metagenome (GOLD analysis project Ga0126383, IMG submission 96882) | Tropical forest soil microbial communities from Panama - MetaG Plot_35 | ecosystem: Environmental > Terrestrial > Soil > Tropical forest > Bulk soil | place: Panama | collected 2016-02-17
AACACGCCGCCCAGTGTCTCAATCCCGAGCGACAGCGGCGTCACGTCGAGCAAGAGCACGTCCTTGACGTCGCCCTGCAGCACGCCGGCCTGGATGGCGGCACCAACCGCGACGACTTCGTCGGGATTGACGCCCTTGTGCGGCTCCTTGCCGAATAGTTGCTTGACGACTTCCTGCACTTTCGGCATCCGCGTCATGCCGCCGACCAGCACCACCTCGTTGATCTCAGCCGCGGAGACGCCGGCGTCCTTGAGCGCCTGCCGGCACGGCTCGATCGTCTTCTGGATGAGATCGTCGACCAGCGCCTCGAACTTGGCGCGCGTCAGCTTCATGGTCAGATGCTTCGGTCCCGCCGCGTCGGCGGTGATAAACGGCAGATTGATTTCAGTCTGCGTCGTCGATGACAGCTCGATCTTGGCTTTCTCGGCGGATTCTTTGAGCCGTTGCAACGCGAGCTTGTCGCGACGTAGATCGATGCCCTGCTCTTTCTGGAATTCGTCAGCGAGATAATTGACCAGCCGCATGTCGAAGTCTTCGCCGCCGAGAAAGGTGTCCCCATTGGTCGACTTCACCTCGAACACGCCGTCGCCGATTTCGAGAATGGAAATGTCGAACGTGCCGCCGCCAAGGTCGTAGACCGCGATGGTGCCCGCCTTGTTCTTGTCGAGACCGTAAGCGAGCGCCGCGGCCGTTGGCTCGTTGATAATGCGCAGGACTTCGAGTCCGGCGATCTTGCCGGCGTCTTTGGTGGCTTGACGCTGCGCGTCATTGAAATAAGCGGGAACGGTGATCACCGCCTGCTCGATCTTGGTGCCGAGATAGGCTTCCGCCGTTTCCTTCATCTTTTGCAGCACAAACGCGGAAATCTGCGAGGGCGAATAGGTCTTGCCTTCAGCCTCCACCCAAGCGTCGCCGTTTGAGGCGCGCACTATCTTGTACGGAACGAGCTTCTTGTCTTTTTCCACCATCGGGTCGTCGTAGCGACGGCCGATCAGGCGCTTCACAGCGAAAATCGTGCGCTCGGGATTGGTGACGGCCTGCCGCTTCGCCGGTTGGCCGACCAGACGCTCGCCCTCGTCCGTGAAAGCGACGATCGACGGCGTCGTGCGCATGCCTTCAGCATTCTCGATAACCTTCGGCGTCTTGCCTTCCATCACGGCGACGCAGGAATTGGTCGTTCCGAGATCGATACCAATGACCTTGGCCATGGTCTTAAATCCTTTTCTTTGCGGCAGGTCGGGCTGGCCCGTCAGGCGCCCTCAAGTCCGACCCCCTGAACTCAACGGATCGTCCCCGGCGGTCCAAAACAGAGCTGCGCGAGGCGATTTCCCTTGGCTCATATAGGTGGGCATCATAGGCCTGCAAGGCAGCACGGCCGGCATTGGCGAGCAACCGCCGCTGCGGCCGCTCGGTGTCCGCTGTAGACGCTGTAGCAAGCTGAAAACAGGCACAGGCGGCCGGCGGGGCGAAGATCGGATGGACCGGCGTTTGAAGGGCCGGATGGCGGAGAGCCGTTGGCACACGAGGTTGGCGCCAAGCGGTAAAAATCCGATGAACCGCCAGGAAGGCGAACGAATGAATCTGCAAATTGGCGTTGGTGGGCTGCGTTTTTATCCGGATTATTTCACCCGCGATGCGCAGGCGGGTGTGCTCGCCGCCATCCGCGGCGTACTAGCGAGCGCGCCGCTGTTCACGCCGCGCATGCCAAAGTCCGGCCGGCCAATGTCCGTCGGCATGTCGAATTGCGGTCCACTTGGCTGGATTTCCGACGAGCGCGGCTATCGCTATCAAAGCCTTCATCCAGATAGCGGCCGGCCCTGGCCTGCCATTCCGGAGCAGCTCTTGCAGTTATGGGACGAGGTTGCGCGCTATCCGCACGCGCCGCAAGCTTGCTTGATCAATTATTACGGCCCCCACGCGAAAATGGGGCTGCATCAGGATCGCGACGAGGTCGAGTTCTCGGCGCCGGTGGTCTCGCTGTCGCTCGGGGATTCCTGCTTATTCCGTGTAGGCGGCGGCAAGCGCGGCGATCCAACCCAATCGTTCCGCCTCAATTCCGGCGATGTGCTCGTCCTTGGTGGCGATGCGCGGCTCGCGTTCCACGGCGTGGATCGCATTTACCCGCAGACCTCCACCTTGCTCGCCGAGGGCGGACGGATCAATGTCACGATGCGGCGTGTAACGCAGCCGCAAGCCCCGGCTTGAACCCTGAGCGGCACATCGCTCAACCGACCAGATCGATAATGCATTCTGCCATCACGCCTCGTTGTCGTTTTTGCCGGCGCAGCACCGCGCCACTAGCAGGCATGGATATTTGGCGTGCTGTGTTGTTCGCGCTTCTGCTCCTGCTGGCTATACGAGAGGCCGCCGCTGCTGATGTGACTTTTCCGGCCGGTTCGCGACTTGGCCTGGTTCCGCCGGCGGGGATGGTGCCGAGCCGCACGTTCCAGGGCTTTCAAGAGCCAGGCTCCAAGGCAACGATCCTGCTGACGACGCTGCCGGCGAATGTCTACGAGCAGTTGGCAAAATCGATGGTGCCAGAGGCGATGAAGAAAGAAGGCATCGAGGTCGAGCGCCGCGAAGCCATCGAACTCCCAGCCGGCAAGGGTTTCGTGCTCAGCGGTCGGCAAACCATCGACAAGGAGCGTTACCGTAAGTGGCTATTGATCGCCTCGGCGGATAATGTGACAGCGCTCGTCAACGTTCAGGTGCCCGAACGAGCCACAAATTATTCGGAGCAAGCCGTGCGTACTGCGCTCGCGACTCTAGCGGTACGCCCGCAAATCCCCGAGGCCGAACAGCTCTCCCTCATTCCATTCAGGATCGGAGAAATGGCGGGCTTTCACATCGAAGACGTCTTGCCCGGTCGCGCCATCATATTGGTCGATCCCGCCAACCAAAATGCGGAAGGCGCCGGCGCAACCGCGAAGGCGCGCATGTTCATCTCGGCGCTTCCCGGCGGACCCGAGGAGGCGGCCGACCGTGATAATTTCGCGCGCGTCGCCTTTGGCCAAATCGTCGGCGTCAAGGACGTGCGGCTGCAAGACGCCGGACCGCTCCGCATTGCCAACCAGCCGGGCTACCAGACTTTGGCGAAGGCCAAGGATGCCGGCACCGGAGCCGATGTCATGGTCGTGCAATGGCTGCGGTTCGGCTCGGGCGGATTCTTGCGGATGATCGGGATTGCGCGCGCAGACGCTTGGCCGGAAATGTTCGGACGGCTGCGGGCGGTGCGCGACAGCGTCGGCACCAATTGATGACTTCGATTTAGGATTTGTCCGCCGGCTCCTTCGCGGCATTGCCGTTGCTTGGCGCGTTTGGCGCCGCTTTCGGTCCGCCTTTTGAAACCGCAACCAGAGCCGGACGCAGCACCCGGTCACCGATCAGGTAGCCGGGCTGCACGACCTGAACCACGTTGCCGGCGGGCACCGTCGCGTCAGGAATTTCGAACATCGCCTGGTGAAGATTTGGATCGAATTTTTCGCCTTGCGGGGTGAACTGCCGCACGCCGTTCTTCTCGAGTGCCTTCAACAGCTCCCGCTCCGTCAATTCGATGCCGTCGATGAGCGCCTGCACGCCGCTCTCCGCGGTGCTTCGCAATTCGGGCGTCACCGCTTCCAGGGCCCGGCGCATGTTGTCCGCCACCACCAGCAGGTCCCGGGCAAATGAGGTGACGCTGTAGAGGCGCGAGTCGGCGATCTCTCGCTCGGTGCGTTTGCGCAGGTTTTCCATTTCGGCGAGCGTGCGCAGCAGCCGATCCTTCATCTCGGCATGCTCGCGCTCGAGCGCCGTGGACGGCACCGCAGCCTGCGCTTCCTCGGATGGCCGAGCCGCGGTTTCCGCGGTCTCTTGGCCATCGTCTTCAACGCGAGCGGTTTGGTCCGTCATTTTTTCCTACCGTTCAAAAATTCGATCCGCGATCGGCGACACGGGGCGCGCCGTTTGTTTCCCCTTTGTTTTGGGTTTACTCGCCCGGTGTGCCGCATATCAGGGCGCAAACCGCAAAAATCAAGCCGAATGTAAGGCTTTCAACCGCCGAGCAGTTTGCTGACGACCTTGGCCGTATAGTCGACCATCGGCACGATGCGGGCGTAGTTGAGCCGGGTCGGACCGATGACGCCGAGAACACCGACGATTTGCCCGGACGCGTTGTGATAGGGCGCAACGATGGTCGAGGAGCCCGATAACGAAAACAGCTTGTTCTCCGAGCCAATAAAGACGCGCACGCCCTCGGCCTGCTCGGCGCGACCAAGCAGATCGATCACCTCGCGCCGCGTTTCGAGATCATCGAACAACAGCCGCACCCGTTCGAGATCGGCAAGCGCCTTGAGATCATCGAGCAAATGCGCTTGACCGCGCACGATTAGCTTGCGCTCTTCGTTCTCGCCTCCCGACCAGCTCGCCAGGCCCTCGGCGACAATCTTTTGCGTGAGCTGATCGAGCTGCGCCTCGCTCTCCTTCAGCGTGCGCTCGAAGTCGGCCTTGACCTCAGGCAAGGTGTGACCGCGCACCCTGGCGTTGATGAAATTGGTGGCCTCCATGAGCGCCGAGATCGGCAAGCCGATTGGAACGTTGAGAACCCGGTTCTCGACTTGCCCGTCCTCGCCGACCAGGATCACCATGGCGCGCTCGGGCTCGAGCCGTACGAATTCGATGTGCTTCAGCCGCGGATTTGACTTGGCGGTGAGCACGACACCGGCGGCGCGGCTCAAGCCTGACAGCAGTCCCGAAGCTTCGGTCAAAACCGCTTCGACTGATTTGGCCTGACCGGAGGCCGCAACTTGCGCTTCGATGGCTCTGCGATCGGCTTCGCCGAGGTCGCCGATCTGCATCAAGGCGTCGACGAAAAAACGCAATCCAATTTCGGTCGGCAAACGACCCGCCGACGTATGAGGAGCGTAAACCAGACCAAGCTGTTCGAGATCGGACATAACATTGCGCACCGAAGCCGGCGACAGGGTCATTGGCAGGATGCGCGACAGATTGCGCGAGCCAACCGGCTCGCCGGTCGCAAGGTAACTCTCGACAATCAGGCGAAAGATTTCGCGTGAACGTTCGTTGAGCTGTGCGAGACCCAGCTGGTTCACGCCGAGCGGCAGTTCGTGGCTGGTCAAAATCTCACTCCGGCACGTTGCTTGAGAGAACGCTGCTTGGGATCATGTATCACTCCGCCGCGGCCATCGCACGTGTCGGCGCTGACGCGCGCAACAGGGCCATCAATTCCCGCACCGAAGCGAAAGCCTCCAGCCGGTTCACCGCGCCAATCTCCTCCTGGATCCGGGCGTCGGCCAGCATGCCGCCGGCATAGAGCCGGAATTTTTGCTCCACCTGGGCGCGCGACAGCGGATTCTCGAACGCGCCGAGCGGATGCTCGCAGTGCGGCCGGATCGTCGTAACGTGCAGGGGTGAACTGCGCCAAGCTCAGAGCGCCGTCAGCGAGCAGTCCTGAAATCGCGCCACGGCACTGGTGAAATTTGACCGTCGGCGTGCCCCAGGCCGCGAAGGTTCCCGCCGCCTGGCTGCCGGCGAGACCAAATGAGCGCGCCATCGTATCGGCATCGAACTTCAGAAGCGAACCGACGGCCGCGGCCGCACCGAACGGGCCGATGATTCCTGGTCCGTGCCAACCGCGCGCGCGAAATGCCGGATAGTCGAGGCCAAGGCCAATGCGGGTCGTCACCTCGCATCCGGCGGCAACCGCAACCAGCAGGTCGCGGCCCGATAAATCATCGCGCTCTGCGATGGCAAGCGCCGGCGGCACAATTTCCGGAGTGACATGCGTCATGGTCGCTCGGTGCACGCCACACATCGTGACCGCGGTAATCAGATAGCCGTTAAACAAGGCGGCGCCCACGAGCGACAGAGGCGCGCCGCCGATCACGCTGGATTCCTGTCCCTGCGCGAGCGCCGATGCCAAAGCCCTGATTTGAACGGTTTCCTCGCCTTGGTAACCGGCAAGCGCGCACGCCAGCGCGTCCAAGATTAGATCCTTGCAGTGCTCACGGCTTCGCTGGGGCAAATCGCCGTAGCGCAGCCGCGCGGCGAAATTGGCTAGTATGCGCGTAGGTTCTCGCGTTCCCTGTTTTGTCATCCTTGTGCTCACGTTGAGGCGGCCGGAGCGTAGCGGTTAACCGGCAAAGCTGGCAAATGGACCAACCTCGATCGGGCCTTGACGCGTGTTGATCCTATCCTGCCCGACTTGATCTCTTGATGCTCCCTTGGCGGGCCATCCGGCACCGATTACAAGGTCAGCTCGGTTCATAGCTTACAACGTGACCCCCGGCGAGGTGCCGGCAAACTTTCGGAGCAATGCATGCGGCCGAGCCGCCGACAGCCCGATGAACTACGTCCCGTTTCGCTCGAACGCGGCGTTGTGAAATATGCGGAAGGCTCGTGCTTCGTGAAATTCGGCGACACCCATGTGCTCGTAACCGCGACCGTCGAAGATCGGTTACCGCCATGGCTCAAAGGCCAGGCGCGTGGCTGGATCACCGCCGAATACGGCATGCTGCCACGCGCTACATTAGAGCGCACGCGGCGCGAGGCGGCGGCCGGCAAGCAAAACGGCCGCACCGTAGAAATCCAGCGCCTGATCGGACGGAGCCTGCGCTCCGTGGTTGATCTCAAGGCGCTTGGTGAACGCCAGATTACAATCGACTGCGATGTCATCCAGGCCGACGGCGGAACGCGCACGGCTTCGATCACCGGCGCGTGGATCGCGCTATATGATTGCCTCGCCTGGATGAAGTCACGCCAGATGACCGAAATGGCCGTTTTACGCGACCATGTCGCGGCGATCTCCTGCGGCGTGTGCTCCGGCGTAGCGGTGCTTGATCTCGATTACGCGGAGGATTCGCAAGCCGATACTGACGCCAATTTCGTGCTCACTGGCTCTGGCGACATCGTCGAGGTCCAAGCAACCGCGGAGAAGATACCTTTCTCCGAAACACAATTTTCGGCTTTGCTGGCATTGGCGCGCAAAGGCGTCGCCAAGCTCGTCAATTTGCAGAAAATGGCGGTGATGTGAGGCCGGAGGTCAGAGACCAGATGTCAGAGGACGGAAAAACCGGTTCGTGCGCATTCTCGCCGCCCGTTGAGATCCGACTTCCGACATCTGGTGTCCGTCATCCGACCTCTGACATCCGTCGGCTGACATCCGATCGTTTGGTGATCGCGACCCACAATCTAGGCAAGTTCGCCGAAATGCGCGAACTGCTTGCGCCTTACGGCGTAGCCGCCATATCGGCCGGTGAACTTGCTTTGCCCGAACCCGACGAAAATGGAATGACGTTTATTGAAAATGCACGCATTAAGGCGGCAGCGGCTGCGAATGCAGCGAAGTTGCCCGCGCTTGCCGATGATTCAGGACTTGCTGTCGAGGCGCTCGACGGCGCGCCCGGCATTCACTCGGCGCGCTGGGCCGGCCCGGACCGCGACTTTCGCCGCGCCATGGCAACGATCGAGCACGAATTGCGGCAGCGCGGCGCGGCGACGGCAGAACGTTGCTGCGCGCATTTTGTCTCCGCACTGTGCCTGGCCTGGCCGGATGGGCACACGGAACAATTCGAAGCGCGCGTCGCCGGCACGCTGGTATGGCCGCCGCGCGGCGACCGCGGCTTCGGTTATGATCCGATGTTTTTGCCCGACGGCCAGCAACGCACTTTCGGCGAAATGTCGAGCGAGGAGAAACACGGACTGCCGCCGCGCGGCAAAGGCCTATCGCATCGCGCCCGTGCGTTCTTAAAACTTGCCGAGGCTTGTCTTGAGCGGCGCTGACAAATCCATTTCCGCGGTACGGATCGGCGGGCCCGATGCTGGATCGGCATTCGGGGTCTATATCCATTGGCCATTTTGCTTGTCGAAATGTCCCTATTGCGACTTCAATAGTCACGTCCGCCGCGAACAGATCGACGAGGCGCGCTGGGTTCGCGCCTTTAGCGCCGAGATTGCCAGTACCGCGGCGCGCATAGCCGGGCGCGTAGTATCGACAATTTTTTTCGGCGGCGGCACGCCATCACTGATGCAGCCAAAGACCGTCGCCGCGGTCATCGACGCGATCGCCGGTGGTTGGCCAATAGCCGCCGATGCCGAGATCACGCTCGAGGCCAATCCGACCAGCGTCGAGGCGGAGCGTTTTCGCGGCTATCGCGCCGCCGGCGTCAATCGCGTTTCACTCGGCGTGCAGGCGCTCGACGATCGCGCGCTGGCGGCGCTCGGGCGTACCCATTCGACGCGCGAAGCGTTGGACGCAGTCGAAGTCGCACGCGCGGTTTTCGACCACTATTCCTTCGATCTTATTTATGGACGGCCGGAACAAACACCCGAGCAATGGTCGCGCGAGCTGCGCGCGGCTTTGCCCGAAGCCGGCGAGCATGTTTCGCTCTATCAGCTCACGATCGAGCCCGAGACGCCGTTCGCGGCGCTTCACGCCGCCGGCAAGCTGCGGCCGCCCGACGAGGACACCGCGCGCATCCTCTACGATGTGACGCAGGAGATCTGCGGTGCGCATGGCTTGCCGGCCTATGAGATTTCAAATTACGCGCGGCCCGGCGGCGAATGCCGGCACAATCTGATCTACTGGCGCGCACATGAATATGCCGGCATCGGGCCGGGCGCCCATGGTCGGCTTGATATCGCCGGCGATCGCCATGCCACCGCCACCGAGAAGCGCCCGGAAAACTGGCTCGCGCGGGTCGAGAGGGACGGCCATGGCCTGGTCGCCGATGAGGTCCTGACCTCCGCCGAAACCGCTGATGAGTTCCTGTTGATGGGGCTTCGCCTTGCCGAAGGCATCGACACCAAGCGTTACACGGAAATTGCCGGCCGCCCGCTCGAGCCGGATCGCATCGCCTTATTGCGTGAGCACGGCTTGATTGAAACGACTGCCGCCGGACGGATGCGCGTCACGCAGTCGGGCTTCCCGCTTCTCGATTCGGTAATCGCCGATCTCGCGGCGTGAATCGCAGTTGTACCAAGGGAGCTGCCGCACAACGAGCCGAGCAGTGGAGCCGAAAGAGATGGTCCGAGCATTCACAAAGCTGGCATTTTCGCGTGCGGTCAAAGCGGCGCAGTCGCACTATGGCGCGCGCGAGCATGGCGAACGGCTCGAACATAAGGAACCGGCGCGCGAGCGACTAAACGACGATCTCGCTGCCTTCATCGCCGCCGCCGACAGTTTCTTCATTGCTACGACCAGCCGGAACGGCTGGCCTTATATGCAGCATCGCGGCGGGCCGGCGGGGTTTCTAAAGGTACTCGATGATCGCGCGCTTGCCTTCGCCGATTACGCCGGCAATATGCAATACATCACGGTCGGTAATCTTGCGGAAAACGATCGCGTTCTTTTGTTTCTGATCGGTTACGAACGCGGCCGGCGTCTGAAAATTTGGGGGCGTGCAACGGTCATCGATGATGGTCCGGCACTGTTTAAGCGCGTGCGCGATCCGGATTACCCCGGCAAAGTCGAGCGAGTCATTCGGATCATGGTGGAGGCTTGGGACCTCAATTGCCGACAGCATTTTCCCAAGCTCGTCCGGGCGCAAGGCGCGCAAGCGCAGCCCCATAGCCCCACTTGCGCCGAACAATAAAACGCGCGGCGAGCCGCCGAGCTAGGTCGCCGATCCGCCGCCAAAGCTGCGCAATGGCGGCGCAGCGATCTGCGCGCCGGAACTGGTCACCCGGAGCACCGCCAGCCCGCGCTCGTTGGTGCCGTCGGGGCGGAAGCGAAACAGACCGTCGATCCCGGTGAAGCCTGAAGGGCTGGTCAGGGCCTGCTGGGAAAATCGCTGCGGGCCTTGGGTTTTCACCAAAGCGGCAATCAGTGCGACGGCGTCATAAGCCAAAGTCGCGGTGCGTACCGGATCCTGGTTGTAGCGGCTGCGATAGCGGGCGGAGAAATTTCGATAGCCGACGCCGTCCGGCGCCGCATAACAGCCGCCATCAAGCCCGGGAGCGGCATAGACGCGCGGGTCATCCCAGAGGCCGGTGCCGAGCAGTTGAAGCCGTTTGAGGTTGACGCCGTCTGCGACCAGCGCCTGCGCAACATCAGGCACCGCATCGCCACCATCGGGAATGAACAGCGCGTCGGCCCGCGCCGAAGCTTGACCGACGCTGCGAACCGGATTCGCCATCGCGGCTCTGTCATGCGGATAACGTTCGAGCGCAACGATCTGACCGCCGCCGCGCCGTGTCACCGCCTGCTTGAATGCGGCCTCGACCACAGTGCCATAGGGATTGTCGGGGATGAGCGCGGCGAACGAGTGCTTCCCTGTCGAAGCTGCATATTGCACGATGCGATCGACGTCGGTTTCCGGGAGGAAACTCAGCAAATAAACGCCGTTCGAGGCGACATTGGCGTCGGTCGAAAACGCGATCACCGGGACATTGCGGGCACGCGCCACTTGGCCAACGAAGCCAACCGATTGCGCGAACAACGGCCCGAGGATGATCTCCGCGCCTTCATCGATCGCCTGCTGCGCGCCGACGCGCGCGGCTTCGGCGGTGCCGCCGTCGTCCTTGACCAGGAGCTGAATGTTCGGATTGTTGAACTCGGCAACCGCCATCTCCGCGGCATTGCGCATCGCTTGACCGGCGACCCCGGCATTGCCGGCAGCAGAGAGCGGCAAAATGAGTCCGGCTTTGACCTGGCCGGTGCCAATGGCCGCGGCCGGCGGCGTCTGTGATGACTGCGGCGGTGGCGTGGAGGATAGATATTGCGACGTTTGCGAACAGGCGGCTAGAAACGCACCGGTCGTGCCAAGCAGGCTGGCAACCGCGCGGCGCCGCGTTGGCCAACCCGCCGAGCCCTGAACCTCCAACTGCGCGGACACGGCAGTTCTCCCCACGGCGGCCCGAAGCGCCGTTAACAGCTCCTTAACCATACGGCACTGCCAATCCGACATATTGGCGGCGAATGGTTAACCAAGCGAGAAAAAAAGAGAATTTGGCGCCGCCGCGACCCGTCCTGTGAGCGATAGGAAACCGGGGCTAGAGTGGCCGCAATGAGCATGACCGCACGCCATCGATCGCGCCAACACGGCCAGCAAGTGCATCATCAGACCGGCCGCGATGATGGCCTGGTGCGCTCCTTTATGATCGCCGACCAGCCGATCCAGGGTTCGCGGCTGGCACCGGGCCTGTATTTGGTCGCAACCCCGATCGGCAATCTCGGCGACATCACGCTGCGCGCGCTGCAAGCGCTGGCTGGCGCGGACTTGATCGCCTGCGAGGATACTCGCGTCACGCGCAAGTTGCTGGACCGTTACGCCATCACAGCGCCGCTCACGCCTTATCACGATCACAACGCGACAAAGGCGCGACCGGGATTGCTGCGCCGCCTCGCCGAGGGCGCGGCCGTCGCGTTGGTTTCGGATGCCGGCACGCCGCTGATTTCCGATCCGGGCTTCAAACTGGTTCGCGCCGCGCAAGATGCCGGCCATCTCGTCACCGCCCTGCCCGGCCCCTCAGCGGTCCTGACCGCATTGAACGTGGCCGGGCTGCCAACCGATCAGTTTTTTTTCGCGGGCTTTTTGCCGCCCAAACCAGCAGCCCGCCGTGCGCGCATTGCCGAACTTGCTCCAATTCCGGCAACCCTCGTGCTGTTCGAAAGCGGGCCGCGCAGCGCCGCGACTTTGGCCGATCTGGCCACCGGCCTCGGCGCCAACCGCGAGGCCGCCTTGTGCCGCGAATTGACCAAGCTCCATGAGGAGATCAGGCGCGGCGAACTGGCGAGTCTGGCAGAAGCGTGCGCCAGCGACGAACCGCGCGGCGAGATCGTCGTCGTGATCGCCCCACCAGAAGCGCCGGCGCAGATGGGCGTCGGCGAAAGCGAGCGCTTGCTTCGCGATGCGCTGGAGCGCCTGTCGTTGAAGGACGCGGTCGCCGAGGTCGCTCAGCTTACCGGAAGGCGGCGCCGTGAAATTTATCAGATCGCGCTGGCGCTGCAGAAAAGCCTCAAAAAGGATGCCAAACATGGCGCGCCGCGCTGAGCCGCTTCAGCCATCCAAACCGCCGCCGCGGCCGGAACGGCTCGCCGCTTTTCATCGCGGCCTGTCGGCGGAAAGCCGCGCGGCGCTATTGCTGATCGCCAAGGCCTACCGCATCCTGGCGCGGCGCTGGAAAACGCCATTCGGCGAAATCGACATCGTCGCCAGGCGTCGCGGCGTCCTGGTGTTCGTTGAAGTCAAAGCCCGCGACAGCATTGATGAGGCTGTGGAAGCGGTGACCGACCGCACCAAGCGGCGGGTGATTGGCGCGGCCGAACTGTGGCTCGCGCGCCATCCTCAACATGCCAACGGCAATATCCGTTTCGACGTTATCGTGGTCACACCCGGCAAAATGCCGCGCCAAATCATCAGTGCTTTCACCGCAGAGGTCGCATGAGCGGATCGGCGTCTCGAACTTTGCGCAGAACGGCCTTTGACGCGATAGACTGCCGCGGTCGAGAAGAGATCCAACAATTGCGAAACGGATCAGCACAATGCCCTTAAACATCGCCGTGCAAATGGATCCTATCGAGCGGATCAACATTAGCGGCGATTCCACTTTTGCCCTGCTTTTGGAAGCGCAGGTGCGCGGCCATTCGCTGTTTTATTACACGCCGGATAAGCTGGTGATGCGCGACGGCAATGTTTCCGCGAGCGTCCAACCGCTCGCCGTGCGGGACAAAGCCGGCGACCATTACACGCTCGGTGAGGCGCGCGCGGTCGAGCTGACTTCGTTCGATGTCGTGCTGCTGCGCCAAGACCCGCCGTTCGATCTCGCCTACATCACCTCGACGCATTTGCTCGAGCGGATCCAACCGAAAACGCTGGTGATCAATGACCCGGCCCAGGTGCGTAACGCGCCCGAAAAGGTCTTCGTCACCGAATTTCCCGATCTGATGCCGCCGACGCTGGTGACGCGTGATCTCGCCGCGATCAAGAAATTTCGCGCCGAGCACGGTGATATCGTGATGAAGCCGCTGTACGGCAAAGGCGGCGAGGCCGTGTTCCGGCTTGCCCGCAAGGACCTCAATTTCGGTTCGCTTTATGATCTGTTCGCGGTCACGTTCCGCGAGCCTTGGGTGGTGCAGAAATTCCTGCCGGCGGTGAAGGACGGCGACAAGCGCATCATTCTGGTCGACGGCGAGTTCGCCGGCGCCGTCAACCGCGTGCCCGCGGCTGATGATCTGCGCTCGAACATGGTGCGCGGCGGCGTGCCGAAAGCGACCGATCTTTCCGCCCGCGAGCGGGAAATCTGCGCCCGGCTCGGGCCGGCGCTGCGGCAGCGGCGGCTCCTTTTCGTCGGCATCGACGTGATCGGCGGCTTCCTTACCGAGATCAACGTCACCTCGCCAACCGGCATCCGCGCGGTGAAGAATTTCGGCGGGCCCGACATCGCCGCGCTGATCTGGGACAAGATCGAAGCGGAAGGCCGCCGCGCCTGATTGGGGAACCGTGTTCCCGAATTGTTCTTGACGCCCATATCCTACCGTTATGGTTGCGCTGGCCTGACGCAAATCGCCCATAGGGCGATCTGCGGGGAAAGATTTGCCCAAAAGCTGGGTTTTAGCCGAGATGGTCCAGCGCGTCGCCACGGTTGCGTTCGAGGGCATCGAGGTGCGCCCGGTCGACGTGCAGGTGCAGGTTGCGCCAGGGATGCCCGCTTTTGCCATCGTAGACTTCTGGCGGAGGCTCTGTCCTATCGCGCGCTCGCCGACGAGGTCCGGCGCGCAGCCTAAGCGACGATGCGGCTGGCCAAATGTCCGATCGCGATGATGGCCGCTTTCGCCGCTCAGTCGATCATCCCGACCCATTGCCGTGGATCGAGCCGCGCATGCCGATCGCGGACAAAAATTCCTGCCGCGTCTCGGCGCGATCGCGAAATACGCCAAGCATGCGGCTCGTCACCATGGTGACGCCGGGCTTGTGTATGCCGCGCGTGGTCATGCATTGATGGGTCGCTTCGGTGACCACTGCGACGCCGTGCGGCTTGAGCACGGCATCGAGGCACGACGCGATCTCGGCGGTCATCTTCTCCTGGATCTGCAAGCGGCGCGCATAGACTTCGACCAGCCGCGCCAGCTTGGAAATGCCGACCACGCGGTTGCGCGGCAAATAGCCGATGTGCACGCGGCCGATGATCGGCGCCAAGTGATGCTCGCAGTGCGATTCGAAGCGGATATCGCGCAGCACCACGACTTCGTCATAGCCGCCGGTTTCCTCGAAGGTGCGCTTGAGATAGTCGCGCGGATTGTCCTTGTACCCGGCGAACCATTCCTCGTAGGCGCGCACCACGCGCGCCGGGGTGGCGATGAGCCCCTCGCGCTCCGGATCGTCGCCGGCCCAGCGGATCAGCGTGCGCACCGCTTCTTCGGCCTCGCCGCGGGATGGTCGCCGGGTTGTCGCGGCCGACTTGCCGCGTCCGATTTTGTTATTGACAGCTTTGTCCATGAATCTTTCTCCGGCCGGGCATTCGTCAATGAAAACTGTTGTCGATCGTCATCGCGATAATTCGTTACAATTTGCGCAACGCCACTTCCTCGACCCGGTGGTTTTCGCTTTTCTTCAGGATCAGATCGGCGCGCGGCCGGGTGGGCAGGATGTTTTCGCGCAAATTGACGAGATTGATGCGGTTCCAGATGTCGGTTGCGGTTTCGGTCGCCTCGCGATCAGAAAGCCGTGCGTAACGGTGGAAATAGGATTTCGGATCGGCGAAAGTAGTGCCGCGAAGCGTTAGAAATCGGCTGACATACCAGGACAGCAGCACATCCTCGTCGGCGTCGATATAGACCGAGAAATCGAAAAAGTCGGACACGAACGGAACGGCTTTACCATCCTTGGGCAAGCGCCCGGTTTGCAACACGTTCAGTCCTTCGACGATCAGGATGTCGGGACGATCGATCTCGATCCATACATTGGGGACAACATCGTAGACGAGATGCGAATAGACCGGCGCATGCACCGGCCGTCGCCCAGCTTTGATGTCAGAGAGAAAGCGCAGCAGAGCGGGAAGATCGTAGCTTTCCGGGAATCCCTTTTTGTCCATCAACCCTTCGCGCTCGAGCACCGCATTTGGGAAAAGAAATCCGTCGGTGGTCAGGAGATCGACCTTGGGGACGTTGGGCCAGCGCGCCAGTAAGGCTTGCAAGACGCGTGCGGTCGTGGACTTGCCGACCGCGACCGAACCGCCGACGCCAATGATGTAAGGCATCTTCGCGTCCTTGGTGCCGAGAAACGCTTGCTGGGCCCCGAACAGCCTTTGCATCGCCGCGACATAGAACGAGAGCAGCCGCGACAGCGGCAGATAAATCTCTTCCACTTCCGACATATCGAGCCGGTCGTGCATAGACCGCAGCCGTGCCACTTCGGCGGAGGCGAGCGTCATCGGGGTGTCTTCACGGCGAATCGCCCACTCCGCGCGCGAGAACAGGCGGTAAGGCGAGACGTCTTGTGTGGTGCGCTGCTCCATCAGATGCCCTTAGCCGCTCGTCTCAGTCTTTTTGCGCGCTGCCTTTTCCTCGAGCCCCGATTGACGACTGCGAGCGCCAAGTTCGGCCTCGACCTCGTCAAGCGAAATGCCGCGCGCGTGCAGCAGCACAAGCAGGTGATAAAGCACGTCGGCGGCCTCGCGGACCAGGCCCTGCCGGTCTTCGGCGACGGCGGCAATTGTCGCCTCGACGGCCTCTTCGCCGAACTTTTTTGCGCAATGATCAATGCCGCGATCGAGCAGCTTGCGGGTATAGGAAACCTCGGCGCCTTCGCTGGCGCGCGCCTGTACGCGCCGTTCCAGATCGCGGATGGTAAAACTCGGCATCGGCAAGTCCTTCCGTCCGGGTTCCATATCATCTCCCCCGGCAGGTCGGGAGAGGTAGATTACGGATCGAGCCGCACCGGAAGACCCGCTTGGGCCATATAATCCTTGGCTTGCCGTACGGAATACTCGCCAAAGTGAAAGATCGACGCCGCCAGAACCGCGGCGGCGTGGCCGTCGCGGATACCTTCCACCAGGTGATCAAGGTTACCAACCCCGCCGGAGGCGATCACCGGCACCGAGACTGCATCGGCAATGGCCCGGGTCAGCGCGATGTCGAAGCCCTGGCGCGTGCCGTCGCGGTCCATCGAGGTCAGCAAAATCTCGCCGGCGCCGAGCGCCACCACCTCGCGGGCATAACCGAGCGCATCGATCCCGGTCGGATGGCGCCCGCCATGGGTAAAGATCTCCCAGCGCGCCGGTTCGCCAGGCTGTGATACTTGCTTGGCATCGATCGCCACCACGATGCACTGATCGCCAAACTTTTCGGCGGCTTCTTTGACAAAGCCCCGGCGCGCCACGGCAGCAGTATTGATCGATACTTTGTCGGCGCCGGAAGTGAGGAGCGCGCGAATATCCTCGATGCTGCGCACGCCGCCGCCGACCGTGAGCGGCATAAAGCAGGCTTCGGCGGTGCGTCGCACCACTTCGAGCATGATGCCGCGATTCTCATGGCTCGCGGTAATGTCCAAAAACGTGAGCTCATCGGCGCCCGCCTCGTCATAGGCGATCGCCGCCGCGACCGGGTCGCCGGCATCGCGCAGATTGACGAAATTGACCCCTTTGACGACTCGGCCGCCTTTGACGTCGAGACAGGGAATAACGCGGACCTTGAACATTTACGTGTTCGCTCGCGCTTGGCGCAGGAGCGCAAGCGCCGCTGCCGCGTCGAGCCGACCGTCATAAAGGGCGCGGCCGGCAATTGCGCCCTCAAGCTTGTGCGCGCGCGGCTCGAGCAGCGCCCGCACATCGGCGAGTGAAGCCAAACCGCCGGAGGCGATCACCGGCAGCGAAGTCTTGTCGGCAAGCGCAATCGTTGCATCGAGATTGAGCCCTTCCAGCATGCCGTCGCGATTCACGTCGGTGTAGACGATGGCAGCAACACCGACGTCTTCGAAGCGCCGGGCGGCATCGAGCACGGACAGCGTCGACGTTTTCGACCAGCCTTCGACCGCAATCTTGCCGTCACGCGCGTCGAGTCCTACGGCGACCCGGCCGGGATGAGCGCGGGCGGCAGCTTTGACGAGCGCCGGATCGCGCACGGCCGCGGTGCCGACGATCACGCGCGCGATTCCTTTATCCAGCCAAGCGTCGATGGTAGCGCGATCGCGGATGCCGCCGCCGAGCTGGGCCGGAATCTTGACTGCCGCGAGAATTCGCTCCACCGCCGCGGCGTTGACCGGCTTGCCCGCGAACGCGCCGTCGAGATCGACCAGGTGCAGATAGGCGAAGCCCTGCGCGGCGAAGGCGCGCGCCTGTGCAGCCGGATCGCGGCTGAATACTGTGGCGCGCGCCATATTGCCTTGCCGCAGACGCACTGCCTCGCCGTTCTTCAGATCAATCGCCGGAAATAGAATCACGGCTTCCACTTCAAGAAATTCGCAATCAGCGCCAGACCCAGCTTTTGGCTCTTCTCGGGATGAAATTGCGTGCCGACGATATTGTCTCGCCCGACGATCGCGGTGAGGGTTCCGCCGTAATCGGCGGCCGCCACCAGATCCTGGCGTTGCGCCGGATTGAGCGCGAACGAGTGCACGAAATAGGCGTGCCGGCCTTGCGGCCCGAGCTTCAAGCCTTCGATCAGAGGATGGCGGCGCAAGACATTGAGCGTGTTCCAGCCCATATGCGGGATTTTTAGCGTCGCGTCGCGCGGGGTGATGCGATCGACTTCGCCGCCGATCCAACCCAGCCCCTCGACCACTTCATATTCGCGCCCGCGCTCGGCCAACAGCTGCATGCCTACGCAGATGCCAAAAAACGGGCGGCCCTTGCCGCGCACCGCTTGCTCGAGCGCGTCCACCATGCCGGACACCGCATCGAGTCCGCGGCGGCAGTCGGCGAAAGCCCCTACTCCGGGCAAAACAACGCGATCGGCGGCCGCGACGATCTCTGGATCACGCGTCACCGTGATCGGCTGATCCAATCCAGCCTCATGGGCCGCTCGTTCAAAGGCCTTGGCCGCGGAATGCAGATTGCCCGAGCCATAATCAACGATAGCGACGCTCACCGGTGCGCCCCCGGTTCAGGAAATAATCCGATCACGCTGGATGGTGCGGGGGGTGGCGCGGCGGGCGCACCTGAACCCGAAGCGGGAGCGCCGGTTGGCGATGGCCGTCGAGGCGCAGGCGCCTGCCGGATCCAGGCATCGAAAAAGCGCCGTTCTGCATCTTCGAGATCGTCACCGGTGACCACGCCGATGTTGCGCCAATGGCGGCGCGCCAGCTTGAAGCGCCGCAGCGTACCGGCCTCAAGTCCGGCAAGCAGCGAGATCAGCAGGCCGGCGCAAACCAGCGCAAACAGTGAAGCGCCGAGTGCGCGCAAGCCGACGTCGACCGCCGCCGACACCAGAAGATAAATCGCCAGCGCCAGCCATAGGCGGTGACGCAGCATCCAGAACGGCGTGAGCAGGAAAGCCCACCACGAGAAGCCGTCGCGGACAAAAACAAAGCGATGGGGTTCGGCCGCGGCGGCGCCGGAGTCGAGCGGCGGTTGATGGACGGTGTAGATGGACATTGGCCGATCTTTCAGCGTTAGCGTGCTGGAGCATCCCTGAAACTCTGGTTTCGGGGATCAAAGTTTAGTTGCCGAGCTTGCCCTTGGTCGACGGGACCTCGCCGGGCGCCCGCGAATCAACCGCAACGGCGGCGCGCAACGCGCGGGCCAGCCCCTTAAAACAGGATTCGGCGATATGATGATCGTTGCCGCCGTAAAGCGTGGCGACATGCAGCGTCACGCCCGCATTCATGGCGAAAGCGCGAAACCATTCTTCGACCAATTCGGTATCGAAGGGGCCGACTTTGGCCCGAATGAATTCGACGTTGAACACCAGAAACGGCCGGCCGGAAATATCGAGAGCAACGCGCGTGAGCGCTTCGTCCATCGGCACGTGCACGTCGGCATAGCGCGTGATGCCTTTCATCTCGCCAAGCGCCTGTTTCAGCGCCTGGCCGAGCGCGATGCCGACGTCCTCCGTGGTGTGGTGCTGATCGATGTGCAGATCGCCCCTGGCTTTGACGCGGATGTCGATCCGCGAATGCCGGGCCAACAGATCGAGCATGTGGTCGAGAAAGCCGATGCCAGTTTCGATCGAAGACGCGCCCGTGCCGTCGAGATCAACGGCGACCTCGACGTCGGTTTCCTTCGTCTTGCGCGCCACCGCGCCTTTGCGCATTTCGCTCTCCGATCGCTGTCTCGGGCTCAATGGTGCCTTTGCGCGGGCCTTTTATCAGGGCCGATCCGAACTCGCCACTGGCGTCATCGCGCATTTGCATTGGCAGCGGCCAGCTCTTAAATCATGGCTTAAGCAAACGTTTTCCAGCCTGGTTAGTTGAAGTTGGCCGTCGAATCCGATTTATCGTCCATCCAGCGCATGTCCTCGATAGAAGCGGGCCATTCCGGCCTCTGGCACGGCACCACCATTCTGACGGTCCGCAAGGGCGGACTGGTTGCGATCGGCGGCGATGGACAGGTCTCGATCGGCCAGACCATCATCAAGGCGAACGCAAAGAAAGTGCGTCGGCTCGGCGGCGGAGCCGTCATCGGCGGCTTTGCCGGCGCCACCGCCGATGCATTCACGCTGTTCGAGCGGCTCGAATCCAAGCTTGAACAGTATCCCGGGCAGCTGACGCGCGCCGCCGTCGAGCTCGCCAAGGATTGGCGCACCGACCGCTTTCTCCGCCGGCTCGAAGCCATGATGATCGTCGCCGATAAGGACGTGTCGCTTGTGCTCACCGGCACCGGCGACGTGCTTGAGCCAGAGGCCGGCGTCGTCGGCATAGGCTCCGGCGGCAATTATGCGCTCGCCGCGGCGCGAGCACTGCTCGAGGGGCCGCTTGATGCGGAAGCAATCGTGCGCCGCGCGCTCGATATTGCCGCCGAAATCTGCGTCTACACCAATCGCAATGTGACCGTAGAGACTTTGCAGGCGTGACCGATTTTTCTCCCCGCGAAATCGTCTCCGAGCTCGACCGTTTCATCATCGGACAGGGCGACGCCAAGCGCGCCGTCGCAATCGCGCTGCGCAATCGATGGCGCCGGCTACAGCTCGACGAACGGTTGCGCGAAGAAGTTTTGCCAAAAAATATCCTGATGATCGGCCCGACCGGCGTCGGCAAGACCGAAATCTCGCGCCGACTCGCCAAGCTCGCTGGCGCCCCGTTCCTCAAAGTTGAAGCGACCAAGTTCACCGAGGTTGGCTATGTCGGCCGTGACGTCGAGCAGATCGTGCGCGACCTAGTCGAGGTCGCCATCATGCTCATGCGCGAAAAACGGCGCAAAGACGTGCAAGCTCGCGCGCAGCAAGCAGCCGAAAATCGCGTGCTCGACGCATTGGTCGGAGCGAATGCGAGCGCTTCGACCAAAGAAACATTTCGCAAGAAGCTGCGCGCCGGCGAGCTCAATGACAAAGAAATCGAGATCGAGGTGCAGACCGGCGGCGGCGGTTTGCCGTTGTTCGATATTCCAGGCATGCCGGGCGCGCAGATGGGCGCGATTTCGATCGGCGATATTTTCGGCAAGCTCGGCGGTGGTCGGACCAAGACCCGCCGCGTCACGGTGGCGGAGTCCTACGACATTCTAGTCAACGAGGAATCCGACAAACTGCTCGATACCGACCAATTGACTCAGGAGGCGATCAAAGTCGTCGAAAACAACGGCATCGTTTTCCTCGACGAGATCGACAAAATCTGCGCGCGCGAAGGCCGGATCGGCGCCGACGTATCACGCGAAGGCGTGCAACGTGACCTCTTGCCTCTGATCGAGGGTACCACCGTTGCCACCAAACATGGCTCGGTGAAGACCGACCATATTCTGTTTATCGCCTCGGGCGCCTTCCACATTTCCAAGCCGTCCGATCTACTGCCGGAACTACAGGGGCGCCTTCCGATCCGAGTCGAGCTCAAGCCGCTCACCCGCGATGATTTCCGCCGCATCCTGACCGAACCGGAAGCTTCGCTGATTAAACAATACGTGGCGCTGATGGCGACCGAAGGCGTCAATCTGGAATTTTCCGAGGATGCGATCGACGCGGTCGCCGATGTGGCAGTGGCGGTCAACTCAGCCGTCGAGAATATCGGCGCGCGCCGCTTGCAGACGGTGATGGAGCGCGTGCTTGACGATGTTTCGTTCGGCGCGCCCGACCGCGCCGGGGAAACAGTCAAGATCGACGCGGCCTACGTGAATAAGCACGTGGGAGACCTCGCTAAAAATGCCGATCTCAGCCGATATATCTTGTGAGGGGCTGCACGGCGGTGCCGCCGGCAGCTGCGCGTTCAGCGCTGGAAGGCCGGCTGGCGCTGCTGCTCGCGGTTTATTTGGCGAATCATGGCCATCCATTGCTCGACCTGAGCCAGCATGTGCAGGTCGGCGGCGGCAGCGTGCAATGAATTGCGCGCCGAAACTGGCGCGGGGTTAACCGTCTTAACGATACTCTCGGTAACGATACTCTCGGTAACGTGCTTGAGCGGCAGAGTTTCGCCGACGAGTTTGAGGGATTCGTGCGTTTTTTCGGACTTTCTCGCTATTAACG
>Ga0126383_10000522_pt1 | contig 21537 bp, 20 predicted proteins | sample PanSoiMetPlot_35_FD_96882 | JGI IMG/M metagenome (GOLD analysis project Ga0126383, IMG submission 96882) | Tropical forest soil microbial communities from Panama - MetaG Plot_35 | ecosystem: Environmental > Terrestrial > Soil > Tropical forest > Bulk soil | place: Panama | collected 2016-02-17
TCCCTATCGCGTCTGGCTCAGCGAAATCATGCTGCAGCAGACGACCGTAACGACTGTCGGACCATATTTCGACCGTTTCGTGGCACGCTGGCCCAACGTTTCGGCGGTCGCCGCGGCATCTCTCGACGAAGTCCTGCAACTCTGGCAGGGCCTCGGTTATTACGCGCGCGCTCGCAACCTGCATGCATGCGCGCGCGCCGTCGTCGCTCGCCATGGCGGCGAGTTTCCCGAGGACCCGGCGGCGCTGCGCAAGTTGCCCGGGATCGGCTCCTACAGCGCGGCTGCGATTGCGGCCATTGCCTTCGATCGGCAGACGGCCGCCATCGACGGCAATGTCGAAAGGGTTCTCGCCCGGCTTTATGCCGTTCACGAATCCTTGCCTGCCGCAAAGCCGCACCTCAGAGCACTCGCCGCCGCGCTGGTGCCGGCGCAACGAGCAGGCGATTTCGCGCAAGCCTTGATGGATCTCGGCGCCACGATTTGCACCGTACGGCGGCCGCGTTGCGTCCTATGTCCGTGGCGCGCCTGCTGCGCCGCGGCCGCAGCGGGCCTGGCCGCAACGCTGCCGGCGCAGGCTGAGAAACCAGGGCGGCCAATGCGATACGGCGTGGCGTTCTGGCTCACTCGCGGCGACGGAGCGGTACTGCTGCGTCGGCGCCCGGACAAGGGCTTGCTCGGGGGCATGACCGAGATCCCGTCGACGCCATGGCGCAGCGAACCATGGGCGCTCGGCGAGGCGATCGAGATTGCGCCGGCAGCGGTGGACTGGGAGCCGCTTCCCGGCACGGTCCGCCACGGATTTACGCATTTTCGCCTGGAGCTCGCGATCATGGCGGGACGAGGAGAGACGGAGGGGCTGTGGAGTCGAATCGATCGGCTCAGCGAGCACGCCTTGCCGACGCTGATGAAAAAGGTCGCGCGCCACGCCGTCTCGGCGTTCGCCGCGACCTAAAGCGTCGGGGCCACCGGCGAACCCGGCTCGGCGAAGAGTGGTAATTCGATGTCGCCGGCGATCGCCAGTCGGACCGGCGCAAACGAGCGCCGGTGGTGAGGGGTCACCCCGAATCGGCGAATCGCCTCGCCATGCTCGGGCGTCGCATAGCCGACATTGGAGCTCCATCCATAAGCCGGGTAGCGCGGCGCGAGACCGCGCATGATGCGATCGCGGGTCACCTTCGCGACAACGGAGGCGGCGGCGATCGAAAAGCTGAGGGCATCTCCGTCGATGACCGTTTTCACGGGACAATCAACCGGCGGAGCGATGTTGCCGTCGACGAGCGCGATGTCCGGGCGGACGCCGAGAACAGTGACGGCGCGCGCCATCGCCAGTAGTGCGGCGCGCAGAATGTTGATGCGGTCGATTTCGCCCACGCTCGCCGCGGCGACCCCGATATGCGCAGTCCCGCGAGCCGCGCATCGCTGAAGCGAGCCGTAACAAGCCTCGCGTTGCTCTATCGTCAGCACCTTCGAATCGTCGAGGCCATCGCGCAGCGATTTCGGGAAGCGACGAAGATCAAGGATCACCGCAGCGGCAACTACCGGTCCGGCAAGCGGCCCGCGACCCGCTTCGTCGATGCCGCAAACCAGTCCCGTGCAGCGCCGTTCGATCGTGAAATCCGGCATCGCCCTCTCCCCGCCGGGCTTGTGCCACAAGGGTGCCGGCCCGGCAAGGGGAGCTCGGCTTGCAGCTGGCGCCGGGCGAGGAGAGCGCTATCTTCCTTGCATGCGGAGATTTGGCTTTGTCGTCGTTCTCATCACAGCAGGAGCGGCCCTTCTCGTCCCTCGTCCCTCGGCTGCCTTCAACCTGTTCGCGACGCACGAGGTGACCGCGCAATTCGCAACCCAGGACGGCAAGCCGATGGCGAATGCCGAAGTGCTGGTATTCGCTCCCGGCGACTCGAAAACTCCCGTGATCACGGGGCACACCGATGCTGAGGGCAAGTTCGTATTCGAAGCGGATCGCGACGGCTTCTGGAGCGCGGAAGCCCACGCCGCCGATCAGGTCGCGCGCGTCATGATCCGTGTCGGCGGCGAAGCGCAGCAGTCGCAGACCCGGATTTCCCCCCTTTTCGTGATCGGGGCGCTCGCCGTTTTGCTGGCTGTTGCGATCTGGTACCGGCTGTTGCGCGCCAGAAGCCGCCGGCCACCCAGCTGACCCGATGTCCCGATTTGCCTGGCTCCTGGCGTTGCCGGCCGTGCTGGCGAAATCGGCGCCGGCGGCATGCGCGGGCCTCGCCTTGGTGCTGGCGGTCGATGTTTCGGCCAGCGTGACGGCGGATTCCTATCTGCTGCAACGCAACGGTATTGCCCGCGCTTTCGAGGATTCCCGCCTCGTCCGGGCGATATCGGCGTTGCCTGGGGGCATCGAAGCGCTGGTTCTCGAATGGTCCGACCCCGACCGGACCGCAGTCACGGTCGGGTGGACGCCCCTTGCCGACGCGGCAAGCGCCGCCGCCTTCGCTGCTGCCGTCCATGCAACGAAGCGCAGTTCGGACGGGCTCACCGCGATCGGTCCGGCATTGCTCGCCGCCGCCGCTCTCTTCGACCAAATGCCCGAGCCGGCGCCGCGCCGGGTCATCGACATCTCCGGCGACGGCATGGCCAATTTCGGCGTGCCGCCAAGCGTGGCGCGCGACCGCATTGTCGCGGCCGGGATCTCGATCAACGGGCTGGCGATCCTCACAGAGGAGCCATGGCTCGAAGGCTATTACCGCAGCAACGTGATCGGCGGGCCCGGCGGCTTTGTCGTCGCTGCGCGGAATTTCGGCAGCTTCGCCGACGCGATGCTCCGGAAGCTCGTGCAGGAGGTGGCCGCCGCTCAGATGCAGTAAGTGCGGATCGGCGCGAAGCCGTTGAAGCCGACCGAGGCGTAGCTGGCCGTATAGGCTCCGGTCGACAAGATCTCGACCTTGTCGCCGACGCGAAGAGCGAGAGGCATGCGATACTCGGTCTTCTCATAGAGGATGTCAGCACTGTCGCAAGTCGGGCCTGCGAGGACTACCGGTCCTGCCGAGCCGCCGCGGCCGGGTGTTACGATGCGGTATTTGATGCTCTCGTCCATTGTCTCGGCGAGCCCGTTGAACTTGCCTATGTCGAGATAAACCCAGCGCCGGGTGTCGTCCCCGCCCTTCTCGGAGATCAGCACGACCTCGCTCTGAATGATGCCGGCATCGCCGACCAGAGAGCGGCCCGGCTCGATGATGATCTCGGGCAAGTCATTGCCGAAATGCCGCGTGATAGCCGCCATCACCGCCTGGGCGTAGCGCTCCACTCCCGGCACCGTGCCGCTGTATTGTGCCGGGAAACCCCCGCCAATATTGATCATGCGCAGGGCGATATCGGCCTCGGCCAGTGCCGAGAACATCTGCGCCGCGGCGCCCACTGCCCCGTCCCATTGTCCAAGGTCGGTCTGCTGTGAGCCGACATGGAACGAAACGCCATACGGATCGAGACCAGCGGCGCGGGCGTGCCGCAACAAGTCGATCGCCATCTCGGGAGCGCAGCCGAATTTGCGCGACAGCGGCCATTCGGCACCGTCGCACGGGACGAGAATCCGACAGAAGACCCGTGCGCCCGGGGCGGCGCGCGCCAGTTTCTCAAGTTCGCGGGCGCTGTCGAAGGCAAACAGCCGTACGCCTGCCTGATAGGCGTAAGCGATATCCCTTTCTTTCTTGATCGTGTTGCCGAAAGACAACCGGTCGGGGGCGATCCCATTGGCCAAACACAGCCCGGTCTCGCCGCGACTGGCGACGTCGAAGCTGGCGCCTTTCCGGTTCAGCATCGCGACGATCTCGGTGGCCGGATTAGCCTTCACCGCATAATAGATTTGGGCGAGCGGCAGATAGCGGCGCAGCGCTTCATAGGCTGCGCCGATCAGGTCGAGATCGACGACGAGGCAGGGGGTCTCGGGGGTTTGTTCGGCAAGGAAACGGGCGATCCTCTCGCTCATGCCAGGGTCATTTCTCCGGAGAAGCGGCTAAACGCAATCAGCGCCGCTCCACGAAACCGTGGAGACGGAACGGAAACAGATGCCGACATGGCCTCAACCAGAGGCCGTTCGGCCGAAATGTTGCGATTAGCTTAAACTGCTCGGGTCACTGACCCGGTTACCCCGCCCGCGCAGACGCGTGCCGCGAAGGTTGGCGTCAGGGCAGGGCACCACGCCCCTTGATCGGAAAGCAACCATACCGTCCTCCCTCTCGGGACCGGCCCCATGGCGATGTGCTGGGCCGGGCTGCCAAAAAGGACGCGTTACGTCGTTGCATAACCACCATGGGCCATAGGCACGTGCGAGTGCGTCGAGAGCGCGATACATACGCTCATCTTTTGGTGACGCAAGGGCAAATTCGGAAAAATGAAGCTTTTGTGGCGGCGTTACCGGCGGGGGGCGGCGGCGCTCGCGGCGCGGCGCTCGGCCAGCGGGATGACGACGCCCGGATGTTGCGCCGCGACCCGCTCCTGGGCGGCCTCGATGATCAGCTTCAAAAGATCGGAGTAGCGCAAGCCGGCCACCTCGGCCATCAGATTGAGCTTGCCGTCCCAGCACCAGCCCGGGTTGGGGTTGACCTCGAGCAACCGGATTTCGCCTTCGGCGTCGGCGCGGAAATCGAAGCGCGCATAGTCGCGACAGCCGAGCCGCTCGAACAGAATATTCGAGTAATCGATGACTTTGCGGCGCGACTCCTCGTCGAGCCGTGCCTCGCGATACCCGATCTGCGTCCAATAGGGCGAGTCGGGGATCCATTTCGACTCATAGGGCAGCAGTTGCGGCAACCCCGGGTCGAGCCGGGAATAATCAACTTCGAGCGGCGGCAACACCCGATAGCCTTGTCCCGGATTGCCGATGATCCCGATCGAATATTCGGGACCGGTCAGAAACTCTTGGATGAGGATTGGGCAGCCCGGCATCTGCTCACGCAAGTGCCCGAGGCGGGTGATCGCCTCTTCCCAGGTATGGACTACTGCGTCTTTTGTGATGCCGATCGACGAGTCGCCATAGTTCGGCTTGATAAGCGCCGGGAAGACCGACGGGATCGTGGCCGCCAGATCGTCCGAGTTGAAATACGTCTCCGCCGGCACCGGCACGTCGATCGCCTGGGCCATGCCGCGCACCAAGGATTTGTTGTAGCAGAGGCCGAGGCAGGAGGGTCCGGCGCCGCTGTAAGGAATATCGAGCATCTCCAAGAGCGCCGGCACGTGCATTTCCATGAAGGCGTCGTTGTTGAAGCCCTCGTCACAGAAATTCAGCACGAAATGGGGCCGGTTAGCCCTCAGATCGGCAAAGAGCGAGGCGTGGTTGTCGAGAAAACGAAAGCGATAATCGGGCAGCTCGCGCAGCGCGGTTTTGAGCCGGTCAATCGTCTCGATGTCCTCCTCTCCAAACCGCCCCTCGCGTTTGACCGGATCGGGCAGGCGCGGATCGCCGAGGATCACGGCGACCTCGGAAAACAGTGCGGCGCGGTGCGGCAGCCGGCGGGCGCGGCGCGGCGCCTCGCAGGTCACGAACAACCGGTGGGCAACCATGCCCAGATCCTGATTGCGGTGGGAGTCCGGGGCCAGCAAGGAATGAAAGCGGACGTTGGTGAAACCGGCGCCAGTCAGCAGGATTTCGAGGCGCTCTTTCGAGTAGAGCCGCTCGGCATAGAACTGGTCGGCGATGACGCCCCGCTCGGCGTGCACCACCACTTCGCGGCTGATCAGCCGGTCGCCGTCTCCGGCGAGGTCGCGCTCGCGGCAGACGAAATGGTTCTGGTCGACCCACTCCCAGGAGCGCGGCTCGAAATGGTGGCGCATCCAGTCGCCGTCCATCAAGTCCATGACGAGGGACCCGCCGGAAGCGAGGGCGCGATTGACCGCTTCGAGCACCGCCAGATCGTCTTCCGGCCGCTCGAAATAGCCGAAGGAATTCCCCAGGACGCAGACGCAATGAAACTCCCCGTCGCCGAGTCGAAACCGCCGCGCGTCGCCTTCGTGAAAAGAGACCTGCAGGTCGCGCTGCTTGGCGCGCTTGCGCGCCAAGCGGATCAGATAGCGGGAGCGGTCGAGCCCGATGACATTGGGGAAGCCGCGGCTCGCGAGCTCGAGCGAATGGCGTCCTTGGCCGCAGCACAGATCGAGGATGCGATCATTGCGCTCGAGCCCAGCACTGCGGATCAGGAGGTCGACTTCATCGGCCGTATTGCGGTCGTTCTCGATTACATCGCCATCGGTTTCGAGGTAGAGGGAGTTGAACAAGGTGCGCCACCAGTCCGAAGGCAGGTGGCGTTCGAGGTCCGAAACTGGCCCCAGGGTACGCGCGCCTATCCGCCTATCCGCTTCGGCATGGTCGAGAACCGGGCTGGTCGAACCAGCATGGGCCGAGTGAGGTTTGGCGGCGGGTGTCGCCCCGTTGGCTTTTTTCCCCATGTCGATCTACCTTGGCTTTCCGGATATCAAAAAGGCGGCTTCCCGTAGAGGGAACCGCCGAGCAAGAATGTCTTGTCGGGAGGGATCAACAGTATCGCAGCCGGCCGCCCGGCATCGTTTCGCGCGCGCATCGGCGGTCAGTGGCCAGCTTGGAAAGAGTGTTCTAGAACGGTCGTGCAGGCCAGCGGGCTCGAGGAGCGCATGGTCGCTCAAGAAAGTTGGTTCCGGCTTGGCCAACAGCGCAAGCCGGCGAGAAGTTCGGAATAAAAGCCGCGTCTTTCAAGGCGAGTCTTTCCGCGGCGAGAAATCAGTGCGGCGGTGCCGCAATCGGTCTGGAACCGGGCGCCACGCAGCCCGGAAATTCGCGTAATACGCCGAATCGAAGTATCAGGGAACAGGACGCAATTCGATCGTGCCGAGGCGAGCGCCCCTTGCCAAGTCGATGACGACGAGCTGCCTGCCGCCATCGGGCAACAGCAGTGCGAGGATCACCCGGTCCGGCCCGGCCGTCATTGCCTCGATGCGGGCGCCGCGCGGAATGTCGATCGGCAAGCTGGCGAATTCGCGAACAGCAGCGGGTGTGGGACCGCCGCGCGACACTCTGCCGGCAACAACCCCGAAAAGAGCGGCGAAGCCGACGACGAGCATCACGCCCATGACGATTACCAGGATTTTGAGCGCGCGCATCCGTTTACAGCTCGACCGAAATGAAGTCGATCCTGAAACAACCGGTCATCGCTATCCCGCGAAAGCGCGGAGCTGCAAGCACCGATTTGGGTACAGTCGTCGATGACCTCGGCCGGGCTTGGCCCGGCCATCCACGTCTTCAAGCCAGCCGATCGTAAAGATCTTCCAAATCGGGATTATCTCGGTGGATCAGGCGAATTTTCCAGGCACGGGGCCAGTGCTTTATGTTCATCTCGCATTGTTTTGCAGAGAGAATGTTTGTGTCGTGCTCGGCATAGACTAGCCGAGACAAGTCGTATCCATTTATAAAGCCGTCGGCTACACCCTCCCGATGTTCCCATACGCGCTGCGGGGAGATTATCCGTGCTACCGACATACAGCGTACCATTACGCCGGTTTGTCAGAATGTAGATCCATCCGCCCATCGGATCAGTGTCAGCACATAATGGTGTCCTTCAAAGGAAGACGTGGGTGGCCGGGCCAAGCCCGGCCAAGGGGAGCAGATGTCGTCTACCGATAACGTGATCGCGATCCAGGCTGCCGAGGCCGATGCCGGCCGGCGCCTGGACCGCATGCTGGCGCTGCATCTTCCCGAGTTGTCACGGACGAGGCTCAAACGCCTAATCGAGGACGGATATGTGACGCAGCACGGGATAGTATTGCGCGATCCCTCGCTGCGCGTGCGAGAGGATCAGAATTTCATCGTAATTGTCCCCGAGACTGACGATGCCTTGCCTGTACCCCAGCCGATAGCACTCGATATCCGTTTCGAGGATGCGCACCTCATTGTTATCGACAAGCCGGCCGGCATGGTTGTCCATCCCGCGCCCGGTAATCCCGACGGCACGCTCGTCAATGCGCTGCTCAGTCATTGTGGTGCGAGCTTGTCCGGTATCGGTGGGGTCCGCCGCCCAGGGATCGTGCATCGCCTCGACAAGGACACCAGCGGGCTGATGGTCGTCGCCAAGACCGAGGCAGCGCACCATGCCTTATCACGCGATTTCACCGCGCGCCGGATCGATCGCGCTTATACCGCTTTTGTGTGGGGTGTGCCGTCCGCATCGGCCGGCGAGATCGCCGGCAATATTGGCCGCAGCATTGTGAACCGCAAAAAAATGGCGGTCGTTGCGGAAGGAAAGGGGAAGCCGGCGATCACCCGATACCGGGTCCTGCGCGCATTCCAGCGTCATGCGGCGCAAATCGAATGCCGCCTCGCCACCGGGCGGACCCACCAGATCCGCGTTCATTTGGCCCATCTCGGGCATCCATTGATCGGGGATCCGGTGTATGGCACGCGGTCCGGCCGATCGGTCGCTCGCATCGGTCCGACGGGCGCCCGGATCGCCGCCTTCCCGCGTCAAGCGCTGCATGCCCGACTGCTCGGCTTCACCCATCCCGTCGAGAAGCGGTCTTTACAATTCGAGAGCCCACTCACGGCTGACCTTTGGGAGCTGACGCAAAGTTTAGAGCGACTTTAAACTGGACAAAATCACACTATTTTAGTATGGTATGAGCGTCGGGGGATCATGACGCTTCCTTCGGCGTTAGCCCGTCACCGACTTCACAACGGAGCAAAAATCGTCAATGGCAACACTATCGGTGCCTTCCATCTCTTCGGAAGGAAACCTGACGCGGTACCTTCAGGAGATCCGCAAATTTCCGATGCTCGAGCCCGAGCAGGAATACATGCTCGCCAAGCGTTGGAAGGAGCATGAGGATCCCCAGGCCGCGCACAAATTGGTCACGAGCCACTTGCGCCTGGTCGCCAAGATCGCGATGGGCTATCGCGGCTATGGGCTGCCGCTTTCCGAGCTGATCTCGGAGGGCAATGTCGGCATGATGCAGGCGGTCAAGCGATTTGACCCGGATCGCGGTTTCCGGCTGGCGACCTATGCCATGTGGTGGATCCGCGCCGCGATCCAGGAATACATCCTGCACTCCTGGTCGCTTGTGAAAATGGGCACCACGGCGGCGCAGAAGAAGCTGTTCTTCAACCTGCGCAAGCTGAAGGGCCAGCTGCAGGCGATGGAAGAGGGTGACCTGTCGCCCGAGAATCTGAAAAAGATCGCGACCGAGCTCGATGTCCCGGAGGCCGACGTCGTCAGCATGAATCGCCGGCTGGCGAGCCCGGATCATTCGCTGAATGCGCCGCTACGCTCCGACAGCGAAGGCGAATGGCAGGATTGGCTGGTCGACGAGAGCGAGAGCCAGGAGACACGCCTCGGCGAGCGGCAGGAATTGGGGCTGCGCCGCGACCTCCTCGAAAAGGCGATGACGCATCTGAACGACCGCGAACGCCACATCCTGACCGAGCGGCGCCTGCGCGAAAACCCGACCACCCTCGAAGATCTCTCGCAGCAATACGGCATTTCGCGCGAGCGGGTGCGTCAGATCGAAGTGCGCGCCTTCGAGAAACTGCAAAAGGCGATCAAAGCCGCCGCGATCGAGCGCCGCCTCGTCACCCACTAATCGGATTAGCGCCCACCGGCTCTCTCAACCCTCCCCGCGCGCCGGGAGGAATACGGGACTGCTCCCTGATCCTGAAGCCAGCGCGCGAGGCGATACCTGCTTGTGATTTGACAGTTTGCAAGTTTTCGCTTTCGAATCCGCGCTGCGATGCCTCGCCCACCGGAGATCGAGCAATTTGCAGATAAGCTGAGGTTGACGCTCGACCGGCTCAGCTTGAGCCGGGTGCAGCTCGCTCAATCCGCGGGCGTCGATAAATCCGTCGCCGCCCGCTGGGCATCGGGCCGAGTCCATCCTGGCGAGCAGAGCATCGTGCGTCTCACCGAACTCGTGCGCCGGCAAATAACGAATTTCTCCCGTGCCGAATGGAACCTGCCCTTAACCGAGTTTGCTGCGCGATTGGGCCTGCCGCTCCGACCGATCCGCGAGGTTCCCACCTTCGGATCGCTGGCCTTCGACTCTGCGGCGGAAGATATCCTGGCGCGGTCGGCGCAGCGCTACGCTGGGTTGTGGCTCTTGACGCATTCCTCATTCACGGGGCTGCGTCGTATCTATGCTTTTCTCGCCGAGCTGCGCCCCGAGCGCTCCAGCCTCAGCCTCGAGATCGCCGACCCCAGCTATAGGGCGCGCGGCACGGGCTTCGTCGGAGAAGGGAAGCTTTGTCTGCTGGCCGAGGCAATTACACACGCTCATTGGCCCTGCTTTTTTATATACAACGGCGTGCAGCTGTGGCGCGCCCTGGTGCTCTACGGAATCCTATTGAGCTGGGGCCGCGACGTATCGCGCGCCCCCGTTGCGATGCGCACGATTGGCTTTCGCTTGGGTCCCTTCGAACCCGATTCTGAGACCGCAAGCCGGCGCTTTGACACGGCTTTGGCAATCCTGACCGAATATTTCGAAGACGACCGGCTGCAGCGGGTGCTCCCCGAATGGGTCGCCGACGAGCTTCTGGAGATGCCCAGGGATCCATCGTGTGGCGCGCTGCGTCTGGCGATGGAGCACAGCCAAGCGGTCGACGAAAAAACGCTCATTGCCTCCGAACCTGCGGACGGTCCGCGCAGGTTGGCGTTGGAGGTGGCGCAAAGCCTGTTCCGAGAGGCAGTAACAGGCAATTAGAGCGCACCCGAGCGGTGCCCGTTGTTGCGCGTTGGCGCATCTTCCCGTCATAGGCTCCCACATGCAACTATCGCGACTGGTGAGCTGTGATATCGCCGGCTCCGGTAGCGCGAAGATATAAGAAAGAAGGGGGACGCCATGGGGCTCGACTCGAGCAGGCAGGCTTCGGCATCCACCACTCTTCAGCTAGACCGCCCTCGATCGCGTATCACGCGCTTGATTTTCACCTGTATCGCGCTCTCTCTCATATGGCTAATCGCCGGTTTGGGAGAGGAGACGCGGGCGGACGGAGCTGCGCCTCAACCGGACGACTGGATCACGATCAACAAGGACTATTCCAGCCAGCGCTACGTCGATCTGGACCAGATGACGCCACAGAATGTCGGCAAGCTCAAAGAGGTCTGCGAGATCCAGCTCAACGAGCCGAACCTGTTCAGCAGCGGGCTGTTGAAAGTCGGAAGGACGCTCTACACGAGCACGGTAAGGCAAACCGTCGCGTTCGACGCGACGATCTGTGATTCGCGCTGGCGCAAATTGGTCGACTTCGAGAAGTCGCCGGCAGCCAGCAACCACCATGGTCTCGGCTATCTCGACGGAAAGATCTTCCGCGGCACAACCGATGGTCAATTGATCGCGCTCGACGCCAACACCGGCGTGGTGCTGTGGCACGTGGACGCCGCGGATCCCGGTAAGAGGGAATCGTTCACTTCGGCGCCCATTGGCTGGCAGGGCAAAGTGTTTATCGGCATCGCCACCAGCGATCTCAAAATCGCTGGCCGCCTTATGGCCTTCGACGCCACCACCGGTGCGATGTTGTGGAGCTTTCAGACCACCGTGGGGGAACCCAACCAAGAGCCGCCGCAGGCCGGCGGCGGTTTGTGGTCGACCTACTCGCTGATCCCAATACCGGCGAGGTGTTTGCCGGTATCGCCAACCCCTTCCCGGACTTCACCAGAGCTACAGACGCGCCGAACAGCATCATTTTTACCAATTCGGTCATTTCCGCAGATGCGGCAACAGGTCGGTTGAACTGGCATTACCAAGCCGTCCCGCGCGACGAGCATGATTGGGATCTCGCTGCAGCGCCGACCTTGTACCACACGTCCAAGGGGAGCGCCGGTAGGGACATGCTGGCGATCGCCGGCAAGAGCGGTCGCGTCTACGGGATCGATCGGGCGACCCACATACCGGTCTTCGACACCCCGGCGACAATTGTTGAAAATGACGACGTGCCGGTGAACAGCACGTGGATGTATGTGTGCCCCGGCTTGCAAGGCGGTTCGATGTTCACCGGCCCGGCCTATGACCCGGACACCGGGAGCTTGTATGTCGGCATGGCCGACCACTGCGCTTGGTACATCAAGAATAAAAATATCGATGGGGGCGGCCTTGGAATCAAAGACTGGCCCGTTGCGGCAAAGCTTCAGGCGCCGACCGGCTGGATCACCGCGATGGACGGCAAGACCGGGTCGGTGCTGTGGAGATACCAAGCCGAGTCTCAGGTGCTGGCGGGTTTGGTCCCCACCAAGAGCGGTTTGCTGTTCGGCGGCGACACGCACGGCAATCTTCTCGTCTTCAATGCAAAGAATGGGCGTCTTCTGAAGAGCATCGACACCGGCGGCGCCCTCAACAGCGGCCTGATCAGCTATTCGGTGGACGGTGTGCAATATGTCGCCGCCACGGCCGGAGGATCTACCGAGAATCCGAGCACGGTGGCCGGGCCCTTGCGCGTGGTCATCTACAGCCTGCAGGGCAGCGATACGCCAAAAGTGGTTACATTGCCTCGCTTGGAGCCTGCTCCGCTCGGGGGAGTTCCGGCGAACCAGGTGGCCTATGGGCCTTGCGGGCAATGCCACTCGGTCGAAGCGCAAGCCGCGTCGGGAGGCGGGAGCGCGCCGCCGTTGGGTCGGCAAAGTCAGCTGGCCGATCCTGAGCTACTGAAACAGTTTCTGGCGACCGTGCCACCGCCGATGCCTCGGCTCTACCCCGGTGTGCTGACAGACAACGACGTGACGCTGATCGCCGACTACCTGAAGACCAGGATCTTCACTTGTGGTCCCGACGAACCGCAACGGTGCGCGCCGCCCGCGCAGCCGTCGAGCGGCGGGACACCAGCGTGGCGCGCGATCTATTCAGTGCTGACCTCACCGCGATGCATCAATTGCCATCCGGTCGCTAGTCCCAAGCTACTCGGATACGCGTGGAATCCCGCGAAGAACGCCCAGTACGCCCAGGACTATCCCCGCCAGGGCGACGACCGCCACCCGCACTATTATGCCGTGCTCCGCGGAGATCCCTTTGATTTTCCAACGGCCGAAGGTACCGGAATCGTTCAACCCGGAATGGGAACACCCTACGAGCGCTGCACATCCTGCCACGGAACCGAGAATGATCCCGTGACCGGCATTCCAGGCACCACCAACCGCCACTTCCATCCTGGTGAGCCGTTTTGGGCGCTGGCGCCGGCGTCAATGGCCTGGGAGTCGGAGCCCAGCGTGCCGCTGAACGGCGCCCAGCTGTGCGCCAACCTCCTTAACAAGCAGCTAAACGGAAACCGGGAACCGAAGGACCTGTTGCACCACATCAAAACCGAGCCGCTCGTCAAATGGTCATTTCATCCCGGTACGCGGCCGAACGGCGAAAAGCGGACGACCCCGCCGATCAGTCAAGACGAGCTTATCCGATGGTTCAAGATATGGATCGCCGAGGGCGCACCATGCCCCAGCAGCTAAGCCGCCGCTGGTCGGGGAAACAGACGCCCGCCGCTGGTCGGGTGCGGCACGCCGGTTGTCGAGGGCAGGGTCAGCGGTAGTCCTTTGAGCGAACGGACGGCGAGATAGGCGAAGGCCTGCGCCTCGAGCGCATCGCCTTCCCACCCGACGGCTTCCACCGGGCGCACGGGGGCGCCGAGAAGGCGGCGCAAGGCTTCCATAAGCGCCGGGTTGTGGCGGCCGCCGCCGGTGACGAGCCACTCGCGCGGCGGCGCCGGAAAATGGCGGATCGCCGCGGCCACCGCCGCCGCGGTCATTTCGGTGAGGGTTACCGTCCCATCCGCGAGCGCAAGCCCGGCGGGCACAGCGCTGCCGAACTCGTCGCGGTCGAGTGATTTGGGTGGGGGCCGGCCGAAGAACGGCAAAGCCAGGAACCGCTCGACATCGGATGTCGAAACCCGGCCGGCGCGGGCGAGAGCGCCGTCGAAATCGGCCGCCGCGCCGGTGTGACGGCGCACCCAATCGTCGATCAAGGCGTTGCCGGGGCCGGTGTCGAAGGCGAGGATTTGCCGCCCCTCGCCGACCCAGGTGACATTGGCGACGCCGCCTATGTTGAGCACCGCGAGCGGTTTCGGCAGCGGTGCGGCAAGGGCGGCGTGGAACAGCGGCGCAAGCGGCGCTCCCTCGCCGCCCGCCGCGACATCGGCGGAGCGGAAATCGGCCACGACATCGAGGCCGAGCCGGCGTGCCAACAGCGCGCCGTCGCCGATCTGCCAAGTGCGGCGCTCGGCCGGACGGTGCAGGATCGTGTGCCCGTGGAAACCGACGATGGCGACCGATGTTCCCGGGTGCCGAGCGAGGAAATGCTCGACCGCTTCGGCGTGAAGCCGGGTCAACTCCGCTTCGACCCTGTCGACCGGGTCGATGCCGCCGAGCACCGAGCGCAGCCTTTCTCGAAACTCCCGCGGATAGGGAATGGTCAGCGCGGCTCTCGGCATCACTCGCTCGCGGCCGTCAGTCTCGATAAATGCGACATCAATCCCGTCGAGCGAGGTGCCGCTCATCAGGCCGAGCGCGCGCCGCATCCTCGGCGAGTGTTGTGGTCGCTCTTGCGCGCCTATGTTAAATGACGCAGCCATGTCGACACCCCGCTCCCCCTTTCTCGCCACCGCGCTCGAACGCGGCTTTATCCACCAATGCACTGATATCGAGGCGCTGGACGAGCGCCTGGGTGCCAGGCGCGTCATAGCCTATGACGGCTTCGACTGCACGGCGGATAGTCTGCATGTCGGCAGCCTCGTGGGGATCATGCTGCTGCGGCTGTTTCAGAAATGCGGGCATAAGCCAATCGTGCTGATGGGCGGCGGCACGACGCGGGTCGGCGACCCTTCGGGCAAGGACGAGGCACGCCGACTGCTCGCCGATGACGAGATCGCCCGCAATATGGCCGGGATTCGGTCGGTCTTTGCAAATTTTCTGAATTTCGGCGATGGGCCGAATGATGCCGTCATGGTCAACAATGCGGACTGGCTCGACGAGCTGCTCTATATCCCGCTGCTGCGCGATATCGGGCGACATTTCTCGGTGAACCGGATGCTGACGCAGGACAGCATCCGGTTGCGGCTCGAACGTGACCAGCCCTTGAGCTTTCTCGAATTCAACTATCCGATCCTGCAGGCCTACGACTTTCTCGAGCTGGCGCGGCGCTCGGGCTGCGAATTGCAGATCGGCGGCTCCGACCAATGGGGCAACATCGTCGCCGGTGTCGAGCTCGCCCGGCGGGCGGAGGGCCGCACATTGTTTGGCCTCACAATGCCGCTGATCACAAGTGCGTCGGGAGCCAAGATGGGCAAGACGGCGCAGGGCGCCGTGTGGCTCAACGCCGAGAAATTGTCGCCCTACGAATATTGGCAATTCTGGCGCAACACCGACGATGCCGATGTCGGGCGTTTTCTCCGCCTCTTCACCGAACTGGATCTTGCTCGGATCGAAGAGTTGGAGCGCGGCAACGTGAACGAGGCGAAAAAGGCACTGGCGACCGAGGCCACTGCCCTCTGCCATGGCCGGGAAGCCGCGGCGGCGGCAGCAGAGACCGCGCGCGCGGTCTTCGAGGGCGGCGGCAGCGGCAGCGAGTTGCCGCAAACCAATGTGTCTCGTGACGAACTGGCTCGCGGCATACCCGCTTTCGAGCTCTTCAGCCTCGCCGGCCTTGCCGCTTCGAACGCCGAAGCCCGGCGCCTGATACGCGGCGGCGGCGCTCGTATCAACGATCACGTCGTGGAAAGCGAAACGAAGCCTGTGTCCGTCGCGGATATTGATGTAAACGGCGTGTTAAAGCTCAGCGCTGGCCGCAAACGGCATGCCCTGGTCCGGCCGGTCTGAGTCAGCGATAACACTCGCGGCGGCCGGGGCACATCGGCCGACTTCGAGGCTTGGCGCTTCGTTGACAGGCTTCCGGGGTGTCACTATGGTGCGCCGCGTTTCAGCCGCGATGCGGCGTTTCTCCAGATGAGCGAGCGCGAGCCGCCGGACCCGCTGGCGCGGCTCGGCGAACGGATCGACAAAGCGCGTGCGCAGCATGTTCGGACGCAGCCGACGGTTGGTGATCGCTCGGCTCTGCAGCAGGGGATCGGTTTTGGCTTCCGCATCGGCATCGAGCTCGTGGTCGCGATTGGTGTCGCGACCGCGCTGGGGTGGGCAATCGATCACTGGCTCGGCACGCGGCCATGGGGGATCATCGTGCTGTTCTTCCTCGGTGTCGCCGCCGGTATGCTGAACGTCTATCGCGCAGTCTCCGGCATCAGCACCCCTGTGGGCTATCGGCGGCCCGGTCAGGACGGCGCCGGCATGCGGCAAGGCCAGGACTCGTGGGACGACGACGAGAACTGACGTGGCAATAGAACTTCGTCCGCTCGAGCAGTTCACGATCGAGCGCATCATTCCGATCCATATCGGCGGGCTCGACCTCTCCTACACGAATGCGGCGCTGATGATGACTATAGCGGTCGTATCCGTCACCGCACTGATGGTGATCGCGACCCGCAGCGCGGCGCTGGTTCCGGGCCGATGGCAATCGGTTGCCGAGATGCTCTATGAATTTGTCGCCGATATGGTCGACAGCAATATTGGGCATGGCGGGCGGCAATTCTTTCCTTTCATCTTTACACTTTTCGCCTTTATTTTGTTTGCCAACTTATTGGGAATGATCCCTTACAGCTACACTACGACCAGCCAAATCATCGTCACGTTCGCCTTGGCCGCCGTGGTGTTCGTCCTCGTCACGACGATTGGCATCGTCCGGCATGGGTTCCATTTTCTCAGTCTGTTTGTGCCGCATGGCGTACCGAAGGTTCTGCTGTTGCTGCTGGTGCCAATCGAGCTCTTGTCCTACTTCATCCGCCCCTTCACCTTGTCGATCCGGCTGTTCGCCAACATGCTGGCCGGGCATACGATGCTGGCGATTTTCGGAGGCTTTGCCGCAAGCGTCGGAATCTTTGCGTTCTTTCCGGCAGCGATCAATGTCCTGCTCGTGGGCTTAGAATTTCTCGTTGCCGTATTACAGGCCTATGTGTTTGCGATCCTCACCTGTCTTTACCTCAGTGAGGCGATTCACCTGCACTGAGACGCCTCACCTTCTGTCACTAAATGGAAAGATTGAAATGGATCTCGCTGCCGCCAAAATGATCGGGGCCGGACTTGCCTGCATCGCTCTCGTCGGTGCGGGTGTCGGCATCGGCAATGTGTTCTCGGCCCTGATAAATTCGGTCGCCCGCAACCCGGCCTCGCAAGGTCAGGTGCAGCCTTTCGCGTTTCTCGGTTTCGCGCTGGCCGAGGCGACTGGCCTGTTTGGTCTCGCCATCGCCTTCCTGATCCTCTTCGTGTTCTGACGGACAGGGCGGGATGCCGCAGCTAGAAGTTTCCACGTTTGTGCCGCAGCTCGTCTGGCTCGCGATCACTTTCGTGATCTTGTACCTGCTGATGGCCAAGTTAGGGCTGCCGCGGGTCGGTGGCGCCATCGACGCACGGCGCCGCCGGATCGACGACGATCTGGCTCGTGCGGCGCAACTGAAGAACGAGGCGGAGGCCGTATTGGCCGCTTATCAGGAAACCCTGGCAAAAGCCCGTGCCGAGGCTCAGGCCGCGGTCAAGGAGACGACCGATCGCTTGGCGGCTGAAGCAGCCGAGCGCCAGCGGCAGCTCGGCGAATCCCTTGCCCGGCAGACCGCCGAGGCCGAGCGGCAGATCGCTGCGGCAAAACAGAAGGCGCTTTCCGAGATGCACGAGATCGCGGCCGAAGTCGCCCGCTCGGTTACTGAGAAGGTGACCGGTTCGGCCGCCGATCCGACAAATCTCGCCGCCGCGGTTGACCGAGCGATCGCCGAGCGCACGAGCTGATGGCCCATCTTTTTGGCGACCCGGAATTCTGGGTCCTTCTCGCGGTTGTGATCTTCCTCATTGTCGTGTGGAAACCGACGAGGCGAGCCGTTGTCGGCGCCCTGGACTCGCGCGCCGAGCGCATCCGGCAGGAGCTCGAGGCAGCGCGCAACCTGCGCGATGAGGCGCAGCAGGCGCTCGCTGCTTACCAGCGTCAACAGCAACAGGGAGCTGCCGAGGCGCAGGCGATCATCGCCCACGCCAAAGCGGAGGCCGAGCGGATCGCCGCGCAATCGCTGCGCGACCTCGAAGAAACGCTGCGCCGTCGGCAGCAATTGGCGCAGGAACGGATCGCTCAGGAAGAAGCAAAGGCGCTGGCCGAGATCCGAGCGATCGCCGTCGACGTCGCAATATCTGCTTCGCGTCAGGTCATCGCCGCCTCGCTCGACGAGCGGCGCGGCGCGGCGCTGATCGACGACGCCATCGCCGCGCTGCCCCGTCAATTGCACTAGGTGCGGTCGGGCGCGGGTGCCTGGACGCGACCCTTCCAGTACCCGCCGCGCCCGCACCAGAACAGCACCGCCGAGGCTACGGTTGCTGCAAGATAGAAGAGGGCGATAAGCGGCAGCAGAAGAGCGACTGAGCGGGCGGTGTCGTAAGCCCGCAAAGTCGGGAGAAACGCGATAACCATGCCGAGCCAGGCAAGCCCGGCGCAGCATATGGCGACCGGTTCTGACGACAGCATCAGCAGCAGCGGCGGCGCCATATAGGTCAGGGTCAACATCAATACGGTAAGCGCCAGTAGCGCGGCCGAAAAGTCGAGCTGGGCGAAAGCGCTGCGCACGATCATGTCCCAGATCGCGCGCCAGGATCGGTATTCGCGGATGCTGATCGTGTGCTGGGCCGGGCCAAGCCACACTCTGCCGACCGACTTGACCTTCCGAGCCAGGGCGCAATCGTCGATGATCTCGCGGCGGATGCTGTCGACCCCGCCGACCCGGTCCAGGGTTGCGGCCCGGATCAGCATGCATCCGCCGGCCGCGCCCGCGGTCCGACGGGACGGATCGGCCACCCAACGCGGCGGATAGAGCTTGAAGAAGAAGAACACGAAAGCCGGGATCAGCAGCGCGTCCCACAAGCTGCGGCAATGCAGCCGGACCATCAGCGAGACGAGATCGTAACCTTCGACCTCGCATCGCGAGACCAGTTTACGCAGGTTGCCGGAGCCGTGGACGATATCGGCATCGGTCAGCAGTAGATAATCGGGACACATGGACCGGGCGGCTTCGACCCCCTGACGCACAGCCCAAAGCTTGCCGGTCCATCCGGGAGGGACGGGTTTTCCGCGGCAGATCGTCAGCCGATCCGAGCCGATCGCCGCTGTGTGAGCGGCTTCGGCGGTGCCGTCGCTGCTGTGGTCGTCGACCAATACGATGCGGAAGCTGCCGCCGTAATCTTGCGCCAAAAGCGAGGCGACGGCGCGGCCGACCGTCGCAGCCTCGTCGCGCGCGGGGATTACGGCGATGACGGATTTTCCGTCGACGTTCGCGGCAATCGGCGCCCGCCGGTACGGCAGCCACCAGAACCCGCCGCGGAAGAACAGCAGATATATCCAGATCGCGAGTGTTCCCGCGCCGATGACAATGGCCACGATCGGCTACAAGACCCGCAGCGGCCGGAAGAATTCGCGCACTTCATTGGCGAGAGCCTCGGGCTGTTCCAGAGCTGCGAAGTGACCGCCGCGCGGCATGACGCTCCAGCGCCGGATATCGGTGTAGGTCCGCTCGGCCAGTGAGCGCGGCGGCCGCAGGATTTCAGCCGGGAAGTGGGCATATCCCGTCGGGACATCGATCGTTCGCCCTTCGGGAACCGGGTAGGGTCCGTGCCTTACGTCATAGTAGGGCCAAAAAGACGAGCCGATCGCGCCGGTGAACCAATAAAAGCTGATGTTGGCGAGGAGCCGGTCGCGAGTGAATGCAGTTTCAACATCGCCGCCACAATCCGACCAGGCGCGGAACTTCTCGACGATCCATGCGGCGAGCCCCGCCGGCGAGTCGGTGAGCGCAAAGGCGAGCGTCTGCGGCTTGGTGCCCTGGATCCACTGGTAGCCCGTCTCGTCTCTGAGCCATGCCGCGCGCTGATCGAGGTACGCTTTCTCTTCAGGGGTGGGATCGGCGAGGGCCTGCTGATCGCGGCGGACGGCGAGCAGGTTGAGATGGATGCCGCTCAGCTTCTCGCGATGAGCAAAACCGAGCCGCGAGGCGATCAAGGCACCCCAATCGCCGCCCTGCACGGCGAAGCGGGTATATCCGAGCGTGATCATCAGTTCGGCGACACAGCCCGCGATCGCCGCGATGCCGAAGCGCGGCTGCCCCGGTTTGAACGACAGACCGTAGCCGGGAAGCGACGGCGCCACGACAGTGAATGCGTCTTTGGGATCGCCGCCGAAGCGTGCCGGGTCGGTCAGGCGTGGAATCAGCTCAAGAAACTCGAAGACTGAGCCCGGCCAGCCGTGGAGCAGGAGTAAAGGGCAAGGCATCGGGCCTTTGCCGGGTACGTGAAGGAAATGCACATCGATGCCGCGGAGCGGCACCTTATATTGCGGAAACGCGTTCAACCGCGCTTCCTCGGTCCGCCAATCAAAATCGCTGCGCCAGTAGTCGACGAGCTGCCGGACATAACCGACATTGGCGCCATATGCCCAAGGCTCGCCGGGCGCTTGGCCGGGCAAACGCGTGCGCCCGAGCCGTTCTCGCAAATCGGCAATTGCCTCCGCGGGAACATTGAAAGTGAACGGTTCCGGTCGTGTGCCCATCTTAACCTCGTATCGTCGGAGTCAAGGCCAGAATACCACGCGGTATCGGCCGGTTGATTGACTTGGCCGGCGGGCCGGCGGATTGTCGAGTTCGGTATTGGGGACCGAACGGATGGTCATGGAAATTCGTCAGGTTCAACCGTTTTTCGTCGGCGAGGTGAGTGGCATGGACCTCGCAGCCGCTCGATGCGGCCGCGGTCCGAACCCTCTGGGAAGCGATCGACCGCTATGCCGTCCTGATATTTCATGAGCAGCGGCTGAGCGACGAGCAGTTGCGCGATTTTGCCCGGAATTTCGGCGAGCTCGAAATCGGCCGGTCGGCTGCCGAGGGCGGTCGGCGGCGTCTCAGCCTGCCGGAGATCGGGGATATCTCGAACCTAGACGAGGAGGGTCGACTGCGCGAGCGCAACGACCGACGGCGCCTCGACAGCCTCGGCAACCGCATCTGGCACACCGATGCGTCCTACATGCCGGTGCCGGTGGTGCTGGGGATGCTGCATGCCGTCACCGTGCCGCCGGCGAGCGCGCTCGGCGGCGGTGAGACCGAATTTGCCGATATGCGCGCGGCCTATGACGCCTTGCCTCAGGCAATGAAGGAGGCGATCGACGGGCTGGTCGCCGAGCACGACGTCTTCTGGTCGCGGGGACAAATAGGATTCACAGAATTCCTGCCCGGCGAGCGCGAGAAATATCCGCCCTCGCGACAGCGTCTCGTGCGCCGTCACTCCGGCTCGCAGCGCAAGACCTTATACTTGTCGGCGCACGCCTCGCACATCGTCGGCTGGCCAATACCGGAAGGCCGGATCCTGCTCTACGATCTGAACCTGCACGCGACCTGCCCCGAATTTGTCTACAGCCACAACTGGCGGGTCGGCTACTTGGTGATCTTGTACAACCGCTGCACTATTCATCGCTGTCGTCCGCTCGACGACTCGCACCCGCGCGACTTGCGCCGCGCGGCGA
>Ga0126383_10000523_pt1 | contig 21522 bp, 16 predicted proteins | sample PanSoiMetPlot_35_FD_96882 | JGI IMG/M metagenome (GOLD analysis project Ga0126383, IMG submission 96882) | Tropical forest soil microbial communities from Panama - MetaG Plot_35 | ecosystem: Environmental > Terrestrial > Soil > Tropical forest > Bulk soil | place: Panama | collected 2016-02-17
CATGAAGAACTCAAAGCTGATGAGATCGCGCGGCGCTGGCCCCAACTCCGCTTCCATGACGTGACCTGCGGCGTCCTTGAACCGGCGAGCGGACTCCTGATGGCGCGCACCGCGGTGCAATCGCTGGTGAAAGAACTCATCGAAAGAGGCGTCGAATACCTGCCGAGTGCAGCGGAGCCGCCTCATGGCAGCGGAAAGTTGGCCCAGATCAAAGCCGCTAACGGCGATTCAATCTCGGCGGCCACATTCATCTTTTGTTGCGGCCCGTGGCTGCCCAAAATCTTTCCCGATCTGTTGGGCGAGCGCATTTTCCCCACGCGGCAGGAGGTATTTTTTCTTGGCGCCCCGGCAGGCAACATGGATTTCCGGCTGCCGAAAATGCCCGTATGGCTGCATCGCACGCACCCTGGTCTGCCTTACACCCTGCCGGATATCGAAGGCCGGGGCTTCAAGATCGCCTTTGACCTGCACGGAGAAAAGTTCGATCCCGATTCCGGGATGCGGACTGTAGCGCAGACATCCATCGACGCTTTACGCGCTTACCTGCACCAGCACATTCCTGCTCTAGAGAAAGCGCCCATTCTCGAGACCCGCGTATGCCAGTATGAAAACACATGGAATGGCGATTTTCTGATCGACCGGCATCCGGACTTTGACAACGTGTGGATTGCCGGAGGCGGTTCCGGGCACGGCTTTAAGCACGGTCCGGCGATGGGAGAGTACCTGAGTGAACGCATTCTTCACGATGCGCCGGCCGAGCAGCGTTTTTCTATTTCAGCAAAGCAGACCGCGAAGAAGAGGGCTGTCTACTAAAAATTTTCTAAAAGGGCCGCTTGGTATCTCTGATGGTGGCTTCGTTGCGTCAAGGGCAGGATTTGCTCTTGGTCTGGGTTTGAGCGAATTAAGCGTCGTTGTTATAATCAAACACGTTCCGTACGCACAAAGTCTTCACCTGTCCCACCGAAGCTGCACGTATGTAACCCACCAGTATTGGCCAGGTAGCTCAGTTGGTAGAGCGCAGCCCTGAAAAGGCTGGCGTCGGCGGTTCGATTCCGTCCCTGGCCACCATCTTGTTTACACCGAACACGGACTGCTGTGCTCTGGGTGAGCGCGGAGCGAGCGCCGTGCCGCGCGAGCAAAGCGCGAGGGCGAAGCCCTTAGTAAGGAAGCCCGCAGCCCTGAAATGCTGACCATCTACACTCGCCATGCCGGCGACTGCGATCACCGCGACGACATGAACTGGAGACGCTGCCGCTGTCCCAAGTGGATTCGCGGCGTGCTGCCCAACGGCCGAAACCTGCGCACTGCGGCGAAGACTCGCAGTTGGGAGCAAGCTGGGCAGCGCGGACATCCTGACGGTGCGCCGCCGGTAAGAAGCCGGCCAAGTGCTGGCCAGTTGCAATCAGTCTGGCAATGGCTTCTTTGCCGTTTCCTCAATAGCGTCAGCAATCGCAACCGCCGCGTTCGGCAGGCGATAGCGTTTCATTGCCTCAGCAAATTCACCTCTGTGCTGATGAAATTCTCGAATCGTCTTCAAGAGGATGTCAGTGTTCAACTCTTCATGTCGGATCGAAAGGCCAAAGCCCTTCGAGACGAACCACTCCGCGTTGAGAATCTGATCGCCCCGTGTGCCAGACTTTGGCAATGGGATAAGAATTGCAGGTTTCGCAGCCGTGATGAGTTCGAACATCGTATTTGCTCCAGCACGGCAGATCACAACGTTGGCGGAAGCGAGCAGAGCGGGGAATTCGTGGGAAAGGTATTCGAACTGGCGATAATAGTCGTGCTGAATGCCAGGATCAAGGTTGCCTTTGCCGCAAATATGAACAACCTCGAATTCACTCAATAGTGTTTCAAGCAAGGCGCGTACTGTTTCATTAATTCGCCGGGCGCCCAGGCTCCCGCCGAATACAAGCAAAATTGGACGGCTCGTCCTTAGGTCACTCTGCGGTTGCGTGCTTTGAAGGGCGTCGCTGATCGCCTTTCGGATCGGATTTCCGGTGAACCGGGTTGCGCGGGCGCCGCCCGTTGTCTCAGGAAATGAAACGCATACCAGGTTGGCAAAAGGCAGGGACAATCGATTTGCAAGTCCCAGAGTTCTGTCAGATTCATGAATCACGACAGGTATCCTGTTGAGCCATGCGCCGAAAGCCACGGGAAACCCCACAAAACCGCCTTTCGAAAAAACCACGTCTGGTTTCAGCTTCCGCAGGACCAAAAAAGAATCAACAATGCCTTTAAATGCCTTTACCGCGTCAACCACATTCTTCCAGCTAAACTCGCGGCGGAACTTCCCGGTCGAGATACCATAAAACGGCGCACCCCATTCGGTCGCTAGCTGTTGCTCCAGGCTGTTATGCCCTCCGATATAGTGAACGGACCACCCTCGTGGCGCCAGCACTTCCGCCACCGCTAGATTGGGTGTAATATGTCCTGAGGATCCACCGCCAGTTAAAACAATCATTCTCGATCGTTTGTGCTCCGCCACCATGACTCTTGAAACCTGCCAATTGACGCATGAATGCATTCGCGAACTAAGATGCATTGTAAACAGTGTACAGAGTGAACAGGAAGCATATCTCCCTCAGCTTGGGGGCTATCTCAGGAAATCCCTGGATCGCTACGCCGCCCAACCATGCATTTTGGTGCCGCTGGCTAAATACTTTGCTGCTCATGAGCAGCGGCTGATCGCGGCGGAAAATATCATCCGACATATCGGCACGATACTGGAAATCTATCTGCAGGTTCGCTGGCATGAACTCGAAGTCAGGACCGAGGCAGATCCTCAAAGAACACACGGTACTGGCGAAAACCCATTGCACATCGATTTCGTCTCCCGGAGCCATCCTCCGGAATGCATCGGTTTTTTGGTAGACCGGCCTGATCCTTGCGGGGGCGGAGAGACATTACTTGCGGATTTCGCGGCGGCCTTGGGAAAACTCGGTGGCCATCATCGAGCGACCCTGGAGATGCCATCTTTCAGGTACTGGGCCGATCAGGATGTCTGTGAGGTTGGGGAAGTGCTTTCGATGTTCCCAATGCTGGAGAGTGGCAATACCCAGGTAGCGCGATTTACCTCTAAGATGCTCCAGCACTTTGAAAACGAAGACTCAATACGCTTTGTATACGCAGATGCGGATCCGGATGTCTCGCATCGTGCTCACGAAGCCCTTTGTGCTTTTCGTGACATTCTTGTGCAGCAGACGGTATCGTGGCCTCTTGCCGCCGGGGACCTTCTCATCTTTAATCAACGGCGGATTGCTCATGGCAGGGCAGCATTAGGGCCAGGTCAACAAGCAGTCCCCCCAGGCCTTCGGAGACATTTCTCGCAGATCTATTTCAACCTATGATTATGACGGACCTTTTCTCTCGACTCTGTGTTGTAATGGCACACCCGGATGATGCCGAGTTGTTGTCATCAGGAACCATCTTTGCCATGAATGATCTTGGGCATGAGATCTCTCTCCTCATTGCTACGGGAGGGCAACACGGCGTGTCGATCCAGGATGTCCAACTCGGCAAGGTCTTGAACTCCGATGTCCGGCTGAAAGAGACGATCAATGCGTTCGCGGGGATTCAGATGGGAATTCACAGCCTGGGTTGTGGCGACGGTGAACTGCGGGCAGATCGAAATCTTATCAGCGCGATCGAGGCGCACTTTCTGGCATTTGCTCCAACCGCGGTAATTACTCACTATTGCGACGAACCAAGTGATGATCATCAAGACCATCTTGCAGTTGGCAGAGCCTGCATCAACGCAGCGCGGCGATGCCCATCAATAAGAATCATGCTTCACGCTGAGCCTTTGTCCCCTGGAACGAGCTTCCATCCGAACTTCTTTGTCGAAATTACAGACTTCTTTGAGAAAAAGATGGGTGCGATTGAGGCACATCAGACCCAGGCAGGGCGCACCTATCTTTCAAAAGAGTTTCATCACGTCAGAAGCTCGTACAATGCGTCGAGGGCCTTTGGAGGCTACGATTTGCAAGGCCTGTTTGAGTCGTACGCCATGAGAAAGCTCATCATGTCGTCGAGTGCAGCCTGTAAGACGTCATAACCCTGGTTGTCGAACCGGCCCAAAGAATGTTTGCTTTGGTCTGACCCTTAGTGAAACGGCGCGAGAACGAACTGCGTGTGCATCGCCACAAGCGCGATGACACGGAAGTCTTTTACCTGACATGTCAGCAGAGAGGCCAATGAAGATAAGCGACATTGAGTTTGTGGGTATTCGTCCGGGTGATTTTGTCATGGGTGCTTTTATCTTTGACGTGGACAAGGGGGAGTTTCGAAGTTCCAAACGAAATGTGCGCATCACCTCTGGTTATTCCTTGTCCTCGACTCCCGTTACCGTAAGACAGTTCAGGGCATTTCAAAATGCAGCAAACTATGAAATTAAAGATCCATGTGAAGAATGGATTGACGGAAAATGGCTGCCTACCGCCACTTTCGAAAGCATGAACGCTGGGCGCGACGAGTATCCAGTTGTAGGAGTTTCCTATGACGATGCCTGTGCATTTCTTGAGTGGTTTGCTCTGGAGAACCGGGTCAAGGCCACCCTGCCTACGGAGGCCCAATTTGAGTATGCTGCCCGGGCCGCGTGCGCTTGTATTTCAAGCTGTCATAGCTTGCGTACTACAGAGCGGGGTTCTGCGCCGTCAGATGCCAGGCTGAGGGTGCCACCAGTGCGAACCGAAGGGCCCAACGGATGGGGATTGTTCGATATGCATGGGGTGCTTTGGCAGTGGTGCCTTGATTGGTATGAAGCGGAATACCCTTCAGCGCCATGTCTCGAGAACCCAGCCGGTCCAAGTACACCTCCTCGTTCTTCCCTCTGGAGAGGTACACAGCTTGATCGGGGCCGGGTAATTCGTGGCGGATCGTTCTCGTATCCACCGGAATTTTCAGCCTGTTCGAATCGGCATTTCTCCTTTCCTACCGACCGCAACTTTAATGTCGGGTTCCGTGTGTGCTTGATTGACTGATCTGCCGAACAGGCTGTTGTCTTGAAAGATACAGCAAATAACCCTTGCTGTTTCACAACGAAGGTTGTGCGGTGCATAGACAAAACAACTGGAACCCTAAAAGCGAGACGAGTGCGGAGAGGCCGACTCCAGAATCGACCGGGCTGACTGGGCGCCGGTGTTGAACAGCAAGTCGATAAACGATAAGTTTGGCGAAAACTCTCCTTGCCGAAATCGCTGAAGGTATTTGGGATGCCGTTTCTCGAAATCCTGCCATATTACTGTCAGCCCAGCCCGCTCAAACATCGCAACATCCAGATAAGAACGGCTTCCCGAGCCGGTAAAAAAAACATTGCACTCTGACGCTTTAGCCAATTCGATCAGCCGGGCCCGCTTGTCTTCGCGCTTTCCAACGCCAAGCTCGGCAGGGAATACGAGTTTACAGCGGCATTTGAACAGAGAGTGCATCAGCTTCAGAATGGCGACATTCAATTCGACAAGTAATGGCAAAAGGGACGAGATGCAATCCGCAATGGCATCGTAGTGAACAGAAAAGTGCGGGCACTTACTGTAGTTAAGAGAAATCGTTCTAAGGGTTTTTGAGCGATTGAATTCTGGAGATATTGCGACGTCGCTCAACAGTTGCGGAAAGCGCGTACTGACCGGAACGGTAATCCATTTTGGGCCTGCGCTTGTGAGAATTCGATTTCTATTCTGAAATCCGCCTTCTTCATACTGCACGTCATCATCCATCACGAAGACATCGCATACGAGCATAGCTTCGAGTATGCCCAGCCACGGAAGAAATGTTGGCTGATGAACACAGATATAGCCCATAGTTTAGCTGGAAAGCGAGATTTCGCGCGGCCCCTTTGACGCTAGTAGATAGTCTGACCAGTTATTATGGACAATATATTCACATAGTCGCTGGGTATTGGCAAGCGCCTTCACAGGAGCGTCATGCAAGACGCTGGCTGACATGATAGGGACAAGTCGAAGTATGCACATGCAAGCGGGAATACCTTGCCAAGTGTCGGCTCGTAGAGTGCTGCTAAAATGGACAGAGACAATATTTCATGGGAACTGCGCTGGATCTGCCTGGAACTGTATATGCGATTGGCTCCGACGCTATCGCTGCATCTCGTACCTATGCGGAGCTCACAGGCCGGGATTGCAGGAACTGGAATAGTGCATCGGAAGTGATAGCCAGTGGGGACGACGTCATAGTATGCACAACCAGAAATCTGACACCAGCGTTAATGAACCAACTGTATGTCGAGGTCCAGGGCGGAGCCGTGCCCGGCCTGATTTGTGCTGACAACGGCGCCGACCTCGCCGATATCTGCGGCAGGACTGCCGCCAAGATGGGCGAGCCGCCTCCGGACGAGCGAGAGAGGGTCTTCATTTGCTCGAGACTTCCTTTCACATCTGGAAGGACCGGCGGCGATATTGTAGTCGGAGGGCTTGAGTCTATTGAGAATCTGCTGCCCGTTCTTGGCTTGGGCGCCTCGGTGATGGTCATAAACGGACCCAGCAATGGTTTTGCACTGGCTTTATCTATGAGGCAGTGTGCCTGTCCATTTCTGGATTCACGATCAGAGGAGGCAAGGCTGGTGCCTATTTGCCAGACTAGCGGCAGATGTACCGCGTTTCCGGTCAAACCCACGATTGCGGATGCGCGAAAGAAGAATTGGATTGTTCCTCTTAGCCAATTGCGTGCAGAAATCGGCATTCTCTACAGTTGCAATGTCCTAAGACTTCAGGATGGCATCTTCGATCCGGCTTACGGTCTTGCTTCGAGAGCATTACTTCATTCGCAATTTGGAGCCATAGTCACTACCTGGAGGACTGAGATCGGGCCGATAAGCGGCGTTCATCTGAACGGCCTGGTCAATGATATTTGCCAGGGCATCAGTGTCGGCGTGGCAGTTGGGGAGTTCAATGGTTCTGATTTTGCGACCCGTTTCGGTGTGAAACTCTGCGTCTTAGGCGATCCGCTTTTTGCTTTGGCGCCCGAGCAGAATTATGTTCAACTGAGTGTCCCATCCGTTACCACGGTTGCGCCGACAGTTGCGCTTTCCATACCAGAGGGTAGCGATTCAACGACCGCTGAGCTTCATCTGCTACGTTCGGCCGTTGCCTATACCATTCAGGCGAATAAGTATTATGACACTCAAAAAGGAGAAGCGCTTGCTGCTCAACTGCTGACGTATGCGTCAACGCTCGCAGTCGTGCCAGACAAAGACAAAAGGGACCTGTTCTTTCACCTGGATACGGAACTCAGTCAGTTTCTCAGCGCCAGTCCGTTTCTGGATTCTTTTTTTGAGCCCTTTTTTTCAATCGAAGACATGAGTGAAAAGGCCACGTGCCCTTCATGTCTCGCACCTGCTCGCTACTTCCGGGCACAATTTTCGCTCGTCCACTCGAGGAGCTTGGATGTCATCCGGTGTGCCTGCTGCTATGACAGCAAGTGTTTGCCGTCGAACTGGGATGTGCAGTTGATGTTAAACCGCATCAACGAGGGAATCATTGAGATTTCCAATGTCCCAGCCGAAGCCGTGGTCTCTGTTTGCCTCCTGGTACATCCTTCCAGAGAGCTGTATAAGGCCTATCCATGGCCATCCTCAGGCGGGGAGTGGCCGCCGTTTGAGCTGCCTAAGCCTGATATCTCTACCGCTTTTTACTGCCACATTTTGATCGCGCGTCATCTGCTGGTGGGGTCTCTTGGTTTTAAGCTCCGGGGGAGCAGGGCTGGCTGGGAATCGTCTTGCGTAAGCTGAATTCAAGATCAAAGCTGCATTTTTACAACAGATCCCTGCAGACGATGCCTGTAAGGCAATGCATAGCTCCACCTGCTTTCATTAGCTCACCTATCTCGACCGGAATGCTTTCAACGTTTGCTTGGCGCAGCCTGGCGCGTGTGATATCGCACCCTGACGCGATCAGCACCAGACCAGGCTCAAGAGGAACCATGTTGACCGCCATCTTCTTGCTCGCTTCATATTCGTCAGGCAAATCAATAACGCTATAGCCGGCCTTTCTTAGCTGCTGATAGGCAATAAACGAAAGCCTTGTTGGGTATACGACTGCTTTATTTGTGTCGACAATATTCAGAACACCATCTAAATGGCCGCATCCGTAAGTCGTCTGAATCTCAACAACCTCAATACCCATCAACTCAAGGCAAGAGCGCACCTGCTGTACGCCCGCGCGATTTGATCTCAGGCCTATTCCAATCAGCGCAAGCGTGGGCTTCACAAATACCAGATCAGAAGCTTCGAAATAGCCATTGCCGAATACGCTCATTACGATCGGGATGTGGTTTGCAGCGAGCGTCCGGCTTACGATTACTTCCTCTCCGGCCCTTTCCTCTCCGGCGGGCCTTGAGACAATGGCTCCCTGTGGCGTCATGGCAAAAAGGTCACGCACAAACATTAAGTTTGGATATACTGACCCTTCATCTTCAATTTCCAATACTTCCACTCCGTGTTGCCGGTATACCTGCACCAGAGAGTCGAATTGCTTCTGGGCCGCCTCCAAATCCACTGCTGCACTGAACAGCGCTGGCCTGCTACCTCCTTCACTAGATGTTACATTTTGTGGTCTGTGCAGCAGGACGCTCCGTAGTTTCCCGCACTCACTATTCGCGCCGCACTTTGACCATATCTTGCCGAACTCGGCTGGTCTCTCCAGCTTTCGCTGCACCCATCCGCTGCCGCCGTGGGCCGCATCAGGCTCCAGTCGGCTGCTTTTAAACTGCTGTTTTGATTCGTGTTGGTCCAAAACGAACTCCTCCCCGGAGACGTGCAAATAGCGAGAGCCATGACATGATTACATAAGGCCAAAACCACAATGGAGCGTACATCCATGTGAATCGTGAATGCCGTCCGTGGTCGTATTTGAGTTGTCCGGCCAGGGAAAGAAGCGAAACAGCAAGAGAAATTGCAATCAAGGCGCAGGCACAATACGCTGCCCCTTTGATGCCGATTGCAACCAACAATGGCAGCGCCAGAAGATGGGTCGCAAACCGCATTGGATAACCCATATTCTCATATGCATAGCGCAGGCGTTGTTCCCAGAATTTCTTGAATCCACGATGCGAATACATTGGTATTGCCACTTCATCGCAGTAGCTGCAAAGATGGCCACCCCGCCTGAACGCAAGCTCAATTGCCAGTTCATCGAACAGAACATTTTTTTCGGGAAAACCCACTGACAGCAGAGTAGGTACGTCGAAGGCGATATTGGCCCAGAACTGCTTATGCGGGGAGGTCATATTGACTACGAATATGCCAGAGATATCTATATAGTCAAATACGGATGGGGCCGGATATTCAGGAATGCATTTGACATATCGAGACTCTTGCAGCAATTTGTCCATCTTCGCCAGGTCGTCGATGCGAGGCCGTGCATCATCGTCCATGATCAAAACGGCCCTGCTGGTTCGGTACTTTAGTGCAATGTCAATTGCATGCAATTTCTTGTTGTCGCCGTCAGGGATATTCTCAGTCACCGCCACATGAATAATCCCGCTATCAGCGACGGCCTGCTCGATTTTTGTGAAAATATCCGGGGGCGAGCAATCAGAAATGATTATGGTCAGTAAGAACTGTTCATTGCGCTGAATGAGCTGCTTATAGTGGCTGACCAGGCCAATTGCAAGATCGCTGGTGGGCGCGTAAAGCGGCACGATGACCGTCAATGAGGGCTTCGAATTCATCTGTAATTACTAAATAACGCCGTAATGTCTTTTATAGTCCTGTGATATTTGAATATTTCCGTAAGAGGAGCAGAAGATTCTTAAAGTCTGGATAGTCCGTTAGCAGAGTCATGGCTGTTTCCAGAGATGGTGCAATGAGTTGCCGATGATGGCTATTGCCGGTTTTATGCGCGAGCAAAGCGCGTCGCCCGGCAACTTTGAGCAGCCGCAAGACCGCTGCCTCCGCCAGTAATCGATGGAATTCAGGTTTGCTGATAGGACTGGCATCGCTGTCAGTAGTGCTCCAGAATCTCTCCACAAGAGCGCTGCGCGCATAGTGATCTAAGCGCAATCCATAGTCAAACAGCAAACTGGCGAGATCATAAAACATCGATCCAAGACAACAATCTTGATGGTCGATAACATAATAGTCGCCGCTGAGCAGCATGATATTCGAAGAACTAAAGTCCCGATGAATGAGAGCCTGTGGGTGAGCTGCTACTCGAAATGCCAAGCTAAGCAGTTCGTACTCCAGATGCTTGCGATCATTGCTGTCGGTATCAAGAAGTTGTGGAAATGCTATGCAGTTGCAATATTCAAGAAGCTCCATGAACATTGGGCAAACGCCAAATGTTCTATGAAGCGGCGGTTCGTGCTTGATCGATTGAGTTGATTTCTGTAGCTGTGCTATCCAATCGACGAGTTGGATGATGATTTCGCCTGAAAGAGCCTGCTCTTTGTCTACTAGCATCCGCAGCGTATCGTCGCCGACATCCTGGATGATTGCAAGGCGTGTTGTGGGGTCAAACTCGTGCAATGTGGGCACATGCCCAACGTTGCATTCCATGTGCCTATACGCGGTGACAAAGGCATCCATTGAAGAAGTACACGCCAGATCACTGGGCGTGAAGTGCTCTTCTGAGGAATAGCGCCCGTCGCTCAGAAAAAGCGCGATATAAGTGCCGGCAGGAGTATAGACACGGAAGTATTGTTTTGCTGAAGCGCCTCCATTGAGCGGGCGAGCAGACACTGCAGTCTCTTCATATACAGGGAAAGCGCGCTGGCAAACCTTGTGGGTGGCGTGAGAGATTAAGGTCTGCACATCCGCGGGATGACTCATGAGGGTCTCAGAGGCAAACAACATTATATGAGCTTTTACCAGAAGTCCAGAATATTCTCATTGCATGAACGGCAACTCGGAACCGAAACCCCTCGTTCTGAGAGTGAAAGAAGGTTTTTGTCCGACAGCATTAAAAAAAATTTCAAAAATGGCTTTTGTCTGTATCGTCTCGGTGTATTATTACGGGACTAAAAGCACATTCCCAAATGGAGAGCTCTTAAGGTGACCCATGCTTTCTGCTCGAAGCCAAAGGCTGCTATTTGGAAGGGGCAGACTAGAGGGTTCGTAGTTTATGTCCTCATAAACATGCTCCGTCAGATTTCTTCAGTTGGTTGTCGAAAGTTTTCGCATCAATAGTTCGTGGTTCTTCGTCTTTATTCCTGCGGGGTTAGAACATTTATCGGATATCCGCTGTAAATGGATCTTGTAAAGAATCTTTAGATCCATCTGGAGGATATAGAGGGGTGTGAGTGTACGTTCATCTTGGGAACTGGGTCTCAACTGCCCCTTTCAAATCCGGTCGGAAGATAAGGTTGTTCTGTTTGCCATATGCCGGCGGAGGTGCTTCGACATATCTAGGATGGCAAAGGCTGGTTTCTTCTGGGGTTGAGGTGTGCCCGATTCGCCTGCCAGGGCGCGAGATGAGGATGAAGGAGCCATTCATCACAGATCGCAAAACCATGGTTACATCGATAACCGCTGCGCTTACGCCTTTCCTGAAAGAGCCTTATGCACTGTTTGGCCACAGTATGGGCGGGTTTCTGGCGTTTGAAGTTGCATGTGAAATCCGCGCGCGGATGCTACCCATGCCCAGGCATCTCTTTGTGTCCGCAAGACCGGCTCCCGAAGTGACTCGTACTCTCTTGTCCCGGCCAGTCGCTCAGCTTTCTGATGCTGAGTTGCTGGCGGAAATCGCCGGCAGCGTAAATGCATCTTTGCAGGAGCTGGATGCCCAGCCGGAATTGAAATCTCTGGTGCTTCCGATACTACGACATGATTTTCAATTGCTCGAAGGGTATCGCTTCGTTCCGCGTGAACCTTTGCGGGTCGGTATTACCGCTTTCGGCGGAATCTCCGACTCAAGCGTGTCCGAAAAGGACTTGCGACTGTGGTCCTCATGCACCACGGCTGGTTTTGCAGTTGAGATGTTTGAAGGTGACCATTTTTTTATAAACCAAACTGAACGAATTGCCGCAGCGGTGAACCGGAAAATAGAGTCTCTTTTGTTATCGTCGGCGCAAGTTGGTTGAAGGTCTCAGGTTTATCTGAAGGAGTGGAATGGGCGCGATTGTCGAACTGCGGCAGGTGACAAAAATATACGAAGGCAAGAACAAGAAGAAGACCGTTGCGGTCGACGCCATCGATCTCTCTGTCCAGTCTGGTGAGCTGTTTGGTTTGCTCGGTCCCAACGGGGCGGGTAAAACCACCACTCTGAACATCTGCACGACGCGTTCCTCATTGACATCAGGAAGCGCATTCATTTCCGGTGTTGATGTTTCTCGCGATCCAGCGCGGGCCCGAGGTTTTATCGGGATTGTTCCGCAGCATCTGAAACTCGATTTTTCCTGCAGCGTGCAGGAAAATGTTTATTTTCATTGCCGCTATTACGGATTCAGCCATTCCGAGGCACGTCACCGCACCAAGGAGTTGCTGGAGCAATTCAGTCTTGCCGAGAGAGCGAAATCCATGCTCGGCGAACTGTCTGGTGGTCTGGCGCAGCGGTTACAGGTGGCCAAGGCTGTTGCGCATCGGCCCGACATTTTGTTTCTGGATGAACCAACCTCAAGGCTCGATCCACAGACCCGGCTGGCGGTCTGGGATATCATCCGCAGTCTTTGTAAAGAAGGAATGACGATTGTGATAACGACGCACAACATGGGCGAAGCCGATGCGTTGTGTGGCCGCCTCGCGATCATTGATCACGGCAAGATCCTGGTATGTGACACTCCGAAAAGCCTCAAGAGCACTCTTGGCGCAGACAGCATTGTTGATGTGAATTTGAAACATCCTCAGCCCGAACGCGCCGCCGAAATTCGCGAGCTTCCCGGCGTCTCCGGGGTCGATTGCACAGCCAAGGGTTATCGGGTCCACAGCCGCGCTCTCGATGGGCTTTTGCCGAAGATACTAGAAGTAACGGGCACCGGACATCTGCATGAAATCGCGGTCATCGAACCGAGTCTCGAAACCGTCTTCATTACCCTGACTGGGAGAGAGATGCGTGAATAGCCAATCGAGAAGTACCCTCGCCGTCTATTGGAATGCGCTGATCGGTCTCCTGCGGCGCGATGCCCTTACTCTGGGCCGCAGCAAAGCAACATTTCTGACAAGGACGATAACCAATCCGCTAATGTTTGTCTTCGTCTTTGCCTATCTGTTGCCCAAGCTGGGCCAAGGGGTGCCCACCAGTGCGAGTTTGTCGTTTGGTACTGTGATGTTTCCTGGTTTGATCGCCGTCGCCATCTTCTTTCAGGGGATCATGGCCGTGGGGTTACCGCTTGCAGTAGAGCTTGGCACTGGCCGCGAAATTGACGATCGTCTTGTCGCTCCCGTGCCGCTCGGATTGCTTGCCGCTGAGAAAATCATCTTCAGTACCTTCCAGAGTATTGTCGCTGCGCTGGTGACATTCCCGTTTCTTTATTTCATTCCAGCGCTGCCTATTCATCTGACGGTGCCTAGCTGGACTTTTCTGGTTGGTTTTGTATTGCTCTCCGGGCTTGCGTCGGGTGCTGTAGGCCTGATGCTGGGGACCCTGGTAAAGCCACAAAATATCAGCGCAATCTTCACAATTATTATCACGCCCATGACCTTCCTCGGATGTGTCTACTATCCCTGGATCATGCTGTTTCGAGTTCCACTGCTGCAAAAATTGGTGCTGCTCAATCCTCTGGTCTATGTCAGCGAAGGAATGCGGGCAACCCTGACTGCGCAGGTGCCGCATCTTTCTCTGCTTGTTGCAACTGCGGCTTTATCGTTGGTTCTGATCGTTACGACTGTTATAGGAGTGCGAGGCTTTATGCGCCGTGTTATTAGCTAGAGGCGCAAGGCCTCATTTTCAAAGCTGTGGGCTGCGGATCGGATTGATCCAACCGGATAGAAAGATACTTCGGGGCGCTGTATTCCCGGGGAAGAACTGCAAGGGGAGGATTTATGTACAAAATCAGTTTAGTCAACATGCCCTTCGCTTCGCTGGAAATGCCATCCCTTGCCTTGACGCAGCTCAAGTCGGTTCTCGAAGAGCAGTTTGGCCCGCAGATATCGGTTCGAATCCTCTATTTGAATCAGGATATCGCTCACCACCTCGGAATGGACCTGTATTCGCGGATAACGCACTCAACCGAAGCAACCATGAGCGGCTTTGGTGACTGGCTGTTTCGGCAGATTGCATTCGATCTTCCTGATAACACCGCTAAATACTTCAGCCGTTTTTTTTACATGCCCAACGCCTACTTTGCAAAAAAGAAGGCGATGATTCTGGAGAAAAGGCGCGGCCTCGACGATGTTCTTTCGCGGATCATCGCCGCGTACCGGCTGGATGAAGACGATCTGGTGGGATTTACATCCATGTTTTCCCAGAATGTTCCCAGCTTTGCACTGGCGCGAAAACTTAAAGAGCGGAAGAGAAATATCACGATTGTGATGGGAGGGGCCAATTGCGAGAGTCCGATGGGCGCCGAGATCGCGAAGAATTTTGAGCATATCGATTTTGTGTTTTCCGGGCCGGCCTTGAAAAGCTTCCCCGACTTTGTGAAATGCCAGGTGCAGCGGGCGGAAGAGCAGAGCCATCAGATTCGCGGCGTGATTTCGCGAAAGAACGCCCTGGCGCAGTCAGCCATCAACCGGATTGAAGTTGGTGAAGAACTCGACATCAATCAGCCGGTCCGCCTCGACTATCGCTCCTTCCTGGAAGGCGTCGAGCGGAACTTTGCGCCGAATACGATCCGGATTCAGCTAGGGTTTGAGACTTCCAGAGGCTGTTGGTGGGGCGAACGAGCCCATTGCACGTTTTGCGGCCTGAACGGTAGCACAATGTCCTATCGCGCAATGGCGCCGCAGAAAGCCCTGGAGCAGTTTGACAGTCTTTTCCAGTATTCCAGTCAATGTGCCTATTTCTTTGCCGTGGATAACATTCTGCCGAAAAGCTATCTGAAAGAAGTGCTTCCGCACCTCCGGCCGCCGCAGAATGCGAAGCTGTTTTATGAAGTCAAAGCGGATTTGACGCGGGAAGAGCTGAAGGTTCTGGCCGACGCCCATGTACTGGAAATTCAGCCTGGAATTGAAGCGTTGGCGACATCCACGCTGAAACTGATGAAGAAAGGGACCACCGCGTTCCAGAATATTCGCTTTCTTCACAACTGCGCTGATTTTGGCATTGAACCTGCTTGGAACCTCCTGATCGGCTTTCCCGGTGAGCCGAAAAGCGTATATGAAAAATACGTCAAAGACATTCCGTTCTTGCGGCATCTGCCTCCACCCAGCGGAGCCTACCCGGTCAGGTTTGACAGATACAGCCCATATTTTGTGCGCGCCAAAGAATATGGGTTGGATCTGGGAATCAACGAGTTCTATCGCCACATCTACCCGTATAATGACCGGACTTTGGAGAACCTCGGATACTATTTTGTCGACCGAAATTTTGGAGCTTCCTATATCGCTGGCAGTGCCGAATATTTGGGTGCTCTTCAGACTTTGATCGCGGATTGGCGTCAGCGGTGGTCTGCTGACCCAGCAAGCAGGCCAAGGCTCCTGCTCCGGGAACGAGATGGCCAATATAGGATTTTCGACTCGCGCGGAAACAGCATCCTGGAGTATGAACTTATGGCACCACAGGTCGAACTGCTGAGATATCTCGGCATTCCCAGGCAGGTTGGCGATAAGGCTGACGAGCTAAAGGCGACATACGGGATCGATTTGGATAAAGAACTTGCGGTTTTGACCGGGCGCGGACTTGTATTCGAAGAACAGGGGCGATATCTCTCGCTAGTAAGCGTGGATGCAAGCGTATCCGTGAATGTGCTGGCGAATGGGCGGGAGTCCGGCCATGAGATGGCCCCTGCTTGACCGCAAGGGCTATGCACAGAACAGCCGTTCAGGCGCAGAGCCTGCAGCCTGAAAGTTTTTTGTGGTTGAAAACACTGAAGACGGTCGGTACATGGAGCATGAAACAGAGAGGCAATCAGTTCGTGTCGGTGAAAGTGAACCAATTCGGGCAAGGCACATTTGAATTGGGCGAACTGGCAGAATTGCGATAGCAGCGATGGAATCTTATACATTACCTAACGGCCTCTCGATCAAGCACCACAGTGCGACTGAAACGCTCCAGCTTTATCGTGATATTTTCGCCGACGGCATCTACCTAAGGCACGGCATTTCGCTGCCTGACCAGGCGCTCGTTCTGGATGCCGGTGCGAACATCGGCATGTTTACCCTCTTCGTTATGTCTGTGTGCCCAACCGCCTGCATTCATGCGTTTGAACCGGCCCCCCGGTCATTTCAACTGCTCAAAGAAAATGCTTCTGCGTATCCGGAGCGGGTGAAAACCTATCATTGTGGACTAGGGGCGGAAGAAAAACAGGCGATGTTCACTTTTCTGCCCAAGGTTACCTGTGGATCGGGCTTTTATGACGGAGAAGGCATCGAACAGCGCAAGCAGATGATTCAGGCAGTCATTATGTCGATCCCCGAGAAGCGCAAGAGATTTGAAGGGGAGCTTGGCGACGAACTATTGCAGTACTACGTGGATGAGCTGTTCAAAGGTGAATCCGTGGAAATTGCGATTGTGCCGGTCAGTAAGATCATCGATGAGTTGCAACTTGATCATGTGGATTTGTTCAAGATCGATGTTGAAGGCAGTGAGCGGGACGTGCTGAAGGGCCTCAATGAAAAGGACTGGCCGAAAATCCGGCAGATGGTTTTGGAGGTACACGACAGCCCCAAGACCCTTCCGGAGATCGTCGAACAACTGGAAAGACATGGGTTTCGGGTTACAGCCGTGCCAGAGGAGAAAACGGGCGAGATTTCGGGGACAACCATGGCGTATGCAACGCGGACGTAGCGGTTCGCGAAGTGCCCGATTTTTTCACGCTGAGAATGCTGAATGGCGTGTGCTTAGGTTCGATTTGGTGAAGTTGAAGATAGGGATGCTATCGGTCGAAGATAAGCCAGTCCTGGGAAAAGGGTGACCTGTTGATGTATGCGTAACTATTCGGAGCGGCAGCAGCAGAATGCCATTGAGACGAGACTGAAGTCGCTTGACAACGGTTTCATTCCTTTCGAACCTGGGGAAGAAGAGACCGTTTCACAGGTGTTTGAGCGACAGGCGCAAAAACACCCCCAGAAAATCGCAATTAAAGGTACTGCGGTCTCTTATACCTATCAGCAGTTGAATCAACTGTCCGATAGCATTGCATCTGCGCTAGCCGTGACCATGGACGGAAAGCCGGCGCCTGTCATATTACTTTTGCAGCACGATGCGCCATTTATCGCCTGCATGCTGGGAGTGCTGAAGGCTGGCGGGTTCTATATTCCATTGGACCCGTCGTTTCCCGAAAGTCGCAATGCGCTTATCGTGGAGGATGCCGACGCGGCGATCATTGTTGCGGATGCAGTCAACCTCGATCTCGCCCACAGGCTTGCCTTCAAAGGCGAAAGGGTAATCTGCTTTGATGAAATAGAGACCACGAACAAAAAGCCGCAGCAGTCGCCGGGCCCTGACGATCTGGCCTGCATCATCTTCACCTCCGGTTCAACCGGACGGCCCAAGGGCGTGAAGCAGACTCATCGCAATATCCTTCAGGTAGTTCGAAGATATACCAACAGCCTCTATATTGGAAAAGACGACCGGCTGATTCTGCTTGCGTCGTGTTCTGTCACAGCTTCGGTAGCTCCAATTCTGAGTGCTTTGCTGAACGGCGCCACACTGTATCCGTTTCGGATTCGTGAACACGGCTTCGCCGCCCTTGCCCAACGGATCGATGCCGAAGGCATTACGGTATACCACTCTGCGCCTTCCGTATTTCGGCATTTTGCCCGGACCCTTCCGCCAGATACTTTGCTGCCGACGATTCGTTTGGTCAGACTGGGTGGAGATATTGCGTATCTGGGCGATTTCGAACTCTTTCGAAAACATCTGGGCTCTCGCGCGGTGCTCGTGAACGGATATGGGTGCTCGGAGATGAGCAGCGTCTGGTGTTTCTACATGGACGCTAATTCAGAAGCGGTGGATAGGATCCTACCGATTGGATATCCGATAGCTGGTGTTGAAGCGTACCTGAGAGGGCCAGCGGAAAATAGCGATGCATTGCCGGGCCGTTCCGCTGATTTCTCCGGAACAACCGCAACCGGCGAGATAGTGTTGAAGAGCTCGTATATCTCGCCGGGTTATTGGAGGCGGCCAGACCTGACCGCTGCTGTATTTTCCGAAGAGTCAAACGGCCCTGCCCGAATCTATCGGACAGGGGACCTGGGTTTTCTGCGTCCTGACGGCTGCCTTGTTCATATCGGGCGTGTTGACTCGCAAGTGAAGATATCCGGGATGAGGGTTGAGACCTCGGAAATTGAAGCATACCTGCGCGGACATGAGGGGATTCGGGATGCCGCAGTCATAGCGCATACTCCAAAGCACGGGGAGCAGGAGTTACTGGCCTTTGTTGTGCTGGATGCTGTCAATCGAGCAGATGCACTGTCCCTGCGGAGCTATTTGCAGAGCCACTTGCCTGCACACATGGTTCCTGCAGCGGTCGTCGCCGTTGAGGAACTTCCTGCTACTCCGAATGGCAAGCTCGATCGGGCACGGCTTCTGCGGCTTAAAGACGCAACCCTGGGTGTCGCTGTTCACGTACCCCCAAGCACGAACGCGGAGCAGCGAATGGCCGCGCTGTGGATGCGGATTCTGAAATGCGGGACGATTGGCATTGACGACAATTTCTTTCTGATCGGGGGAAACTCCCTTCTCGCGCTGCGAGTGCTTACCGAACTGCGATCGGAAGGTGCACCTGGCGTCTCTTTGAAAACGTTTTTTGAGATGCCTACCATTCGGCAGTTGGCCGGATGGATTGTTGCCGGAAGGGGCCAGGACGGAGGGCTTCCCGACCTTGGCAAGATGGTCCGTCCAGAAGTCTTGCCACTCTCTTTTTCCCAGCAGCGACTCTGGTTTCTGGCACAGATGCAGGGTATCAGCGAGGCGTATCACATCTCGTTCGGGCGGAGCCTGCTGGGTTACCTCGATTCTATTGCTCTGCGAAAGGCGCTGAATTGCATTCTGGCAAGGCATGAAGCCTTACGTACAACGTTTGGGTTCATTGACGGCGGTCCGGTGCAGCGCATCACCTCAGCAGAAGAAAGCCGGTTCTACCTTCTCGATGAGGACCTGAGCCAGCACGACGATGCGACGGTTGAGCTTGATCGGCTGACCACGCTGGAAACGTGCGCACCCTTTGATCTGGAACATGGCCCGTTGATCCGGGGGCGGCTGATTCGCATGTCGAGCGAAGAGCACGTCCTGCTCATCACCATGCACCACATCGTCGCGGACGGCTGGTCGATTGGAGTATTCATCAATGAACTAAGCGTCTTGTACACCGCGTTCCTGCGAAGCGAACAAGACAGCTTGCCTGAACTGGGCCTGCAGTACGCCGACTATGCCCTCTGGCAGCGTGAGTGGATGCAGGGAAATAGCTTCAATCAGCAGGCTGAGTACTGGAAGAAGCTTCTCGCTGGAGCGCCGGAGCTACTGGAGTTACCGGCGGATCATCGCCGTCCGATCCAGCAGGATTTTGCCGGCGCCTTTGCAGAGTTGGTGCTTGATGCGGAGATTACCACTGGTCTGAGAGATTTATCCCGTCGCCAGGGGACAACCCTCTTTGTAACTTTGTTGGCGGCGTGGGCCGTATTGCTTGCAAGACTTTCAGGTCAGCGGGACATTCTTATCGGTGTGCCGGTAGCCAACCGTGGACTCAAGGAGATTGAGGGGCTGATCGGTTTTTTTGCAAACACATTGGTGTTGCGGCTCAATCTTGATGGCGCGCTCTCAGTGGAACGCCTGCTCCAACAGGCGAAGTTGCAGGCTCTTGCTGCGCAACAGCATCAGGATGTCCCTTTCGAGCAGGTAGTCGAGATTGCGAGTCCGGTTCGCAGTGCCAGCCACAGCCCTCTCTTTCAGGTAATGTTTTCCTGGCACAACACTCCAAGGGCTCCGTTGGAACTCCCTGGTCTTGCGGTTGGGGTACTGCAGTCGGACTCCCATCGGGTCGCCAAGTTTGATCTCACCCTTGCGCTTCGGGAAGACGGGAATACGATTACCGGCGGGCTGGAGTATGCGACGAGTCTGTTCGGGCCAGTCACCATTCAGCGTTACCTCGGGTATCTGCAAACGCTGCTGGGCACTATGGTGGTTGATGAAACGCAGAGCATTGATCTCCTGCCCCTGCTGGCGCCTGCCGAACGCTATCTGCTCCAGCATCGATGGAATGATACTGGAGCCGAGTTTCCTCGCGAGCAGTGTATCCACCAGCTCTTTGAGGAACAGGCGGCCAGGACGCCCGAGGCCACGGCCGTAATTTTTGAAGATGACTCGCTCACCTATGACGAGTTGAATCGACGTGCGAACCAGCTCGCCCATTATTTGAGAACGCTGGGCGTCAGGCCTGACGCGCGCGTGGCTATTGCGCTTGATCGCGGCTTTGAGATGATCGTCTCGCTGGTGGCCGTTCTGAAGACCGGCTGCGCCTATGTGCCCCTTGATCCTGCAAATCCAGTCGAGCGCCTGGCCTTCATGCTTCAAGACTGCGCTCCATCCCACCTGCTGACGCAAAGTCACCTGAAAGACCGCTTCTCAGGTATCAGGCAAGACCTGCCTGTGATTGATATGACCGTTGAGGCCCCGGCGTGGCGGGCCCAGTCCGATGTCAACCTCCAGGCAGCCGCTGTCGGCGTCACTCCGCTGAACCTTGCTTATGTCATCTATACATCAGGATCCACGGGTATGCCCAAGGGCATTGCGATGCCCCATTGCGCATTGGTCAACCTGCTTCGCTGGCAGATGAACGAGTCGAATTTGCCTTCCCCCCAGCGCACCTTGCAGTTTGCCGCTGTAGGCTTCGACGTTGCGTTTCAGGAGATATTCAGCACCTTGTGCTCTGGAGGAAGCCTGGTCCTGATCGACGAAGGGAAACGCTTTGATCCGCCGGAGCTATTTCGTGTTATAGCCAAGAATAGTGTCCAACGATTGTTTCTTCCGTATGTTGCGTTGCAGCTCATGGCCGATGGGCTGGCGAACATAGGTGGTGATCCCGAAGATGGATGCCATATCAACAGAACGCTGCGCAAAATCATTACCGCAGGTGAGCAGCTACGAATCGACTCAAAGATCGCGGGTCTTTTCCGCTATCTCGCCGACTGCGGGCTTGAGAATCAATATGGTCCCACGGAAACGCATCTGGTCAGTTCATTCAACCTGCCGAGAGGCAGTGCCCATTGGCCATCGCTGCCCTCCATTGGCCGCCCTATCGCAAACGCGCGTATCTACATCCTGAACGAACAGGGCGAACTAGCGCCGGTGGGAGTGTCTGGCGAACTCTACGTTGGAGGAGCAGGAGTAGCTCGTGGATACTTCGGCCACCCTGAGCTGACCGCCGAGCGTTTTTTGCCGGACCCATTCTCCAGGGAGATCGGCGCACGCATGTACAAGACCGGGGACCTTGCCCGGTGGCTGCAGGATGGAAATATCGACTTTCTGGGCCGCAATG
>Ga0126383_10000524_pt1 | contig 21505 bp, 9 predicted proteins | sample PanSoiMetPlot_35_FD_96882 | JGI IMG/M metagenome (GOLD analysis project Ga0126383, IMG submission 96882) | Tropical forest soil microbial communities from Panama - MetaG Plot_35 | ecosystem: Environmental > Terrestrial > Soil > Tropical forest > Bulk soil | place: Panama | collected 2016-02-17
CGCTGAAAGCGCGAGGCGGTTTGCGAGCGCAATCTCTTTTCGACCGCCGCGGCGACGTCCAGTTCGCCGCACACCGCGCGTCTGATCGCGTCGTCTATCTGTTCCCATCGCGCGGGGTCGGTGATGGGCTCGCCGGCGGTGTCGCGCGCCTTGAACGAATCAATCGCGATCCCATCGGCGCGCGTGTTGAGTTGGACGCTGAGAATGTTGACGCCCTGCGCCGTCAACGCCCCCGCGACGCAGGCGAAAAGCCCGTGGCGGTTCGGCGCGCACAAATGCAGATCGGCGCATCGCGCCTGCGTGTCAATGCGCCAACTGGTCTTGACCGGGCGCGAATTGAGCGCGTGCGCCAGACGGACGTGTTCAATGATCGTTTGCGCCGGCGCCGACCGCGCGTAATCTACGGGCAGTAGTTCGAAATGCCTTCGCGTCTCGTCGACGTCAATCTCGCTCGCCAGCATCCGCGCCACGCGTTCGCGCAAATCTTCGACGTCGCGTTCCGGCTGACGATCCGGCGCCAGAATCGAGCGGGCTTTCGTGTACAGCTCCCACAACAGCGAATCTTTCCATTCGTTCCAGACGCCCGGCCCCACGCCATGGATGTCGCCGTAAGTCAGTAAGGTCAGCATATTCAGGTTGTCGAGCGTCCCGACCTGCGCCACGAAATCTTTGATGACTTTCTCGTCCGAGAGGTCGCGCCGCTGCGCGATGTGCGCCATCGTCAGGTGATGACGAATCAGGAACAGGACCTGATCCGTCAGCCGCGCCCCTTGGGGTTCCCGGCTGAGTCGCCCGAGCGCCCTCCCGGCGAGCCTGATTCCCTTCTCCGTGTGATGTCCGCCTAGCCCCTTGCCGATGTCGTGCATCAACAAACCCAGATGCAGCGCGGCCGTATCACTGATCTCGCCGTACAGATTCCGATAGCGCTCAGTCAGTTTGCCGCGCGAGACCGCCAGTTCGTCCAGCGCCTCGATGGCCCGCAGCGTATGCTCATCGACCGTGTAGCGGTGGTAGAGATCGTGTTGAACCAGGCACGTGACGCGTCCGAACTCGGGCAGAAACTTTCCCAGAAAATCCAGCTCGTGCATCAACCGCAGCGCCGCGGCCACTCGCCCCTTGGCCCGCAGCATCTTTAAAAACGCCTGCGTCGCTTCCGCCGAAGAGCGGAACTCGCGATTCACGCCCGGCAGGCTCGATTGAATCGCGTCCTGCAACTTCACGCTGAAACCGGCGCCGGTCGCCTGCGCATACGAAAACGCCATCATCATTCGCTGGCCGTCGAGTTCCGCCCGCTCGGAATCGGCGCCGGCCTTCGAATCAATCGGCGCTTCAGTCGGCCCCGCGCCCGAGTCGGCCAGGTCGAGCGTCCCATCACTCATCACGAACCCGCCGATCGCCGCCGTCGAACGGGCGCGCGTGAACCAGCTTCTCTTCTGGGGCCCGGCGATCGCGCGCCGCAGATGCGATTCGCACAAACGATGCAGCCGTCGCGCGTGCAGGTAATAATCCCGCATGAAGATCTCCGACGCCTGCTGCTTCACCGAATCGGCGTATCGCAGGTTGCGCGCCACTTCCTGCTGCAGGTCGAGCGAAAGCGCGTCCGTTCGGCGCGAAGTCAGAAAGTGCAATTCGTTGCGAACACGCAGCAGAAAGTCGTAAGCCGAGCCGATGGCCTTCGCGTCGCGTTCGGGAATGACTCCGGCGCCCGCCAAACCTTCGAGCGTCGCCTTTCCGTGCGCCACGCGCGACGCCCACAACAGTTCGTGCAGATCGCGTAACCCCCCGGCGCTCTCCTTGATGTTCGGCTCCTGCATGCAGGCCGCGCCTCCGAATTTGGCGTAACGCGCCTCGCGTTCCTTCATCAACTCATCCAGCAAAGCCGCCTTCTGTTTTTCGAAGACCTCTTCTTCGAGCCGATCGGTGAGCTGCTCGAACAACCCCGCGTCGCCCCACAACAGCCGCGCGTCAATCATCGAGTTGCGCGAAACGACGTCCTCTCTGGCCATCGAGACGCAGTCGCCGAGTGAGCGCACACTGTGCCCGACGTTGAAACCGATATCCCAGAGCAGGTACAGAATCGATTCGCTGAACTTCGCGGCGAATGCGGCGTCCCTGCGATTCTGGTGCAGGAACATAACGTCTATGTCCGAATGCGGAGCCAGCTCCCGCCGCCCGTATCCGCCCAGAGCGATGATCGCGAACTGCCCCGCCTCTCGCGGTTCGCCCGAATTGGCGCCGAATTTTTCCTCCACCGCCGTTCGGGCGATCCGCTCGATCAACAGATCAACAATCAGACTACGCGCCTGAACTATCTGCCCTCCGCCTATTCCGAACCGATGGCGCAGGCTCAGCCGCTGTGTCTCTATTTTCAGGAATTTTTTGAGCGCGACGAGACGTTGCGCCGGATTCGGCTGATTCTCGATCTTCCGCAGCTTCTCGCCCGCGTGACGCTGAATTGTGATCAGATCAATCTGCATCTCATTTGCGCCGCCTGAGCTGAGGGTGTGCAAGCCGGGCGCCAAAGGCGTTAATGTGGCGCGGATGTCGATGCAATGCCTGTGTTTATTGGCTTTTGTCGCGTTCACATGCTTGCGGCAGGTTGTTCTGGGAATCAGCCGGATCAGACAAAAATGTTGCCTGCGCCAGGAGAGATCACATTTTTGTCGGATTCATTTAAGAAGAGAGCTGAAAACATGGAGATAAAGTCGATACAGCGAGTCTTCATCGCCGCAGGCGCCACAGAACGCCGAGGTCTCGCAGAAAGAGATCATTTGAGTAGAAATTTTAGGCCGAATTCACCACGGGGCGCACCGGGCGCACGGGGAGGAGAAAATGAGGGATTATCGCTCCTCTTTTTCACCCCAGTGATCGCGCGTGTCCCCCGTGGTTGGTCAGTTTTTTATCGCCCTGGAATCGGCTCACTGGTCCCAGACAAAATTGTTGCCCTCGTCACTCCAATTCACATTTATGTCGGAAAGGTCACTTCAAAATCGCCGCCACTTCCTCGCGCAACCTCCCGCCGGCATAACTACGCTGAATGCGAATCTGTTCGACTGGCGCGGTCACATCGAGCAAGCTCGCAAGCTCGCCGGAGAAGTATTCCATTGACGGTTCGTTCGGGCCGAGCTGTTTGATCTCTTCACCGCGGCGCTCTTTCCAATAGGCTTTGATCCGCGGCTCGTCCAGTTTCGCGAAGATCTGGTCGAACGCCGGCTTGCGCTCGCTGAGCCGGATAATCGTCAGTTCTTGAACTGGCGAGTGACTCTGGATCTCGCGTTTCGATTGAGCGTTGGTCATCAGTGACGCGAGCAACTCCGGGCTGTTCGATATGATCAAATGTTTCCCTCGCAAGCCGTAGCCTACCGCTCGACCCAGCGCGGGCAATTGCATCTCGCGCCATTCCGCCCCGTTCGCGCTCCGGCTGTTCCAACCAAATGTGGCCGGCGCGCCGGCGATCATCAAACGGCTCGCGGCCAGGCCGGCCACCGCGCGTTCGAGCGATTCGCGTTCAAGCGACGCCGGGTTCTCCAACGCGATGATCGCGGCCCGGCGGAATTCGGCGAACAGCGGGCCTTCAACCGCGCGAGGCTCGCCGATCTTCGCCGCTACAGATGGCCGCGCCGGTCGCAATGCCGAACGCAACAGGGCGGAAAACTTTTCTTCGCCTTTCAGCCTGATCGCCGCATCGTCAACTTCGCCCGCGTCGCGCTCGCCCGCCTCTTCGGGATCGTCAACCTCAAGGTCGTATCTGTAGCTCAGGCACGAATATCGGCTGTGGCCGTAAAAATGTTCGTCAACGGCGGCGACCTCGAAATCGCTGCTGTCGTAGCGCCTCCAGCTCCAATCGCGCGACCTTGACGATTCCTCGATCTTTCCATCGAAGAGCGCGTCACGGACCATCTCGACGGCCGCGTTCTGATCGCCGCCGACAGCGCGTATCTGCGCGAAAGGGACGGGCGCCGGGATGATCCGCTCGATCTGTTGGAGCGACTGTTTCGACAGGGCCGCGCCAGCCTTCGAAACACGGCCGTCGAGCAGAAATTCGCGCCGCTCGACCCACCGGTCGCTCTGCATCTCCAGGTCGAAGATTCCGGCGCGGATGTTTTTCAGGTCTTCCGCGGCGCTCATCGCCCAGTAGCGTTTGAAATACCAATCGTCGTTGAGCTGCGTCTGATTTACCCAGACCGTCATGAAATGCGGCGTGACGGTTTTGCCGAGCGTTTGAAACGAAGGCTCGTCAGACATCCGATCCTTCTTCGCCTGCCCGCCGATATTGGCGATTGCGCGCAGTAAGAGTTTTTCGCTGGTGGCGATCACGAATCTGCCTTTCAACTGCGCGAATCCGATCTGCTGCTTCTGACGCCCTTTGTCGGCTTCGACATCGCTCAGGTAATAGACCGTACCGCCGGGCAGCTCGATCTCTTCGAAGTTGTCCTTGTGTTGAAAGAACTGCGTGACGGCGAATTTCGCGTCGCTGAGCGGCGCGATCACGACCAGATCCAAACGCCCGATGTCGTAAACGGCGATGGCGGCGCGGTTGTCGGCGATGGCGCCGAAAGCCTGCGCGCCGAGCGAAAAGCCCGCGGCCTCGTTGAATTCTTCCCAGCGAGAAAAGAGCTTGTTGGCCAGATGGCGGCTCCACAGCTTCTGGTAATTGACGCTGGCCAGGTAACGCTCTTTCAACGCCGACTCGTCCCACTGTTTGATCGCCGCCGGCAGGTCTTTGAACTGCGCGTAAACGACCGCCCCGCGCGGGAAATCGTTCGCCAGTTCAAACCCGCTCGACGAGCGGCTCGCCGACACGGCGTTGATCGCAATACCAATGACGATCAGAGCCGTCAGCAGCGCCACCGTGAAGAGAGAACGCCTGATGATTTGCCGATAATCCGTGTTTGAAAACATTGCCGCCTCCTGCGGAAAACGTATCGTAGGTTGTCCAACCTGCGGAGGCTCGATTAATGAGCCGTCCAGTTGGCGCCAAGCGGCTTGGTAATGAAGCCCCGCAGGTTGGACAACCTACGGTACATCACGCGCCGCGTTATCATTGTTTCTACTGACTTCGCGTAACCGCATTCTCGTTGAACTCGATGGATAACGCCGGTTTACGCCTCCGCTCTTTCTGTTTCGTCTTCAACTGCTCAAGCCGCGATTCCGACTTGCGCCGTTCAGCCGGATCCGGCGACAGGTTCAATTTCGCGATCTCGAACTCCATCGCCTTCTCCAACTCGCCAATCTGTTCAGCGGAGATCGAAAGCAGCGCGAGCAATTCAAGCTGGGATTGCGACTGGCGGCGGCCTGAACGGCCCGGCAGGCTGTCGAAGCGTGTTCTCGGCTTATCAATCTTTTCATCGGCGCCATCTGCCGATTGGATGACCGATGATTGACCTTTCAACCGCTCGTCGGCGCCGGCCAGCTTCAACGCCGCGCGATGCCGGCTCTGTTTCGCGTAAAGCCTGACGATTTGCCATCGCTGATCGTCTTCGGTCGCGCCGAATGGCGCGGCGATCCACGAGTCGCCGCAGGCGATCATCGAATCGAGCAATGATTGCAAGGCTTCGAGCTCCCGCCCGGCGCTCTTCTGCGATAGCGCGTGGAAAAGTTTCAAATGCGCTCCCGGACTGCTCATCATGGCGTCGTTGAGACGTTTGATCGCGTTATCTGATTGGCCGCGGCCGAGCATTGATTGAGCTTCAACAGCCGCGACCATCTCCTGATCCTTGCTCGCGCTGATTCGCCGCTCGAATGCCTGCCAGTTTTCCTGTTTGACGATTTCCGGCGCGATCCACGCGGCGGTCCATCGAATCTGCCTGGTCATACGGCGATCTGAAATCAACGACGCAAGTTGATTCATCGCATCGTCGTTCTTCCCCGTCGCGGCGAGCGAGCGCGCCAGCTCCAGTCTGTTCGAACTATCTTCCGGCGAGAACGCCAGCAACCGCTGGCGGTATTCAATCGCGACCGCGTATTGATCGAACTCGGCCGCCGTTTCGGCCGCGACGCGCAGCGCCTCGGCCAACTGAATCTGATTCGATGGTTGCGGCCGCTCAATCCATTCGGCGGTGACGGCCCGCGCTTTGACCCAGTCGATCGCGGCGATTTCCGCGGCGGAGGTTTCGCGCGTCTCCGGATCGCCCAGTTCGATCAAATGCTTCAACAACTTCAACCCGCGTTCGGCGTCGCCTTTTTCAAAAGCCAGCCGCGCCAGCGCGGCGAACGATGAGGTCTGAAACTGTTCGAGCGCGATGTCGCGTTCATAAGCGGCTTGCAGCAATTGATCGGCTTCGGCGACGCGTTTCTCGGCGCGAAGAGTCGCCGCCGCTTTGTTCAACCGCTCGATCTCCGGCGGCGAGACGTGTTCGAGCCTGGGACTGGTTTCAATCCCGGCGAAGCGTTTGAGTCCGGCGACCGCCTGCGCGAAGCGTCCCTGGCGAATGTCCAGACGCAGCTTCGCCAATCGCAGCCATTCGGGGCGAGCATACCGGCCTTTGAACTCCCGCTCGATCTTCGGAATCAGGCTAATCGCCTCGGCGTTCTTGCGCTCCGCGATCAGGTAGTCGAGATATTTCTGGTACCAGCCTGCGCGCTCGCCGAACTGACGCGAATCTTGCGCTCTGACGCGCGTCGCCGATTGCGAGTCCCTTTCGTGATCGAGCGATTCCTCGACCTCGTCCAGACCCCACGAGCTTCGCGTTCGCAGGCGGTCAACGAAGTCGGAATCGGATTCGTAACGCGGTATGCCTTCGGCGTCGCGAACGAGTATCTCGTAAAACGGCGCGAAATGTTCGCGTTTGACGAGCGGTTCGTTGATCGCCATCTCTGGTAGAGAAAGAGCGCTCGGGGCCGAATCGCAAAGCTCGCGCAGGAACGCGGCCTTTTCCGCTTCATCTTTCGGAGAAGTCACGACGCCGCCTTCGTTTTCCTTCCCAAACGATCTCGCCAGAGCGCGGATCAACGATTTGAGGGATTCCAGCTCTTCGCCCGAACGGCCCGCGCTGTTGAAGCGTTTGACGAGGAGCGGCTTCAATTTCGCGCGCGCATCGGCGGCCAGACCGCGGCTGGCGAGGGTGCGCAGGTAAAGCGTGAGAGATTCCACACCCGGCTTCTCGCCCGCGATGATTTTCGACCAGTATTCATCGGCCTGCTGGCGTTTCCCGAGTTTGAAGTAGGCCGAGCCGATGTCGGCGATGGTCTGTTGGTCGCCCGGATTCATCTCCAGCGCGAGTTGGAAATGATCGAGCGAGAGTTGATGCTCGCCCTGATTGGCGTACCAGAGCGCCAGCCGCTTTTGCGCGTTGACATCTTTCGGGCGATTTTCGGTCAGCGCGGGTAGGAAGGCTGCGCTCACGGCCGTTGACGGCTGCTTCGCCTTTTCAGACATCGCCAACCATCGTCCGTAACTGTCGGCCAGGTAGAACCAGTTGTCGCCGATTAACTGCTGAGACTGATCCGGTTTGCTTCTGACCATCTCGCCGATAGTCTTCCAATTCAAAGCCCGCAGGAAGAAGGCCTCGTTATCGCGACTGAGGTCGCGCGTGGCGACGCTGATCTCGGCCTGGCGCGACGATTTCCAGGCCGCCGGTTGCGGCGCGGCCTCGACGGCTTCGCGAGCCAGCTTCAGCTCATTGTTTCTGACTAGAAAGCCGATGAGCTGGAAGCGATACGACGTCTGGCTCTGGACGCATCGGCGTAATTCGTCACGACCTGCGTCGCCCTGTTCGAGCAGGGTCTCGAAATACCGCTCAATCATGGGATCCATCGTGGTCGTCAGATTGCCTGTGCGCGAGGCGAATTCTTCGCGCAGGACTTTCAACTCGGCCTCGCGGTCGCCGATGAGCCGCGCGTATTCGGCGATCATCTGACGATAGCCGAACTTGTCGCGCCACGGATCGCGCGCCCGTTCTCGATCGAGCGTCTCGATCACGCGACGGTAAGCTCCGCGCTCAGAGTAGAAATTGACCAGCGACATAAGCTGAGAGTGAGGAAGCGACCAATCCTTCGCAATCGCAAACACTTTGTCTTTGCGCGCGATCAGAATCTGCTCGGCCAGCTGGCCCAGTCCCGCGCGCTGGCTCAGGTTGAGCAACACGACCAGCGTGTCGTCTCCGTTCGCCTCGCCTTTCGCTTCGGCCAGCCAGGCGCGAACGTCGCGGTCAATCGCGGCCAGTTCGCCGCCCGTAGCGTATTCTGCGGCGACGCGTCCGACGGCCTCGGGCAGCGTGCGGTCGAAGGTCTCGACGAGCGCGCGAGCTTTGCCCGCCAACAGATTGTCTTTGCTCGCGGCGTCGCGCTTGATCCGAACGCGCACGTCCCACAACCGGCGCAGGATTTGATCGAGCGGCTCTTCGTCACGAAGCGCCTCGACGTAACCGGCCAGTTCAGACGAATATAGATCGTGCTTGTAAAAATCCGACGTAAACTCGTCGAATGCCTTGCGGTAAGTCTCAATCGCCTTTGCCTTCTCTTTGCCGCGCAACATCGCGGCTTCGGCGAACAGTTCGGCGAGCGTCTTCGTCTTCGGTTTTTCCACGGGCAGCTTCGCCCGCACGGCGTCGGCTTCGCCCTTGCGCCCCGCTTTTTCGTAGGCGTCAAGGAGCCGCCGCAAATATTGCGGATCGTCGTTCGACAATTCGCGCGCGCGTTCGAGCGCGTCAATCGCCGATTTGTAATCCTTCGCCTTCAGGCAAACGTCGGCCAGCTCGACATGCAGCCCGATCATTTCAGGCTGATTGATGATGGCCTTCCTCAGGTTGGCCGTTGAATTGCCCCAATCGCCCTTCGCCTCGTAAATCCGCGCCAGCACCAGGTTCCAGCGATAGTCCTTGAACGCTTCCGCGGAAGTCTTCGTGTAATACTCGATCAGCGTGTCGCCGCCGCCGTAGCGTTTGACGTACTGGATCGCGGCTTTAACCTTCTCTTCGTCGTCGGGATCGCGGTTGATGATCTCTATGTGCTGTTCAACGGCAGATTTGTAATCTTTGAGCTGAGTGAACGATTCGATCACTCCGTCGCGCAACTCTTCGATCAGATCGCGGATCTGGTAACGATCCATGTCCGACTGCTTGATCGCGCGGATGGTCTCGCGATATCGCTCGCGCAGCGCGTCGGGACGCGATGTGCGAACGTAGACGCGCGCGAGTTCTTTGAATACGTCCAGGTTGCGCGGGTTTTCGTCGTAAAGTTTTTTGAGCGAGCTTTCGGCCGCCGCCAGTTGGCCGCGTTCGATCTGACGCGCCGCCAGCTTGCGCGCGAAGATGTAATGGAATCGGCCCCGGCTCCGCCGCGAGGCCTGCTGAAGCGCTCTGATCGCGTTGTCGCGCTTACCTATTCGCCAGTTGAAGTCAGCGGCTTCGGTCAGCACGCCGTAATTGGTCGGATACTTTTTGACCAGGTTCGCGATCATCGCCGAGGCGGCGTCCTTCCGCCCGCCGGCCGCGCGCTCCGCCAACTGTAATTGATAAGAGATCGCGAAGCGCATGTTTTTCGCGGCCACGACAAGCCGGCGAAGCGTCGCCAGTTCGCCAGCCGCGTCTTTGTTGTCTCTGAAATGGTCGCGGGCGCGGTCGAGAAAATCCTGCGAACGGCTGCGCGCGACTTCCCGGCGGAGCATCGGCGCGGCCTCTTTCCATTTCTCCAATCTATTGAGAAATTCGACATAACCCAGCGTCAGCGATTCGCGGTCTTTCGTCCGGCTCAGCTCGCGTTGAAACGCCGCGCGAAGCCGCTCGGGAACTCCCTGGCGCGCGTATAAAGTCTTCAGACGCCGCCGCGCGCGCCAATAATCGCCGCAATCCTCGTCGAGCGCCTTGACGTATTCGCCAATCGCCTCGTTCGTCCGATGTTTAGCTTCGAGCAACGCCGCCATCTGGAAGGCGTAAAGCGTCTGGTCGTTCATCCGGCGGCGCAGCGAAGTGAGCGTGCGCAGCGCGTCGTCGTATTGAAAATAGTCCCAGTAGACTGTGGCCGTGTCGAGGTATATCTCTTCGTCGCCCGGCCTAAGAACGATCAACCGCTCCCACTCACGGCTCGCCCGTTTGTAATCGCCAAGCTCGGCGTAAATCTCCCCGGCCTGCGTGCGGTATTGTTCAGACGTGGGCGACGAGTCAGCCATCGCCTGTTGGACATTCGCCGCTTCTTCCAGCGACTGCCGATCTTTTTGGCCGAACGAGCGGGTGAAGGCGGCCAGACGCTCCGCGAATTCGGGCGTCTTCGGATAGAGCCGGTTGAGATCGCGGTAAGCGACGACGGCCTCTTCGTAATTGCAAAGCCACGCTGCGGCGTCCGCGCGGAAGAGTTTGTAAGCGAGCGATTCGTTCGCAGCGGTTATCTTGTCGCGCGCGGCCTCGGCGTATTCACGCAGCTTCCCCCGGCTCGACAGATACGGCAGGTAGCGATCGCGGATCGTCTTCGACTCGAAATAGTATTCGGCCATCAACCGACGCCAATCGTCCCACCGGTCGTGACCGGCGTAATAATTGAGCAGCCCCTCGACGAAGCTCAGGTCGTGCGGGAACCGTTCATGGGCGCGCGTGTAAAGGTTCAGGTAGAGATTGGCTTCAAACTCTGAAGCCTTCGCGCGCGCTCCCGAAGTGACGAATTTGGCGAACCAGGTCTCTATCTCGCGGTCGTTCATCTTTTCGATCAGATCGCGCGAAAGCTTCTCGAACTCGATTTTCCGTTCGCGCCGCAGATACCATCGCGCAAGACGGTCCGTCCAGACGTTGGTCGTGAACCGTTTGATCGCCTCCTGATAGACGCGCAACTGATCCTCGACCAGGTTGGTCTGCCCCAGCCATTGCAGCTGTTGCTCGTAAAGCCCCTGCTCATCGGGATACTTTTTGATCTCGTTCGAGTATAGCGCCAGTATCTCGGACACGCGGTTTTCACGCGCCAGCGAAGCGACATAACGCGACAACACGAACGCATAACTGACGGTATCTTCATCGGCTTTCTTTCTGAGCTTCAGCGGAACCGCCTTGAAACGCGTCACGCGCGAATATCCAGGCTCATCTTCATCCGCGTCCGCCTCGCCGGCGCCAGGCGGATACGTAATCGTCGCCGGACGATGCGAGGTCAATTCATCTATGCCGCCGGCTTCCCACACGGGCATCAAAACATGTTGGGGCTTCTCTTTGGCGCGGCGCTGGCCCAGGTGATCCATCACGCGCTGGTACAACGCGCGTTCTTCGGCGTACCTGCCGTAATTGATGTGGCAATCGGCGAGCTTCAACGCGACCTCGGCGTATTGCGGCGCGTCGCCGTACCGATTCTCGAATTCGACGAGCAACCCGGCTGCGACGTTCGCGTCGCTGGTAGTCGAATAAAGGCGGATCAGATCGAGATACATCTGCGCCATTTCGGGAGACGTCGGATATTCCTGTTTGTAGGCGTTGAACAACCGAAAGGCCGCGGCGCGATTGAAATGCCCGACCGCCGCTTTCTCTTCGTTTATGAACTCGCCCCGCGGGTTTGAATCAGCCAGGATCAGCGACAGCACGCCGCCCAGCATTCCCGGATGCGGGTCGGCTTTCGCCACGCCCTCATAAAACTTCAGATCGCCGGCGGTGAGCGGTGTGCGATCGGTTCCGGCGTTGGTCAGCAATCGAAACAGCTCGTAGAGAACCTTTGCGCGCAGCTCGCCGCCGGGCTGCAATCCTCCTTGCTGATTGAGCGTGTAAAGAAACCGCGAAGCCTGATCAACCTTCCGGCCGGCGATCAGCAACCGCGAAACGGTCGCAAGTTCGTCGGATGTCCATTTCACCCGGCGCGCGGCGCGAGCCTGTTCAAGTCGCACGAAGATGTTCGACGCCATCTCATCGTTCTCGGCGTAATCGTAATGACGGTAATGGAAGAGCCTGACCGCCACGTCGAAGTTCGCCGGGTTGCGGCGGAACGACTCTTTCAGCCCGCGGCCGTAAGCGCGTAGCCGATCGCGATTGCTCAGGAAGCCGTGGTAAAAAGCCTCCGATTGTTTGTCGGTCCAGAACGGGTCGAACGACCGGACGTAAAGCGCTTCGGCTTCGCGGCCTCGTTTGAGCTCAAGGAGAACTTCAACCTCTTTATCGAGGAAGTAATTTTTTTGATCCGGGAAAGACGACTTGTGCTGACGCGCCGCGCTGAGCGCCTCGTTGTAATCCTTCTTTTCGATCAAGTGATCAACGAACTCTTTGACGACCTCAAATGAGCCGGGATCGGAAGCGATCAGGCGTTGGAAGAAATCGGGCCGCTGGTATTTCTCCAACCGATGCCGGTGAGACATTTCGATCAGTTCGCGCAATATCGGCGCGCGTTCGTTCCTTGGGGTGGCGGCGATTATCCGCTCCCGCGTGGAGGCCTCATCGGCGAACCGCGCGCGGCGATGGTAGAAATCGGCGAGTTTTTCGAGCGCCGCCAGGCTGTTTTTTTCAAGCTCGACGTAACGCAGCGTCTCAGCGCGAGCCTGTTCGACATCGCCCAGCTTTTCGTCAAGCTCGGCCAGCTTCAACTCGATTTCGGAATCCTGCGGATACAGCTTTCGGACTTCTGCCAGCCGGGCGCGGGCTTCGCCGGTGGGATACGGGATGATCGCCTGAGCGCCGAAAAATTCCGCGCGGGTGAAAAGGGCGGCTTCGATTTGCGTGGCGCGCTCTTCCGCCGCCGATTTCGCATGGGCGACTGTGACTGCGCGTTGCGGCGTGATGATCGCCAGATACAAACACGAAACGATCATCGCAAACGCAAATGCTTTCCCGATTTTCAATCTACCGTTTTTCATGCTCATCCGCAGTCCAAACCAATTTGCCCACAAACATTTCATTTTGCGCGTCATATCTGATTTCATATTTATCGAGTGAGCCTCCCCTGCCTCTGTAATCTATTTCATACTTCCAGCAACCTGGCGATATTGGCTTCTCACTGAATAAGTAATCGCACCAGCTCAACAACTCAGTCCGATGCCCCTCGTCGCCTTCAACTTCGAGATAAACCGGATACTGAATTACTTTATCTTGCCATTCGCTGTAACCTATCAAAGTGGTTAGCAATCCCATGCAATATGCGGCGTCAAACAGAGCGAACTCCAGAGCCTTGCCGTCTCCGTTGTAGTCTTTCAGCCACATCACATCAGCCTTCATTTCCTCGCCCTCCAGCGCAGGTCCCTCGCCTTCTTCCTTGCCCTCTTGCGCATCGCCCTCTACGTGGTAGTAGTAACCTTTACGGATCGCGTATGGGATATCGAAGCTGTCTGCCTTGTCCTCAAGACCCTCCACTCCCTCAAAATGTCCATCCTTTATCCCAATCGTGTTGATGATGGTTCGAGTCGTTGTATTGAGCAAAGATACTCTGGTAGGCCCGCTGTAACAGCTCCCTCTCGTTTCATCCGGGCACATATAAGGTTCTTCCGGATCCTCCTGAGCGTCTGAGGGATTCTTGGTGGGATTTACCATCCAGAGGATCAGCGCTCTGTCCGGATGGCTTTCCGATTCCAGAGACTGTTCTTCAATGATTACGGCGCCAGAAGGCAGCTCAAATTTTTTGTTATCCTGCCCGGCTAACCCCAATTGCCTGCCAGGTTCTGCGCCCCGCGGCGTGATGATAGCCAGAGACAAAGATGCGACGAGCGCTGCGAGCGCGAGAGCTTTACCGAACTTCCTACGGTTTTTCATAGTGAACCTTTCTCCCGAGAGCGCAGGCCATTGGTCTAGGCGCAATCAGCAGGCGCTCTTTCGTCCTGGAGGGACGCCGGATATTAGCCGGTGGTAGAACCACCGGGACCGCATTCAACATCCACTCTAGCCCTGAAAGGGCAATGGCATTGAATTAAGAAGGTGGCCATCCCTGGGAGCGCAGGCGTCCTCGCCTGCTTGCTTGCGGAGACGGCCCTTCGCGAGAACCCGGCAGGCGAGGACGCCTGCGCTCCCAGGCTTAATTCAATGCCATTGCCCTGAAAGGACGGCAGACTACACCCGGTCTGTCGTCCCTCCGGGGGTGGAAGGGTTCTCGGCCATCGTTTCCGGTGGTTCTACCACCGGCTAATATCTGCAGCGCCTCTGGCGCAAAGACTTGTGAATAACCCCATGGCGCAGCGGCCTCGACTGCCAGGTTTTCGCGTACAGCGCCTTTGGGAACCCGTCAGGCAAGGCCTGACGGCTCCCAGAGGCTAATGACCAATCACAGTAACCTGCGTTTCAACACTAGACTGGTTGTGCGCGAAATCTTCCGCCGAAACGGTCAGCGTGTATTGCCCAGAAGCCAATCCGGCGGGCACGCGCAAACGCCCGATGTTCGTCTTCTCTTTTTCGGACCACGCGAGCTGGACTGGTTGGGCGCCATACATCTTCGCGACGATCCGCATGGCGTCGCGGTCGGCGTTCACACGCACCAACAATTCGTCGCCCGCGCGGACGGTCTGTGATTGCGTGACGAAGCTGAGCCTGGGCGCGCGGCTGTCAACGACGAAGCTCTTCTCTTCCTGATAGCCGTTGCCCTGCTTGTCGGTCATCAACAACCGGCAGCGATACGTCCCATCGGGCATCCACACGGGCGCGAGGAATCTGACCTCCCAGACGCCTTCGCCCGCCAGGTATTTCAGCGGCAGCGTTTCGCCGAAGGGCAGCACGGCGAAGACCGATTTGATCGAAGGGTCGGTCTTGACGCGGATCACCGGGTCGCCGGGCTGAATCACGCGCGGACGCAACAGCGAGCGCGGCGCGGCCAGGAATGCCGTGTAGGGCGTGACGAATCTGTATTTCTGCGACAACCGGATGATCTCCGAGATGTAATCTTCGCGCTCGCCGTTCAGGTTCATCTCGTATATCAGCGCGTCAACGCGGGCGCGCGCCCACAACCGCGGCAGGTGGTCATGCGCCGTTTCGAGTTCGGGCAATGAGACGTGGCGCGAAACGACGACCCCCCTGTCGCCCGCGCGGCCTTCGATCTTCGCCTCGATCTTCGGCGAGGGCGTTTTGTAGCGTCCCACGAAGGCTGCGCTGGAGCCGTCGAAACCGTGCGGCGATTGCAACGCGTAGATGTGAGAAAAATTCTTCGGATCGGACGTCGTAAACTGCAATCCGTCAATGCTCGGACTCCCCATTCGCGCGAAGATGATCTTGAGTTGCGTCGAAATGTCTTCGGTCTCACGCGCCTCGGCGAAATAGCCTTTGCATTTGCGCGTCAGCTCTTCGAGCAATGTGCGGTTGGCGTCGGCGCCGACCGCCAGGGCGAAGAGCCGGGTCTTGGGCCTTGCGTCGGAAGCGTTCGCCTGGTCGTAAGCCTGGGCGATGCGTTTGACGCCGATTGCTTTCAACGTCGGGTTGGCGTCTGAGATCAAAACGACGCTGCGTTCGCCCGGCGGGAAGGCGTTGGCAAGCTCGACGGCTTTCAATAAAGCCTGACTCAAATCTGTTCCGCCGCCGAGCGTCGAGTTTTTAACGAAGCCGAGCGCGCGTTCGACGTTTTCAGCGGTCGCGGGCAATGGGTTAGGCGACAGCGGTTCGACCCGATCGTTGAAGAGCGTCAGGTTGAATTGATCCCGCGCTTGCAAACCGTGCAGGAAAAAATCAATCGCTTCGACGGCGCGAGAGAGCTTCTCGCCATGCATCGAGAGCGAGGTGTCGAGCAGGAGCAGAACATTGCGCGGCGCCTGATCTCCCCCGCTCGCCGAGCTGAATCTCTCGTTGAAGATCGCGCGCGCCTGGAAATATCCGTCAGGATTGGTCACGGCCAACGCCGGATCGCGCAGGTCGTAAGCCGTGACGCGTTCGGGCGCGCGGTGAGCGATCCAGGACAGAGCGCTCTGCGGGACGTTGATCGTGTAATCGAAGGTGAGGTCTTCTTTCAGCTCGATGTTCCGCGCGTTGAATTCGTATTGCAGCTCATTCGGCCCGGTCTTAACAGCCTTCATCGCGTAAGCCGTCGAACGGAAGTTGAGAGGCGAGATCGGGGAGTCGCTAAGCGCTTGCACATTGATTTGCAACTCCCCGACACGTTGAGGCGGGCCGAAGGATGGTCTCAGCGGAAAGCTGAAACGCGAGGTCAGGTTTTCGACCGGTAACATCTCGGTGTATTCAAGCTCCACGCGCTTCGAGCCATAAGCCGGGATGGGGAAAACCTTGGCCGAGAACGCGGAAGTCCCGCCGCGCTCGTCGTCCTGCTGCAACAAGCCCGGATCGGTCATCTGGCTTTTGATCTCGGAATAGATTCGATTGGCGCGGCGCTTTTCCATGATCACTCCGGGCAGTCGCAGATCGCCGTCCCACACAGCGAAATCGGACATGGACGATTGCGGCGGCGACGCGAACAGGTATTTGCCTTCCAGAACCTGATTCGTGTGACTGTCGAAAATCTGCAACACCTTGACCCGCGCGTGCTGGTTATCAAGCGCCACGTCAACCTTCATCACCTGAAGCGAGAGGATCGAAGAGTCGGGTTCGTTCTTGACCGAGACGGGAATGAGCGCGCCGGATTGAGCTTTTGCCCGAGGCGAGGGCCAGTACGCCAAAAGCGCGATTGAACAGGTGGCAATCAAACAAACGGCCGGGATGAAATCAATTGGTCTCTTGCGAACTCTCGTGGCGCCGCAGAGGCGCAGAGGACGCGGAGAAAACGCGGAGAAGAAGAAAGAGGGGGTGGAGGGGTGAAGGGGTGAAGGGGTGAAGGTGAGGTTAGGATCAATTCCCCTTGTCCCCTTGTCTCCATGTCTCCTTGTCTCTCTTCCTCTCTGCGATTCCTCCGCGTCCTCTGCGCCTCTGTGGCGCCGCGAGCTATTGCTACACGCCGTTCGGTTCTTCAGGTGTCTCCATCTCATTTGTCTACTCCCCGATGAGTTTCAAATAGGTTTTATTCACACGAGCGATTCCGCCGGTCGTGCCGAAATAGACGTGTTCGCCGTTAACCGCCACACTCAAGACGGCGCCCGACGGCAATTCATCTTTCAATCGCTTCCATTTCTGCGAGCGCAAATCCAACACCCACGCGCCGTCTAGCGAACCGACGTACAACCGATCGCCGTCGCTCGCCATCGCGTTCGGACTGACCGTCTGGCGGCCGATCTCGGAAGCGAAGCTGACGAACTCTCCCGCCGCGGTCAGTTCAAACACTCCGCCGCCATATGTGCCGATGAATAGCCTCGGGCCGGCGTCGCAGAGCGCCGTCACCCAGTTGTGCGACAGTTTGGAGTTCGAATCTTTGAAGACCCGGACTACGCGCCCTCCGGCGATCTGCGCAAGTCCGCCGAGCGTTCCGGCGTAGATGAATTCACGATGCGCAAGAACCGAATAGACGCTGTTGCTCGGCAGTCCCTGAACCGTGGTCAGGCCTCTCCACTGCTTTGCGCCGCCGAGCGAAAGGCCGCGGCTTGTGGCGAGGGCGAGGTTCGAGCGATCTCCGTCGTTCATCGCGGCCGCGCTCAAGATCGAATCGCTGAGCAGACCGTCGGCGGCGCCTAGCCGCTGCGACCCAAACGAGGCGTCGAAACTGATCAGTCCATGCGCGGTCGCCGCCTGCATCCGTCTTGATCTTTCATCCCAGACTAGCGCGTTGATTTCGCGCACGAACTCCGATTCGAGGTGCGCGACCCGCCTGCCATCCAAAACGCCGTCGGGCGCGATGACATCAATGCCGTCTCTGAAGCTGCCCGCCCACAGACGCCCCAGGTCGTCGAAGGCGAGAGCCGAGATCAGATTGCTCTTCAGCGCGCCCGACAATTGAGTCGGCGTTTCGCCGAATCGCGAAATCCGCGGCGTCACTGAAAGTCCTTCGCCCTGCCAACCAAGACGCCACAGGCCTTCGTCGCTCGTCAACCAGAGCGTGTCCCCCATTGGCCGGTTGTCTTTAACGAAGGCGGCCAGTTGGCAGGACGAAAGACTTTCAGGACGGTTCCAGACCACGGGAGAGAGTCGGATGCGATTTGAATTTCTCGCGTACCCAGATGTCTTGACAGATGATGAGAGCCGGAAAATCTCGCCGTTGTCTTTGCAGAGTAGAACGTCGCCGCCGTATCCGATCGCGCTCGAAAGCTGAGGAAGAGTCGCGATCGTCTGAAAACGCCTTTGTGAAGAGTCGGAGCTGTCGAGGATCTGATTGACGTCGGCCGCCGCCACGCCAAAATCCGAAGCGACGATCAGTTGATCGCCATTGACGACGACGCCCACGACACGATTGGACGGCAATCCGTCGGCAATCGTGAAATGCGACCATCCTCCACCGGCGGCCGAGTCGTTGATCCGCAGGCCGTCAGCGAAAGTCCCGACAAACAACCGCGCGCCGTCGGCGATCAGACAATTGATTCCCGCCACGCGTCTTTGACTTTCTTGATCGGATTCGGCTTTGATCTCCCTGAATCGCCTGCCGTCGAATTCGAGCAGGCCGCCCGCGAATGTTCCCACCAGCAAGCGCCCGCGATCTTCGAGCAAGACGGTCACAGCCTGCGCGTCACGGTCGGTCCAGCGGTAACGTTCAAACCGTTTCCCATCGAAGAGGATCAACCCCTGCGAGCGAGAGCCGATGAAGAGTTTGGAGTTGAAGACGGCGATCGAGGTCAGATCACTCTCCGGCAACCCGTCGAGCGTGGTGTAACGCCGCTTCATTTTCCCGTCCTCACCAAACTCGACCAACCCGCCGTCAGTCGCGGCGAAGACCGAGCCGTTCAGTCGCGCCAGGCCGCGAGTGGCGCCGCTGCTCTGAATCAGTCTGACCCCATCGCCGGCGAAAGCCCGCCGCAAATCCTTCTCGAAAGGCGCGAACGGCCGCTCCTCGGCCGACGCGCGGGCCGCCTCGAATTCACGTTCGGCTCGGCGTTTGACCGTCCACGCGGCGATTACAACAGCGACCGCGATCAGCAGCGCGAGCGCCGCCAGGAGACGGCGATGCGACCTCAGAAACGCCGCGGCCGGCGCCGACGATTGAAGCGGATTGATTTGATTGAGCTGCCATTTCATAGCGGCGAACCTCAGGTTGATTTCTCACTGTCGTTCTCGACGCCGGTGATTATGCTCAGGATACGAAGCTCGCGCGCCGTGACTGGCTTCGGTCGTTTGCGGGGATATTGCGGACGGATTATTGCGGCTGAATGAAAGCCCGCCACGCGACGTGCGTGTTGCTGGCACGCAGGTCGTGGTGTGGGTTTCCACAGAAATCCCCAATCGGAACGCAAATCGGTCTTCATCAGCTACAGCCGCAAGGACAAGGTTTGGCTCGAACGGCTTCAGGTTCATCTGAAAGACCTGGAGCGCAGTGGGATGGTTGATCGCTGGGATGACACGAAGATTCAGAGCGGGATGAAGTGGCGGGAGGAAATCAGAGCGGCTTTAGACTCAGCCAAAGTCGCAGTCTTACTCGTCAGCGCCGATTTCATCGCCTCGGATTTCATTGCCGAGAGTGAACTGCCCCAGCTATTAGCGGCAGCGGAGAACTCGGGTGTAACCAGGACGTATTTGGCTTGACTTGTGACCCTCAGATAGATGTTAGGTGCATTTTCGAGGGAACCTGGCCTCGAATTCGTGGAGCGCGATCTTTCCGACATAACCAAGCTCATTCCAAGCTCGGCTTATCATTCTGCGTCCGTCAATCATTACCCAATAGTAATTCCCAGAACTCCATATCCGACGTTGGATTCTCTTGCTCAATTCTGGTGATTGTTTGTCTTATGTCTTCGTCTGAAATCGGATTCTGCTCTAAAAGAACAGGAGATTCTCTTCCAACAGCAATTTCTGAAATGAGTTCGAGACCTTTGATAAACCCGTGAAAACTATCACCAATTTTCTTCTCCAACCACTTTCCCACCCCAACCATTGCCGTATAGACAGGGAAATCATACTGAGCAATGTCTACAAATATGGGGTCACCTAATGATTCTTCATAGCCAATCACCACCCAAGTTGCCCGCCAATCGCCTTCGGCCGTTCCGGTTAAGGATTTTCCTTTTGGATCAACCGCATATCCAATTTGCCCTTCTTCCAATTTATCCAGTTCAAGAAGATGAACGGTCGAATAACCGATTGATATTTCAGGTATCTTTACCTTTTCCAGCTCTGGTTTAAATGTTTCAAGGGTCATGGCTCTTTGTTTTCTCGGCAAGAGCACATAATTTATCGCACCTAACGACCGTGTTCACAGAGCGCGCGACGTGCTCCGGTTGTTGTTAGCGTTTGAACGGCTTGAGCCGGATGCAGGGAAACTTGCCCGTCCGGTTCTGAGGGGAGAGGATGACAGCAATGTCATTCTCTTACCCGACTCGGCGGATTTTGGCAACTGACTCAACTTGTATGGGTCAAGCATTTACCTTTTCCAAAAAGAAAAACCAGCCGTCGTAGTAAATGGCGAGTTGATCCTGTTTAGCTAATTCAAAGTAGTACTTAGGATGATTCTTGCATAACACAACGATTCTTTGCATTTCATCTGCTCGGCCTCATGATCCCCCACAAAAGCTCAATCCAATACCCAATACAGAGCCATTGAACGGAAGTTGCGATGAGCAAGATGACTGCCCCAATCCAAGACTCTGTGGTGACGCACATCTCCGGTAGAAAATATCTCAATAACCACAGCAGAAAACCTCCAGGTAAGGCTAACATCGTACTGGGAAGATCAAGCAACATGAGGGCTTTCAGTAGGGCGCTCTCATAGTGCCAATGGACGCTGCGGCCTGCTATAAAGCTTTCTCCAGCAAAATTGTATCGTTCATGACATTCGCGGGGTATAGCTTCTTTGAGGCCAAAAGAATAAATCACAAGGCATAGGTGGGCGATGGCTAATAACAGGCCGAGGCGGCTATGCGAAACTCTCTGGAGGAAATGGAGTCCAGATTTCAGCATCGTTCAATGTGCCCTCGATAAATACTCATCCTGAGGTGGGGTTGACGCAGAACTGGCGCATTTTGTTCCCGCCAAGCTTTGTGCCCAGGCTTGGGGAATCCTCGTCTGATTCACGGGAAAGTCGCCGCCACGCCTCAATCAATCGCCAGAATTCAAGCCGCAATCAACAGCCTTGAGAAAGAAAAGAAAGAGACCGCTGAAATCCTCTCAAAAGCCAAACAAGCCATCCGGAAAACCAGCCTACGGAAATTCGCAGACCAAGCCGAAATTGATTCGCCAAATCTGTATAACACCATCACAGGGAAAAGACGCCCAAGCGCTGAGATGCTCGCAAAACTCCAACGGATATTGATGAAGATGAACAATTGAACATCTCGCTATTATGAAATCTGTTCATCGCAAATAGGAGGTGTTGTCAAATCCGTGGACATGGAGGGCGTAACACTATACCCCCGGCTCCGATAATAAATTTGGCTGACGCCCAAGATGATGTTATGATCCCGCGCGAACCTACCACATAGAGTGTCTCAGGTTTTCCTGACCGTGGCGGTGTGGCTGACCGGACACCTAGGTCCGGGCGCCTCGACCGCTCGGTTTCGACCATTTGATCTTGAGATGTTGACGGTAATTTCGATTGCGGGTTTCGATCCATCAGGCGGCGCGGGCGTGCTGGCCGACATCAAGACATTCGCCGCGATGGGGTGTTTTGGCGCCGCGGC
>Ga0126383_10000526_pt1 | contig 21457 bp, 18 predicted proteins | sample PanSoiMetPlot_35_FD_96882 | JGI IMG/M metagenome (GOLD analysis project Ga0126383, IMG submission 96882) | Tropical forest soil microbial communities from Panama - MetaG Plot_35 | ecosystem: Environmental > Terrestrial > Soil > Tropical forest > Bulk soil | place: Panama | collected 2016-02-17
CCGGAGAACACCCTGGCCTCGTTCCGATCCGCACTCGAGCTCGGCGTCGACCTGATCGAGTGCGACGTTCACCTGTCGGCTGACGGTGAGCTGATCGTCATCCATGACCATACGCTGGACCGGACGACCGACGGATCGGGGTTGGTTGTTCAGCACACGCTGGGCGAGCTGCGTGAACTGGACGCCGGGGGCGGCGAGCGCCTGCCCACACTGGCCGAGGTCTGCGCGCTGGCTCGCGACCGCGTCGGGCTGTGCATCGAGACCAAGCAGATCCCGATCCCATATCCGGCCCTCGAGGAGAAGCTGATCGCACAGCTGCGGGAATCGGGGATGCTCGATCAGACAGCCGTGATCAGCTTTCATCACGGTAGTATCCGCCGCCTGAAGGAGCTTGAGCGGCGTCTGGCCGTGGGCGTGCTGGAAGGGGCAAGGCCGATCGACCCGGTCGCGATCCTGCGCAGCGCCAACGCAGACATCTACGCCCCTCACTACGGTGCAATGGACCCCGAGCTGGTGGAGCAGGTCCACACAGCCGGCGGCGTGGTCGGCGCCTGGACGGTGGACGACGCAGCCGCCGTGGCCTGGTGCCAGGTCAGCAAGCCGGACTCGATTTTCACCAACCGTCCGCGGGAGATCCTGGCAGCCGTTCGTCAGGGACGTTGACGGCCAGCCCGCTGCCGCAGCCCGTGGTTGGGGTCGGTGGCCTGGGGGTCAAGACGCACTGAACTGAGTTGCGTGGAGGCCGGCGTACAGCCCACCCCTCGCCAGCAGCTGCTCGTGCGTGCCGAGATCGACCAGCCGGCCGCCGTCCACGACCAGGATCTGGTCCGCCTGCCGGATCGTGGACAGGCGGTGCGCGATGACGAACGACGTTCGCCCTTTGAGGAGCACGGCCAGTGCCTCCTGGACCAGCGACTCGGTCTCAGAATCCAGGTGTGAGGTGGCTTCGTCGAGAATCAGGATCGAGGGGCCCTTGAGCAGCGCGCGGGCGATGGCCAGGCGCTGCTTCTCGCCACCTGAGAACCTGTAGCCGCGTTCGCCGACCATCGTCTCGTAGCCCGCCGGCAGCCGCACGATCAAATCGTGAATCCGTGCCGCGCGGCACGCGGCGGCAACCTCGTCGTCGGTAGCACCTGGCCGCGCGTAGCGCAGGTTCTCCATGACTGTGTCGTGAAAGAGGTGTGGGTCCTGCGGCACCATGGCGAGGGCTCGACCGAGGCTCTCCAGGGTCACCCGGCGAACGTCCTGGCCGTCGACCTTCACAGCTCCACGGCTCACGTCGTAAAGCCTCGGCACCAGGTGGCAGATCGTGGTCTTCCCGGCACCCGTGGGCCCGACCAGGGCCGTCATCGTCCCCGGTTCCGCCGTGAACGAGAGCCCCTTCAGGACCCACGCCGATGGCTCGTCGCTCAGCGCGGGCGCGCCCTCCTCCCTGGACTCCAGAGTTGCGATCGAGACCTCGGCTGGTGGTGGATAACGAAACCAGACGTCCTCGAACTCGACCCGACCGCGTACAGGAGCCAGCTCCACGGCGTTCGGTCGGTCGGCGATGGCGAGCGGCTTGTCGAGAACTTCGAACACCCGCTCGAAGCCGACCAGACCCGAGGCCAGGTTTATCCGCACGCTCGCCAGGTCCACGACCGGAGCGTAGACGCGCTGGGCCAGGGTGGCGAGCGCGATCAGCGTGCCGAGGCTGAGAGAACCGGTCAGGACGGCCAGGCCGCCCGCCCAGTAGATGGCCACGACCGCGAGGGAGCCCGCCAGCGACAGCCCGGCCCCGAACGCGATCGCCAGTACCTGCTGGTTGACAGAGGTCGCGCGAAGCCGGCGCGCGCGACGCGTGAAAGAACGCAGCTCGGCGTCCGGGTTCCCGAAGAGTTTGACCACCAGCGCCCCTGCGACGTTCAAGCGCTCGGACACGGCCACGTTGAGGTCGCCCCAGCGCTTCATGCGCTCTTTGCTGAGCTGGCGCATCCGGCGCCCAACCAGCTCGGCAGGCACCAGGACGACCGGCACCAGAAGCGCGACGACCACTGCGATCCGCCAGCTGAGCGCGATCATCGCGACGAGCGTGAAGGAGAGGCTGACGACGTCATTGACGGCGCTGCTCATCGTCTCCGTCAGAAGATTCTCGACAGTGTTGACGTCGTAGTTGAGCCTCGTCTGGACCTGACCACTCTGCGCTCTCGTGAAGAAGGCGAGCGGCATCCGCTGCAGGTGGTCGTAGAGCGCCCCCCGAAGGGTCAGGACTATGCCCGAGCCGATTCTCAAGCCCGACCACGCAGCCAGGACGTGGAGGGCGCTGTTGACGATGAAGAGCAGTCCAAGCGTGACAGCCAGCAGGGCGACTTGACGAGCGCTGCGCGCTGGAAGGGCCTCGTCGACGATGCGGCGGATTACGAAAGCCGGCAGTACCTGGAGCACCCCGCCGGTTGTCGTGAGGAGCAGGTACCCCACCAGCCTGGCCCGATACGGCTGGGCAAAGCGCCAGGCGCGACGAAGCATGGCGGAGTCAAGGGAGAAGCCGCCAAGGCGGTCGGGATCGAGCCACATCGCGTGCCAGACGCTCACCAGCCGTGGTCAGTCTGGAACAAGGTCGGGGGCTTGCCGCAAGTCCCTGGTGGCATGAGAAAATGGATGAGGACAATAAGGGTCGCTTTCCGTAAAGTGGTCGTTATCTCCGCTTTCGATTGGGCCGGTTTCCGGAAACCGGCTCTGTCAAGCCAAGCACTGCACGCACGTGGCTGGCGATGGCGTCCGGCGAGTTGTAGACGTCGGACGCGGTGAAGCGGAGCAGGCGGAACCCCGCTCTCATCAGGCGGTTCTGGCGGCGGTTGTCCTCCACCGGACTCTCCCGATGGGTGCTCCCGTCGTACTCCAGGGCCAGCCGGTGGTCGGGGTAGTAGAGGTCGGTACGGGCGAGAAACCTTCCCTCGTCGTCGTACAGCGCAACCTGTGCTTGCGGACGTGGAAGGCCGGCGTCGATCAGCAGCACGCGCAGGCGTGTCTCCATGGCCGACTCTGTTGCAGGCTCGGCGAGGTCGGCCACTCGCCTGGCCCGGGAGATCCACGTCGATCCTGGATGCGTCGCGAGGTACCAACGAAACTCGGCCAGATCGATCAGCCGGCTGTGCAGCGCCTTGTCCACCGCCACGATACCTTCGACCAGGCCAGGTGACGCGCGAGATCGAAGGCGGTGCGGAGAGGCGAGGTGACCGGCACGCCGTGGCGTCTGACGATGTCCTGGGTCGAAAGGATGGCGTTCCGGATGCACAAGCCGGCGCGAGCCGAAACGCAGCATCCATACGGGACCGTGACCTCAACCGGATCGGCTGGGACCATGTCGAGACCGTGTAGCCAGCCCGCGGTCTGCCCAGAGAAAACGGCGCCTTCGGGTAGTCGCCGGTACAGCGCTCTGAGGATGAGCGCTGGGTTGTCTGCAACCCCGGTCCAGGCGTTAACAACCACTTTCCGGAAAGTGGCCCTTTCGAGGGCCCTCGATTGGCCCTAAATCCGAAAACCGGCCCGTCTCTGCTCAAATAGCGCGGGTGAGCGACACCGTTCAAGTGGGAGCAGACGCCCTCCGCGAGTTCAGTGCGAGCCTGGCGAGGGCGATGGGCGCGGACAGTGAGGCGGCCGCGGAGGTGGCCCGCCACCTGGTCAGCGCCAACCTCTCCGGCCATGACTCCCACGGGGTGCTGCGGTGGCCCCAGTACGTGGCCGAGCTGGACCGCGGGGAACTGGACCCCACCGCCCACCCGCAGATAAGCCACGAGAGCGCGGTGACAGGGCTGTTCGACGCTCGCCGCGGGTTTGGCCAGCACTCGACGATGACCGCCACGGAGTGGGTGCTCACCCACGCACGCGAGAGCGGCATCGCGGCCGCCGCTGTGCGCCGGTCCATGCACATCGGCCGCCTCGGTGAGTACACGGAGCGACTCGCCGACGAAGGCCTGGTGGGCATCGTCACCGTGGGGGTGGCCGGGTCCGGGTCGGGTACCGTCGCGCCCTTCGGAGGGGCCACCCGCTTCCTGGGGACCAACCCCTGGTCGATGGGCGTTCCCGCCGAAGGGCGGCCGCCCCTGATCTTCGACGCCGCCACATCGACGGTAGCCGAGGGCAAGGTCCGCCTGGCCCTGGCCGGTAAGGGCAAGGTGCCGCCAGGCACCGTTCGTGACCCCGAGGGCAGGCCGACTCAGGAGCCGGCTGAGCTGTATGCGGGCGGCAGTCTGACCGTGCTCGGCGGCGACGTGGCCGGGCACAAGGGCTACGGCCTTTCGCTGGCCTCCGCGCTGGTGGGGGGCCTGGCGATGATCGGCGACGACGATCCCACGCCCGCCGGCTGCATGCGCCGGCCGGACGCGTGGGGGCACAGGCTGGCAGGCGTTTTCGTGGTCGCGATCGATCCGGCGGCGTTCGGCGACGCCGCCGAGTACCGCCGGCGCGTCGGCGAGGTGCTGGACGACGTGGAGAGCGTCGCAACGGCACCAGGGGTGGCGGCGGTCCTGGTGCCGGGCGATCCCGAGCGCGCAAGCCGAGAGCGGAGGGCGCGCGATGGGATCCTGGTGCCCGCGTCCACATGGCAGGAGCTGGCGGCTATCGCCGAGCGGTTCGGAGTGCAGCTCCCTCCCGCGCCGGCAGCGGTTTGAGAAGACGGCCTGATCACCCCCTCCCCCGGCTTCGCCGCGTACTCCTCCGACCCCGCGGGTGAGAGATGCAACTAGCCTGGCGCCCGAAAGGCCCAGATAGTGGTCGGGAGGCCGAGCAGCCTGATCGGGTGACGCGACCTGAGGCGATCCGCTCGCGGCTGGAGGACTGCCGCCTCGAACGCGGCTGACGGCGGCACCAGCACCACGATTGCACCACCCCGCGCCGCCACCCTCTCGAACTCGATGAATGCCCTTTGCAACCACAGGACGGGCTGTTCCACGTGAAACCGGCGGCCGAAGGGCAGGTTGGAGATGATCGCCCCCGCGAACCCTGACGGGAAGGGCAGCGCCCGGGCATCCGCGATCACGAGCGGCGCGCCGGGCGGCAGGTTGGAGCGGGCCGCACGGATGGCGTCAGCGGCGATGTCGGCGCCGAAGCCGCCAAGGCCGGAGTCGAGCGCTTCCCGGACGATCGTCCCCGCGCCGCAGCACGGGTCCAGCACCGGCAACCGCAGGGCGGTCGAGAGCTCGGCCAGCATGAGCATGGCCGCAGCCACCACCGGGCGCAGTGCCCCCCGCCTTTCGACCTCGCGACCGGATCGCTGGCGCATCCGCCGGTCGGTGAGGCGCACCCCGAGGCGGACGCGCGTGGGCGCGGTCTGCAGTGCCCACAGCTCGAGCGGCGCGGGGTCCGCCAGGCGCCAGCGTGGGCGGTCTCGCAGGACGGTACGGGCCAGTTCGTCGCGCAGCTCGGTGCGCCTAAACACCCGTTCGGTGCGCAGGCGCGTGACCACGTGGAAGCCGGGTCGGGGACCGAGACCGCCCAGGCGTGGGGCAATCGCAGGCAGTGCTGCGTCATAGCGTGACGGGCTCCAGAGATGGCCGGCCAGGCGCGACAGCGGTGCGCCCACGTGACCGGTACCGATCTCTACGAAGAGGTCCTCAGCCAGTCGCGTCTCGATCGACAGTGAGGGCGCCGCGGTCAGCGGCACCACGTCGCTTCGCCCGTCGTGCTCCACCTCTCCGACGGCTTCGACCTGCCGGGTCAGCTCTTCGCGAAGGAGGCTGCCGAGGCCAGGCACGGTGAGCGCGAAGAAGCGCATCGCTACAGCCGCAGCGCCGCCTCCGCCGCCAGCCGGAAGAGCGGTTCACGGCCGTGGTGCCGGTCCCAACTACGATGGTCCCACTCGTCACCCGCGAGCGAGTCGCCGGCATACAGCAGGCTGATCAGAGGGACCTGCCGAAACTGAGCCACCGCAAGGAGCGCCGCCGCCTCCATCTCGACGACCAGGCAGCCTTCCTGGCGCCGGCGGCTGACGCGCGCCGGGGTCTCGCGGTAGGGGCCGTCGGTGGTCCAGGTTTTGCCGAGCACGCACGGCACGCCTCGCTCGTTCAGGAGACCTTCCACCAACCGCACCGCCTCCGGGTCGGCCCGCACCTCGCGGTCGGGCGGGAGATAGTGGTAGGAGGTTCCCTCGTCGCGGACTGCGGATGTCGGCACGACGACGTGACCCAACGCCAGCTCGGGCACGAGTGCGCCGGCGCCGCCGCAGGCGACAAAGCGCCGGCAGCCGAGAGCTATCGCGTTCTCGAGCCGGATCGCCGCCAGTGCGGCTCCGACTCCAGGGTGGAGCAGAGCCACGTGGCCACCGTCCAGCTCGACGTCGTACATGACCTGCACCCCCTCCTCACCTCGCCAGCGAGCGCATTCACAGGCCTGGCCCTCGGAGGTGAGCTTCTCGATCACGTCAGAGAAGAAGCAGAGAACTGCTGCCTCCGGCACGGCGCGGGGCGCGTGGAAGGCTGAGGGCTCGATCATCGCTCGCCGCGATGGGTCGTATTCGAGGATGGGATAGCTCACGCCACGATGATGCCTGCTGGGAATGAAGCAGCGGGGTTCGGCGTACGGTGGCGAGCTCGAAGCCGGCCGGGGCCCGAAAGGGGGATTCGCGGTACGCGCCAGGCTCCCGTTGGAGCCCGACGTGACGGCAACGCCGTAAGAGGCGCGCCGCCGTTACCCTGACCTCCAGGCGGCGTTGGGTCCATGGATGGCGCACTACCATACTGGCCCGTGTCCGGCGCGAAGCCTGCCTTTGAGGACCTCTATCGGGAATACCTGGGCCGGATCTACGCCTTCCTCCGCTCCCAGCTTGGGAACGCCCCGGACGCGGAGGACGTCACGTCCCAGGTGTTCATGAAGGCGTTCGAGGCGTACTCTCGCTTCGAGCCGCGGCACGCCAGCCCGGCCGCCTGGCTGTTCCAGATCGCACGCAACGCCGCACTCGACCATTACCGTCGCGCCGGCCGTCTTGAGAGGACCGAGCGGGCGCTGGCACGCGAGCCGGCGCCCAGCATCGATCCTGGAACGGTGGCGCAGGAGCGGATGCTCTACCGTGAGTTGATGGAGGCTGTGGCCAGGCTCCCGGACCGCCACCGCGAAGTCATCGGCCTGCGTCATTCGGGGCTGAGCTTCCAGGAGGTCGGCGGGGTCATGGGGTGCAGCGAGGACGCCGCCAAGATGCTGTACCACCGTGCGCTCAAGGCTCTGCGGGCGGCCGTTCCGGAGGAGACCCCTTGAGCGGGCTCGACGACCCTGGCACAGAAGAGCTGGAGCGCCGGCTCGACGCGGCCTTTGCTTCCACCCGGCCGCGGCGGGGCTTCGAGGACGAGCTGTGGCAGCGGCTCCATTCAAGACGGCCCTGGTGGCGGCGAGTGCGAGCGCCGGCGCCAAAGGCACTGCCGGCGCTGGGCGCCCTGGTCGGAGTCCTGCTCGTCGGCTTCCTTGTGGTGACCCTGGTCAGCTCGGGAGCCCTGCGGGGGCATGGCCCCGGTGGCGCGGGCTCCACGACGACGTCTGCAGGCAGCGCAAAGCAGGAGCTCGCCTTCGGCGCTCTACCACGCCCGGCCGCCATATCGGCCTCGCTGCTCGCTCCGGGTGGCGCCCCCCCGGCGACAGCGGCGGTCCCGCGCGTGTCCGACACCGCGGCGCTTCCTGCAGTGCCGCCACGGCTGCCCGTCTACCGCTACACCGCCGCAGCCGGGCCCCCAAACGGGGCTGTGCTCGAGCAGGCATCAGTGCCGGCGGGGCTGGAGACCGCTTACTATCCGACGCGTCCACCCTCGGATGCAGCCACTGATGTGCGCGCGGCCGGCCCATCCACCCGCGGCCAGCCCGGGGAGGTGACCGTGACGAGCGCTCGAATCGTCTACGTTGCCATGACCGAAGGCGGCGTTGGCTACCTGGAACCCGAGTACGAGCTCAGCGGCACACACAAGGTGGGCGAGACGACGACGCCTTTCGTTGTGCGCGTGCCCGCGCTGGCGGCAGAGGCCTATCGCTGAGGGCTCGTAACCGCTCAGCTCTCTGGCCCGACCTCGCTCAGCGCCTGGCGTACCGCATCCTTCGTCACCCCGGCGTCTTCGAGCGCCGATGCGGTCCAGCTCTCACCATCGATGAGGAGCCCCAGCAGCAGATGGTCGGTGCCCACCTGCGACGCTCCCTGGCGCCGCGCCTCGTCCTGAGCGACCTTCAGCACCCTGCGAACGCGGTTGGTCGGAAGCAGCTGCCCCTCCTTCCTGGCGGGTGCTGCTCCACCCTCCTCGGCTGGACGCAGTCCGGCGGGACGATCCGGCCCTCCGCCAGATTCCTCCCCCTGTTGCTGGGCCGCGAGCGCGTCCAGGTCGAGGTCGAGGCGTCGCAGTGCCTGACCTGCGCGGCCTTCTTCGACCTCGGAGAGCCCGCGCAGCAGATGACTTGTCCCGATCCAGGGCTGCCGTGCCTCTTCCGCCGCAACATGCGCCTGGCCGAGCGCGTCCTGAGCGGCCGCGGTGAAGACTGCGATCGGATCCGATCCTTCAAGTGGGGAGGGCACCAGCTGGACCAGAGACTTCCTCATCATGGCTTCGGTCAGCACCCTTGCCGAGTGCGGGGCGAAGCGGCCAGGCGAGGCGATAGGCGTGTGGGGGAATACGTGGTTGCGGAGCCAGTCCAGGCAGGCCACGGTGACAATCGAATTGATCGGCAGCCCCGTCAGCCTGCTGGCCTGTTCGAGCTGGCCGTATACGGGATCTGCGAACCGAACGGTTGTTGATTTCATATTGGTGTCATTTTGAGCTCAAAATGAGGCGAATGCAATCCGAAGCTGACGCGGCTGCGTACCGAACGATAGGCTGGGCGCGTTGACGAGTTGCTGGAGTTTGTGAAACACCATCTCGCCGCCGCCGTCCTCGTGATAGTGGTCGCCACGGCCTGCGGCAGCGGACCCTCCAGCTCGAGCCATCCGGCCGCGCCTTCGGGCAGCCCGTCGCCGAGCGCAAGCAATGACACCTCCCGGCAGGAGCTCCTCTTTGCCGCCCTCGAGCCTGGGGGCGACGTGACGAGCCTGCGGGACAACGCGGTGGCCATCGTCCGGCAGGATGGAACCGCCAGGGCCAAGGCCCGCTTCGATCCGCGCCAGCTGCCCAGGATCGGCCCCGCCCTCCCACTGCCGCAGCCGGAGGCCCGAGTCGCCGCGGGCAAGGTGTTCTTCGCAGACGGCGCAGGGGTGATTCGCTCTCTTTCGGCCGACGGCGCGATTGCCACCGTGACCACGATCCCCCTGAGCAGCGGCCAGCAGATGCTCTCTTTCGCTGTCAGCCCTGACGGCGGTCAGATCGTGGCAGCCGTCTTCAGCTTTCCCCCGGTTCGCAACCCGCCCCCCCAGAGCCCGATCGACAATCCGTACGGGCCTGGAGACTTCACCCTCCAGGAGTGGACCGCGAAAGCAGGCCAGGGCCCGACCTCGCTGGCCAGACGAAACTGGCCGCAGTCGGGCCCGCTGCCGCAGGACGTGCTCGAGATCGTGGGGTGGTCACAGGACGCCCCGCTTGCCACGATCGACAGTGAGCTGGGCACCAACCAGGGGAGTCAGGGCCGGGTCATGTTCGGTCACGTTGCCGAGCTCGACACCGCAGGTCGGCCCGGCCCGCCGTTGGGTGGATACAGCTGCAGCCCCTGGTCTGTGCTGCGCGACGAGACCGTCCTCTGCAACGATGACAACGGCAACCTGCGCAGCTTCTCAGTGCGCTCGAAGAACGGCAGCGTGCGCTACCGATTCCAGTCCTCAGGCGATCAGCAGTACCTGAACCTGAGCTTGTCCCCGGACGGCAGCCGGGTCGCCTACCTCGTCAGTGTCGGGAGTGGCAACCAATCGTTCGTGATCGACGGGGCCGGGAAGACCGTCAAGCTGCCGGCGACCTTCCGGCCTCAGGGCTGGCTCAACAGCACAACCCTGATAGGGGTGGTTCAGACGTTGCAGGGTGAGGGCGACATGGCCCTGGTCCGGTTGGAGCAGCCAACCCGGATGGAAGACCTCGGATTCCACGGCTTCTTCGCCGGAGTCGTACAGGGGAGCTAATGAACCGCTGTCCAGGATGCTATGCTCGCGGGCTGGACAAGGGAGGGTAGTTCCTGAGGGAAGCCCACATGGAAACCGTGTCCTCGGTGCTGGTCACCGTTCAAGGGCCCGACGAGCGCGTCGAGCTCCAGCTGCCGGCGCATCAGCCGATCGTGGAGCTGCTACCGCTGCTGGTGGAGGTTTGCTGCGGGGGACAGGTGATCGAGGGCACCGAGTGGGAGCTCGGCCTGCTTGGTGGGCTTGCCTTCGACGGCGCTCGCACCCTGCATGATGTGGGGGTCATGGACGGCTCGCGGCTCCATCTGAGAGGCGCGGGGGCTCCTGTGCTCAACTACCTGACCGATGAGCCCTCGGGCGGTCCTGCCGACCCAGCGGAAGTGGACATGATGCTCGCCTCCGGCTGGGAGGAAAGCCTGCTGCCGCAAGAGCGCACCAGGCTGGTGCTGCCGCCGATTGTGTCAGTGCCGAATCGGCTTGTCCACGCCCTGCAAGGGGCGATCAGACGGGCCGGGACGCCGCCACACGTACCAGCGATCCAGCCGCAGCTCGGGCAGATCGTCGACCCCACGAGCCTGACCATCCCCGGTTCACCTGACATGGTCGACCGGATCCGTGCCGCCTGGGGCTCGACCGACTACCTGAAGCGTCTGGACGAGACAATCGTCATGCCCCAGCTTCGGCGGTGCGCCACGATAGCGGTGATCTCTCCCAAGGGAGGGGTCGGTAAGACGACGACCACGACCCTGTTGGGCTCTCTGCTCGCCCTTCTGCGCCGCGATCGCATCGTGGCCATCGACACCAACCCCGACTTCGGCTCGCTCGGTCGCCAGCTTGCGCCTGAGCACGTCGTCTTCGTCGACGACCTGTATGAGGTGCTCGACGACCCCGAGTTGACCGTTACCACGCTTGACAACCACCTGGGCCGTGCCGCGCACGGGCTGATGGTCCTGCCGGCTCCGAGCGACCCCGTCCGTGCCGGCCGCCTCGACGCCGGAGTCTATGGGAAGGTGGTGCGGAGGCTGCAGCAGATGGTCGGCGTGATCGTCCTCGACACCGGGACCGGGTTGAATGAGCCGGCGGCGAGGGCGGCGCTGTCCACGGCTGATCAGGTGGTGCTGGTGTCGGACTCCGAGCTGGCCACGGCCAGCCTGGTCGCGGAGGCGGCCGCTCTGCTGAGGCAGGACAACCTGCCGCTCTGGCTGGTCATGAACAAGGCTGGCGTGCCGACCGAGCTCGATCTCCGTGCTTTCGGCGCGGTGATTCCGTACGCCAGAGGGTTGGTCGAGATCAGCTCCAACCTCCGGGCCGCTCGCCTGGTCGCCGCCGGGCGCTTCACGTGGCTCGATGCGCCGGGGAGCTGGAAACGCTCTGTGCGCGAGCTCGCGGCAGCCCTCGTCGCCGAGTGGCCGGACCTCGGGATCGCGGCTTAGCGCGGCGGTCCACCAGGGCGCGGGGACACGCATCGTTGATTCGAGACCGGTCGTCGCGCGATCGAGCAGGGCCCCCGTTCTCCACCTACGATCAACCTGTGCCGTGAGCAGTGGGAGCGCGACGACGCAGTTCGGCATCCTCGGCACCCTGGAGGTCTGGCGAGACGGCCGGCCCGTCGCGCTGCAGGGTCCGCGGGTGCGGCTGCTGCTCGCGCTGCTCCTGGTGAACGCAGGCCACCTCGTGGCGAGCGCCCGCCTCATCGATGGCCTGTGGGGCGAGGCGGCGCCCCCTCGCGCGGCGAACGCGCTGCAGGCCCTCGTGTCCCGGTTGCGTGCGGCCCTGGGACCTGGGCTTGTGGAGGCTCGCTCAGGCGGCTACCGACTCGCTGTGGCGCCGGAGGCCGTCGACGCTCTGCGCTTCGAGCGGCTTCTCGCCGAGGGGCGGGCGGCGCTGGCCGCCGGTGATCCGCGCCGGGCCGCCGAGCTGCTGAAGGCTGGACTGGCGCTCTGGCGCGGAGAACCGCTAGGGGACCTCGGATGGGCCGACGTTCTGCGCGCCGAGATGCTTCGCCTCGAGGAGCTCCGGCTGGACGCGTCCGGCGACCGGATCGAGGCGGAGCTCGCCGGCGGCTCTCACGCCGGTCTGGTTGCGGAGCTGGAAGCACTGGTCGCCGCCTACCCGCTGAACGAGCGTATTCGGGGCCTGCACATGCGCGCGCTCTACGCCTCCGGCCGCCAGGCCGACGCCCTGATTGCGTACGACCAGACGCGCACTCTCCTCCGAGAGGAGCTCGGCGCCGACCCGGCGCCAGAGCTGCAGCGCCTCCATATCGCCATACTCCGGCGAGACGCGAGTCTCGAGGGCGCGGCGGCCGCCCTACCCCCGACCAACCTGCGCGCTCAGCCGACCACCTTCGTCGGGCGTGAGGAGCTCCTGGAACGGCTCCGCGAACTCCTCGACCGATCGCGGCTTGTCACGCTGGTCGGCCCTGGCGGGGCGGGCAAGACCCGCCTGGCGGCCGAGCTGGCGGCCAGCGAGCGGTCCCGCTACGCCGACGGCGTCTGGATGGTCGAGCTGGCCCCGCTGAGCGACCAGGCAGACCTCCCTCAATCCGTCCTTGCCGCCCTTGGCCTTCGCGAGCGCAGCCTGCTGGAGCGCGGCCGAGGCCCGGTGACCGAGCCGCTCGACGGGCTGCTGGGGGCGCTCGCCGGCCGCCGGCTGCTGATCGTGATGGACAACTGCGAGCACCTGGTGGAAGCGGCCGCCAGAATCGCCGACGCGATCGTGGGCCGCTGTCCGGCTGTGCGCATCCTGGCCACCAGCCGGGAGCCTCTGGTCGTGACCGGCGAGACGCTGTGCCCGGTACCGTCGCTCCGCCTGCCGCCCGAGGACGTCGCCCCGGAGGATGCCGCCGGCTATGCCGCCGTGCGCCTCTTTCTCGACCGGGGCTCAGCGGCGCGTCCCGACTTCGCGCTCACGGCGCATACGGTGGCCGCCGTCGTTCAAATCTGCCGCCGCCTCGACGGGCTGCCGCTGGCGATAGAGCTGGCCGCCGCGCGCCTGCGGTCGCTGTCGGTCGCTCAGGTGGCTGAGCGTCTGGACGACCGCTTTGCCCTGCTCACCGGCGGCACTCGGACCGCCCTCGCGCGCCACCAGACGCTGCGCGCGGTGGTGGACTGGAGCTGGGAGCTGCTGGACGAGCCCGAGCGGGCCCTTCTGCGCCGGCTCTCGGTGTTCGCCGGCGGAGCGACGCTCGAGGCGGCTGAGCGGGCGTGCGCCGGGGTTGGCCTGGCGCGCGCCGGCATCCTCGACATCCTGGCCAGCCTTGTCGACAAGTCGCTCGTCGAGGCCGACGGCGTGCAGCGGGACGAGATGCGCTACCGGCTGCTGGACACGGTGCGCGCTTACGGCGCAGAGCGGCTGCGCGAGGCCGGGGAGACGACGGCAGTCGGCCGGGCCCACGCAGAGTACTTCTGCGATCTGGCCGAGCGGGCAGAGCCGGAACTGCGGGCACGCAACCAGCTGACGTGGTTGGCCCGCCTGGACGCCGAGCACGACAACCTGCGGGCGGCGCTGCGGTGGGCCGTCGACAGCCGGGACACCGAGCTCGCCATGCGCCTGTTCGGAGCCCTCGCGTGGTACTGGTCGCTGCGCGGCCGGCTGCCCGAAGGCCGGTCCTGGCTGCGGTCGGTCATGGCGATGCCGGGTGAGGTGCCGGCCCTTGTCCGAGCCCGTGCCGACGTGATGGCCGGACTATGGTCCTGGGCAGTCGACTCTCCCGAGGCCGCCGTGGCTGCGGCGGGGCGCGCCCGCGCCCTCTACAAGCAGTCGGGTCAGCCGCCGCACCCGTTGCTGCTTGTCGTGGAGCCGCTGCTCGCCTTGCTCGACGACGACGTGGACCGGGCGAGGGCCCTGGCGGACGCGGTGCTTGCCGACGCGGGCGCCGGCGAGGTGTCCCACGCCACTGCGCTGCTAATGATCGGCATCATCGAGTCCCTCCGGGGCGAGATGGACAACGCGGAGCGTGCGTCAGAGGAGGCGGTAGTCCGGTTTCGGGAGCTGGGTGAGCGCGCCGGCCTCGCTCAGGCGCTGGCGAGCCTGGCCGAGATCGCCGAGGCGCGTGGCGATCATCACCGAGCCCTGGCCGTGGCCGAGGAGGCGGTCGGCCTGGCACGCGAGCTTGGCGCCCCGACCGAAATTCCCGTCCTGCTCGCGCAGGTGGGCTCGGCGCAGGTAATGACCGGCGAGGTCGAGCTGGGCCTCGCCACCGCAGAGGATGGGCTCCGGCTGGCGATGGAAGGGGGCATCCCGGACGTGGTGGCCCCCGCGTCTGTCGCGGTGGCCGCGCTGGCCCGCTCGCGGGGCGACCTGGCCCGGGCGCGGCAGCTGTACGAGGAGGCGGCCAGGACGGCGCCCGAGCAGCTCGCGCCGATGAGGGCCAGGGCGCTGGTGGGGCTCGGCTTCGTCGCCGAGCTGGAAGGGGACCCGGAGCGTGCCGCGTCGCTCCACCGTCAGGCGGTGGAGGTCGTCCGTGCCGGCCCGACTCCCAGCATTCTCTGGAACCGCCTGGTGCTGGCGCAGGCGCTGACTGGGCTGGCCGCTGCGGCGGCTGCCCAGGGGAGCGCCGACCGGGCCGCAGTCCTGCTCAGCGCAGCGAGCAGTCTGCGCGGCCCGGCTCCGCTGTCAACCGTGGAGCAGGGGGACATCGTCCGCGTCGAGGAAAGGGCGCGCCGGGACCTCGGGGCCCAGCGCTTCAAGCAGGCGCGCAACCGCGGTGCGGCCATGAGCCGGGAGGAGGTCCTGGCCTATCTGGATGATTGATCCCCGGGCGCTCAGACCCGCCGTCGGTAGACGGTCACCGACAGCGGGGCGAACACGGCCACCACGGCCACCGACCAGACCAGCAGCTTGAGCGCCGGCTCGAGCACCTGGCCGCCCACCAGCAGGCCGCGCACGGTGTCGGAGAGCAGCGAGATCGGGCTGATGCCCGCCCAGGCCTGCAGCCATCCGGGCATGGTTCTCGTGGGCACGAAGATCGAGCTCGCGAACGTGAGCGGGAAGACGACCAGGGTGGCCGCGACCTGCACGCCGGCCGGGCTCTTCATCAGCAGGCCCAGCAGGATCATGATCCAGCAGAAAGCGAGTGCGAATCCCACCATCACGGCGGCAGCCGCCAGCGTTTGTGGGAGCCCGGTCTCGACGTGGAAGCCGAGCATCATCCCGAAACCGAGGGTGATGGCCATGCCCAGGCCGTAGCGGATCGTGTCGCCCAGGATCTGGCCGATCAGCGGCGCCGAGCGCGCGATCGGCAGCGAGCGGATGCGGTCGAAGACGCCCTTGCTGATGTCGAGGTTGAGGTAGGCGCCGGTCGACATCGAGCTCCACACGATCCCCTGGGTCATGACGCCTGGCAGCGCGAACTGCAGGTAGGCCTGCGTGCTGCCGGCGAGTGCGCCGCCGAAAACGAAAACGAACAGCACCAGGAACATGATCGGCATCAGGACCATGGCGGCCATCTGCTCGGGATCGTGGCGGAGGCCCATCAGGTTGCGCCTGGTCAGGATCAGCACGTGGGAGATGGCGGCGCGCAGAGTCACGCGTGGGGTGACGGAGGCAATGGCGCTCATACGGCGATCCTCTCCTCAGTGACAGTGGGCTGCGCCTCCGGGCGCCCCCCGGTGAGCGTCAGGAAGACCTCGTCCAGGCTCGGCCGGCGCAGAGCCAGCTCGTCCAGGACGATGCCGGCGTGGTCGAGCCGGCGCACCGCCTCCGAGACCAGGGCGGGATCGTGAACCTGCACGGAGACCAGGTGGCCGTCGTGATCCACCGTCGGGACGCTTCCCGCGAGATCCTCGAGCACGCCGGCCACCGTGACGAGCCGCGCGGCGTCGGCAGGACGAACCTCCAGCACCTGGCTGCCCGTCCTCGCCTTGAGCTGGCTGGGTGTGCCGCTGGCGATGACCCGGCCCTGGTCGATTACCAGGATGCCGTCGGACATCTGGTCCGCTTCGTCCAGGTGGTGCGTGGTCAGCAGCACGGTCGTCCCGTCCGAGACCAGGTCGCGGACGAGCGCCCAGAGCTCGCCGCGGCTGTGGGCGTCCAGCCCGGTCGTCGGCTCGTCCAGGTACAGCACCTCGGGCCGCCCGACCATGCTGACCGCCAGGTCGATCCGCCGGCGCATGCCGCCGGAATACGTCTTGACCCTCCTCCCGGCCGCATCGGAGAGGCCGAAGCGCTCGATCAGCTCGGCGCCGCGGGCCCTGGCCTCCGACGGTGAGAGCCCCAGCAGGCGGGCCACCAGGTAGAGGTTCTCCTGGCCGCCCAGATTCTCGTCCACCGAAGCGTACTGGCCGGCCATCCCGATGAGCTGGCGGACCTGGTGGGCCTGGGCGACCACGTCGTAACCGGCCACCGCCGCCCGCCCGGCGTCGGCGCGAACCAGCGTCGCCAGGATGCGCACGGCGGTCGTCTTGCCGGCGCCATTGGGCCCCAGGAGCCCGAGCACGGTGCCCTGAGGGACCTCGAGGTCCACACCGGCCAGCGCGGTCGTGGTCCCGAATCGCTTGACCAGGCCCTCGGCCTGGATGGCTGGTGTCGTCATCACGCCCGCCACAATGCGGGTCGTCGCTGACGGGTCCCCTATGAGGTGCTGACAGCCGGCTGACACCGGCCTTTCGGGAAGCGTCACGGAGTTAAATGGGGCCGCATGGCCTTCTTTTCGGTTGGGCACTCGACGAGGTCGCTCGAGGAGCTGACCGCGCTTCTTCATGAGCACGAGGTCACACTGCTGGCCGACGTACGAACCATCCCAGGGTCCCGCCGGATGCCGCACTTCAGCCGGGCGGCGCTGGCGTCAGCCCTCCCCGAGCGTGGCGTCGATTATGTGCACCTCCCCGAGCTGGGCGGCCTCCGGCGGCCTCGTCCAGACTCGCCCAACACGGCCTGGCGCAACCCAGGCTTCCGCGGCTACGCCGACTACATGATGGAGCCGGGCTTTCGGGACGCGCTCGAGCGCCTGGTCGAGGTGGGCCGCGATCGCCGCGTCGCGATCATGTGCGCCGAAGCCGTCCCATGGCGCTGCCACCGCAGCCTCATTGCCGACGCCCTGCTGGTTCGGGGCCTCGAGGTCTGTCACATTCTCGGCCCTGGCAGCGCCCGGCTGCACGTGCTGACCCCGTTCGCACGAGTCGAGCGCGGCCGTTTGACCTACTCCGCCCCAGCCTCGATAGACTCCGAGTGAATGGGTAAGAGACGAGTCCAGTCGCGCCAGGTGCGTCAGATGACACAGGTGAGGCAGGTCAGGCCGAAGAGCGTCCCCGCGCCGGCGGGGGACCAGCGCAAGCAGCGCGAACGTTACGTGTCGTCGGGTGGCTTACTTCAGGGCTACGCGCCGGAGACCGTCGTCCGAATCGGCTACCTGGGCGGTGCCGGAGCGCTGGCCTGCGTGCTGATCATGGCGGTCCTCCTTCTGTTCCTGCCGTACGGCTGGCCTGTCCGCGCCGTCGCCGCTGCGGTCTGGATCCTGCCGATCGCCTTCGGGGCCAGCATCATCGTCCGTGGCTTTCAGCTCGCGCTCAAGGACCGGAAGCTCGAACCCAGGCTGGTCCAGGGCCAGCTCATGGGCGCCAGCGAGGTCAGCACCTCACTCGGCCTGGGCATGCTGATGTTGAAGACGCGGAGCGGCCAGGAGCAGTACCTGGTCGAGCAGGAGAAGCTGAGCAAGGTGCCGGGCAACCAGGTCAACGTGATGCTGTCGGTGACCCCGAACCTGCGCTACGTGCGCACCGTCAGCATCATGGGACAGCGCATGGTAGGGCGCCCGGATCAGCCGATACCGGCGGTCCTCAAGCGGATGCGTCTCATGCCCATCGTCACCCCTGTGGCGCTGGCCGGCGCCGCCATCATCGGAGCCGACGTGGTCGCCCTGCTCCCAATCCGACCCGAGCTGGCGCATGCGCTGGCTGCGCTGGTCGCCGCCGTGGCGCTGGCCGGCGCTGTCTTCGGCGTCTCGCACGTCGTGCAGAGGCGCCTCTTCAAGGAGGTCCAGGCGTTGGTGCCCGGGGGTCTGCAGTGATGCAGCCACCCGAGATTCCCATCACCGAGGAGGGGCTGGCCGAGGTCAAGCGCGAGCTCGCAGAGCTCGTCAGGGACCGCCGGCCGTATATCGTGAGCAAGATCAAGGCCGCCCGCGAGCACGGCGACCTCTCTGAGAACTTCGAGTACCACGCCGCGCGCAACGAGCAGGCGTTCGTCGAGTCACGCATTCGCGAGCTCGAGGCCATCGTGAAGAACCACGTCCTCATCTCGTCGCACGCCGCCAACGGCACGGTCGACCTGCTGAGCACGGTCACCTTCGCGGAGGAGGGCGAGCCCGAGGAGCGTTATCGCATCGTCGGTCCTGCGGAGGCAGACCCGGGCTCAGGCAAGATCAGCTTCGAGTCGGCGATCGGCAAGGCGTTGATGGGCCGGAAGGTCGGAGACGAGGTGCTGGTCCAGGCGCCCGCCGGTGGGCGCTACACCGTCCGTATCCTGAAGGTCGAGTAGCCGGGTGGGCGTCGATCGGATCTGGGCCTGGATGGAGGCCCGGAACGTGAGTACAGCCTTCCTCACATACCCCATCTCGATCGCATATCTGACGGGCTTTGCGACCAACCCTCACGAGCGGCTGATGGCACTCGTGCTCCGTGAGGCCGAGGCTGTGCTCGTCGTCCCCGGCCTCGAGGAAGAAAGCGCGACCGCAGCAGCACGTGGCGTCTCCGTCAAGCCCTGGCGTGACGGAGAAGATCCCTGGGCCGTGGCGGCCTCGGTTCTGGGGGGTGGGATCTCCAGGCTGGCCGTGGAGAAGGGCCACCTCAGCCTGTCGGGCTGGGACCGCCTCCAGGCCGTGACCGGTGCGGTCGAAGCTGTCGACGTCGGTGCCGAGGTGCGCCGGGTCCGCGCCCGGAAAGGGCCTGACGAGATCGAGAAGCTGGAGCGAGCGGGGCGGTTGACCGACCAGGTGACCGAGCTCATCCTGGCCGAGCTGGAGATCGGGCGCGCCGAACTGGAGGTCGCGGCCGCCATTGAGGCGCACGTGGCCGGCGTCGGCGGCCGTCCGTCGTTCGCGACCATCGTCCAGTCGGGGCCGAACTCGGCACAACCCCATCTCCGCCCCACCGGTCGCCGGATCGCAGCCGGCGACCTGGTGTTGCTGGACTTCGGGGTGGATTGGGACGGCTACAAGGCGGACATCACCCGAACGGTGGTGCTCGGCGAGTCCGACCCGCGCCAGCGCGAGGTTCACTCGCTGGTGATGGCCGCCCAGGACGCGGCGGTCGCGGCTGTGCGGCCGGGCGTGAGTGTGGGCGAGGTCGACGAGGCGGCACGGGCTGTGACCCGCGAGGCCGGGCTTGCCGGCCGGTTCATCCATCGAGTCGGGCACGGTCTCGGGCTGGAGGCCCACGAGGATCCCAGCCTCGACCCCGGAGGCTCCGCCATCCTCGAGGAGGGGATGGTGATCACGATCGAACCGGGTGTCTACATTCCGGGATGGGGCGGGGTGAGGATCGAAGACGACGTGGTGGTCGAGGCCGGCGGCCGCAGGATGCTGACCCACGCCGATCGCAGGCTGACACCCGGATAGTGGCAGGCGGCGCCTCAGCCGCACGCGCGGTAGCCTTCTGACCAATGACAGAGGCCGTCCGCGCCGCTCCACCGCTGAGGCCCGGCATGCGGCAGACCCGGCAGCGGCAGCAAGTTTGGGACGCCGTTCGGGCCCTGGGCGGCCACTGCACCGCGGATGAGATCACGGCCGCGCTGCAGCACACGCACCCCGGGTTTTCGCGAAGCACTGTCTACCGTGCACTGGAGGCGCTCTCGACGTCCGGCGCCGTGCACGCGGTGCGTCTCGGCGACGGTCCGATTCACTACGAGGTCGCGGTCGAAGACCACCAGCACGCCATCTGCCAGGTCTGCCAGGGTATCCTGCACATCGAGCACGGCCTGGTGGCCGAGCTCCAGCGCCACCTCGAGGAGAGGCACCGCTTCCACCCGGTTCGTACCGACGTGCTCGTGGTTGGAGTCTGCGGGGAGTGCGCCCTGGAGCGTGGCCGCCGAGCGGCCCCGAGGCGCCGCCTTCTCGATCACGTGCACTATGGGTAGCAGGGGGAGTCAGGCCTCCCCCTCCAGACCCCCTCCGTGCTGGCGCAGAAGGTTGTCGCCTCCCCACCGGCGGTGGGTGACGGGCAGCGTCCGGCAGCGTGTGGCCACAACTCAATCGGCCCGGCGGAGCCGGGCCTACCCGCCACGCCGCCGAACTCAGGTCAACCTGCAGCTCGGCTACTGGACCGAGCGGGCCGAGGTCGCGGTAAGACAAAATAGCTTGACGAGATAGTTACCTTCTGGTAACCGTATTCGAAAGGTAAGCATCAGCAGCACACCCGTGCTGCGACCCGTTCCACCGACCAGTTGGAGGGGCTCGCACGCCATGTCGCAAACGACTCGAGCTGACCAGATCCGCCCCACGACGTCCGGCGAAATCTCGGAAAACGGCCGCCTGCCGGCAGCCACCACCGTAAGTCGCAAGGCCGACCACATTCGCATCAACCTCCGCTCCGACGTCTCCGCTAAGGGTGTCACCAGCGGTTTCGAGCAGTACCGGTTCACACACCAGGCGCTTCCCGAGCTTGACCTCGATCAGGTCGACACCTCGGTCGAGATATTTGGCCGCCGTCTTTCGGCTCCGCTCCTGATCTCGTCCATGACCGGCGGGACCGCAGAGGCAAGGGAGATCAACCACGCGCTTGCCGGGGTGGCCCAGAGCGCCGGCCTGGCCATGGGCCTGGGGTCTGGGCGCGTCCTGCTCGAGCATCCGGAGGTCGAAGACACGTTCGATGTGCGTGCCACCGCGCCAGACGTGCTGCTCTTCGCCAACCTGGGAGCCGTCCAGCTCAACAAGGGCGTGACGGTCGACGACTGCCGGAGGCTGGTCGAACGCCTGCGCGCCGACGCCCTCATGCTTCATCTGAACCCCCTCCAGGAGGCACTTCAGCCCGAGGGTGACGCCTGCTTCTCAGGCCTGCTGGGTCGGATCGAGGCCGTGTGTCGCCAGCTCGGGTACCCGGTCGTGGCCAAGGAGGTGGGTTGGGGGATCGCACCTGACACCGTGCGCCGGCTGCTGGACGCCGGGGTGGCGGCAATAGACGTGGCGGGCGCCGGCGGCACGTCGTGGAGTGAGGTCGAGCGCCACCGCATCGAGGATCCGGTCCGCGCCCGAGTGGCCGCGGCATTCGCCAGTTGGGGCATCTCCACGGCCGAGGCTCTGCGCATGGCACGCCACGCTGCGCCTGCGGCCTTGATTTTCGCGAGCGGTGGCGTCCGCACCGGGCTCGACGCCTGCAAGGCCATCGCCCTGGGCGCCGACCTGGTCGGCATGGCCGGACCGTTCCTGCGAGCAGTCGCCGCGGGGCCGCGTGCCGCATCGGAGCTCGCGACTGAGCTGAC
>Ga0126383_10000527_pt1 | contig 21432 bp, 21 predicted proteins | sample PanSoiMetPlot_35_FD_96882 | JGI IMG/M metagenome (GOLD analysis project Ga0126383, IMG submission 96882) | Tropical forest soil microbial communities from Panama - MetaG Plot_35 | ecosystem: Environmental > Terrestrial > Soil > Tropical forest > Bulk soil | place: Panama | collected 2016-02-17
GTCGCTGTTCGCCAAACTAACAGTTTGGGTTACCTGCCCGCCTATCGTAGGCGGCGTCAGAGTACCGGCTTCAGCCGGGCTTTCGGTGTAACGCAAACTGTCAGTTTGCGTCGCTGCTCGCAAACTAACAGTTTGCGTTACCTGCCCCGCTTATCGATCGTTTGTGATCACACTCGACGAACCTAAGAGCCGGTCGGCTTCAGCCCGCAGCTCATCCAACTCCTTCTTCAATACCGCATACCGCTCAATCGCGTCCCGCCCGATCTTTTGATCGACGTTCGCCGTCATGCTGGCAAGATAAGTGATGTGGGCCTGAAGTCCCGGCTTTGAATAGCGGATCGGATCCGTCAGCAGCCGCGCCGCCAGCGCGCTCACTTTCGCCGTCATGTCATTGTCACTCGTGGAAGCACTGCGCAGCTTGGTCTGTGCCTCACGCACGCGCGCCACCAGTTGATTGACCTGGGTCACCAGCTCGCGCATACGCATGTTGTGTTCATACTGCTCCTGCAAGTCGGCGACCGTAACGCCGTCATCGGTAAGGCGCGGATCGATCAGCAAATTGAAACCTTCGGTGAGCGTCTTGTCTCCCACCTTGAGCCGCGCCTGATATTTTCCCGGAGGCAGCGTGACGCCCTCGCGGTTGCGCACGTCCCAAACTACCCGGTTCAACCCGGCGTTCTTTGTTACCCGCGGCGGCGGGGCCCCAAATCTCCTCGCCGGCGCCGCGTCGGGATCGTCAGACGGCGCCGCTTCGCCAGCGCCCACATCTCCTCCGCGCCGGCCGCGACCCGCATTCGCCGGCGTTTCGCTGTTATATGAATTCAGCACCGCGCCTTTGGCGTCGAGGACTTCCAACGTCACAGCTCCCGCAACGCCGGCCGGCAAATAGTATTCAAGCGCCGGCGCCAGATTGGCCGGCGCCACTCTGGTGCGGTAACCATCTCGCGGTTTGAACAGGTACGCCTCAGTCGTCGTCGTTTGCGGGGTAATCTGATGCAGCGAACTGAGGTCATCGATGATCCAGAAGGCGCGGCCCTGGGTCGAGACAATCAGATCGCGGTTGTGGAGTTTGATGTCCGTCACCGGCACATTGGGCAGATTTAACTGAAACGGCTGCCAGTGTCCGCCGTTGTCGAACGAGATGAACATGCCGAACTCGGTTCCGGCGTAAAGCAATCCTTCGCGATCGGGATCTTCACGCACTACTCGCGTGGGCCAATCGGCCGGGATTCCGTTCCGCCCATCAGTCAAACGCGTCCAGGTCTTGCCGTAATCATCGGTGCGAAAGATGTAGGGCTGATAGTCGCCGAGCAGGTAACGATAGACGGCAAAGTAGGCCGAGCCCTTGCGATGCGGCGAGGCTTCGATGTATTGCACGCGCCCGCCTTCCGGCAGGTCTTTCGGCGTGACGTTGGTCCAGGTCTTCGCATTGTCACGCGTGACGTAGAACGGCCCATCGTTTGAGCCGGTCCAGATGACGCCTTTCTCCAAAGGCGATTCAGTAATCGCATACAAGGTCGAATAGAACTCTTCACCGGTTACGTCGCGGGTGATCGGCTCGCCGCTGGCGCCCTGACAACATGCAGGATGCGCGGTCAGGTCGGGAGAAATCTTCTCCCAGGTCACACCTTTGTCGCGCGTGCGATGCAGGTACTGCGATCCGTAATAAAGCACCTCCGGATCGTGAGGCGAGGTGGCCATCGGCGAGACTCTTTGAAAACGCAGGATCAAATCGCTCGCGGGATTGCCGTATAACGACTGGGCGCCCACCCAGTAATTCTTCTCCTGCCCGCTTTTCAGATTCATGACGCCGTACTGGCCCTTGCACGATCCATACACGATGTTCGGATCTTTCGGGTAAGGCATGATAGGGCCGGTTTCGCATCCCGGACCCGTGCGCCAGTCCTCACGGTTCTGCGCGTCGGGCTGGCTGGAGATGATCACGGTGGTGTTGTCCTGTTGCGCGCCGTAGAGCTTGTAAGGAAATTGATTGTCGAGCCAGACGCCGTAGATCTCCGCCGTGGGCTGATTCAGTTGCGAAGACCAGGTCCGTCCGCCGTCGAACGAAATGTTCGCGCCGCCGTCGTTCGACTGGATCATGATGTTGCCGTCCTTCGGGCTGATCCAGATGTCGTGATTGTCGCCGTGCGGCGTGCGAAAGACCGCGAAGGTCTTGCCGCCGTCGGTCGATTTATAGAAACTTTCGGCGCCGGTGTAGACGACGTCGGCATTGGTTGGATCGGCGCCCAGCGCCACGTAATAGAACGGCCGTTGAATCATGCCGTTGGCGATTTGGGCCGGCTGCGGCTTCATGGCTGTCCAACTCTGGCCCGCGTCATCTGATCGATAGAGGCCGCCGCCCGGCTTGGCTTCAATCAGCGCGTAGATGCGATCCGGTTTGGCCGCCGTCACCGCCAGGTTCGCCTTGCCGATCAACTCGGCCGGCAGCCCATCGGTAATCTTATTAAAGTGTTCGCCGCCGTCGGTGCTGCGATAGAAGCCGCCATCACGCGAGCCGCTGATGATCGTCCAGGGTTTCCGCTCGAGCCGCGACATCCAGGCATAGACGATGTTGGGATTCCCCGGCTGTAACTCGACATCCATCGCCCCGACTTGATCGGAAACAAACAGGACTTTCTTCCAGGTTTGTCCGCCGTCGGTCGTCTTGAAGACGCCGCGCTCTGAATTCGCTTTGAAGGCATCGCCCTGGGCCGAGACCCAGACTGTGTTGGGATCGGTCGGGTGGATGCGCACCGATCCGATCTGCCCGGCGTTATAGAGACCGACGAACTTCCACGTCTGGCCGCCATCAGTTGATTTGTACATGCCCCGGCCGGTCGAGACGTTGCTGCGCACATCATCCGATCCGGTGCCGAGATAAATCACGTTCGGATCGGAATCAGCGACCGCGACACAGCCCGTCGATCCCAAAGGGATCTTGCCGTCCGTGAGCGGCGCCCAGTTCGCGCCCCCGTCAGTCGTGCGAAACAAACCGCCACTCGCCACGCCCATATAGAACGTCTTTGGCTGCGAAGGCACGCCCGTGACCGTGGTCACCCTACCTCCGCGCGACGGGCCAACCAGGCGATAGTGCAATCCATTGAAGAACAACGGATCGACGCCTGGCATCATCGGCGCACGCGTTGGGGTCTGCGCCTGAATCAAGCCGGCCGAAATTAATAACAGACACGAAAGTATGACGGATCGAGGCATTGGGCTCCTCCTGGGTGTTTCGAATTATCAGCGACGGATTCTATCTCATTGGCCGCTTCAAGAAATACTCTACCGAGTTGCCGGATTCATGGGCGGCGCCCACCAACTCCCAGCCTTCACCGCCGAGACGGTTCAGCACCGATATTCCGGTCATGTCGCTGTCCACTGTCTCGATATTTCCGCCGTGAGAGACATGGGCCTTCCATCCGAGCGTCGTCAGGCTGATCTCGTTGACCACGCAATACTCCCAGCGCTGTCTCTGGGCGGAGCCGTATAGCGGCGGCGGCGTGGGTACGCGCGTCTGCGCTTCAAAAATTTGGCGGCCGAGTCCGGCTAAAAGAACCACTCCCATCAAGCTGACGGCCAGAATTGTAATCGCCCTTGGTTTAATCAACATGGCTGCTCCCTTCAAGGCATTTGACTATGCCTTCTTTAACGCGCAAACGGGACAAAGGGCCGAGTATTTTCGAGGCGATCATGCGAGCAGTGCCCCAAGGGCAATAAGGCAGCCTGAAGGGCTGCGACGCTACCGCCCAACATAACCAGCGAAACCCATTTTATGTTCAATGAGTCATGTCATGGCCTACGCCGTCCCCGGTGCTCACTTCACTACGATCGCCGGAAAGACATACGCCTGAAGCAGCACCAGCAAACCCACCAGCGCCGCGAGCGCCAGACTGTGAAAGAACACGCGGCGCAAGATGTCCCCTTCATGGCCATGCCATTCAGTCGCCGTGCTGGCGACGACGATCGATTGCGCATCGATCATCTTGCCCATCACCCCGCCTGAACTATTAGCGGCGCTCATCAGGATTGGGCTCAGCCCCACCTGCGTGGCAGTTATTTTTTGCAGGCTGCCAAACAGCACATTCGACGAGGTATCAGAGCCAGTGAGCGCGACCCCCAACCATCCGAGCATCGTCCCAAAAAAAGGATACAGCCAACCGGTTTTCGCAAAGGCCAGCCCCAGGGTCGCATCCATTCCCGAATAACGGGTGGTAAATCCAATCGCCATCATGGCGGCGATGGTCAGCAACGAGATGCGCACCAGCTTGAGCGTCTTCCAGTAAACGCGCAGCATTCCGCCGATTGAATAACGCATGACGAACCCGGCGATGATCGCCGCGATGAAAATCGCGCTCCCGGCCGCCGACAGAAAATTGAAGTTGAAGACGGCGCCTTCCAGCGCGGGACTCGCGACCACTGGCGGCATGCGCGAAACGAGCTTGTCCAAGCCATAGATGGGAATTTTGGGCGCGGCGAGACTGTCGAGAAATGCTTTTGTCTGCGGCAAGCCCCAGACAAATACGACGACGCTAAGGATGATCCAGGGCAGCCAAGGCATCAGTGTGTCAGAAGCCCGACCGTGAGGGAGGGCCGCGCCAGGTGTAGAGGCTTCTAGATTACTAAGGACATCCTCCTGGTCGGCTGCCCTCCCTAACGGTCGGGCTACTGACCCGCGCCAGATTTTCTTAGGCTTCCATATCTTCAGAAAGCCGGCCAGCGCTGCCAGTGAAACAAACGACGCGGCCACATCTACCAACCATGGTCCATGGAAATTCGATACCAGAAACTGCGGCACCGCAAACGCGACCCCCGCGACCAGGATCGCCGGCCAGACCTCGATCATTCCCCGGAAGCCCGCGAAGGCCCATATCAACCAGAAAGGAACAATCAACGAGAAGAATGGCAGTTGTCTTCCGACCATGGCGCTGAGCGATTTCAAATCCAATCCGGTAACGCCCTGGAGGCCGATTAGCGGAGCGCCCAACGCGCCAAAGGCAACCGGGGCGGTGTTTGCGATCAGCGAGAGACTCGATGCCGATAAAGGCGTGAAGCCCAGGCCAATCAGGATTGCTCCGGTCACAGCCACCGGCGTACCAAACCCACAGGCGCCTTCTATGAAAGCGCCGAAACTGAAAGCCACCAGCAGCAGTTGCAGCCGGCGATCGTCAGTCAATCCGGTGATACTGTGACGTAGCCGGGCGAACAACCCGCATTCATACGTAAGCTGATAGAGGAAGATGACGTTGAGGACGATCCACCCAATCGGGAATAACCCGTAAGCCGTCCCGAAAGCGGCGCTGGCCATCGTCATTGCCGGCGGCATCCGGAAGACACTCACCGCCACGATGAACGAAGTGAGCAAGCCCAGCAGCGCCGCATAGTGCGCCCGGATGCGCAGGCCGGCGAGACTCCCCAGGAGCACGACAATCGGAAGGGCCGCGCAGGCCGTGGATAGAATTACGCTGCCGAGTGGATCGTAAACTTGCGACCAGGTCATGGGCGACGTCAGTTAGCCGCGCGGTTTTTATCATGCCCCGCGAGATCTGCCAAACCAGGATTGGTTGACATCTTCTCCCGCTTGGGAAAACGGCCGGCGATTACTTAGCGGACAAGTCCGCGGAGCGGACGACAGCATAAAGCCTGGGCCGTAAGCCCCAGGATCCAAACCAAACAATCATCCCGCGGGGCGGGCGCCGGCCTTTCCGAACCTGAGGGAAGATTCAAATTCGCGTCGGATTCGAATACGTGAAAAGCAGCCCAATCACCGGGCTATCGCCCGCTCCGCGGCTTCGATTCTTTTTCTCCCCATGATCCTGGGGCTCACGCCCCAGGCTTTACGCTGCCGTCCGCTTCGCGGACTCAGCTAACTTTCCTTACCGCGGTTTGGTGACGACCTCATCCACCCGCTGCGTCGTAAATTGTTTTGGCCAGCTTTGCGATTACGCCTTCGCGCGTTTCTTCGTCAGCCGGTGAATCGGAGACAAAGACGGCGATGGCCAGATGCTTCCCGCCTGGCAGAGTGATGATGCCGATGTCGTTGGTCGCCGCAGTCATTCCTTTGTCGGTTCCCGACGTACCCGTCTTGTGAGCGACGACTGCTTCCGCGGGCAACAGACCTTTCAAGCGCTTGGCGCCGGGCTTGGACTCAATCATGTATTTCGTGAGCAAGGCCTTAGCCGCTTCAGATAATCCACGCCCCTCAAACAAAGCGCGCAGCAAAGCCACGGCTGATTCGGGCGACGCATAGTTGCGATACTGCGCCGTCGCATCCTCGCTAAGTTCCTTTTCGGTGTTGAGCACGATCAGGTCGGTGACCGGCAAATCAGTAACGTAACTCTGCACGATGGCGTTGCCGCCGGCGAGTTTCATCAACACATCCGAAGCGGTGCCATCGCTTTCCGTGAGCGCGTACCGCAACAACTGGTCGACCGTCAGATCAGCACCTTGTGGATACTTGTCTCGAATCGGCGAATGGGCCGCGGGCCCGATGTAATCTTCCTTCGCGATGCGCACGGTCTGATTGAGCTTTAGCTTTCCTTCATCAACCTGCTTCAAGACGGCCATGCTGATTGGCAGCTTGTAGACGCTCTGCATAGGAAAATGGTCGCGCGAATTCAGCGAGCCGACTGTCTCTCCCGTTTCCAGCACCATCGCGTGGACCCCGACGCGACCCTTGGCGAGCGAAGCAATTTGCATCAATTGAGGTTGCAGACTCGGCCGGCCCGGGCTGGTATTTGCGTTTGCATTTACATTTGCGGGCGCGCGCCGTTTGTCGACTTCGTGCGGAGCGATTTTGCAGCACGTAGCAGCCAGGCTGAGCACGAGCAATAAGATGGTTGTCGGTTTCCTCATCATCTTTATCCGGTAAAAACGATCGTGGTCTACAACCGCCGATTATACGTATTTCTATAGGTGCGAAGAATCGGGGCAGTAGCCCGACCGTGAGGGAGGGCCCTGCTGCGATGGTGAGCCCTCCCTGACGGTCGGGCTACTGCCCCGAGCTAATCAAGATACAACCAACCGCTGTTCGTCATTTCTTCCTGCTCACGGCCCGCGCTACAATTCCGAAAACCAATTTTCAAAGGGGAGATTAATCATGGCAAAACGTACGGCTAGCGCTGTTTGGGAAGGCAATCTTCGCGAGGGCAGCGGGAAAGTTAAGCTAGGCAGCGGTGCATTCGAAGGACAGTATTCATTCGTATCGCGCTTTGAAGAAGGAGCGGGGACAAATCCGGAGGAACTGATTGGGGCGGCGCACGCCGGATGTTTTTCAATGGCCCTGGCTGCCGGGTTGACGAAGGCCGGGCACAATCCGAAGCGCATCAGCACCAATGCGAGTGTCAGTCTCGAGAAGGTTGGCGAAGGCTTCAAAATCACCACCATCGAACTGACGACCGAAGGCGAAGTGCCGGGCATTGACGAGCAGACTTTTCTTGATGCGGCCGAGTCGGCCAAGAAGAATTGTCCGGTGTCGCAGGCTTTGGCCGGCGTCGATATCAAGTTGAACGCGACCTTTGTTAAAGTCGCGGCAGCGTAACGAGCGTTGAAATTCAGCCGCAGATAAGCGCGGATTTTCGCAGATAGGTCAGCAATTCTATCGGGGTAATCCGCGTGAATCTGCGGCTGGTTCGTTCGCGCGTAACCCTGATCGCCCTGGGAAAGCGACACGGGCGCGTGCTCATCTGGACACCCGACAAGTTACCTTCCCTCCTCTTTCTCGCTTCGCACCCAAAAACATTGACACCCGGTCCGGCCGCCGCTAGATTCTGTTTCCCCGTGAATGCCTTTTGATCTCATAAAGAAGCATCGCTACTCAAAAAAGGAGAAAACTATGACGAAGAATTGGATACGTCGAACAGTAATCGGCGGATTGGCGGCGGTCGCGGTCCTCGTGGCGGCAGTGCCCATCGTCAAGCTGGCGACCAACACCTCTGGAACGCTTGAGGCATGCATCAATCCGGGGAACGGCATGATGCGGCTGGTTGATGCGAGCACTGCCTGTCATAACAACGAATCGCGCGTAAGTTGGAACATCGAAGGCCCGCCGGGCCCGACGGGACCCGCAGGACCGACGGGGCCAACGGGACCCACCGGGCCGACTGGACCAACCGGACCAACTGGCCCAACCGGACCGACGGGACCAACCGGACCGACGGGACCGACGGGACCTGCCGGATCATCTGCCGGTGGGCCGCCGTTTGTTTGGGTTTGCACCTCGGCTAATTTCCCTTCGGGGGGCGGCAACCCCAGAAGCGACCTCTACGTGTTCAATGGAAGCTCGAGCACGGCCAACGTATCGGTGAACATTCTCGACGGCAGCGGGACCAATTTGAAGGGCCACACCATACCAGGCGCGCCCGGCCCGATCACGACTTATCCCGGTGATGCTGACGGCGACACCGTTGCTTTGGCTCCGGCACATACACGAGACGTGACCTGGGTCATGCCAAACACAACCGCCACGCCTATCACTGACACGGATGTCGTCACGACGGTCAGAGTAGTTTCCGATCAACCGGTCGTCGTGGGTGCGAACTTTCAGTTTGGTGGCCAGGTACCGAGCCAATGCAGCTTGCTGCCGAAATAACTCTTACGACCTGGCTGATTAAGACACTGAAGGCCCGCTCCTGCGGGCCTTCCATTTTAGGTAACGCCGGTTGGCTCACGTTTTGGATCACCGTTCGTTCGCGGCAATGGCGCCGAACACGCTGACCAGGGCAATGGCGGCGCCGATGCCTACAAAGATCACCGCCATCTTCGCATTCCGATGGCCGCGATTATCGTCGACGTTCTTGACGTCGGCATAACGAACTGTCGTGGGCGCGTCGGTTTTCGAGTCGCGAATCACGAAGTCTTCATCGCCGGCGCTGTAGACGTACCCTTTCACTTTGGCGCCGGTATTCAGAGTGATCGTCGCCTTGGCTTTCGAACCCACGCCCAGCTTCGCCACATTCCGCTTCACGTGATCAAAATCAGTCCGCGTCTGTGCGGCGACGCGGAAGAGTGGGGTGAGGATTAATAGGATGAGTACTAAACAAAAGATTCTTTTCATGCGATGTCCTTTAATTGAGAAAGATTCAGAAGGTATTTTTTTCGCGTCGGGAAGCCACGATTCGCGGCAATCCCGGTTGCGGTTTTGGTAATCTGGTTTCATTCGAGAATTTCGGTTTGTTTATTTGGTTGAATACCGACGTTGCTCGAGACTGATCCTTAAGCAGCCCCCCGCATCTGTCAGTCTCGACGCCCGAACAGTAACGCAATAGTGACTATAGCGGCGGCGCTGAGGCCGAGCGCCATCACCAGGCTGGATCGATCGCTCCGATTGTCGTCGACTTTATAAACGTCAGTGTAATGGACCGTCGTCGGCGTGTCGGTCTTGCGATCGCGGATGATGAACTCATCGTCGCCGGTACTATGAACATATCCTTTCACTTTGGTTCCGTCATGACGGGTGATGGTGACTTTCGCCTTGGAACCGACACCGAGTCGGGCCACCTCTTTCTTAATCTGCTCGACATCCTTGACGCTTTGGCCAAACCCGTGGGCGATCGGTGTCAGAATCAGCAGTAGTGACAGTAACCAGGAAAAGTTCTTCATTTGGTCTCCGGCGTTTGCTGGATTGTATTTCCGAATCGATTCCCAGCTGTGCAACGCGGGTGCCAAGCCGACAGTCGGCGGTTTTTGTTGACGAGTGAAGGCTATTCGCGGCGATTGGCGAGATTGCCTGGTGCAGTGAGCGTCCGACAGGTGAAAGAGAAAGTTGTGCGACCGAAGGCCCTAAACTGTGGAGATTCTTCGCAAGGGAATCATGTTAGAATACGCACTTAGCGCGATGGTAAAAGCAGCAAGGGCAATACTCCACGACACCCAACCACATCTGCCGTTACGCAGCGAATCACTGCGGTGCCTTTATTCTTTGACGCCACCGCTGAAGTGGGCTGGCGGTAAACGCTGGCAATTGCCGCATTTGAAGACACTTTGGGAAGAGAATAGAGGCCGCCGACTGGTTGAGCCGTTTTGCGGCGGGCTTGCTGTTACCCTCGGGTTGTTGCCTGATCGAGCGCTATTGAATGATATTAACCCCCATCTGATTAATTTCTATCGTTGGCTGAAGCGAGGTCTCAATATCACTATCGAGATGGAAAACGACCGCTCATATTTCGACAGCAGCCGCAACCGTTTCAACGAACTACTTCGAATTGGGAAAGCAAGCACTAAAGAGGCGGCTTCGCTGTTCTATTATCTAAACCGTACTGGTTATAACGGCTTGTGTAGGTTCAACCGCAGCGGCGAATTCAATGTGCCGTTTGGAAGATACGCTAGCATCAATTACAAGAGAGACTTTTTCGCTTATAAAGCCGGTTTTTTCAACTGGGAATTCTCTAATACGACCTTCGACCGGATAGAGCTTGAACCAAGCGATTTTGTTTATGCTGATCCACCGTATGACGTAGAATTCACTCAGTACTCACAAGGCGGATTTGGCTGGGATGAACAAGTGAGAACCGCAAAGTGGCTGTCCCAACACCCGGGGCCGGTTGTGCTTTCCAACCAAGCCACAAACCGGATTGTCGAACTCTACGAAGAATGTGGATTCACGTTAAGAAGGCTTAACGCCCCTCGGCGAATAAGTTGCACTGGTGACCGTTCTCCCGCTGTGGAAGTACTTGCCCTACGAAATATCTGATTGCGTTATGGCCCGTGATACACGTACAGGCGGTGTCATGGAAGAGATGATCCCAGCTTCTCTGAAGCGTGGCGGATACGATTACAAGTCAAGAGTAAAGATCGGTCAGCGACTCGGATGTGGCTCTCATTACGTAGATGCAATCGCTCAGAAGGGCGCCAGGAAAATTCTCATTTCGTCCAAGTGGCAACAATCCGCCGGCACCGCCGAACAAAAAATTCCTTTTGAGGTCATCTGTCTTGCAGAGGCTGTGGAAACCGGCGACTACGAGAAAGCTTACCTTGTTCTCGGCGGCGAAGGCTGGACGCTTCGCAACTTCTACACAAGCGGAGCTCTATCAAAATATCTTCGCGGCTCGGAGAATGTGGAGATAGTCACTCTAGAAAACTTCGTCGCAAAGGCAAACCGCGGTCTGCTCTGATAGCGACGAACTATCCTTTTCAACTCCAAACACAACCTCACGGGTCACTTAACCGCCGAGTGGCACATCAGGTGCACCCTCTAATTGCGTCGCGCTTAATCTCCTGCAAAACCGGGCGCGTTCGCAATAAATCAAGTGGGTTTTGCCACGATTTAGAACGGAGGGGAGTATGAAAAGGATTCTATCGATTCTCTTATTAACGGTGCTGATGTTTGGGGCTTTTGAATTCACCATGCCGTCAAATACATTTGCGCAGACGACGACGCGGGTTCGCTATCATCGCCGTCATCGAACGTTTTGGCAGAAGCATCGTGACAAGCTGACCACCGCCGGAGGCGCTCTGGGCGGCGCCGCAATTGGCGGTCTTGCCGGAGGCAAAAAAGGCGCAGGGATCGGCGCCCTGGTAGGCGCCGGAAGTGGTGCGGTCTACACCTACAAAATTCGTAAACGGCATCGTCATTATCGACGGTACTGACGAATGCCTGTTTAGCGGCGGGCTACCGCCCGCCGTTCGTATCAAGCAGGCGGGCAGTAGCCCGCCTCTAAACGAAAACGGAATGCGGGACTAGCACAACAGCCGCGGCTTCGGTCGCGGCTTTTGTTTTGTAATTTGATCGCAAACCATTCGCATGCTCCAACCTCGCCGGCGGGTAACGAGCGGTGCCGGTTTTGCGTCTAACTCAGTAGAGAACAAGGAGGGTGGATATGAGAGGAAAATACTTGCGCAAGTTAGGATCGCTGGTCTTGACGTTGCTCGTGCTCCCCGGCGCGGTCGCGCTCTTCTCCAGCACGACCGCAGAGGCGCAACGGCGTGTGATCATCGTACCGCGCTATCGTGTCTATAATCCGTGGTGGGGCTATCGGCCCTGGGCCTGGGGCGGCTACAATCCGTACTTCGACTACTACAGCCGGTACGGACATTACGTCTTCAACGACTCAGAATCAGCCCACAATCAGGGTTATCAGGACGGCGCCAAGACTGGACGAAACGACGGTAAGGATCGCAAGAGCTATAATCCGCAGCGGTCGCATTACTATCAGGAGGCTGGATACGGAAACTTTGGAGAACCCTATAGATCCGGATTCCTGAAAGGTTACGCCGACGGCTACAGGTCTTAGCGTGACTCATGATTGATGGGGGAGCCCGCCACCCAAACGAATGCCGCGAGTCACCAGGCCCGCGGCATTTTTATGGAGTGGGGCCGGCCTGACGGCGCTTTTCGATGGCTCGGAATTTCTCATTTAGGCCGGGGCTCCTGAAGACGGGAATCCAAACAAAGCGGCGTCAAGCCGCCGCACTCCAAATTCAGGAAACAACGGCCGCGCGAATTCCGTAATCGATTCTGGCTTGCTTCCACTCAGCTTAGCCCATAACATCCGCCGGCGAGGGTTGTCAAAATGTTCTGTCCGCAATGCGGAACCGATTCGGCCGAGGGCCAACACTATTGCCGTTCCTGCGGCACAAATCTGAAGGTCATCGGCCGCGCCGTGACACTTGGTGATGCGATCTCCAAGACCGATGGCGTGCCCGCGAAACTGAAAGAGATCATGAGCAACCCCAAAATTGCTCATGTGACGGAAGAAGTTTCGCGCGCGATGGAGAAAATGAATGCCGAAATCAGGCGCAGCTCGATTGAGCACCGTCGCGAAAGCATCAAGCAGTGGCGGCAACGGAAACAGAAGACGACGGCCGAGCGGCGCGAACGTCACCTGACCAAGGGCGCCGTCAAATTCTTTACCGGCGGCGGCCTCACGATTTTTCTCTACTTCCTTTTCCATTCGCTGCAATTGAAGTTGCCGCCCGACGTCGTGGCCGCGACCCCATTTGCAATAGATCCAGTAGTGCGATCGCTTTGGGCCTTTGGATTTATTCCGATGCTTTCCGGCGTCGGACACATAATCGCCGGCCTGACGATTAGGGCTCGGTCGCCAAGGCAGATCGAATCACCTAATGATGAGCCCTTGCGGATTGAACCAGACACGGCACGCGCATCCGTCGATCCTGAACGGACCGTGGTGGGCACGCGCCAACCGCCTTCCAGCGTCACCGAGCGCACCACGAATATTCTCGACCGCGATCCGCAGTGGCAGTAGAGGAAAGCAGAGATCAGACGTCAGCGGTCAGAGATCAGACATCCGCAGAAATCAAGTCCACGGTATCTGACGTCTGATTTTTGTCCTCTGCCTCTGATCTAATTCGCTTGTGCCAGCCGCGCTGAAGAGTATAATCCGCCACAACGATTACTCTTCCCGTTAACGTCCTTTCAATTCAGCCCGTCCTTCAGGAAAGGAGGCGCAAGATGAGATTAAGTCGAACCAGGGAACGAGGGGTCCTATTCTTTGCGGCCGTAATATTGTGCGCGGTCGCCACCATCGCCAGGGGACAAGACGTGAAGCCAGAGATGACGAGGCCGGAACCGTCCAGCCCCCCTCCGGCTCAACCCAGTTCGCCGCCCCCCAGTCAACCAAGTCAATCGAGCCCGCCGAGCAGCTCCAGCCGCGGCTCGGACAGCGGCTCCAGTCGCAGTTCGGACAGCGGTAGCCGCAATTCGGACAGCGGTAGTCGCGGCTCAAACAGCGGCAGTCGCAGTTCGGACAGCGGCAGCCGCAATTCGGACAGCAGCCGCGGCAGCCGGGGCAATGACAGCAGCGGCCAGAGAGATCGCGGCGGCGATTCCAATCGCGGCAGCCGAAGTGATAGTGGCAGTCGCGGTGGTTCGGATCGCCGGAGCGGCAGCGATAGTACCCCGGTGCGTCGCAGTGGCGACGGTGACGGCAGTGACAATCGCCGTGACCGGGCTGTTACTGACACCCCCATTCGCACGCGTCCGGCTGACGGCTCGACTAGCGGCTCCAATTCGGCTGATCGCAGCCGGGATCGTGGAGACCGAGGTCGCGATCGCGATAAAGACAAAGATCGAGACGGCGGCCGGGGCGCCGACCGCCGCGGGAATCGCGGAGGCGACCGCGGCGGTGATCGGGGAGGCGACCGCGGAAACGATCGCGACAAGGACCGCTGGACTGACCACGGCAAGGATCGCGACCGGGACAAGGATCGAGATCGCGACCGCTATCGCGATCGAGACCACAACGGCCGGCATTCGCGAGGTTATTACTGCGACCGCTATGGCCACCCGATCTATGACGTGTCGGATTATTACTTCTACACGGAAGTCTATGATGCCGGTAACTATGGCGATTACATTTACGGCTCGGATGCCTACGACAACGGGTATGGAGATGGTGTGCTCACGGGCGCGAATGATGCGCGGCGCGCACAGAGCTACGATCCGGAGCGATCGCATTTCTACAGAAGCGGTAGCGGCGGCTATAGCTCAGCCCTGGGGCAACGCGTGATCTACCAGCAGGCCTACCGCGATGGCTTTTTGCGCGGCTATGACGAGGGCTTCCGAAACTGGCAGCGCTACTGTCTTGGCGGTGTCTGCCACCGACCGTAGTCAATCTCAAGCCCTGTAAACCAACGAAGCCGCGATTCGTCCGAGTCGCGGCTTCTTTTCTTTGTCTAAACCATTTCGTAAAACCGCCCGACCGGTTCACACGAAATCGTGCTGAGTTGTTCACCAGATGCCAATATTTCTCGCGGCAGCCTCATAGTTGTTTGCGCATCCTGCTGCGGCACAACCTTTGCCATTCCGAGCGGCGGAGGTTCGATAAATGAAATCACACTATCTCAACAGCAAAACCGGGAGAATCTTGTTGGCGCTGTCATTTCTTGTGGGCGTAGGCATGGTCTCCACCGCCAGCGCACAGAATTGGCCGTCCAACCAGGACCCGTACCGGCAGAATCGTCGCGACGATCGCTACGGAAGGAACGGCGGATACAACAACAACATGTATCAAGTCGCCGCGCAGCAGGGTTACCAGGACGGTATGTACACCGGCGAGAACGATGCGGCACGACGACAGAATTACAATCCGCAACGTTCGCACTACTATCGCAACGGACACGGCGACAATGGCAACTACGGCAACAATGGTCGCTACGGCAATTCGGCCCAGTTCCAGCAGGCCTATCGCCAGGGATTCATGCAAGGCTATAACGACGGATACCAGCGTTATGGCGGCAACCGTCGCAATAACGGACGCTACAATCGCTGGCCGTTCTAATCAATTCCCTTGACCGCTCGGCTCCCGGCTCCGAGATAAGCCGCGAGCGATGTCGTTGACTTCGGTCAGCGGCATCGCTTTTTTGTGTCAGAAGCCCGACCGTAAGGGAGGGCAGCACGCCTCACCAGCAACTAAGAAGGAAGCTGCCGGCCCTCCCTCACGGTCGGGCTTCTGATACCTCGTGGTATTTCTCAAGTGATTGTGGTATTAAAAACGTCCCCCACTTCTAAACATTCGAATCCGGAGGAGCCCGAAACGATGAAAGCAGAATGCCGTCTGACCAGAGCCGCGCTAAGAAAAGGCCTGACGATGTTGTCCGTGTTCGCCATCGCGATGTTTGCGATGATGTTTTGCGCCCACGCCCAGGACATGTCGCACAACCACATGTCGGGAAACTACGATCCGACTGCCGAGAGCGAAATCATTCAGGACTGGGCCAAGCAGAAGCTGGCGAAATCGCCGCGGCACAAAGAATGGGTCAAGGTGAAGAACGGCACGCGCGAAGTCAACAGCTTCGTCGTCTATCCCGAGTCAAACAAAAAAGCAACGGCCGTCGTCGTGATTCATGAAATTTTCGGCATGAGTGATTGGGTGCAGCAGCTCACCGATGAATTGGCAGAAGCCGGGTATATCGCGATTGCGCCCGATTTGCTGTCAGGCATGGGCCCGAACGGTGGCGGCACCAGCTCGTTGGATGCCAACGGAGTGCGTCAGGCCATCGGCGCCTTGCCTCCGGATCAAATCACTGCGGACCTTAATGCAGTAGCTGATTACATCGCGAAAGTTCCCGGAGCGAATGGAAAGGTTGCCGTCACCGGCTATTGTTGGGGTGGTAGTCAATCTTTTCGGTTTGCAACCAACCGGCCCAGTCTAAAAGCGGCTTTTGTGTTCTATGGTTCCGCTCCCAGTGACAACGCGCAGGGACAAACATACACGGTTGATAAAGCTGCCGTCGGAAAGATTGGCGCGCCGGTTTATGGCTTCTATGCCGGGAACGACATGCGCATTGACGCCACGATCCCGCCGACGACTGATGCGATGAAGGAACTAAAGAAACCATATGAGCCGGTAACGTACGAGGGCGCCGGCCACGGCTTTATGCGCGCGGGTGAGCCAAACAATCCACCGCCGGCGCCGGCGGCGGCCGGCGCGGATGAAGCCGCCGCGAAGAAAGCTGCCGACGCGCTGACGGCATACAACGGCAACCGGAAAGCTCACGACGACGCCTGGAAGCGCTGGATGGCAATTCTCGCGAAGCTTTAATTGATGATCTGCGCGAAACTATAATTCATGATCTGTTTAGAGTCGGGCTACCGCCCGCCTAGTCGGCCAGTAGCCCGACTCTAAACGTCTGCTGGACTATGAGTTCAAAAGCCAACGTTACCCTCCGGTGTCTGCTCTTATTGACGCTGGCCACTCAATGTATTTCCGCGCCCACGGCCCCTCTCAAAGCCGAAGACGACTTTCAAATCGTCAAAGTCGCTGATGGCGTCTATGCGGCCATCGCTAAATCGGGCGGGCTCGCTTCCGGCAATGCCGGTTTCATCATCGGCGACGACGGCGTTTTGATTTTTGACACCTTCTTCACCCCCGCGGCTATCGAGGAATTGATTGGCGAAATTCAGACGCTTACCAGGCTGCCAATCAAATACGCCGTCAACAGCCACTATCATCTGGATCACACCGGCGGTAATCAGGTGCTCGCGGCGCGCGGCGTTCCCATCATCGCGCATGACAACGTGATGATTTGGCAGACGACCAGGAACAAGAGGTTTCTGCCGGCGGCCGAGGATCTGGCCAAACGAAAAGCGGAGGCGGAAAAGCAGCTGGCCGCCCTGTCTGCCAATCCACAGGTGTTGACCATGCCGCCCGACCAAACGGACAAGCGCGCGCAGCTTGAGCGCAACCTTCGACGACTGGAGGCGATGAGCGCCATCAAGTTGACGAATCCGACGAAGACGTTCAAGACCGGCACCATGACGCTCGACTTGGGAAAACGAAAGGTGATCCTGGCCACCTTGCCCGGTCATACCGGCGGTGATGTCTTTGCCTATGTGCCTGACGCCAACGTCGTGTTCACCGGCGATCTGGGCTGGTCGCGGACACTTCCAAATCTGGTCGACGCAACCGTCAATGATTGGATTCCCACACTCGATCAGCTCCTGAAGCAATATCCAACCGCGAAGTACGTGCCGGGCCACGGCAATGTCGCCGGCGCTCCCGACATCAAGGACTTTCGTGAATATCTCGATGATTTGCGCGCCCGCGTGAAACAGGGGATCGCAAACGGACTAACCGTCGATCAGGCGAAGCAGCAATTGACCTTGCCGGAAAAATACAAACCTTTCGCCTTTCAAAACTTCGCCGTCCCTAACGTTGAGGACATGTATAAAGAGCTGAAGGGCACAAAGTTCAGCAATCAATAAAATCGAATCGGGCCCCATCACCATTGACACAGGTCCTCACGCAGCCGTCTTTCGCAGACCTCCGTTGCCGGCTTCGCGAAAAGATTTGAGGATCCACCACAGCAAAACTGCGGCGAGGATCAATCCCACCAGCACCCAAACCAGGCTTCCCAGCACATCGGCCAAGGCCTGCACGCTGCCGCTAAAGAGTTTGCCCAACGACACGTAGAGAACCACCCAGAGCGTCTCGCCCAGGACATCCCAAATAAAAAACCGCCGCCAGGGATATTTAGTCATCCCGCTGGTCAGGTTTAGCCATGGTCCCAGCGGCGTTACTAACCAGCGTGAAAAGAAGATTCCGGCAGCGCCCCAACGTTCGGCGAAAGCATGCGCGCGGGCAATTTTGTCGGCGCCACTCTTTGATCTGCGAATGCGGTTGGCGATGCGCTCACCGCCCCAAAGTCCGATGGCAAAGCCGATGTGATCTCCGATGATCGCGGCCGAACTGCCGACCACAATCACCGGCCAGAAGCGCATTTCACCCAATTCCACAAAAGAACCGGCCGCGACCAGCGTCAGCGTTACGGGCAAAGGTACGCCGACCGCGGCAATAGCGATCACCGCAAATAGCGCCGGCAAACCGTAGGTCGAAATTGCCGCCAGCAGTTGGTCCGTCAGGTTCACGGCGAGGTCTCCGGTGGCGGTCCGTTGGGCGGCGGCTGTTGACGCGTCCGCGCAATTGTCTCGTCGAGCGTTCTTATTACCTCCTCGACGGAGCGATTCTGTTCCTGCGCAAGTTTTCGAATCGGCCGGCGATCGTGCGGCGGGTGTTGAATATTCAGCGCGTCATACAAGACCCGGGGAGGCACGCGATAGGAATGCGCGACGTAAGGCAGAGTCATCCACGGCCGGATTACTTCGTCGCGATGCATGCGCCAATAGACCGCGCGGCGAACGGTGCGGACGGCGAACAGACCAGTAAGGAGCAGCACCAGGGCCAGCGCTGCGATCGCAATCCACTGTTTCGAGTTTGGGCGCTTCACACTTTACGTTCGACGCTCGGCAAAATTTGGAGTGCGGCTACTGGTCACCGCTTTGCTGTACAACGGCGCACCAGTCGGCGCACTCCAAAGCAACTATTTGATGGAAATCTTAAGCGTATAGTGCGCCGCGGGATGCGCCATAACCTCGACGAAGTAATCACCGGTCTTGGGAATTCGTCCCACCCACTTTCGTCCGCCGTCGGATTCTTTTCCGAAATTCACCGGATCCAGCGATGGTGAAGCGCTGACACCGAAGCTAGCGGTATTGTCTTCTTCCTGGCGCCACGAGAGCTCCATCGTCACCAGCCGATTTTTCCGCAACTGCACGACATAAATATCGCCGGCCTCACCTCCGACCAAACCGCGCACGGTCACCGGCGCGCGCACACGTGTCGGCTTGGGCTGAGCCTGGGCCATCACGCTGCTCGCCAGAATTGCGGTGATCAGGATCAGTTTCACCGCCCGGGTGATGGTCAACTGCATGGGAAGCTGTTCCTTCCTATCGCTCGCTCGTTGTCGAAAGTCAAAACGGCGGCAATAATAGCACCTTACGAATGCCGCCGCCCGAACCTTTGTCAGCCTCAGATACGGACGTCGCCAGACGCCAAACCGCATTCTCATCTCTTAGACACCGCGATTTCCGGCTGCTGTGGATGGGCCAGATTGTTTCGGTGATTGGATCGCAGATGCAGTTGGCGGCGATCAACTGGCACATCTACATCCTGACCCAGTCGGCCCTGGCGCTGGGATTGGTCGGGGCCTGCCGCGCGGTGCCGATCATTCTCTGCTCCCTGATGGGCGGGGTCGTCGCTGACGTCGTCGATCGACGCCGCCTGATGGTGATCACGCAGACGATCATGCTCGTTTGTAGCGCGATCCTTTCGTTCATCAGCTTCAAAGGACTGCCACATGCCTGGCCCATTTTTCTCTTGACGGCGATCGCCTCGGCCGCCTGGGCCTTCGACACGCCGGCGCGCCAGTCTTTAATGCCGATGCTGGTGCCGGTGAAGGACTTCCCCAATGCCGTCAGTCTCAGCATGTTGATGTTTCACATCGGCTTGATTACCGGTCCGCCCCTGGCCGGATTTCTTTTGGCCAGTCATGGGCCCGCGCTGGTTTACGCCATCAATGCGATCTCATTCCTCGCGGTCATCGGCGGATTGCTGCTGATGCACACCACCGGCAAGCCCGAGAAGACCGAAGAGCCGAACGAGATCAGCTTCCAGGCTTTATTGGAAGGGCTGCGCTTTGTCTGGCGCACGCCCATCATCGTGCAGACTATGACCCTAGATTTCGTGGCGACGTTCTTCGCCTCGGCAAATCAATTGCTGCCGATTTATGCGAAAGATATTCTGGCCGTGGGCGCGCGTGGTTATGGTTTTCTGGCCGCGGCGCCGGCGGCCGGTGCGATTGTCGCCGGACTTATCATGGCGCGCATTGGAGTCTTGAAGCGGCAGGGTCTGACCGTGATCGTATCCGTGGCGTTTTACGGGGCGGCCACGATCGTGTTTGGCGTGTCGCGAGTCTTCTGGTTTTCACTTTTGATGCTGGCCGTTACCGGGGCCGCCGACGCCGTCAGCACCATCCTGCGCCAAACCATCCGGCAGCTGGTGACGCCAAACAAACTGCGCGGGCGCATGACCTCGATTAACATGATCTTTTTCATGGGCGGCCCGCAGTTGGGTGAAGTTGAAGCCGGGACAGTCGCCGCCCTGCTGGGCGCACCGCTGTCAGTTGTCACCGGCGGCGTGGCCTGTCTGCTGGCCGCCATACTCGCGTTGGCAAAAGCGAAGAGTCTTAGAAATTACCAGCAGTGAAGCCAGTTGTTTGACTCATGACGATCAGGAGGCAGTGTCCGATTCGGCGCTTTTCTTTGTGCCTCCTTCGTGTCTGGGTGGTGAAAACAGCCAGGGGAAGGCCTTACCACAGAGGCGCGGAGATCCACGGAGACACAGAGAACAAACAAATCAGGACGCTTACTCAACCAGGATGAGCTGGATCGAACTCGAATCCTCCACCTATCAACATCACGTGATTCACCACGTGCTGGGCGCCACCGTCCTCGGCTGGGTGGTAATCGGAGATGCCCTCCACGTGCTTTTGGATATCGGACTGCTTTGGACGATCTATGTAAATGGTGAAATGAGTCTCATGGCCCAGGCAGTGGCGATCCAGGATCTGGTAAGTGACGAGACTTCTGAAATTCAGCAGCTAACCTCTGACGCTCAACTCCTAATCAGCGAGGGCCGCGAAGCCGCGGGGCTGGCGCGATTCACTCCGGCGCCCGTTGAGTGCGCGATCATCAGCGTTGACGTGTTTGCTTCTGGGTCTCTGCGGAAAATCGTAGTCGCCGGCGAGACCGCTGACCTGACCATCGAAACCTCGATGGATCGATCGCATTTTGCGATCGATCATACAAGTCACCCCTAATTACCCGGAAAGCTCGGGTAGTGTCTGAATTATGGGTTGCCAGCGTTTTCTCTAGCCCAGGCGTTTACGCCTGGGTTCCAGATGCGATCGACTGAAAAAGCCCCATTAATGGGCAGTCATATAGTTGACTCACCTGATGCTCAGTGCGCGGAGCGCACGACAGTGTAAAGCCTGGGGTGAAGCGCAGCGGAACCCCAGGAATACGGACATTTCGGAACCATGAGCCCGCGGAGCGGGCGACAGCCCTGGCGGTGGGCGCTACGTTGACTCCAATGGGCTGTCGCCCGCTCCGCGGGCTCGAATTCTTTCTGCGATTGA